>WNGD01007438.1_pt1 | contig 21905 bp, 25 predicted proteins | sample 5400671 | NCBI WGS metagenome assembly WNGD01 (sample SAMN13153369, study PRJNA577476) | soil metagenome | isolation source: 40 cm soil or saprolite under grassland replicate 2 | place: USA:California | collected 2016-06-15 | reverse complement strand
CAACAAGCGGAGCGCAAGAAAGCGTTTGAACTGGTCCAGCCCATGCTCTCCGATGGTTTCATTCGTCCTCAAACAGAGAAGCGACCGGCAGGCAAAAACCGTCCGGCGATCAAGGAAGCCGTTACCAGCTTGCAAAAAAGCCTGGAAGAGGATGAGACCAGCTTCGTCGCGCTGCACAATGTCATCGAACAAGCATGCAATTTTTTCTTCCGTACCGATCGCTTTCTCACCAGGTACGAAGAACTGCAACCCCTTCCGCTCCTGAAAGTGGGCATGCTGACCTATGCAGGCGACGACGGACGCGAAAAGGGGCAGGCATATCGTCTGGCTCTCGACGTCGATGCGGGGGTGGCGCGGTTTCGGTTTCGCTATCCAGATGAGGCGGGAATCTGGCACTGGCGCAAAGTGGATACCATCATTCCTTTGCCAGATTGCCTCAAAGAACGCCTGGATGACGGAGAATTGATGGCCCCCACCCTGCGAGAAGAACGCAGAGCTGATGGGGAGCGTTTCGCGGTGCTGGATTTCACCGTGGAAGTGGAGAAAGAGGTGTTGCCTGCCTGGGAGAGCGTCGAGCGTGTGTTAGGTGCGGATTGGGGCGTGCATACGTTACTCACGGCGACTGCTGTAGATGACCACAACGAACAAGTGGGCAGGCCAATGTTCCTCAACACCCACGAGTTGCGCAACGAGGTTGTTGAAGAGTTAATCTCTGCTCAAATGAGCAAAAGAGATGCAAACCTGGGTGTTGATCTCATGAGAGGGAACAGAAACAGCTGGACAGAGAGTGAAAAGGGGGGAAGAGATCAAAGGGCTTCACTCGGAGAAGCAAGCTTGTCCGAGGTCAGAGAGCAGCAAAGCGCACCGAAGATTCAGTTCACACTGTCGCCAGCCCGAGCGAGGTAGCAAAGCCATCTGGGACGCCGCACAGCTTGATCCCCACGTGGCCAGCCGTTGGAGGACGGGCATTGCGAGCCAGCCGCTGTACCCAGGAGAGCCGATAGTGGGCGCGCTCTGCTCGGGAAAGGGGCGCAGACGTGATGGCCACACTGGCTGAGGTGGAGGGCTCAACTTGTACCTCGACGCATTGATGGCGTACCAACTGGATGCACGCCCGTCGGTAGGACCGACGACTCCAGTCACGCCAGAGGAGAGGATCAGGGCCAATACCTAACGGATGCAGCAGCACGCTGACCTGGCGCGGCTTCGCAGTGGCGCCGCCATTCCATTGACCCTGCTCGCGCAGGGAGCAGCCACGACAACTGCGATTGCTGGCCGCATAGATCACGCGCAAGCTGCCATCGGTTTCTCGGCGCCGCTCATGAACACGAAGCTCCTGATCCGCCGGGCAGCGCAGCGTGCCATCCGGTTGGAGGGCAAAATCTTGCCCCGAGAAGCGGCCCGCTTTCCAGGGCAGAGCCACAGCAGCCGGTCCGTATCCCTGAACAGGAGCCTGCGCGGGGGACTCCTTGTGCGCAGGCGGGAGAGCAGGAGCAAACTCGGTGGTGCGCACCGGATCAGGATGCAGTTGATGGCCCAACTCCAATCGGAGGTTCCAGATCCATTGAGACACGATTTGCCAGACCTCTTGACCGCTTGCCGTATGGCTACACCAGCGGTCTGGGTCCTGTTCCTGGTCTTCATCAGCCAGCGTTGTTTCAAAGGCGCCACGATGCAGATACAGCCCAACAACGTCGGAGGCGGTGAACGCCTGCTGCGGCAAACGGGAGAAGAAGAGTTCATAGACCACGCCAGCACGCGTGACACCAACCGGACTCTTCTTTTTGCCGGCTGGATGGGTCGCGACCACCACGCGGCAAGAGACGCCATCAGGCCCCAGAGGCACATCAGGGCAATCATAGAGCGCGCGCACCATCCCACTCTCCGGGTGGGTCAGGTGGTGATCGGGAGGCAGGTTCAGGCGAGCCTGGACCTCGGGCCGCTTCAAGATCTGATAGTCACGGCCACGCATCACAAACGCCAGTCCGGCCAGATCAGCGAGGATGGCTCCTGTCCCATCTTGTCCATCAAGGCGCAGCAGAACACGTTCTTCGGGAGGATGATGCGCCTGGAGGTAGCTTTGAATAGCCACTACTCCCCGACGCAGTTCTGCTCGGTACTCACCGTTGCCAGGGTTTCCAAACGTCCCGAGAAACTGATGCGTATGCGCCTGCAAAACCGTGGTGCGGCTCCGCACCACTTCCCCTCGTTTGCGCCCGGTGTAGCCGGGTGCGCATAGGGGGCGCAAGCGCCGCTGCGGGGCAGGTCGATCCGCCGTCTGAGGCCTCGCCCGTTGGCGGGCTGCCTCGCGCGTCCCATCCACATCGAAGACGAGGTAGTGGGTCCCCTGCCGGTCGAACAGCCCGCCTGACTGCTCCTCTTTTCCCAGAGGGCGAGCCAACAGGTCTTTGAGAAACAGGGTGCGCAGGGCCTCGACGGCGGCCTGGTCGAGCGAGGCGAGAAAGCGGCTGAGTGTCGCACGGGCAGGCAAGCGGTCGCGTCCGAACAGGGCCATGAACGCGCTTTCCCAGGGCTGGAGGCACTCGTAAAAGGCTTCCAGGGTGCGTTCTCCGCTGATGGCATAGCCGAACAGCACGGCGAGAAAATCGATCATCTCGTAGCGTCCGAAGCGGCGACGAGCAAAGTGGATCTGCTCTTCAATTGCAGCAAGCACCCCCTGGCGTTGGAGGTGATGCGTCATCAACGTGCTTTCCCCGAACCAGGCTGGGAGAGAGGGCACAGGCTGCGCAGAGGTCTGGATGTTCACAGGCGAATAGGCGATAGTAGTCATGAAGTCTCCTTCTCCAGGGAATGTCATCTGCTCCCCTCAGAAGAAGGCTCTTTTCTCTGCTCTGTCACTCCCCCTTTCCCTACGAGAGCGAGGAAGGGTCTTCTCTGGCCACTCTCCCACGTTCGGGAAAATACCTTGCCCACCCAGTGGAGAGTTTCCTCTTCTCCTTTGCGTGCGCAGGCTCGTCGAGATCTTCTCATGGGAGACTTCTTTTGGCCTCTGATCCGACACTCCGGCTCGTGAACCAGGCGTAGAGCACTCCGAACAACGACCAGCAGAAGCGTCCTGTCTCATAGGGGACCAACCACGTTTTGCCGTTTGCCTTGTCTTCTCCTGTGTGCCTGTCTGCAAAGCGGACGAGCAGGTAGCCACTCGCAAAATTGATCCCGCTCCAGAGGAGATTCACTCCCGGAGAAGAGTCCCGTCCGAACGGGGTGAGATTCCGTCTCCCGGTGGCGGCAATGATCAGATGGGGAACGGCATTCGTGAAGCATGCTCCGGGCAGAATGTAGCTGACACGCGATGACCATTTCAATGGAGAGTCTCCTTCCCTGGTAGAACTGTCTTGCCAGGGAAGGGTTGCCTTTCCCTGGCAAGCGTGCTTAGAGCTGTTGCTTTTGCCTAGCATCTCTGGCAAACCTGACCTTCAGGCCGACCAGGACAGCAGCCCCGAGAATCAACAGGAGCGTGAAAGGCCAATCCCAGCGAAAGAGAACTCGATGCCACGGCGCCTGCGCGAGGGAGAGAAGAAGCACCACGAACAGACTGATGCCAGCATAGACCCCAAAGGTGAGTCTCAGGCGGTTCTCACGGCTGCTAAAGCGCGGGGAGAAGAAGCCTGACATCGCCTGGAGCAGCGTAAACAGGCCGATGAAGGCGAAAGCCACGAGATGTACGAGAGCAAACGGAAAAGAAGGGGAAAGAAGGACGAGATGTTCGAAGAGCGCGATGAGCAGCAGTAAGAGCAGGGCATAAGCCAGCCAGTCGAAGAGCATCCAGCGAAGGATCAAAGTGAATCCTCTCGGGAACTGGTGAGGCGTTTCTCGTGCCCAGCTTTCTGCAAACGCCAGGGCATTGGCTCCCACCACCGTTTGCAGGGTTTTGCCATCGTGAACGGCTTGCTCTAAGTGCTGCTCCAGTTCGAGCCGCATCTCCATTCTCCTTCTGTGTGGAATGCCGCGCAGTTCCCAATAGCCTCCACAGGCGTTAACGAGGTCGGAGATCTGTTGTTGAGTTTGCTGATCGACCATGGTCATGAGAATGTTCTCCTTCCAAAAGACGCTCAACGGCCCGCGCAAACGTTTCCCACTCAGCTTGCCATTGCTCCAATCGTTTCGCTCCTGCTGGCAGGAGTCGATAATACTTGCGACTGGGGCCTTCCGTCGAGGAAACGAGGTAGCCCTCAATATAGCCGTTCGCGAGCATGCGGCTCAAGAGTGGGTAAATGCTGCCCTCGCTCACCAGATCTAGCCCGTGGAGGGCCAACTGCTGCACCATTTCGTACCCATAACAAGGCTGCTGGGCCAGCAGAGCCAGCAAACACATATCTAACGTGCCTTTGAGCAACTGCGTCGAGCGATTGTCCACAAAAACCTCTTCTCTTCACTATCTTGCAATGCAGCCTACTAAAAAGATACCCTAAAGTATCGTGTTTTGCAAGGTAGTGGGAGTACAATCTTTGAAAGGTCTGTCTCGTTGCGCAACCCGTGGGATTTGCAAGCCGACCGCAAGTTCAGCGCATGCCTTCGGTGCTTCCAAGGCCGCCAATCTGCTCTTCACCTATGACCTTGCCCGGCGACTCGCCGGTACAAATGTGACCGTCAATACCTTCTTTCCTGGCCTGGTCAAGACTCCTCTCATGAGAGAAGCGCCCGTTCCTCTGCGCTGGCTCAACCCGCTGCTCGGACAATCACCTGAGTCAGTCGCCCAGAGCCTGGTCTACTACGCTTCTTCTCCAGAAGTCCAGACGATGACGGGGATGTTTTTCAACAAAGGCGGGAAGTCCATCGCCTCCAGCCCTTATACCAGGGACCGGGAGGTTCAGCGGCAACTCTGGGAGGCGAGCATGGCGCTTGCACCTTTAGCTGTCAAGTAGCATAGCATTCACAGGTTCTACCAACTATGGGGGGCCAGGGCGCCCGCAAGGGCACCTACTCCAACTAATTCCAGAAAGGCAATCTTTTTCAAAAGAATCTTTGAAAGAGAAAAAGGAGACCTCCCTATGTCGTATGATACCCCTGGACAACGGAATTTGCCAATGATCGAGACCCCAGCCGCGTTGATGGAAACCTTGCTGATGCAAGCGATCGAGGAGCCGAGCGAAACCGCCGTCATGAAGAAGCGAGGACGGCCAGCCCGCCTGAGCAATCAGCTGCTGGCAGCAGGCATCCTGTGGTGTTTGCTGCATGGCTGGGTTTCGCAATGGGATCTGTGGCGACGAGTGAGTTGCTTTGGAATTGGCTCATTGGCTCCGGTTGCGGTCTGTGATCAGGCGATCTACAATCGGCTCGCCAAGCACGGAACCGAGGTCATGCAGCAGTTGTGTGTCCAGATCAGTAGCTGGCTGTGGCAGTGGATGGCTCCCTATGAAGATCATCAGTTGGCTCCTTTTGCCACCCGGATTTATGCGCTCGATGAAAGTACGATGCGGGCGATCAAGCGCTGGCTCCAGGAGGTGCGCGATGTGCCCGTAGGAGATCCCTCCTTATTGGCAGGCCGGTTGATTGGGCTCTTTGACATTCGTCGGCAACAGTGGGTGCGCATCGATTGGCTTCCCAAGGCGATTGCCAATTGTCAGGTGCAGGCCGAGGCGATGCTGAGCCAAATTGAGATGGGAGCCTTGCTGCTCTTTGACTTAGGATATTACAATTTTGAGTGGTTTGATACCTTGACGCAACGAGGGATCTGGTGGGTCGCTCGTCTGCGCAGCAATGGCTCCTACACGATTGAACATATCCTGGTTCAACGCGATGGCTACTTCGAGGCCCTCATTTTCTTAGGAGCCTATCGTTCGGATCAGGCTGCCTATCTCATGCGATTGATCCGAGTGCGCTATCGAGGACACTGGTACAGTGATATTACCAATATCACCGATCCTTTTCAGCTCAGTGGAGCTCAGATCGTGGCGCTGTATGCGCGTCGATGGGATATCGAGTTAGGATTTCGCCTGCTTAAAGATCATCTGGGACTCCGCTTTCTCTGGAGTGCGAAGATGCAGGTCATTGGAACCCAACTCTGGGCCACCGTGATCCTGGCTCAGATCTTGCATGCCCTGCAGGTCCAGGTGGCCGTCGAGTCGGGAGTGGAGACGTTTGATGTCTCTCTGGAGTTGCTCTGGCGCTATCTGCCCGAATTGTCCCAGCTCTCGGCCACGCAAGGCCAACCCTTGCTTGAGGTCATCAAGGAGGTCGGAGTCGCTCTCAAGCTCATCCGACCCAGTACGCGCATCCGGCGAGTGGTTCCCGACATTGACTGGCAAGAGATCATTCCTCTCCCTGTCGATCTGGTCTGGATCCGCGAGCCACAGTATGCCCATAAAACCAATGAAACCCGTTCTCGGACTTCCAAGAAGACCAAAAAAGAGCCGGGAGTCATTTAGTTGGAGTAGGTGCTGCAAGGGGCGCCCCTACCCTGGACGAAGAAAAATCCTGAGCACCAGATTGTTGATGGAACCGTATTCACAACGATTGGAGAACACCGTGGGAAAAGTTCTGCCTGTTCTTTCGATGTCACAGAATGGATTTACTACTGAGAAAAAGGAGATGTTATGAACAAAGTACGATCGGCCGACGGCACCATCATTGCGTTCGATCAGTTAGGGAAGGGACCGGCGCTCATCCTGGTGGGTGGCGCGCTCGAACAGCGAGCGATGGACTCGGCGACGGCGCAATTGGCTCCACTCCTGGCAGGACACTTCACGGTGTTGCACTATGATCGCCGGGGACGAGGCGACAGCACGGATACACCACCGTATGCCGTGGAGCGGGAAATTGAAGACATCGAAGCCCTCGTCAACCAAGCGGGTGGATCGGCGTTCTTGTTCGGGATCTCCTCCGGCGCAGCTCTTGCCATGGAGGCGGCTATCAAGCTGGGTGACAAGGTCAAGAAACTGGCCATGGACGAGGCCCCATACAATGATGATGAGGCTGCCCGGCAAGCATGGAAGGCCTACCGAAAGCAGCTTGCGGACGTGCTGGCGCAAGGTCGCCGGGGCGACGCCCTGGGGCTCTTTATGATGCTGACAGGGATGCCTGCCGAGCACCTGGACAGGGTGCGGCAGTATCCCCTGTGGCCGATGTGGGAAGCGGTCGCCCCCACGCTGGCCTACGATGCCGCCGCCATGGGAGAAGACGCTTCGGTCCCCACGGAGAAAGCAGCCAGCGTTACTGTCCCTGCACTCGTTATGGACGGTTCCGCGAGCGAGTTTTCCTTTATGCACACCACGGCACTGGCGCTTGCCAGGGCGATGCCCCATGCACAGCATCGCACCCTGGAAGGCCAGTCGCACGAGGACGCTGCATCAGCGCTTGCTCCCGTGTTGGTGGAGTTCTTTGCTCCCAACGCAGCCTGAAGAAACTGGTAAATAAAAGGAAGCGCGGAAGTGAGGACATCTCATGCAACGACTGGAAACGCACCGGCTCAAGCTGCTCCCTTACACGCTGGCACTCAAGAAGGTCACGCTCTCTGAGCGAGCCAGACTGACTCAGATGCTCGGGGTCGCGATTCCTGATGCCTGGCCAGGAGTCGACCTGTTGGAAGCGCTCCCCCTGTTTATCGAGGCCATGGAGAAGGATCCGTTGGGTCTGGTCTGGGATGGCATTATTCTCCATAAGGCTGACCAGGTAGCGATCGGTGGCATCGGGTTCCACGACCCGCCGGACGAGGCAGGCAGGGTGGAGATTGGCTACAATATCATTCCGGCCTATGAAGGGCAAGGCTATGCCACCGAGATGGCGCGTCGGGTGATCGACTGGGCTTTTCAGACGCCTGGTATCCAGGTGATCACTGCGGAGTGCCGTGATGACAACATCGGCTCCATCCGGGTCCTCGAAAAAGTCGGGATGCGCCGCCTCGCCGCAGAAGGCCATACGCTCAAGTGGGAACTCCAGAAGTGACACTCCCGTCGCGTCAACGCGGACGGGCTTCTAGGCAGCGTCAGCGGGGTGGCCCGCTCCCGCAGGAGCCTGCTCCGCGAGCAGTGGTTGAGCCGCTGACTCACCTGGACAACGTTGGGGCGTGTCGGCCCGACTACGACTCCTGGTTCTGAGCGGGAGAGGCGCGTCGATAGGTGAAGGAACGAGGACACTTCAGATGGATGCCAAAGACATCCTGATGCATATTGATCGAACCAACGAGGTCGCGGTGGCCCCTGAAGCCGCAGCGGCGGCAGACCCACGTTCTTCCCCTGGGCTTTTTACGATGCCCGCAGCAAGGACACTGGCTGCTGGTTCCTCGTTCGGAGCCGGTGAAGCACGAGATGCGGGCTTGCGTGGATTTGTGGGCGAGATAGTCGCTATCGCGGCCGTATTCCCAGCCAGACATCCGTTGGTTGTGGTGCCGGCCGCAGTCTCGGGTGCGCACTCCATGCGGGTTGCCGACGAAGAGCGTTCCCACCGGGCTCTCGACGCAGAAGTCGATGACGGCCCTGGTGGCCTTGTGCGAGAGGGTCGCGCACGCGTCGCTCAGCCCTGCGGCACACCTTGTTTCTGGCGCGTTGCAGTTTCTTCCACCGACGCGAATGCTTCTGGCAGCGGCTCTGCTTTTTGGCAAGCTGCCTGAGCTGTCGGTTGCGCTGGCGCTTGAGCGAGCGAATGCCGCATCCGGTGACGATGAGCGCCACGCCCGTGCTCGTGGTGGCGGCAGCCAGGTGGATTTCTCCGAGATCGACGATGGCTTGCACGCTGCCGGGAGCGGGGTCCGCTTGCGGGACTTCCAGGCAGACGTGCAGTTCAAAGCCGTAGTTCCACACCAGCGTACAGGCCCCCTCAAGCTCGGGAAGGGCGAGTGGCAGGACCAGAGACGGGCGGCCACGGCCCATTGGCAAGACGACGCGCCCCTGCTCAACGCTCACGGCTTGGGCGGGCCAATGGACGGGGTAGAAGCGCTTCGTGCGCCAGGGATACTTCATGCGCATCTCAGGATGCTCCCGGCGCAGCTTGCATGTTGTCTCAATCGTGCCGAGGAAGGAGCGGAAGACGGCTTGCACCGACTGGCTGTGCAGGGCAAAACGCCCTCTGGTCAGCTGCTGCAGATCGGTCTGGTTGGGCCAGTGGGCATGGCTCATTCTGGCCCGCCGGTGGGCCTGGACACAGACGTTCCAGACCTGGGCCGCTTCCATCTGGGCCTACGTGAGGCGGCGGAAGATGCTCGGCGACAGGCGCGACAGGCGGTACACGCGCGTTGTTTTCATACATACATCTTCTTTTCGTCGACTCGAACAACGGTAAAATGCCGTAAGGGAAACAGCCTGGGCGGGGTCGCTTTCATCCCGCCCCCTTCGAGGGGGCGGGTCTTCCCGCTCCTACTGATAAATTTCCTCGAATGAAATACTCGCCTGAGGATCTAGGACACATGTGCTATACTGAGCAAGCAACTCAATCAGAAGACAAGGAGCTTTTCTCATGACCACAGACGAGCACCAGAAAGGCGCATACGCGAGGGTCAATGGCCTGGACCTCTACTACGAGATACATGGGAGCGGGCAGCCGCTGGTGCTGCTTCCCGGCGGTTTCATGACCATCGAGGCGATGGGGGAGCTTGTGCCGCAGCGCGGCGCGTCATCGGCGTTGAGCTGCAAGGACACGGGCATACCGCCGACATCGAACGACCACTACGCTTCGAATTCATGGCAGATGATATCGCCGCACTGATCAAGCATCTTGGACTCGAACAGGCCGACATCTTCGGCTTTTCCCTGGGTGGTGGCGTCGCGCTACAAACCGCCATCCGGCATCCAGAGCTGGTGCGCAGGCTGGTGCTGGCCTCGACAGCCTTCAAGCGTGATGGGTGGTACCCTGAGGTCCTCGCGGGAATGGCCTCGATCAGCGTCGACACGTTTGCCGGGACCCCGACCTACGAAGCCTATGTCAAGACTTCACCCAGACCCGAAGCCTGGCCGATCTTCGTAGCGAAGATGAGGCAATTGCTGGGCGAGGACTACGACTGGACAGAGGCTGTTGCATCGCTCAAAACACCTACCCTGATCCTGGTCGGGGACGCAGACGGCTTGCGCCTCGCGCACGCGGTGGAATGCTTTGCGCTGCTTGGCGGCGGCAAGGCGGACGGCGATCTGGCCGGTCTCCCGCTTGCCCAACTTGCGGTGCTCCCGGCCACAACACACGTGGGCTGGGCCCCACCGTATCATGGGATCATCACTCGCACCCGGTTGCTCCTCCCGATCCTCACAGAATTCCTCGATTCACCTTTGCCAGAGACCAGCTGAGGTGGAGGAGAGCGCGATCTGCCAAACTGGCTCCATACAGGCCGCATGGAGCCAGTTTGGCAGATCGCGCTCTCCTCTCGAAAACTGCGCTAGACTCGGCCCTCACGGAGTTCGCTGATAGCTTTGGTGATTCGCCGCAGCCTTGTCTCGGCAGTCTTCGCTCCTTCGATAGAGAGTACAATCCGCTGCTTGTTACTGTAGGACAGCCCGTCAAAGAAGCGTTTAGCGTCTGCATCGCGGTCAAGCGCTTCCCGCAGGTCAGGCGGAACATCCACCTCGCGAGCCTGGGTGTCGGGTTCGATCTCGACCTCCACCTCATCGCCGACCTCGACACCGCTATTTGTGCGATGTTCAGCGCTGATGGGAAGCCGGAACTCGCCAGCCATGGGTGCCACCGTACTGCGGTAGGTGTAACTGTTGATCGTGACGCGGACTGGTGGGCGCTTGCCAGATTTGAGAGACTCAACGACCTCTGGCGGAACGACGATGCCGGTAGCAGTCTTGCCGTGAAGCTCTATTCTGGCACGAAATCTCATAGTGCATCACCTTCTTCTCAGTTGTATCAGGTTGTGAAGAACTCAATCAGAACGGGAGCAAGGGCTTGCGGATCGACGTTGTGTGGCTGACCGGCAATGGTGCGGCGCTGCGCGTTGGGCAGGGTCTCTGCAACGGCATCCGCCGCGTGGCTCAACCACGGGGTCGTCCCACCGTCCATGACCAGGGTTGGGCAGGTCGCTTTTGCTATCCGTTCTTTTGGTAGTTTGAAGCTGCCATTGCCCATGAGGATAGCTTCATTGACGAGCGTGGGGGCAAACGCCTCTTGCGCCGCCCAGAACGGGGACTGACGCATGGGAGCGACGAACTCAGCAGGCATGCCGACTGCCTGTGTGAAGAAGAGTTCGATCATGTCGCCTCTGCGCCCCTCACGCAACATCTTGCGAAGCTGCTCCAGGTAATCCTGCGGTACAGGAGGGCGGCTGTCATCAACGATATAAGGTGGCTCCCAGAGCGCCAGCTTCTTCATCCGGGGGGAAAGCCCGCGAGCCGCCGCCTCCAGGCACAGGGCCGCGCAGCCCGATGTGCCGTAGACAAACGCTGCTCCCCCGGCCGCATCCAGAATCGCTGCGATATCTTCCACCTCGCGCTCGACCGCGTACGGGGGCGTATCTCCGCTCTCGCCGCGCCCCCGCCGATCAAAGTTGTAAACCGTGAAGTGCGAAGCGAGCAGTTGGGCCAGCGGCGCTTGCTGGGAGCGGTCGCCTAAGATGCCGCCCACAATCACGACCGCCGGTCCCTGCCCGACCCGATCATAAGCGATGGTGGTCCCATCTTTTGAAGTTACCTGCGGCATGAAATCTGTTTCCTTTCTTTTGGAGTAGTGAGTGCCTATCCACGGAGTCAAATGAGAAACTGGCTCCGTGGATGTCTTCTATTGCTGCTTGACCGGTTCGTAGTTCAGCGTAAGCATTCCGGTTTTATAGACTTTAGTATTCGCCAGTTGGAGCCGGGCCTGGCCCCCTTCTTGAAAGAGACGCTTTCCCTTCCCCAGCACCAGAGGGGCAACATGCAAGGAGTACTCATCAATGAGGTGATGCTGTGCGAGCAACCGAACCAGGTCCGCGCTGCCCTGGACCAGGAGAATCCCACCGGGTTGCGCTTTCAGCTTCGCTACTTCTTCCGCGATATTGCCTGTAATGATGTGGGAGTTGTTCCAGGTCACATCCGAAAGGCGGCTGGAGACGACGTACTTGGGGACGCTATTAAAGCGGTCGGCCATGTCCCCCGTTCTGCCGGGCCAGGCTGCTGCCATTTCCTGAAAGGTCTTGCGTCCGAAGAGCATCGCGTCGGTCTGCTGGAGCGCAACCATGACATCCTCCCCAATTTCTTGATCCATGTATTGGAACACCCACTGTTCGGGCGCTTCCATGACCCCGTCCAGGGTCAAAATCTCGGACACCTGTAATCTCATGTTCTGTTCTCCTTTGGGCTGGTTTCGCTGCGTTCGAGCGAAAGCAGAGTTAAACTCAGGTGATCGATCTTGGCGAGCACGCCATACAGGGCGGCCTGATCTGCAAGCATTCCAGAAAGCTGCGAGGTACCCCCTTCCTCATGTACAATCTCTAATCCCTCCAGCCACTCCTGCCACGAGGGGTCGAGGTGCCCTTGAATGCGGATAGAAACGTGCATGAGTCGCCTGCCTCTCCTGCTGTGATGTACTCTTCAAAGGTCGTTGAGAAGAGTATAGCTTTTAGATGGAGAACAGACATCACCTGTGTTCGTGATTGGACGGGTGATTTCGCAAGCGGTCTTTGGGTTCGCCCAGGTGATTCCAGTTACCCAGGTGACACCGAGGTCCCAGCCTTCAATCGGCTAAAGGAGTTGCAGTTGCTGCGTTATCGCTATAGCTTCAGCGCGCCGGCTCACGCCCAGCTTGCGATAAATACTGCTGACCTGAGTCTTAATCGTGTTGGGGGAAACGATCAATGCCTGCGCCATCTCGGCATAGGTGCTCCCTCCGACCAGCAGCCGCAACACCTGTAGCTCCTGTCGAGAAAGTGGATCGATCAGCCCTCGTTGCACCGCGTTCTGCGGTGGATTTGACAGAGCCTTGTGCGTAGCGGTAGGTGGGACTTCACTTCCCCGCGCAAGTCTGCTTTCTTCCTGCTCAAAGGCTGCCAGCAAGCGCGACACATACGATGTGGAAATAGTACCGGTAGCGGTATCACCATCTAGGGTTGTCTGCAACAGCATCTTGAGCGCCTGTTTCATGGGGGAGCCTGTATCCAGGTAAACGCGGATGTAATCCTCAGGCTCGCTCATTGCGAGCAGACGAGCCGCAATCATTCGTGCCTGCTCGGCCTTGCCTGCCTGGAAGAGCGCCACCACGTACAGCGCCATCCATTCGAGCGTTTTCTCGATATCTGCTGGCTGATCCTGGTGCCAGCTAAAGCGCTCGAGCGTCTCGACTGCCCGGGCTGGCTTTTGCTGTGCGAGAGCGACCCGTGCCAGTAGCAGCACTTCCCATTTGCGCAAGGGGTCCCAGTCTTGCGCGGAGAGGGTGGTCTGCGTTTGTGCTGCCCAGGCCCCTGCCTCTGCCAGGTTGCCCTGGGCCAGCCACAACCGGACGCGGGTTTCTACCACCCAGCGCACATTGTTGATAAACTCCTCTTGCTCAAAGAGCGCCTCCGCCCTTTGCAGCGCCTGCTGGGCCGCACTCAGTTCCCCTCGTGCGAGCGCGAGCCGCGCTGCTGATCTTTCCCCGATCACCAGTAGCTCCACCTGTTGCCAGTCCTGTGCGATACGCAGTAAACGACGCATCGCATCCGATGCCTCTTCCAGCCGATTCCACGCATAGTAGACATTGAAAAGGGCGAAAAGCAGATATCCTGCTACTGGAGTCCCGCCGCTGATCTGCTCAAGCAGGGAGAGGGCAGAGAGGCATTCCCGGTGCGCCTGGTGCAACTGTCCAGCTTCCAAGTACGCTGTGGCCAGCCAGGTCATCACGCGGAACGTCACCAGGTGATCCCCTGCCTCACTGATCCACCGCCGGGCCTCAGACAGCCTTTCAACCAGCAGTGTACTGGATTGCTGGAACGACAGGGCCTGCCAGAAAGCGAAGGAGAGCGGGATCAACTGCCAGCTCACTTCATCATCAGGGGGCAACGCTTCCAGCTCGGAAGTCAGGAGACGCAGGCGCTCTTTGTCGCCACGTCCCAGGATGGCTCTGGACTCGATCAAGGCCCGCAGCAGACACACACGGCGCTCGATCAACGCCACCTCTGCCTCTGAAAGCAAATGTGCCTCCTGTCCGTGCAGGATCGCTTCCATACGCGTGATGGTTCGCTGCACCTGGGCGGCCATGCTGGCATGGAGCGTTTCGGTGCTGATATGGACGGAGTTGAGAAAGCGCAGCGCAGCGTTGAGGGCCAGGCGTGTATGCGCACGCAGGATGCTGTCTGGCAGGGTGAGTACCCAGTTCTGAATGGCCCTGGCTTCGCCACTCAGCCAGAAGTGAGGAGCAGCCAGCTCCATCAAGGAGACGGCCAGGGGATAATCAGGCGCTGCCAGCGCGTGCGTAATGGCCTCGCGCCATTCGCCCTGCTCCTCATACCAGCGTGCTGCCCGTCTGTGCAAGAGCGGTACCAGCTCTGGCTGCGAGGTGTGCAACTGAGTGCGCAGGGCCTCGCGAAACAGATCATGATAGCGGTACCACTGCCGCTGCTCATCCAGCGGCACCACAAAGAGGTTGGCCTGCTCCGCCTCCTCCAGCATCTGCTGGCTCTCCTTTTGCGAAGGACCTGCGGTGATAGCCTGGCATAAGGCAGCGTTCATCCTGCTCAGCAGTGATGTTTGCAGCAAGAAGTGCTGAAGTGGAACCGGCAAGCGCGTCAGCACATCCTGCTGCACATAGTCCAGCAGGTACCGGTGACTGCCAGCAAAGTCCGAGACCCATCTGGAGGGGTCCTGCTGCTTACGCAGAGAGAGTGCTGCCAGGTGCAAACCAGCGATCCAGCCCTCTGTACGGGAGTGCAAGGTCGTCACGTCTTCTTCGGAAACAGGCAGGGCCATCTGTTGCAACAGGAAGGTAGTCGATTCTTCCTGCGTAAAGCGCAAATCACTGGAGCGGATTTCGAGCAACTGACCGCGTGCGCGCAGCCGGGAGAGAGGGAGAAGCGGGTCCGTGCGCGTGGCGAGGACCAGGTGGAGGTTGGCAGGCAGATGATCGAGGGCAAAGAGCAGCCCTTCGTGGATAGCCTGCTCAGAGATGAGATGGAAGTCATCCAGGATCAGAATGACTTCCCGGTCAAGCTGCATGATCTCATTGAGCAGGGTCACCAGAATAGTGGAGAGTGGGGGAGCCTCTCGCGCGTGCAACAGGGCAAGTGCTTCTACTCCAAGCGCAGCTTTGTAGGGACGCAATGCACGATGCCCAGAAGCGGATGGGATCATTGTCCAGTGTATCCAGGGAGAGCCAGGCAACAGCCGGTTGAGCCTGTACTGGCTTTACTCCGCTTGCCTGCAACCTTGAGGCGGCTACCCATGCCGAGAGCAGGGTGGTTTTGCCGCTGCCAGCAGAGGCAGAGATGAGGGTCAGCGGATGAGTGTAAACGGCATCCAGTTCGCGGAGCAGTCGTGCGCGCTCGACGAACCAGAGCGGCAAACGAGGAGGAGCGAGCCTGGTGGCGAGTAGCGGGATTGATAACCTGGACAGCTGTGTCGCCGGGTCGTGAGCAAGAGGAGGAGTGGGCTGCGAGTTTGCAAGCGATCTGGCTTGCTCTTCTAAACGGGCAAAGGTCACCAGGGCTGATGGCCCAAGATAGCCCTTGCGGATGCGTCGATCCTGCTTGCGATAGGCATACCAATAGCCTCTGCCACTTCCCCTGCCTTCTTTCCTGACCGAGAGCCGTCCTGCTCGCCCGACGAAGGAAAACGCGGCATGCTCGGCCAACCAGCAAGCGAAGGCTTGCTCGTCTCCTCGCGTGAACCGCCGCTCAGGTTTTCCGCCCCTTTGCAGCTCATACTCTTGAGAGTCTTCGCACCAGATGAGCGCATGCGGTGCCGGTCTGGGCATACGTGTCCTTCCTTCCCATTGGGTATCTCACCTCCAGTTACCCACATGCAGGAGTATAGCACACATTCCGCAGGCAAGGAATCGGTGGGAAGTTTGGCTCTCATCCTCTCTCAAGATTTGTCCACATCGAGTGAGCTGGTTTTCAGGTGACGAGTGAGCACTGGCCGCGAAGAGTGAGCAGTAGGAGAAACGTTCTTGGGCCAGCCGCACTCCATCTGGGAGACTTCTCCTGAGCAGTGTCAATGGCGTTCGCACGTCCAGAGACGCCCCTTCCCGAAGGATAAGCAGAAGACGACCGCTCGTGAGGAGGGATGCGGAAGGTCGCGCAGGCAGGTGTTGGCGTTGACACATTGATTGGTTCAACATGGCAGGCCGCTCCATTTGTTGGCCCGAACGTCACGGCAGCCGGGTGGCTCCTCCCTCATCGGTTGACGAACGGCGTGAGGAGCGCTGAGGGAAACCGCCCTCCGGTATGGATGGAATGCGTGCCGCGGTTGACGCTGCGGCCATGCTTGAACGCGGGATATCTGGCGGCATCGTGGCCGAGTACCTCAACGCGCAGCCGGGTCCCCGCCTCAAAGTGGGTACTGCTGGCCAGCACCTCGATTTCGACTGGAACGACTTCGCCGATCTGGACCGGTTGGCGCTGCCGATGGCTGTGCCAGGGACGGCCTGGCCGGCTTCGCTCGGGGTCGAGCGCGCGATGTGACACGCGCAGCCACCCCTTGGCGACGCCATCCCTTGCGAACCCGTTATATCCAGAGAAGAAGACCTCTTTACCCGTGGCGTCGAACTTCCGAAGCAGGACGAAGAGGTCCATGTCGTCGCCTTCCGAGGTGGAGCCCCAAAGTGAGAGCGTCATGCCGCCGGTGAGTTCGGTCTCGTGCTCGAAGCGGTAGACGAAGCTTGCCCGATCGCGAGAACCGCCGCGCGAGTCGTACTGGGCCACACCCTCAGTGGCAGGGAGTTCGGGAGTCAGCGTCCCGGTCACGGCATCCAGATAGAGTGGGACATACGTCACCTCCGGAAGCGGCCAATCCGTCGCGGTGCGAATATCGTACACCTCACGAGAGCGCCGCACAGCCAGCCGAACGCGCGGCGTCGTCTCCCAGCCATTCGGCTCGCCCTTCAAGAAGTGGTCGAAGAAGCGCCGTTGCACCTCCCGCGCCTCGGGGGAGTAGAAGGTCTCCCATTTGCGGCCGCCGTGGGTGTAGAGCCACTTCTGGGCCGAGGCGATCCGCTCGAAGCCCTCGAGCGAGCCTCGGGTATGCAGGCCATGGTCGGACCAACTCACACACACCAGGGCCGGCACCTCAATGCGTTCCAATGCTGGGCGCTTCGCCTGCCAATAGGCATCGTCGAATGGATGCTGGTCACGATCCGCTGGAAAGTTCTCGTTCATTGGGAAGCGCCGGTTATGGCCGGGCTCCATGCGGAAGCACCACCACACGCCGACAAAGCCCGTTTCCGGCACGCCATCTTGATAGCCGAGCTCCCGCAGCAGGTCGGTCACCCCTTCCCAGGGGCAGATGGCCCGGAGTGATGGCGGTCGCAGCGCTGCCACACGCCATTGCGACATGGCGAGATAGGAGACGCCAAGCAGCCCGACGGCGCCGGTCGACCAGGATTGGCTGGCCGCCCATTCGATCAGCTCGTAGTAGTCCGCCGCGTCCCGATCCGAGAGTACGCCGGCGTGCCCATCCGACTTGTGCATGCCGCGGACGTCCGCCTGCACGACGGCGTAGCTGGCCCTCACCCAGAACAGCGGATCGGGCGCTTCGAACCCCGTCCACGTGGAACAGTCCAGGTGGCCAAACCGCGTCCCCGCAAGGCGCATGAGCAGCATCCCCCGCCGATCGGGCAGCGTGTCTTTGCCGTACGGCGTGACCGACATCAAAACCGGCGAGCACCTCGGCGGGAACGAGTGGAAGACGTTCGCCACGAGCTGCACACCATCGCTCATGGGCACTGGGACGTCATGCTGGAGCGTCACGTCGCTGGCAATGCGCTTGGACATCTGTCCGGCCCTTTTCAAATGCACGAACAAATGATCACCCTACAAAAACAGGCGATCTGCTTCTATCCTACATACATTTGCTCGTTTTGGCAAGCTGTTTTATTCTGACATCCACTCATAAATGGGAGGGGAGGTGATAGAATCAAGGGAAGAACCTGAGTCTGAAGAGGAGGAAAGACAGATGGAGTGGAACACCACATGGGAAGATCCCTTGACGAGCTATGTGAAGCACTTTGCTGGACTGATCGGAGATCAGCGAACGCGCAAGACGTTTGGAGAAATCGTCAAAGGGATCATCACAGCAGGCAGTCTGATTTGTCAACAGATTGCGGCGCAGTCAGCGGAGTTGAGCAAAGGAAAGAAAGGGTCGCAACGCGTGATTCGGTTGGCGACCGGCGAGAGCACGCAGCGCTCAGAGTTGGATGCGGAGCAGGTGACGAAGCGCTTGCGGGAGGTGGCGGTGGAGCAGTTAGAACAGGCCCCAGAAGAGGAGTTGTGGCTGATCGCCGATGGCTCGGATCTGCGCAAGCCCTACGCCGAGGTGATGGCGTACCTGCTGCAAGTGCGTGACCTGGATGAGCAGTTGGTGCCAGGCTACCGCACCCAGAGTGCTGATTGGGCTGACGCCCGGACGGCGCGGCTTGCTCTCTCATCGGCTCTTGAGTAGTCAGGAGCCCGAGGATGTCGCGTGAGCCAGCAGAGGTGCAGCAGGCGCTCTCGACGGTGAGCCAGGCACTGACTCGGCTCAAAGAGCACAAGAGGGTGACCTGGCTGTTAGACAGTGGCTTTGATGATATCGCGGTGTGGCGCACGATTTGGGAGCAGCAAGAGCATGTCGTCTCGCGCATCTATCATACCGAGCGCAAGGTCGCGTTCCAAGATCGGCAGGGGCAGTGGCACGAGCATACTAACCCACAACCTGGGGTACGTATTGTTGCACTCGCCTCTTGCGGTAAAACTCTCCCTCAGAGAGGCAATCACGAGGAGCACGGCTGGTATACTTTTCTCGCAGATCTCCTACGACTCGTGTAGGTAACAGACAGATCAGAGAGGAAGAATATCATGCTCATCGTGAACGACGAACACCGGATCGCGGCAGGGATTAAGAGTCTCTCGAAACGCTGCTCATACTGTTGCAAGCCTCTGAAAGAGTATCCCTTGATCATGAACGATGATGCCGGATTTGCTGTCTTTCATGCTGCCTGCGCCGCGGCGCTTGCCGCCGATATCATCGTCGATTTGTATACTTTCTTCCATCCACCAGCACCCTACCACCACCTGTTTGTTCTCGACCCCATTGGCGAACACGCGCCGGGAGAGGGGGCACATGCAATCAACGGATCTTGAAGAGATCAAGGCCGCGCTGTGGGAGCAAGCGTCTCATCCGTGTACGCGGGTGAGCTGGGGCACAGCACAAGTGATGGCAGCGAGATACAGCCGGGGGCAATTGCTGGTCCAGCTTCGAGGGTGGAGGCGCTGGACGCCAGTGGAAGCTGTGACCATTGAACGCGCCACGCTGTGCCCAACCGGTGCCTGCGACCTCGAAGACGCCTGGTAAATGACGCGAGATGTGGCTCTTGACCACTTCAAGGACTCACAGGTGGCTTACCGAGAGATGATATACTGCTATGTTGATCTGAGAGAATATGCATTGTTCAACGCGCGTGAGATGTACGGAGAAAATCAGGATGACGAACACAACAGATCCCTCGGCCACCGTCAATGAGAATCCGCCGACGCTGCGTCTGGTCTGGCCGCAGTGGCAAGGTGCGGGCGTGGAATCCGTTCGCGAGTTCTTCGCGGAGGTTCCCTTGGAGGAAGCTCGCAGAGGCTATGCCGTAGGAGCTGCCGTACTGGGCGCGGTGCTGCCAGCGCACACCGGACCGACCGCTCTCGTTCCGGTCTCCTCTGGCGATCTTGGTCTGGGCAAGCAGGATGGGATCGAAGCGAAGGAGGCAGTGGTCGCGCAACTGGCCGGAGCATTGGAGGTGATAGGCCGCTACAGCCCGAAGCAGATCCTCACACTTGGCGGAGAGTGCTCAGTGAGCGTGGCCCCCTTCTCCTGGCTGGCCCAACGCTATGGGGATGATCTTGCGGTACTCTGGATCGACTCGCACCCCGACGTCGGCACTCCCGCCAGTCACTACTCCGGATACCATGCTATGGCGGTTGCAGTCCTCACTGGTCATGGAGATCCAGATGTGCTTCGCCTTCTGCCTGCCACTATTGATCCAGGCCGAGTGGCTCTTGTCGGTCTGCATTCCTGGACCGAAGACGATTTCCCCAACGTCGCCCGTTGGGGGATCAGATCGTTTCGTCCTGACGAGCTTCACCTCTCCAGTCAGCCGCTTCTCGATTGGCTCAAGGCGTCGGGATGCTCGCGTGTGGCCATCCATTTTGATGTCGATGTCGTGGATAGCAACGAGATCGTCTTCGGGCTTGGTGCGGAGCCTGACGGGCTGAGGAGCAACGAAGTGCAACGACTCGTCGCAGATGTGAGTGCCGTCGCCTCTGTCGTCGGATTGACTATTGCAGAGTTTATCCCGCGTCAGGTCATCCGACTCCAGCAGGTAGTGCGCAACTTCCCGCTCATCTAACATCCCGGAAAGCGAGCCGGGACCGATGGTTTGTTTCGCTGGATTGGATGTGTCAATGGTTGAATCCCGTGGCTCTCCCTCACTGATCAGAGGAGGGCTTCTCAACGAGCTGGAGATGGGAACGTGGGTGTAGTGCGTCCCTTCCTTCATCAGCCCCCACAGCCAGATCGATTGGTTCGAGATCGAACAATGGCAATTGAACAATGCCGGGAACGCGGCGTCTGCGGCGTGCGGGGGCCAGTTCCGGGGTTTTCCAGTAGAGGAGCCACTCGCCCGGACCCAGATCGAAGAGCGCGAGCTGCGGTGAGCGAAACGGGGTCTGGGCCAGACGAGGATGACTCACTTGCGAGAGGTGCTTGTGATCCTCTTGGAGGTCCACCATGTACTGAGTAAGCGTCACGGCTTGATACTCGACCTTGAGCGACCCATCATACACCCACACCGTGACCGGAGCTTTCGCCAGTCCCCGCTCCCCGTAGAGCTTCCAATTCTGAAAGCGCAGAAACCCATTTTTGTCCAGATAGCGCGTGTAGCGGGTGGCGAACAGAATACGGTCGAGGAACTCCGCTGGGTACATCGTACCTTTGTGCCACGCGAGGACCTGAACCGGGCTGTGGCAGCCGTCCTCACGCTTTTCGTGTCCCCAGTGGGGTGGATGGCGATCATCTCTTCCCAAGACGTGGCCCGTGCGAACTTGGCGTCTGCCATTTTTCGGACGATATTGAAGTGCGCCTCAATCAGATTTTGCCAGGCTTGCCGCTTCTCGATGCGCAGCTTTTCAATCCCTAGACACATCCATCGCCTGATTACAGTAAAAAATGCCACCCCCGTCACTCACCATGGCTTTGGGCGCGCCTGCGGTCGAGAGCGCTGCAAAGAGCACTTCGAGATAGTCCCACTGATTTTGGGTGGCAGAGATCTTGCTCGCCAGGATCGGTGAGGTAAGGGCACAGCGCGTTACCCTCCCTTGCGAAAGGTACGTAGCCTGCACCCTCCCTTCCAAACCCGGCGTGCCACTCGTCGCGGCACCGGGCTTTCCATCACCCCTCACTCGCCTGCTCTTGCTTTCTTGGGTATCTGTTTCAAGCGGTAAATCCTTTCGGCTCTGTGTTCTTTGTCATGGCATGATTGACACAGAGCTTCCATTGCTTCTGGTCGGTGATCGGCCTGTTTCGGGTTCTTCCTCCATTGGACCCGATGTTGATGATGAACGACCAGCTTCGTTGCTCGTCCACATCGTTCACACGCCACGTTTGCCCTCCTGAGTACTTCTCGCCGGTTGGCTTCGTATTCCGGGGCGGCTTTGTTTCCTTGCCACATATCTTTCACTGTTGGCAGGATGTAGTGCTCTACCTTCACCTTCTCCAGATACGGATGAGGCCAGTATCTCTTGATCCTCGGTCGATGATAGATGAGTTTGGTTTGCGTTGCTCGATAGCGCCAGACCCATTTCCCATCTGCTTCCTGGGCTGCAAATTCATCTCTGC
>WNGD01004605.1_pt1 | contig 21909 bp, 23 predicted proteins | sample 5400671 | NCBI WGS metagenome assembly WNGD01 (sample SAMN13153369, study PRJNA577476) | soil metagenome | isolation source: 40 cm soil or saprolite under grassland replicate 2 | place: USA:California | collected 2016-06-15 | reverse complement strand
GGCTCTGGCTCTGGCCCTGGCCCCGGCCCCGGCGCCGGCCCCGGCTCTGGCTCTGGCCCCGGCCCTGGCTCTGGCGTCGGCCCTGGCCCCGGCCCCGGCGCCGGCCCCGGCTCTGGCCCTGGCCCCGGCCCTGGCTCGGGCGCTGGCCCCGGCCCTGGCTCTGGCGTCGGCCATGGCCCCGGCTCGGGCGCGGGCTCGGGCTCGGGCGCAAGGTCGGCTGGCTGCTCCATGGCTGACCTCCTCCGGAATCAACGCGATATATCTTAACTCTCAGTGATCGTGTGCGCCAGCGCCGGCCAGTTCCTGGTAAAGCTCGGCGGTCTGCGCGGCGATGCCCGTCCAGTCGAACTCGGCTACCGCTCGCTCGCGGCCACGCCGGCCCATGCCAGCCGCCAGTGCCTGGTCACGGACCAGCGCGTTGACCGCGTCGGCCAGCGCCGCGGGGTCGCCCGGCGGCACCAGCAGCCCGGTCTGGCCGTCGATCACCACCTCGGGAATGCCGCCGACCCGGGATGCGACCACCGCGGTGCCGCACGCCATTGCCTCTAGGTTCACGATGCCGAGCGGCTCGTACAGCGAAGGGCAGACGAACGCGGTGGCATGCGAAAGCAACTGGATCACCTCGGCCCTGGCCAGCATGCCGGATAGCCAGATCACCCCGGACCGGGCCTCGCGCAGGTCCTGGACCAGCCACGTGACCTCGGCCGCCAGCTCGGCGGTGTCCGGCTGCCCGGCGCAGAGCATCAGCTGGATGCCGGGGTCGAGCCGCGCGGCGGCCCGCAGCAGCACGGGCAGCCCTTTCTGCCGGGTGACCCGGCCCACGTAGAGCACTAGCGGCCGCTCCGGATCCACCCCATATCGCTCCAGCACGTCGGTGCCCGGATCGGGGGCGTACTCCCTGGTGTCGATCCCGTTGTGGATAACCCGCACGCGGTCGGCCGGGACGGCCGGATAGCAGCCGAGCAGGTCATCCCGCATTCCCGCGGAGACCGCGATGACCGCGGCCGCCGACTCGAGCGCGGTGCGCTCGCACCAGGACGACAAGGCGTAGCCGCCGCCAAGCTGCTCGGCCTTCCACGGCCGCAGCGGCTCGAGCGAGTGCACGGTGACGACATGCGGCGCACCAGTGAGGAGCGACGCCAGGTGGCCGCCCAGGTTCGCGTACCAGGTGTGCGAGTGCACCACGTCGGCGGCGGCAGCGGCGGAGGCCATCGAAACATCCGCGGAGATCGTCCGCAGGGCCTGGTTGGCGCCCGCCAGCCGGTCCCAGGGCTGATGCGCGACAGCGCCGGGCCTGGCCGCGCCCTGGCAGTGCACGGTTAGGCTGACCAGGCTGCTCAACTCGCGCGCCAGGTACTCGACGTGCACTCCGGCGCCGCCGTATACCTCTGGCGGATACTCCCTGGTCAGCAGCGCCACGGCGAGTTTGCCGCGAGAACCGCCGGCGGTCACTCCGGCACCAGCTGGCCCTTGCCGACGACGGTGATGCCGCCTTCGGAGACCACGAATCCGCGTGCCTTGTCGTGCTCCTTGTCGACGCCGATGGCGGCACCCTCCGGGACGACGACGTTCTTGTCCAGGATCGCGTTCCTGACCACGGCATGCCTGCCGATCCGGGTGTTGTTGAGGATGACGGCGCGCTCCACGGTGGCCCAGCTGTCCACCCGGACTCCCGGGCAGAGCACCGACTTGCGCACCAGCCCGCCGGAAACGATGACGCCGTTGCTGACCAGGCTGGACAGCGCCCGGCCGACCCGGTCGTCCTTGTCGTGCACGAACTTGGCCGGCGGCACGGACGGAACGCTGGTCAGGATCGGCCACTGGTCGTTGTACAGGTTGAACACCGGGTGCACGGCGCACAGGTCCATGTGCGCGTCGAAATAGGAGTCGAGCGTCCCGACGTCGCGCCAGTAGCCGGAGTCCCGCTCGGTCGCGCCGGGCACGTCGTTCTCCAGGAAGTCGTAGGCCTGCGCACTACGCTGGCTGACCAGCATCGGGATGATGTCACCGCCCATGTCGTGCAGGCTGTCGTCGTTGGCCGCATCCTTCCGCAGCGCCTCGACGAGCGCGTCACTGGTGAAAACGTAGTTGCCCATCGAGGCGAATGCCTCGTCCGGGTGGCCTGGCCGGCCCGGCGGGTCGGCCGGCTTCTCCAGGAACGCCTGCACCGTGCGCCCGTCCTTGCCGACCTCGATGACGCCGAACGCGGTGGCATCCGTGCGCGGCACCGGGATGGCCGCCACGGTGGCGGCCGCGCCCGACTCGACGTGCTGCCTGATCATCTGGCTAGGGTCCATCCGGTAGACGTGGTCCGCGCCGAAGACGGCGACGATGTCCGGCCGATCGTCGTAGATCAGGTTGAGCGACTGGTAGATGGCATCGGCGGAGCCGGTGTACCAGTGCGGGCCGCGCCGCTGCTGGGCCGGCACGGGCGTGACGTAGTTGCCGAGCAGGCTGCTCATCCGCCAGGTCGTGGTGATGTGCCGGTCGAGGCTGTGGCTCTTGTACTGGGTCAGCACGCAGATGCGCAGGCACCGAGCGTTCACGAGATTGGAAAGCGCGAAGTCCACCAGCCGGTAGAGGCCGCCGAACGGCACGGCCGGCTTGGCACGGTCAGCGGTCAGCGGCGCCAGCCGCTTGCCGGCCCCGCCCGCCAGCACGATGCCCAGGACCCGTTGCTCGACCACGTCGCACCTCGCGATCATCGGTTCCGGGGATCTACCCCGCCGGAGCCGCCCGACTCGGCAATTCAGCGGGTTTCGCCGCCTTGCGCTCCCAGTGTCGCGCTATTGCCGCCGCGGACGTAAGGGCACGGGCCGATGCGGCCGGAATCTTGCCCGCGGCGGCGCCGCACGTGCGGGCAGTCAACTTTGATTTGTAACGCGAATCTTCGACTGCGGGTGCCCGAGGCCTGCCCAGTCATCCATAACGCGGGCCCGCAGGCCATGCCGGGCGGCCAATGCCACTAGCGTTTCTGCCCGATAGTAGAAGTCCTCGCGCAGCACGTGGTGCTCCTCGCCCGTGGTCCGGTCAAAGGTGAAGTCGAAGAAGCCGTCCGGGGCCATCACCCGGCCGATGCTCGCCAGGCACTCGTCGATCACCTCGACCGGCGAATGCGAGAACACGCTGTGCGCGTGCACCACGTCGAACTGCCCGGCGGGCAGGAACGCGAACCGCATGTCCCGGACCAGCGTCAGGTGCGGCAGTTTCCGCTGCAGGCCGAACTCGGCGATCGTGTCCTGCGCCGCGAGCAGGATGTCGGGGGAGATGTCGATGCCGTAGTAGTTCCCGGCGTCCAGGTAATCGATGAACAGTCGGCCGGCCCGCAGGTTGCCGCAGCCGATCTCGAGCATCTGCATGCCCGGCTTCAGGCCGTGCCCGAGCAGGTAGTCGAACTGCAGCTGGCCGATCTTCAGCCAGGACTCACGGGTCTTGCTGCCGACCGCGCCCGCATGGCTGCGCGCCGCGTCGGACCGCATCACCGCCCGGTAGTAGCTGAGGTGATCGCGCGCGCGCAGGCCGAGCCAGGCGTCGCGACCGCGACGGCGCGCGTAAGCCGCGATGCGATCCGGGTGCCGGATGGCATAGCCGACCTTGTACGTCAGTTTGGAGCGGTTTTGCGCGGTCACGACCCCAGGCTAGGAGCGTTTGGGCATTGGCGGTTCCGGCATTCCGAAATGCGTGCCGTGAACTGACTCTCCCATGGCTATCGGCCTGGGAATGCTACTTCGCGGTCTCGTCTTTATCGGCGCGCCGCATGTGCCTGGTCGCATACCGCGCCGTGAGCATGCGGGTAGCCTCAACGCCGATGCCCACGACGATCGCCCAGCTGAGTGCCTCCCGGAGCGCTACCTTCGGGTTGCTTGGGTCGGTCGGCGGCTCCCGGCCTGTCACGCGCTTCCAGCCAGAGGTGATCGCCCTGCGCGCATAATGGTCTGCAGCGAGGTCAGCGGCGGCGGCGGCGATCCCGCCGAATGTCCGGCGGCCGCGGCCCGAGCCCTTGTCTGCCATGCGACTCCTCCCTGATGGTTCGTCCGAGGATCATCCCACGGGGCCGCTGTCGGCGCGCGCGGCAGGACGCGATCTTTCGATCGCGGCGGCGAGCTCGGCCGGGTGCCTGGTGGCGACCAGCCAGTAGGGCGGAGCCGCAGGCCGTCCGCCGACCTCTATATAGACGGCGAGCTTGAGGTAGGGCCTGATGAGCATGAAGGCGGCCGGATCCGCACGCGGGCCGCGCATCGCGCGTGCCTGCGCCTCGTCGAGCGGCGTTACCTGGCCTGCTGCCTGCAGCGGCAGCACGGTCTTGCCAGCGCGCAGCGTCCCGTCCGCCACCTCGACGCAGATGCCGCCCCAGATCAGCAGCGCCGCGGCGCAGCCGCCGCCGGATACGGCATAGACCGCGATCGCGACTCCGACGCTGAAACCGGCCCACAGGGTGCTGCCAAGAATGGCGGCGCAGAGCAGGCCGAGCACCCAATATGCGGCCGGAACGCGAAGCTGTTCGCGGTAGTTGCGCATCCGGCCACGGTAGTTGGTTACATGGAGGACATGACTGGCCGACGGACGCGGCGGGGCAGCGGAGATCATGGCATGCCGGATCTCGCGACGCCAGCCGGAGCCAGCGGCACCGATGACGGTACCGCCGTCGGGCCGGCGGCGGCTGACACGGCCGCATCGGCGATCAGTGACGGCGCGGCTACGGCGGCCACTGCTAGCGCCGCCACGGCGGCCATGGCTGACACGGCCATGGCTGACACGGCCACGGCTGACGCGGTCACCGCTGACGCGGCTGACACGGCCACCGCGGCCATGGCTGGTGCCGCCGCGCCGCCAGCCGGTGACGGCACGGAATCAGGGGCCGACCGGGATCGTGCCAGGCTCGCCGCCGAGCAGCGGCCCGCCGGCGCGGTGGCCAGGCTGCGCGCGGCTGCGCTCAACCTCAGGCAGCGCGCGCAGGCCGCCGCGGCTCAGCCGGCTGCCCTAGACGCCCGGCCGTCAGACGCCCGGCCGTCAGACGCCCGGCCGCCGGAGGCCCAGCAGCCGGCCGCCCGCCCGCCGGCCGCCGGGCCGCGGGATGACGGCCCGGCCGACACTGGGCCGGGCACCACGACGGTGCCCCGGTTCCTCCAGCAGGCGGCGGCCTGGTCCTGGCGGCTGCTCCTAGTCGGCCTGCTGATCTATGTCGCGTTCCGGATCGCCAGCGCGCTGCGCCTGGTGGTGCTGCCCTGCATGGCCGCGCTGCTGCTCACCGCGCTGCTGCAACCGTTCACCGCGCGGCTGCGGAGGCTGGGCATGCCCTCGCTGGCCGCGACCTGGTGCACGGTCCTGGCGGCGATCGCGGTGCTGGCGGGCGCGGGCACGCTAGCGGCCAACCGGGTGAGCGCGGACTACCCGATGCTGTCCGCCGAGGTCAGGCATACGGCACACCAGGTGCAGACCTCGCTGGCCGGCCCGCCGTTCCACATCAGCAGCGTCCGGCTGCAGCAGTACTCCGACCAGCTCGTGCAGTTCCTGAACCAGCACAAATCGCTCGTCGCGGGCACGGTGGTGACCGGCGGCAAGATCTTCCTTGAGCTGCTTACCGGGCTTGTGCTCACCGTTTTCATCACGTTCTTCCTGCTCAAGGACGGCGAGCGGATCTGGTCCTGGCTGGTGAGCGCGCTGCGGCCGGCCGCGAGGAAGCGGGCGGACAACGCTGGCCTGGCCGCCTGGGCAGCGCTGGTGAATTACGTGCGCGGCACGACGGCCGTGGCGGCAATCCACGCGGTGTCGATCGGGCTTGCCCTCTGGATCCTGGGCGTGCCGCTGATCGTGCCGCTGGTCATCCTGGTCTTCCTGGCTGCGTTCGTACCGCTAGTCGGGATCCTGGTGGCCGGGGCACTGGCGATCCTGGTGACCCTCGGCACCAAGGGCTGGCTGGCGGCGGTGATCCTGCTTGCCGTGTTCCTGCTGGAGAACCAGATCGAGAGCCACCTGCTCCAGCCGCTGGTGGTCGGCCGGATCGTCCGGCTGCACCCGCTCGCGATCATCCTGGTGATTGGCGCCGGCGGCATCGTGGCGGGCATCGCAGGCGCGATCGTCGCGGTGCCGACCGCGGCCGCGGTCTGCTATGCCTGGCCCTACCTGCGGAGCGCGGAGGCAGCGCCGCCCGGCGAGCGCTGACCGCCGGGCGGGGCTGGTCGTCCGGTACGGCGGGCCGCCCCGGTCGGCGGTAAGGTCGCGTCCGTGGACACAGCCGGCCGGACACCCCCCATGCCGCTTGCGAAGGCCGAACCAGCCGTGGTGCACGTTCTGATCAGGCGGCTGGCTCCGGGCATTCCGCTGCCCGCGCGCGCCCATCCTGGTGACGCGGGCGCCGACCTGGTCGCCGCCGCCGATGTCGAACTCGGGCCGGGCGAGCGGGCCGTGGTGCCTACCGGCGTGGCCATCGCGCTGCCGGACGGATACGCCGCGTTCGTGCATCCGCGGTCCGGCCTGGCCGCCCGGCACGGCGTAACGATAGTGAACGCGCCGGGCACCGTGGATGCGGGGTACCGTGGCGAGATCAGGGTGACGCTGCTCAACACTGATGCGGCGAAGCCCGTCAGCTTCCAGCGCGGCGACCGGATCGCACAGCTGGTGATTCAGCGAATCGAGCACGCGGTGTTTCACGAAGTCGGCTCCCTTCCCGGGTCTGCCAGAGGGGACGGCGGCTTCGGATCCACCGGCGGACACGCCGCGACGGCCGGCCCGGCCGACGGCAACGAGAGTAAAGCGACAAGGTAAGGAGCGTGCCGGGTGTTCCGACGGCGCCGCCGTACGGGTGCGGCTCAGCCCGGATTCGAAGATGACGCTGCCCAGGATGACCTGGAGGTTGCCGGCGGCTTGGACTTTCCCGACGACCTGGCTGGCGACCAGGACCTGGCTGGCGACGAGGACCTAGCTGGCGACGACGACCTGGCTGGCGACGACGACCTAGCTGGCGACGACGACGACCTGGCGGACGGCAGTGGCCGCGACGGCTGGCCGGACGACGCGGCCGGTGCGGACGACGCTGCCGGTGCCGAGGACGCGCAGGGGCAGGAATCGGGTCCGTGGGACGCGGCCGGGCGCTTTCCGGCCCGGGAGCGGATGGACTTCGGCAGCCTGCAGATTCCGGTCCGAGAGGGACTCGAAGTCCAGATCAACATGGCCGAGGATCAGGGCGTGTGGATCGCGGTCCTGCGCGGTGAGAACGGCCTGCAGCTGCAGGCATTCGCCGCGCCCAAGACCAGCGGGCTGTGGGACGAGGTACGACAGGAGATCGCCGAGGAAGTCGCCAAGTCGGGCGGCGACAGCGAAGAAGCGGAGGGCCCGTTCGGCCCCGAGCTGCACGCCCGCGTGCATACCGGGGAGCCAGGGCACGGCCGCACCCAGAAGCAGCCGGTCAGGTTCCTCGGCGTCGACGGGCCCCGCTGGTTCCTCCGTGGCGTGATCAGCGGCCCGGCCGCGCGCCGGCCCGAGCTGGCCAGGCAGTTCGAGGAGGTCTTCGCGGACGTGGTGGTGGTGCGCGGCGACCACCCAGCGCCGCCAAGGGACCTGCTCGAAATCAGGCTGCCGGAAGAGGCGCGGGCGGCGCTGGAGGAGCAGATGGCGGAAGGCGGTGAGGAGCCGCCGGACCCGTTCGAGCGCGGCCCGGAGATCACCGAGACCAGGTAGCTCAGCGCGGGCGCGCCCCGCGGCGGCGGACCGTCGGCTCAGTGCTGGCCGGCTCGGTGCTGGCCGGCTCAGGGCTCGCCGTGGAACAGCTGGCTGAGCTGGTGCTCGACGTCCTCGTTGGTCACGAACAGCAGCTCGTCGCCGCCTTCGAGCGGGTCGTCGCTGTTCGGCACGATGACCCTGCCGTCCCGCAGGATGGCCACCAGCGCCGTGTCGACCGGCCACTCGATGTCGCCGATCCGCCGGCCAGCGAGCGGCGCGTCCGCGGGCATGGTCATCTCCACGAGGCTCGCCTCGCTCTGCCGGAACGTCATCAGCCGGACCAGGTCGCCGACGCTGACCGCCTCCTCCACCAGCGCCGAGAGCAGCCTCGGGGTGGAAACCGCGACGTCCACACCCCAGGACTCGTTGAACAGCCACTCGTTGCTCGGATGATTGATCCTGGCCACCACCCGGGGGACTCCGTACTCGGTCTTGGCGAGCAGCGAAACGACGAGATTGGCCTTGTCGTCGCCGGTGGCGGCGATCACCACGTTGCACCGCTCAAGGGATGCGTCATCCAGCGAGCTGATCTCGCAGGCGTCCGCCAGCAGCCACTCCGCCCGTGGCACGCTGTAGACCTTGATGGACCGCGGGTTCTTGTCGATCAGCAGGATCTCGTGCCCGTTCTCGAGCAGTTCCTTGGCGATGGAGCGGCCGACCGCGCCTGCCCCGGCGATGGCTACCCGCATATCAGTGACCGCCCTTTCCCGGCGCGGCCGGCCTGCAGAAGATCGCCGTGATCCGCTCGATGTCACCCTCGCGAGCGATGACGTGCAGCACATCGCCCTCCTGCAGGACGGTTCCCGGCCCGGGCAGCATGGCCTCGCCGAGCCGGGAGATGAATGCAATGCGGGTGTGGGCCGACTCCTCCAGCGCGCCCACCTTCTCGCCCAGCCAGCCGTCCGAGCAGGCCACCTCGGCCAGCACGACGGTGCCGGTGGGGTCGCGCCACAGCGGCTCCGAGCCTTCCGGCAGCAGCCTGCGCAGCATCTGGTCCGCGGTCCACCGCACGGTTGCCACGGTCGGGATGCCGAGCCGCTGGTAAACCTCGGCCCGGCGCGGGTCGTAGATCCGGGCCACCACCCGGTCCACGTTGAACGACTCGCGGGCAACCCGTGCCGAGATCACGTTCGAGTTGTCGCCGCTGCTGACTGCCGCGAAGGCGTCCGCTCGCTCGATGCCAGCCTCGATCAGCACGTCCCGGTCGAAGCCGATGCCGGTGATCTTGCTGCCCTTGAAGCCTGACCGCAGCTTGCGGAACGACTCCGCATTCTGGTCGATGACCGCAACCGAGTGCCCCTGGTCCTCGAGGATGTGCGCGATGGTCGAGCCAACGCGCCCGCATCCCATGATCACGATGTGCACGGTCTTCCCTTCAGCCAGAACCACGCCCGATCAAGGTATGCCCTCCCGCACCGTGCTGCTAGCACAGCAGACCCCAATGAACGCCCTGGTTACCGGTCACGGGAGCATAGTCCAATGAACTCGCCCGCCGAGGAACCGCCCAAGGCTGGTGACCTGCTTGATCTTGATGTCGGCGAGGTCGTGCACGGCGGCTGGTGCATCAGCCGGTCAGCCTCGGCCGGCGGCCGGGTGATCTTCGTGCGGCACGCGCTGCCCGGCGAGCAGGTGCGTGCCATGATCACCCAGACCACCTCGAAGTTCGCCAGGGCCGACGCGGTGCAGATCCTGGCCGCCGCGGCCGACCGGGTGGAGCCGCGCTGCCCGCATGCCCGGCCGGGCGGCTGCGGAGGCTGTGACTGGCAGCACGCCAGCCTGCCGGCCCAGCGCGTGCTCAAGGCCGCGGTCGTCCGCCAGCAGCTGCGCCGTATCGCTGGCATCGACCGCGACGTGCTGGTCGAGTCGCTGGACGGTGACACCGATGGCCTCGGCTGGCGGACCAGGGTCAAGTTCGCCATCCGGTCCGATGGCACCGCCGGACTGCGCAGGCACCGTTCTCATCAGGTCACCGCGATCGATGCCTGCCCGATCGCGCACCAGCTGGTCGCCACCACCGGGGTAACTCAGCAGCGCTGGCGCGGCGCCCGGTCGGTGGAGGTGGCCGTGGCGCCCGAGTCGGGTGAGCGCGCGCTGATTGTCTCCGGTGGTTCCCTCCGTTCTCGATCCTGGCCCGATTTCGCCGCGGACTCCGTGCTCTCGCCGGTGCATGATGGCGGGCTTACCGCGTTGCGCGGCAGCGGATTCCTGCACCAGCAGGCCGCCGGGCGGTCCTGGCGGGTGGGGGCGGGGACGTTCTGGCAGGTTCACCCGGGGGCGGCCAGCGCACTCGCCGCAGCGGTGCTTGGCGCGCTTGCGCCGCGGCCCGGGGACGTGGCGCTTGACCTGTACTGCGGCGCCGGGCTGTTCGCGGGGGTGCTGGCCGAGGCAGTCGGGCCGGACGGCACCGTGATCGGGATAGAAGCGGACACGTCCGCGGTGCGCGATGCCCGGCACAACCTACGGTCGACGCCTTGGGCCCGGGTGCACAAGGGCGATGCGGCGACGATGCTCGCCAGGTACGGCGTGTCCGGCGCTTCGCTGGCCGTGCTCGACCCGCCGCGGACCGGTGCCGCGCGCCAGGTTGTCGAGCTACTGGCCGCAGCGGGGACTGACGCGGCGCTGAACCGGATCGCGTACGTGTCCTGTGACCCGGCGACGCTCGCGCGTGACCTGGCAATCTTCGGCGAGCATGGCTGGGACTTGGCGGCGCTGCGCGCGTTCGATGCCTTCCCGATGACCCATCATGTGGAGTGCCTGGCCACGCTGACGCGCTGGTAACGCTGGCGGGCGCCGGCCTAGCGCCGCCGGCCCGCGCGGCGCGGCGGCCCGCGCGGCCGGCGGGCTACTCCGCTGTCGCGCTGACGCCGACTTAGAGGCCCCGGCAATGGGGCGCTGGATCGGGATGCGGGGGCCCGCGAGCCCGGCAGTCCTATTGCCGGGGCCTCTTCGCGAGTCGGCCCTCGCGGCGTGGCTGGCGGGCTACTCCCCGGCCTGGCCGTCCTCCTTGGCCCGGAGCGCGGCCTCGACCTCGATATTGAGCTGGATCTTCTCGCTCACCATCACGCCGCCGCCCGGGATCGCCATGTTGGCCAGGATGCCGAAGTCGGTGCGGTTGATCTCGCCAGTGGCCGAGAAGCCGGCCCGGGTGCCGCCGAACGGATCCGGGCCGAAGCCGTTGACCTCGACCGTGAGCTCGACCGGGCGGGTGATGCCGCGGATGGTCAGTTCGCCGTCCACGATAAGGTCGCCGCCGTCGCGGCGGATGCCGGTCGAGCGGTACGTCATCGTCGGGTGGTTCGCCGCGTCCAGGAAGCCCTCGCCGCGGACGTCGCTGTCGCGCTGCTCGTTGCTGGTGTCGATCGAGGTCGTGTCGATGGTCGCGGTGGCCGTTGACCGCATCGGGTCGTCGGCCGTAGTGACCTGCCCTTCGAACTTGGTGAAGTTCCCGCGCACCTTGCTGACCATCAGGTGCCGGGCAACGAAGCCAATATGGGAATGCACGGGGTCGATGTCCCACGTACCCGCGATGTAACCGGCTGTCTCGACAGGTTGTGCCGTCATAGTGTCTCCTTGGTTCTCAGAGGTATGACGGTTACTGGACCATACAAGGTACCAATCCAGAACCAGATCCAGATCCAATCCTTATGAGGGCTGCCGGAGCCGCGCAAGACGGCACATAAAGCTGCCCGAGGCACGTGGAGGTAACCAATGGCCCCTGGCACCGCGGCCGCGTCTGCTGGCGCAGCCGATTCCGTCCGTCCGGCCGGCGCTGCCGGTCCGGGCGCGTCCATGGTCAAGTGCCGGATCCGGGAGATTCTGGACCGGATCGGCGACAAGTGGTCGCTGTTCGTCATCTACCGCCTCGGCGGCGGTCCGCAACGGTTCACCGCGCTGAAGCGCTCCGTCGACGGGATCAGCCAGCGGATGCTGACGGTCACTCTCCGGGGGCTCGAACGCGACGGCATTGTCAGCCGGACCATGTACCCGGTCATGCCGCCGCGGGTCGACTATGCGCTCACACCGCTCGGCCACACCCTGCTTGACGCCGTCGGCGCACTCATGGCCTGGGCCGATGAGCATCTCGCCGAGATAGATGCCGCGCGGGTCGCCTACGACGCGCCCGCCGCGCGGGACGCCTACGGCGCGACGGCCGGCCCTTTATCACCTCAGCCTCATCAGTCTCACAAGCAGCAAAGGCAGGAGCGCAGTGATTAGCGGTTGGGCGACGGCCACCGCGAATGCGGGAGGATGGGCGGCATGCAACTGCGGATCTTCACCGAGCCCCAGCAAGGCGCCAGCTACGACACGCTGCTCGCGGTCGCCCGCGCCGCTGAGGAACTCGGCTTCGATGCCTTCTTCCGCTCTGATCACTACCTGAAGATGGGCCCGGTCAGCGGCCTGCCCGGGCCGACGGACGCCTGGCTGACGCTGGCCGGGCTGGCCCGCGAGACGTCCAGCATCCGGCTCGGCACGATGATGACCCCGGCCACCTTCCGCCATCCGGGCCCGATGGCGATCAGCGTCGCCCAGGTAGACCAGATGAGCGGCGGCCGGGTGGAGTTCGGATTCGGGGCCGGCTGGTACGCGGCCGAGCATGAGGCCTATGCCATCCCGTTCCCGGACACCCGCGAGCGGTTCGACCGGTTCGAGGAGCAGCTGGCGATTATCACTGGACTCTGGGCAACGCCGGAAGGGGACAAGTTCTCGTTCAGCGGGACGCACTTTGCGGTGACCGACTCGCCGGGGCTGCCCAAGCCGGTGCAGCGGCCGCGGCCCCCGGTGCTCATCGGCGGTACCGGGATGCGCCGAACGCCGTGGCTGGCGGCTCAGTACGCGGACGAATACAACGTCCCGTTCAACGGGGTACCGGAGACGGCCGCGGCCTTCGGCCGGGTGCGGGAAGCATGCTCAGCGGCGGGTCGCGCAGCCGAGTCGATGACGTACTCGGTGGCGCATATGGTGTGCTGCGGCCGGTCCCAGGCTGAGCTGGCGCGGCGGGCCGGCGCGATCGGCAGGGACGTTGCCGACCTGCGGAAAGGCGGCATCGCTGGCACCCCGGCAGAGGTCGCCGAGGCGATTGCCACGTACGCGGAGATCGGCGCGCAGCGAACTTACCTGCAGGTGCTCGACCTGCACGATCTTGATCACCTGGAGCTGCTCGCCGCGGAGGTGGCCCCGTTGCTCGCTGCCGAAGTGGCCCCGCCGCCCGGCTGACCGGTCGGCCGCGCCAGCAGGATGCAGCGTCGGCGCAAAGAAAGGCGTGACCGGCGGCACGCTCAGGCGGCGGTGACCCGGACCGGCAGCCCGGCCAGGCCCTTGATCGTGTTGTTGAGATACGGCCGGACCGGCCCGGCCAGCTCCAGACTGCGCACCTGCCGGGCCAGGGCGGTAAGCAGCAGTTCGCCCTCCAGCCGGGCGAGCGCCGCCCCGACGCACGCGTGAATTCCGGAGCCGAAGCCGACGTGGCCCGCCGCACGCCGCCGGATATCGAACCGGTCCGGCTCCGGCCAGGCCCGCGGATCGCGGTTCTCCTGGTCATGACCCGACCATAGGGGCACAAGCCGGGCGCGCGCGAGATGCAGCACGGAGCGCCGAGACGCGGCAGCGGCCGATGGATGTGCACATCGCTGGGGGCGGGCGACTAGCGATGTGCACATCGATGGCCCGGCTAGGGGAACGCGGGGGACGGGCGGGCTAGCTGGCGCCTGCCCAGGGGTCGAAGTCCATTTCCAGTGCCTCCTGCGCGGGCCGCTGCCCGGCGGGCACGTTGCGCAGGTTCAGCCGGATCCTGGTCCAGGTCGATGACCGGCCCCGCATCGAGTCAACCAGCACGTCGGACGGCTCCAGGTACGGCCATACATCGCCGTGCCGCTCCTTCCACCGATCCAGGCCACGCATCGCCTCGGCCTGGCTCGCCGCCCTGGCTATCTCGATCAGCGGCATCGCCGGCTTGCGCCGCCCGGCCGGGGTGCCAGCGCGCCGTTTCGACGGCTGCACCCGGGGCGGCTCGCCGGCCTGCTTGTCGAAATGCGGCGGCCAGGGCGCATCGGGCAGCCCGGCGGCTGCCTGGTCTGCGGCCAGGCCGAGCAGCGGCTGCAGGGATCCAGCCTGGTCGTCGATGCCCGCGGTGAGGTCCCCGACGGCAGCGAACCGGACCGGCATCGTGTCGATGGTGAACGCGTCCGGCCGGCAGTCAGCTACCTCATCCCAGGTCAGCGGTGCGGACACCCGTGCGTCCTGGGTCGGCCTGACCGAGTAGGCCGAGGCGACGGTGCGGTCCTTGGCGTTCTGGTTGTAGTCGACGAAGACGCCGTGCCGCTCTTCCTTCCACCACCGGGAGGTGGCCAGGCCGGGCGCGCGCCGCTCGATCTCCCTGGCCAGCGCCACCGCCGCGCTGCGGACCTCGGTGAAGGTCCAGCGCGGCTCGATCCTGGCGTAGATGTGGATGCCGCGCGAGCCGGAGGTCTTCGGCCAGCCGGCCAGGCCGAAGTCCGCCAGCACCTCCCTGGCCACCAGCGCGACCGCGACGATCTGCGGCCACTCGATGCCGGGCACCGGATCGAGATCGACCCGCAGCTCGTCGGGGTGATCGGTGTCCTCGGCGCGGACCGGGTGCGGGTTGAGGTCGATACAGCCCAGGTTCGCCACCCAGGTGAGCTGCGCCGCGTCCCGGACGACGACCTCCTCGGCGGTGCGCCCGGACGGGAAGCTCAGCTCGACGGTCTCGATCCAGTCCGGCCGCGCGGACGGCGCGCGCTTCTGGAAGAACGCCTGCTCGGCCGCACCGTGCACGAAGCGCTTGAGGATCATCGGCCGTCCGGCCACCCCGCGCAGGGCTCCCTCGGCGACCGTCAGGTAGTACCTGACTACGTCCAGCTTGGTGTGCCCGGTCTGCGGGAAGTAGACCTTGTCCGGGTTGCTCACCGGCACCGTGCGGCCGGCCACTTCCAAGATCTCCTTTCGGCCAGGCATGCCGACCACGATAGCCGGAGCCAGCCGGGGCGTCCCGGACCGGGAGCGTCACCATGACTGCCGCCGGTGGCGGCTGGCCAGGAAAGATTGGTTACGGAGCAGCATCCGTAAATCCCGGTTTTGAATCGCCTTTCGCTGCCCGGCCCGCTGCCGTCGACCGCCCGCGGCGCCGGGCGGCGGCGCGGGGTCAGCGCACGGCCCGCCAGCTTCGCAGCGGTACCGCCAGGTGCAGGGCAACGTCACGCCAGTAGGCTGCCTGCACGACCGCGGCCGGGTCGTTTTCCAGCTCGACGGCTTCCAGCCGCCCGCCGTCGTCGTAGTGCATGCGGGCCAGCGCCCGGCTGTCGAACAGCCAGTAGTCGGTGCCCGGTAGCGCGGCAGCGGCCCGGGAAATCCGGATGTCCTCGCCCGCCGTGGCATTCAGCGGATACCCCCAGCCGATCTCGAACCGCAGGTAGTCGGTCAGCGGCTCGGCGACGACGTGGACGCGCTGCATCACCTTCCCGGCGGTCACCGCGGCCCGGACAATCGCCAGCCACGCCTCCTTGCCCGGGTAGCTGGCCGGCTCCTGGCCGGCCAGGAACGACCGGAGCGCGTCTGCCTCGCCCGGTTCGTCGTACCGCTGCCGCGTCTCAAGCCGGAAGCAGGTGTGCTCGAACCGGCCGAAGAGCCCGGGCCAGTCCACGCTGCCCGCGGGAACGACACGACCCATGCCGTCACGGTAACCCGCCGGGGTCACGCTAGGGAGCCCAGGAATCCCCTGTCAGCCTGATGCTCGCGCAGAACGCGGCCGCCGCCGGGCCCGCGGCCGAACCCGGCGCGCGGCCGGCCGGTCAGCCGAGCAGTTCGTCCGCCGCGGCCGCGAAGGTCGCGGTGTGCACGTCGGCGTCCGCCGCGGTAGTCGCTGGTGACATCAGCGCCATGTTGTGGAACGGCGTCATGAGCACGCCGCGGTTGACGGTGTACAGGTGCAGGTACTCGTCAAGCAGCGGATCGGCCGCCGCCGCGGACTCACCGCCGGTGCGCGGCGGCACCGGGCAGAACCGGTACTCGGCCCGCGCGCCCAGCTGGGTGATCGTCCACGGCAGGCCCCGGGACGTGATGACGTCCCGGGCCCCGGCGGTGAAATGGCTGGCGACCGAGATCATCTCGCCGAACGCGGCATCGGTGAGCACGTGCTCCAGCGTCGCCCGCATCGCGGCGGCGGACAGCGCGTTGCCGGCCAGCGTGCCGCCGACCCCGCCGGTGTCCTCGATGTCGGCGCCGGGGTCGGCCAGGATGCGGTCGGCCAGCGCCTCGGACAGGCCGTAGGCGCCCGCCGGTATCCCGCCGGCGATCGACTTGCCGATCGTGACGATGTCAGGATCGAGGTTCCAGGCGCGGGTGCAGCCGCCGGGGCCGGCGCTGAACGTGTGCGTCTCGTCGTTGATCAGCAGGCAGCCGTAACGGCGGGTCAGCTCGCGGACCGCCGCCAGGTAGCCGGGCTCCGGCAGGACGATGCCGATGTTGGTCAGCGCGGGCTCCATCAGGATCGTGGCCACGTCGCCGGCCGCCAGCTCGCGCTCCAGCGCGGCCAGGTCGTTGAACTCGACGACGCGGGTGGTCTGCCGCGGATCGACCGGGGCGCCGGTGTTACCGGGCCGCGAAACGGGGCCGTTCTCCCCGGCAATGATGAAGGACTCATCCACGCTGCCGTGGTAGCAGTAGCTGAACACGCCGATCTTGGGCCGGCCGGTGAGCTGCCGCGCGATCCGGATGGCCCACCGGTTGGCGTCCGTCGCCGTCAGGGTGAAGCTCCAGCGCGCCGGGCCGAAGCGCCGGCTGAGCTCGGTGGCCACCCAGTCCGCGTCCTGGGTGGGCAGCATCGTGGTGGCGCCGCCGAGCTCGCCGTACCGCCGGCCGACCGCGTCGACCGTCGCGGCGGGGGAGTGGCCGGCCATCGCGCCGGTGTCGCCGAGGCAGAAGTCGATGAAGGTGTTCCCGTCGATGTCGGCCAGCCGGGCACCGCGGGCCTCGGCGAAGTAGACCGGGAACCCGCCGGGCCACATGCGCATCCAGGTCATCGGCACGCCGCCGAGCAGGCTCGCGCCCGCCGCGTCGAAGGCGCGCCGGGACCCGGCGTGCCGCTGGCCGTAAGTCTCACGCTCGCGGCTGATCAGCCCGGCGAGATGCTCCCGGTCGAATGCTGCCTGGTCGGTGGGCGGGCTATCCGGCATCGGCGGACACCTCCTGCGGTCGGCGAAGACCTGGCGCGAATGCACGACCGGGGCTGTCCTCGCGCAGCCAGCCGAGGTGTCGTGCACCCGTAAAGGATGATGCCCGCCGGGCACCGCCACAACAGCCCGTGGCGTCGGCCGCGCCGGTCATTCGGCGGCCTTGGCCGAGAGCGGCTGGGGCTGTCAGCCGCCCCGGGCCATGGGGAGACCTCCCCTTGAACCGGGCCGTCGGCGTAACGCACCCTCATCAGCAAGCAGCTGGCCGATGCGGCACCCGGCACCTTCAGGACCGCCGGAGCCCGACCTAGGGAGTACGAAATGTTCAAGTCCATCACGATGCTGGCGGGCGGGGCCCTTGGCGTGGCCATGGCCGTGGCCGCGGGCGCGCCGAGATCGGCCTGGGCCTGCGGACCAGGCTGCCGTTCCGGGCGCACGTCTTGCACGCCCCCGGCAGCGGCTCCCGGCTCGTGATCGACGTCGCGCGGCACCGTTGACCGGCTCGCCGCGCAGCAGTCCCGGGCTACCTGGCCGATCCGGCCGGTGGCCCGGACTGCTGGCTAGCCGGGTCCGGCCTGGGCGGCAGCAGCCGCAGGTCATCGGCGGTCAGCGTGCCAGTGGACATAAGCAGGCGCACCAGCTCCTCCAGGGCGCGCGGCCCGCGCAGCCCGGGAACGCCGACCCTGGTGTAGCGGTTCCTGATGTTCTCGCAGCGCTTGGCCACCGTATGCGACTGCCAGCCGATCCGCTTCGCCGTCTCCGCCGCGCTGCGCGGCGCGGGAGCGCCGGCATGGCGCCAGGTCAGGTACTCCTCGAACCGGGCGGCCAGGACCAGCCGGTCGCCTTCGCTGAGCGTGGGACGGTAGTGCGTACTCGTCACTACGCTCTCGGCGCGGCGCCGTCTCTTCGCTGGCCGTGCCCCGGATTCAGCGGCATCGGGCAGGTCAGGCACGTCGGGCACGTCGTCGAGATCCGGCAGTCGCAGCCGCAGCGTGTAGTCGCCCAGCGCTCCGTGCAGGCGGACCTTGATATGCCACTGCTGCAGCGGCGCTCGCATGCCCGGCGGCAGGTCGACCCGGAAGCCCCGGTCGCCGGACAGGTACAGCAGTGAAGATCCGCTGTCGTTGTGCACCCACCATGAGTCGAGCTGGTAGCTGAAGCTCCCGGCACGGCGCGACAGCCCGCGGTCGTGCGGTGGCAGCACGGCGGAGGACGCCGACGCCCGGCCGAACGTGAACGTCTCGCCCGGCCTGATTCGCCACGTCCGCCTCTCGTACATGACGATCAGCAGCAACGGAACCGCATACCTCCAGCGTCACCGTAGATTCGCGATGATCAGGCGTCAACGCTCTGGCTGGCCGGGCCGCCATGTTATCCGGCATCGGCGGCCGATTCCCGCGGTCGGCGCGAAGGCATGACGCGAGCGCGCGACCGGACCGCTCCCCGCCCGGTCAGCTGCGCAGCTCATCGAGGATCGCCGTGATATCCCGCACCGTGGCCCGGAGCACCGGCAGCCGGGCGGCGGCTACCAGCCGGCCGGCGATCGGCGCGGTCAGGTCGATGAGCCGGTAGGTCTTCGCGCAGCCGGCCGAGGTGTCGTGCACCCAGTACAGGATGATGCCCATCGAGTACAGCCACAGCAGCTCGGGCAGCCGGGCCCGGAGGCCGGGGCTGATCCGCGCGGATGACCCTTCGGCCACCTCCCGGTAGATGGCGATGGCCGCTTCGCGCACCGGGCTCGACGGTGCGCTGAACGGGCTCAGCGGGCTGCTCGGCTCGGCCGCGTGCTTGTAGAAGGTGGCGGCGAAGGCGTGGTACGGCGCGCTCACCTCGATCAGCGCGCGCACCGTGCCCCGCAGCCGGGCGGTGAAATCGGTCTCCGCTGCCAGCACGCCGCGGCAGGCGGCCAGGTGCCGTGCGTGGTTACGGAGGTAGAACTCCTGGATGAGCTCTTCCTTGGAGCTGAAGTAGTAGTAGGCGTTGCCGGTGGAGACGCCTGCCCGCTCGGCGATGGCGCGCATCGTCGCCGCCTCGTAGCCGCGCTCCCGGAACAGCGCCAGGGCGGCCTCGGTGATGGCCGCCCTGGTCTGTTCTGCCCGCGGTGTCCGCGCGGCCTCAGCCACATCGGTCACTGTAGGCCCTCGGTGCGGGCGCCCGCCGGGAGCGGCTGCTGCGGGGCGCGCGGACCCGCCGGGGCGGTTGGCCGCGTCGGGCGCCTCGGGCCCGCCGGGCGCATCGGGTCGGCCGGCAGCAGCGGCTGGGCGGCCCGCCGCCGGAGCCGGGTGAAGATCGCCAGGTTAGCGAAATGCAGCGCGCCGATGACCAGGAGCATCTCGCCGATCTTGACCGAGAGCAGTTGCACCGCCTGGCGCGGGCTGCTGATGTCGCCGGTGGCTCGCAGCGTCAGCGTCACGAAGCCGAGATTCAGCAGGTAAAAGCCGACCACGAGGAGCCGGTTGACCGCCTCGGCGAGGCTGTCGTCGCCGCCGAAGACGTCCAGCAGGAAGGCCCGGCCGCTGCGGGACAGGGCCGAGCCGACGAAGACCGTGATCCCGACGCTGATCACAAGGTAGATGAGGTACGTGACGACTATGCCCATGACTGCTCCTGCGGCCGGTCAGCATTTTCTTGAACACGTTCAAGATTGCCGCATGCCATCCCGGTTGTCCATGTGATTCTGAACACGTTCAACTAGCGACCCACACCGACGCTCGCTGGAACGACCTGGCGAGCCTGAGGGCGGGCCAGGGTCCTGCGATGACCGCATTCACCGGTGCCGTAGGCGATGAGCCGGGGGCTGAGGTCGACGCCGTAGCCCGCGGTCGGTCTCAACCCGGTGGATATGGATTTCGGCGGCACCCAACCCGCCCTCTCAGCCATATCCACCGGGTTGCCCGCCGGGAGGCAGGGCGCGGTCGGCGGCAGCCCTGGCCTACCTGTCATGAGCGTCGGCTGTCGTCGTCGATCTCGATTGAGGTAAGGCCCGCCTGCCGCATGGCGATGCGAAAGCCCTGGCTCGGCGGCGAAGAGTATGGTCGTGAGCGCATCAAGCGCCGGACGGGCCAGTGTCGGCCGATTGCCCTGGCGCCGGAAGCGGTGGGAAGATCAAGATGCGATGCCCACGGACCTGACAGTGATTCTCGAGCACCGGCCGGGTGAGCTGGCCCGGCTGGGGGAAATCACGGGCGAGGCTGGTGTCAGTATCCGTGGCCTTGCGGCCTTCACCGGTGAGGGCAGGGGCGTCGTTCACATGCTCCTGGACGACCAGGCAGTGGCGACATGTCGGGCGGCGCTGCAGCGCGCCGGAATAGGGATCGCCGACGAGCGAGAGGTCCTGGTGGTCGAGATCGAGGACCGGCCCATGGCCCTCGGCGAGCTGACCCGGCAGCTGGCCGACGCCAACGTCAACGTCGAGCTTGCCTACACCACGTTCGGGGGCGTGAAAATCGTGATTGCCACCGATGACCTGGAAAGCGCCCGCGCCGCGCTCTCGTAGGCAGAGCGTCCGGATCCGGCGCGCGGTCCTCACCCATGAGCGCAATGTGGCGGGGCTCCATAGCGGTCTCTGCACCTCCACGCAGCGCCGCCCGGGGCGAGAATGGCGTAGCAGCCCGGGAGTCCTACCTACAACCGCGAATGCCGGAGGCGGGCATATTCTGGCCGTCATGGATGACCGGGACCAGCAGGGCCGGCCGGACTCATCGCAATCGTCGGCCAGGCGGCGGCGTGACGAGGACCTGGCGAGCCGGAGGGCGGGCCAGGGTCCTGAGTGGCAGGCCAGGCAACTCCAGGTCCGTAACCCGCTGCTGCGTGTGCTGGCACGATTCCTGGGCGTCCGAACCCGTGACCGGGCATGGCGGGTCGGAGCGGCCGGTGAACGGAAGGTCGGGCGGAAACTCGACCGGTTAGGCCGACGCGGGTGGCATGTGTTGCACGGCGTCGAGTTAGGGCGCGGCGGTGACATCGACCACCTGCTCATCGGCCGGCTGGGGGTCTTTGCCGTGAACACCAAGCACCATCCAGGCGCGCGGGTGACGGTCGGCCGATCCGTGGTATTCGTCCGGGGCCGCCAGCAGCCTTACGTCGCCAAGGCACTCCGGGAAGCCAGCCGTGTCCGGCGGGCATTATCGGCGGCGACAGGACGGCCGGTCAACGTTGAACCGCTGGTAGTCATCCACGGCCATGCCCACATATCCGGCTGGGTAAGGAACCACCCAGGAGGGGTCCGGATCCTCCCTTCGCGGGCGGTCACCTGGTGGTTACGGATGCCGGCCAGGTCCGTCCTGTCAGCCGCGGAAGCCGAGGCGCTGTACGCGATCGCGCGCAGCCCCAGGACGTGGCGCTCGGCGTAGGCAGCGACTCGTTAATTAGGCTAGGGCGCGGCCGATGAGGTGGCGGTTCTTCTCCAGCGAGCCGGCAGCACGGTGTAGTGCACCTGCCCGCCTTCGACCGCCGCATCGGCGTGCCAGCCGTCTAGCCCGTCGTTTCGTCCACGAGTATCCATGCATGTGGGGATGCCGGGGTTCATGGGGGACGCTGGTTGCCGAGGGCGGCGGGCATCGGGAGCGCGGCGGCTGGTTGAACGGCGGGTAGTGCCGTGGTGAAGAGCTAGGCTTTCGCCTCTTTCGCGAGCATGTGACGAGTTCATGATTGCGGTGTTCAGGCGCCGCACCCGCCAGCGGCGGATCCAGGCCGAGGAGGCTGGCTTGTCGACGCTTGAGGAAGACCGGGACACCCCGCCCGGCCAGCACCCAGATCCGGCCGGAGCCGGCGCTGGCACCGGTCCTGGGCAAGAGCCCGGGGCGCACCAGCGGAATGCCGTGCTGCGGGGTGCCCTTCGGGCCGGCCTGCACGGGCAGGTGGCGCTGGCCGGGCTTGTGGTGGTGGCGGGGCGTCACCGGCTGTTCGCGGCGGCGGTGGGGCTGGCGGTGGTGCCGCGGGTGGTCGTGATGGCGGGTTTCGCGCCGGCCGCGTTGTTCAAGCTCGATACCTATGACTATCTGTG
>WNGD01003973.1_pt1 | contig 21913 bp, 26 predicted proteins | sample 5400671 | NCBI WGS metagenome assembly WNGD01 (sample SAMN13153369, study PRJNA577476) | soil metagenome | isolation source: 40 cm soil or saprolite under grassland replicate 2 | place: USA:California | collected 2016-06-15 | reverse complement strand
GCACCTACGTTCTCTTCATCGGGCTCACGCTCCTCAACCCGGCCACGGTCGCCTACTTCGTCACGCTCGCGGTCGGCCTGCCGCAGGTCGCGCAGGACGCCGGCTCGCGTCTCGCCTTCGCGGTCGGCGCGTCGCTTGCGTCGCTGTCGTGGCAAACGCTGCTCGCCGCCGTCGGCGCCGCGCTGCACACGCGACTCACACCGCGTATCGAGCTGGCGACGGCGCTGCTGAGCAGCGCGATCCTCGTCGGCTTCGCGCTCCGGATCGCGGCCGACGCGCTGGCTCGTTAGGCCGCGAAGGTCCGCCACAACAGGTTCGCCACCGACAAGACGATGAGCGCCACGATGAACTGACGGAACCGCCGTGGATCCAGCCGGTCGCGAAGCGCGATACCCACGGCGAGCGCGAGCAGCGTCGGCACGAGACCGAGCAACCCAAGCGCGACGACCTCCGGCGTGAAGAGGCCCTGCGCCGAGTAGCCGATCACCTGGACGATCGCGTTCACCTCGAAGATCGCGGCCAGCGTGAAGACGAAGTCCGCGGCGGCGAGGCGCCGGGCGTGGAAGTAGGAGCCCACGAGCGGGCTCGCGATCGACGTCGTACCTTGCAACACTCCACCGACGAAGCAGATCAGCGGTCCGAGGATGCGCGCGCGCAGCGCCGCGGGGTCGTCGCCGAGCAGCCGTTCGCCGCGCGCGAGGAACACCACGACCATGAGCGTGATCAGCAGCGCGAACGTCCGCTGATCGAGGCTGGCCAGCAGCAATGTCCCGATCGCGGTCCCGATCGCCGATGCCAAGAAAAGCCGCGCGATGCCACGAAGCAGGTCGCGCTTGCGAAAGCCCTGGACGAGTAGCAGCGAGTTCGAGGCGAGGATCGGGATCGTGACGATCGCTACGGCGAGTCGCGGGCCGAACACGCCCGCGAGTATCGGCGTCGCGATGAGCGGCAGCCCCATGCCGCTCGTTCCTTTCGCCAGGCCGGCGATGAACAGCCCGACGACGAGGATCAGGAGCTCTGTGAGATCCAATCGGCTTCTTCCACCAGCGCTTTCCATTCCACCGGATGAAGCCGATCCGACTCGATGTAATGCCGACCGGTCTTCGCGAGATCCTTGCCGTTCACGCGGACGATATCCGCGGTGTGATCGAAGCCGCTGCCGTGCACGAGGGCCGAACCCACCCCGTAGACGTCGACGGGCACGCCGAGCGCCTCGAAGCGCTGGATCTTCTGTGCGTCGAAGCCACCGGAGGCGACGATGCGCACGTGTCGATAGCCCGCTTCATCAAGCGCGGCGCGCAACAGCTCGATGAGGCGAGGCGTGACGCCGCGGACGTCGCTGCCGCCGGCGAAGCCCTCCTTCTCCTGCAGCTCACGAACGATCGACAGGTCCACCAGCGATTCGCTGGTGTCGACGCGGACACCCCAGAGGCGTTGTCCGAGCGCGTGCGCGACGCCCAGCGAAGTGTTCACGACGTCATTGCGAAAATCCACGAGAGCCGTGACGTTCACGTGACCTTCCGGCGTTCCCTGAGCGGTGAGGTGGCCGACGCGATCCGTCGCGCGGTTGACGTACTCGTCGAACTTCAGTGTCGCCACCGTCGTGTCGCCGCCGTAGACCGCGATGAGCGCGTGCGGCACCGTGCCGAGCCCCCGCGAGCCCCACCACTCGCCCTGCTCGTCGGTGGACACCGCGACCGCGCCGCCGACGTACGCCGCGTAGCCGGAACCAGCCTGCGCCTCGTGGCCCTCATGGCGCGCGCCGAACATGATCACCGGCTTGCCATTCGCGGCGGCGACGACCTCGCGGGTGTTCGTCGCGACGCGCGAGCCCTCCGCCAACGCTCCCAGGTAGAGCGTCTCGAGGTGCGCGAACGACGCGTATTCGCCCTCGATGTGCATGATCGGCTCGCCGGGCTGCGCGATCTCCCCGTCGTACAGCGAGCGCACCTTCAGATCTTGCCAGCCGGGCTCCCACAGGGAGGCGAGCTCGTGCGAGATCTCGAAGACCTCGCGCGCGATCGGCTCGTAGTCCTTCCACGTCTGCCGCGGCAGGGCGAGCCAGCGCGCATAGAGCCGGCGCTCGGCGTCGAGGTAGCGCGCGAACACTCGCTCCGCGCGTTCGCGCTCGCGATAGCGGCCGGTGCCGACGTGCAGGAGCGCCAGGACCTGGTCGGTGCCGACGATCACCGCGTCGGGATGCTTCTGGAAGATCTGCATCGTGACGTTCTCGCGTCGCCTGTCGCGCTCGAGGATGAGCTTGGTGCGGGCGAAATAGATGTCACTCTTGTAGCCCGCGCGGATCTTCTCGATCGGAAGCCGGAAGACCTCGGGCCGCAGCCGGTCGCGGACCATCACGGCGCGCGAGCTCGCAGCAGGTCTCGGATACCCCGTCCTGATTGGCTCTTGAGAAAGGGAGTCGGAGCTCGGACGAGCTCGTCCGAACCCGGCTTCCAATACAGGCCGGTCAGCCGAACTACCTCAGCATCGACGCCGACCTCTTCGCGGACTTCGCGCACGGTCGCGTCCCACGGTGTCTCACCCTGCTCGACGCCACCGCCAGGAAGGTTCCACGCGTCGATGTCGCGTCGGTGGCACAAGAGGACACGGTCTTGGTCATCGAAGATGACTGCGAACGCGCCCGCCTTCACTAGAACATGCTCTTCAGCATGCCGCCGTCCACCTGGAGCGAAACGCCGGTGATGTACGAGGCCTTCGGCGACGCGATGAACACGACGGCGGCCGCGTACTCGGCCGGCTCGCCGTAGCGGCCCAACGGAATGACCGACTCCTCGTAGCTCTTCCGCACCGCCTCCGGTGTCGTGTTCTGGCGTTTCGCGGTGTCGGTGTCGAGCTGGACGAGCCGATCAGTCGCGATTCGCCCCGGCTGCACCGCGTTCACGCGGATGCCGTCCTTCGCGAGGTCGGCTGAGAGCGTCTTGAGCATCCCATGTACGGACGCGCGGATCGCGTTCGACAGGATGAGGTTGAGGTACTGCGTTGGCTGCCGCACCGAGGTCGACGTCGAATACACGATCGAGCCGCCCTTCTGTTTGCGCATATGTGGGAGCGCGAGTCGCGTCAGTCGCACCGCAGAGAAGAGCGTGAGATCGACGGCCTTCTGCCAGGCGGCGTCATCGAGGTCGTCGAAACGGCCGGGCGGGGGACCGCCGGCGTTGACGATGAGGATGTCGAGCGCATGGAACGCCCCCAAGGCGTTCTGCACGAACACCTCACAGCCTTCTCGCGTGGCGAGGTCCGCGGCGATCGGCAGGATGTTCTTGTTCCCGGTCTTCCGCTCGATGTCCTCGGCCGCCGAGGTGATCGCCGACTCCTCACGGCTGCACATCGCGACCTTCGCACCTTCGCGCGCGAACTCCTCGGCGATCGCGCGGCCGAGACCCTTCGAGGCCGCCGCAACCAGGGCGACCTTGCCCGTTAGTCCAAGGTCCATCGCCGATAGAGTGCCACGGCTATCGATTCACGGTGCCAAGCCGACGCGCGGCGGCATCTACCGAGCCAATGTCACCGCCGGGTCACTTACGACGGCCGCCAGCGCATGACCCACTCGGCGAGCTGCTTCCGTCGGTGCAGGTCCAGCTTGTTGAAGATGCTCATCACGTGGGCATCGGTCGTGCGAATTGAGATCCCAAGGTGCTTCGCGATCTCGGTGTTGGTCAGGCCCACGGCGACGAGCTCGCTGATGTGTGCCTGCCTGGTCGTGAGAGGCGCGAACCACGGTCTCATCGCGTTCCCCTCGCGCACGAGCTGCGCGATCGCGCCAGACGGATCGGCAAGAAGGCGATGCTCTCGGGCCGTCCGAGCGTCCTGGGCCATGGCGGCCCCTGCGCCGGCGGTGGCCAAGACCGCGAGGGAGGCCGCCGTTCCTTTGAGGAAAGTCCGCCGCTTCATGCGACCAGCGTACGGCGGTGAGCTATTTGCCCGACAGCGCGAGGGCGATCGCGAGCCCCGCGACGATGAGCCGGTAGGGCACGAACCAGATCAGCGAGTGCGTCCGAAGGAAGCGGACCATGAAGGCGACCGCGAGAAGTCCAAAGAGGAAGGACAGGCCGAACCCGAGCGCCAGCACGTCCGGCGCGTCGAAGAGCGCTTCGGCTTTCCGAGCGTCGAGCAGCGTCTTCGCGCCGGCGCCCACGATCACCGGCGTCGCGAGCAGGAAGCTGAAGCGGGTGGCGTCGGCGCGGCGGATGGCCTGGTAGAGCCCGGCCGAGATCGTGATGCCCGAGCGGCTGATGCCAGGCAGCAGGGCGATGGCCTGCGCCACGCCCATGACGAGCGCATCGACGAAGCCGATCGTCTCGAGCGGCCGGCGCGCGACGGTGAAGCGCTCGGCGGCGACGAAGATGAGCGATCCGATGATGAGGAAAGCCGCGATGTACGCGGGCGCCCGGAGCGCGGTCTCGACCTGCGATTGGAACGCGACACCAGCGAGCGCGGCGGGCAGCGTGCCGACGACGACGAGGAAGGGCATGCGCAGCCGCAGATGGACGACGTCGCTCGCGAGCTCGAGCCAGGTGCGCGCGAAGTAGAGGAGCACCGCGAGCGCTGTCCCGAGGTGCAGCGCGACATCGAAGCTGAGACCGAACCGCGCGGGGTCGAGCCCAAGTGCGTCGCTGATGAGCACGAGATGTGCGGTGGAGCTCACCGGCAGGAACTCGGTGAGCCCCTGCACGATCCCGAGGATCGCCGCCGCCGCGAGGTCGTTCATCTCATGCCAGCGCGCGCCGCACGCAGCGCGTCATGCGCGTCGCGCTCGTGTCCGAGCGCGGCCTCGAGCTGCTTCGCCCACGACCGCCGATGCCCCGCGTCGAGGAACCGCGTCGCGACGGCGGCGCCGAACGGCCCGATGCCGACCTTCTTCGCCGCATCGGCGACGTAGCCGTACGACTCCGCCGCGCGCAGCAGATCAGCTCCGGGTGAGCCCGGAAAGAGAGCGCGCGTGGTGCGGAGGAAGCTTGCGGCCGCCGTCCGCTTATCGGCGAGGAGCGTTCGCATCGCGTGATCGCCGAATGCGGCCGCGCCCGCATGGCGCGTGTCGGTCCAGCGCGCGTCGTCGCGCAGCGCGGCGATCCAGGTCTCGAGCGCGCGATCGCTCGCCCCGGTCGACGCGACCGCAGCTTCGACGGCATCGCGCGCGATCGCCGCGCGGTCAGGCGCTCCCGTGCGATCGAGGAAGACGACGAGGCCGTCCTTCTCGAAGGCGGACCAGTCGAGCTTCGTCGGCTGCTCGGTCTTGTCAAAGTACGTGCGTGCGTAGAACGTCGGCGTCTCCTCGTCGCAGCCCACGACCAGACCGTACTCCGACGGACCGACGAGGCCGCGCGCGATCGGCGCGACCTTGGCCTCGAGCGCTTCGAGGATGCGGTCGACCACGAGCTCCTTCATCTCGTCGTCGAACGGCGGTGCGACCGGGTCAGCGCGCATCCCGCTCCCGCGCGCGGCTCGTTCGAGCGTCGCGTCGTCGAGGGGTGCCGCTGCGATCGGATCCCACGCGTCGACGTCGATCGCCGTGGTGAACGCGGCGCCCGAGGCGCCCATGACCCAGTCGTACGCGAGTCCCGTCGCGACCGCGACGCATGCGGGAAGCGTGCAGTCGCGTCCCTCTCCGAAACGCAGGGGCGGAATGTCTTTGAGGATCCGCTTGCGTGAGGCTATTCGTCTCGCCCTATGCGCCGTTCTCGGGGAAGGCGTGCTTCAGGACGGTGAGTGCGTGGAGCGTGGCCCACTTGCTGGCGTTGACTTTCGAGGCCATGCGGTCCGCGTAGGGCGAACGCCCCGCCCACCTTCCGTGCGAGTCCTGACGTGAGAGGAGCCAGGCGATCGCGATCTGCGCGCGCGGATCATCGATCGCGCCGGCCGCATCGATCGCGCGGAGCACGAACAGGATGTCGGCCTGGTAGAAGAGCGGGAATGAGATCTGGCGCCACAGGTAGCTCGGCTCGGTGCCGGTCGGGTACGCGCCACGCGTCATGCGATAGGAGAGGAGGAACTCGACACCACGGCGTAGCGTTCGTTCGACCTCGCGCGTGCGCGCCGCCTCGGGCAGCGCGGCGAGGCCCCAGACCAGACGTGCGTAACCCCAGGCGCAGGGCTGGTCGCCGTTGATCCAGCACGCAGCGTCGAACTTCTTGGAATCCCGCACGAGACGCTGCACCAGCGGCTCGAGTCGCTCGTCGGTCCCGTAGCCCGCGAGCGACACGCAGCGCACGATATTGCCGACGATGCACGAGGCGCCGTGATCGCGGTCGAAGACCCATTTCATGCCGCCCTGATCCGGCGACCCGAGGTCCTCGAGCACGCGCCGTGCAGCGCGCCGAACCCGCGGGTCGCCAGGGTCGACGCCGTACTCGACGAGCAACAGGCTCGACCAGTGCGTCGACTGGTATTTCGGCTTCCAGAGATCCTGGCCCGGCCAACTTCCGTCCGACTTCTGCTGACGCAGGATCGTCGACAGCGGTGGGCTGGACATCGCGCGCTGCTGCGCTTCCCGCAGCTCGCCGTCACGCGGACCGCGGTCGAGGAGATGCCGGAGCGTGGACGCGCGCACGGCCGGATCGCCCTTCTCGAGGAGCCAGGGAACGGGATCATCGTGCAGGAGCGACTGCCACGACATCATGTGCCACCTACCGACAGCTCCGCGATGAGCAAGGTCGGGCTGCCGATCCCGCTCGCGCCGAACGTGAGATCGGTGCCCACCCCGCTGATCGATGCCAGCAGGTGCGTGAGATTGCCGGCGATCGTGATCCCCTGCACCGGATGCACCGGCGTGCCCTTCTCGAGGTACGTGCCCGTCGCTCCGAGCGAGAACTCGCCGGAGACGGGATCGATGGTGTGCAGATTGAGCAGCGAGGTCACCGCGAGCGCGCGACCGAGATCGCGTACGAGCGCCGCGGGGTCGTCCGCACCGGCGTCGATGTAGAAGTTGGACGGGCCGATGCGGCTGGGGGACGCGTACGAGCCGCGCCGCGCGTTACCGGTCGGCGCGCTGTTGAGCTTTCGCGCGGTCTTCAGATTCACGAGATAGCCGCGCAGCGTCCCGCGCTCCACGAGTATCCGTGTCGTCGTCGCCACGCCCTCGCCATCGAAGGGCGCACTGCGGAGCCCGCCTTTCCGTCGCGCGTCGTCGACGATGGTCACGCGCTCGCAATGGGGAGATCGCGCCGAGCAGAGACATCGCCATCCACGGGTCGAGCACGACCGGGAGCTTCTGGGTCGGAAAAGGTTTCGCCCCGAGCTTCTCGATGGCCCTCTGCGCGGCGCGCGTGCCAACGCTCTCCGGATCGAGCTCGCCCATGCGCCGCGCGCCCTCACCGTGATATCCGATCTGCCGCTCGCCATTCTGCGTCGCGACCGCGCTCGTCATCGCTCCGCAGAAGCTCTCGCGGTATGAGGCGCGGACGCCGCGCGTCGTTGCGATGAGCGTCGTCACCTCCGCGTCGCTATAGCTCGTCTTGCGGAAGTGCGTGATGCGCGGATCCACTGACCGCGCCGACCGTTCGACCGCGAGCGCGACGGCGCCGCGGTCGGCCAGCGGCCGCTCCTCGAGGCCCGGCTGGTAGATGTCGAGATCGATGGTTTCAAGCGGCGCCGCGGCGATGCGGAGGTCCTCGTCGGGCTCGGTGATCGTGGCCATCCGCCGCGCTTGATCGACGCACGCCTCGATGCCGGCGAGCGCGAGATCACTCGTGTGCGCGAAGCCGATGCGCTGCGCGTCGAGCACGCGCACGCTGAGACCGCGTTCGCCGCGCGCCGTCACGACCTCGAGCGCACCGTCCTTCGTCTCGACCGATCCGGACAGCGCGTCGCGCAGGAAGACCTCGGCGGTCGCGACGCGCCCGGCGCGCAGCGTGTCGAGCGCGCGATCGACGACTTCGTCGTTCGTCAGCCTGGCGCTCACTGGACCTTGCTCAATCTCTCGGCTGCGCCGAGGAGACACGCCCCAGGCGGATGGATTCGCTCGTCGCGCACGCTCGCTGCGCTCGCTGAACGGGGGCCCCTCCCCCCGAGCCGCTCCTCGCTCATTGGACTTTGCCCCCGATAACGACTGAGGGGATGCGCAGCGTTGGCTGCGCATCCGCGACCGGGGCACCCTGACCGTCCTTGCCGCAGGTCCCGGTGGAGTAGCCGAGGTCCCAGCCGACCATGTCGATCTCGCTCATGAGCTTCGGCCCCTGCCCGACGAGCGTCGCGCCGCGCAGCGGCTCGGCGAGCTCACCGTCGCGAATGCGGTAGCACTCCGTGACCTCGAACGCGAAGTTACCGCTCACGACGTCGACCTGGCCGCCGCCCATCTTCTTCACGAAAATGCCGTCCTTGACCGAGCGAACGATCGCCGCGGGGTCGGACTCGCCTGAGGCGATCATGGTGTTCGTCATCCGGCAGATCGGCAGATGCCGGAAGCTCTCACGGCGCGCGTTGCCGGTGCGCGAGATACCGAGCTTCTCGGCGTGCTTGCGGTCGGACAGGTAGGTCCTGAGGATCCCCTTCTCGATAAGTACGGTGCGCTGCGTCGGGGTCGCCTCGTCGTCCATCGCCGCCGTGCCACGTTGACCGGGATCACGTCCGTCGTCGACGACGGTGATGAGCTCGCTCGCGACCTTCTCGCCGATCCGGCCCGAGTACACGGACAGGCCCCTCAGGTTCAGGTCCGCCTCGAGTCCGTGGCCGACCGATTCGTGGATCAGCGTCCCACCGGCGTCGCTCGACAGGACGACGGTGTACGTGCCGGCGGGCGCCGGCTGGGCGCCGACGTTGAGCACCGCGCGTCGCGCGGCGCTCTCCGCCGCGTCACGAACAGCGTCTTCGGTCAGCATCTCGAAGCCCAGCGTGCCGCGGACCGCTTCGAAACCAGATTCGAGGACGGCCCCGTCCTTCGCGACGACCTGCACCATGAAGTTCACCCGCACCCGCGTGTCGGTGCGATGCACGCCGTCACTGTTCGCGACCAGGATCTCCTGCACGCTCTCGGCGTACGAGACCGTGGCCTGCGACACCCGTGGGTCGTGCGCACGCGCGACCTCGTTCGCGAGGCGCAGGAGCGCGACCTTTCGCTCGACGGGCACGGTCCGCGGGTCGATCGCGACCGAATGTGGTCGCGACAGCTCGTCCGGCACGAGGCGGGCGGCCTCGTGAAGGCCCGACCCATCGGCCACGCTGCGCGCCGCGCGGCCCGCGATGGCCATGACGTCGTCGACATCGGTGATGTTGCCGTTCGCGTACACGGTCTGGTCGCCACTCGTGACTCGGACGCCGGCTCCCTGGTCGACGCCGGTGATCGCGTCCTCGATGCGCTGATCGTCGAGCACGAGCTGGAGGGTCTCGTGCCGTTCCCAGAACAACTCGGCCCAGTCACCGCCGCGTGACAACGCGGTGCGAAGCGCGCGCTCGACATCGCGGACGGTCATGACCGGCGCGCGCGCGGCGGTGAGTGTGATGATCGCCCTCTCCCCTAGCCGTCGGTGACGGCGCAGGAGATGGTACGACGCTCAGTCGCCGATGACAGTTACGGTCGCGGTGCGCTCACGTGGTCCATCGAACTCAGCGAAGTAAATGCCCTGCCATGTGCCGAGCACGAGCTCGCCTTCATGTACCGAAAGCGCCACATCGTTACCGACGAGCACCGCTTTGATGTGCGCCGCGGCATTTCCTTCGGCATGACGGTAGTCGCCGTCCTGCGGAACGAGCTTTGTGAGCTGGTGCAGCAGATCACGCTGCACGTTCGGGTCGGCATTCTCGTTCACGAAGACCGCCGCGGTGGTGTGCGTGACGTTTACCACGCATATACCTTCGCGCACTTTCGATCTTGTGACCGCCGCTCGCACGCGCGCCGTCACGTCGATGGTCGTCTCGCGCTTGTCGGTGCCGAGCGTGACCTTCTCGTGGTGGACGCTCACGGGACGAGCATCCGTTCGGAGACGATCCGAGCCGGCAAGGCAGAGGCGACACTGCCGCCGCTACTGAGAACGCGCCTCACGCGGCGACGATACTTCCCGCATGCCGACGTGGGGTGAGGCGCGCGCGGCGGCGACGGCGCGCCTGCGGTCCGCCCCCGACCCCGATACGGCCGCGCTCGACGCCGACGTCTTGCTCGCCTACGTGCTCGGTGTCGGGAAGGAAGCTCTCTTCGCGCATCCGGAGCGCGAACTGTCTCCGGCCGAGGGCGTGCGATTCCAGGAGCTCGTCGAGCGACGCGGGCGCGGCGAGCCGGTCGCATATCTGCGCGGCTTCAAAGAGTTCTACGGTCTGCGCTTCCTGGTCGATGCGCGCGTGATGATCCCACGACCGGAGACCGAAGGCCTCGTCGACGCGGCGCGGGAGCTCATCGCCGGACGGTCGGTGATCGTCGTCGACGTCGGCACCGGATCGGGGGCGATCGCCGTGGCCATCGCCGCGCACGAGCACCGAGTGCGCGTGATCGCGACGGACTCGTCGCGCGACGCCCTCGCGGTCGCAGAGGTGAATGCGCTCGCGAACGGTGTCGCGGATCGCGTCGAATTCCGTCGCGGGGACCTGCTCGCTCCGATCATCGAACAGGTGGACGTCGTGTGCGCGAATCTTCCCTACTTGGCGGACGCTTCGGTCGATAAATGGGTGGGTGAGCGCAGCTCGCTGGCTTTCGAGCCACGCGACGCGGTCGTAGCCGGGGCGGATGGGCTCGACGTGATCCGCCGCTGCGTCGCGGATCTGCCGCGCGTGCTCGCGCCCCATGGCGCGGCTTTCTTCGAGTGCGATCCACCGCAGGCACGCATCGTCGCCGCGCTCCTGGAAGGTGCCGATCTGCGTACGCGAGTGATCCGCGACTTGTCCGGCGCAGAGCGAGTTGTCACCGGACGGTCCTAGACGCACTCATGTCGCGGGCATAGCGTGGCAGGGCATTCCGGATCCCCCTTCGTGACTGTGCTTCTCGCGATCGTGTTCGTGACGTCAGTAGCTCCGGCAGACGACCTTCAATGTCGTTTCTGGAACGAGTGGCACCAGCGTCACGATGGTCTGCGCCTCGGAGTTCACGCAGGGCAGCGCGACGGAACAATTCCTGTACGTGATCATCGGGAGCAAGGGAGTGCTTGCGCGGCGACGTCCGCGAATGTTCGCGTCAGCGCCTGGTCGAAATCTTCGCCGTCCTGGCGCTCGACGAGAAAGCCGCGCAACCCGCACTCGCGCGCCCACGACGCCGCGCTCGGCGAGTCGTCGACGACCGCCGCGAGTCGCGGATCGACACCGCTGTCGGCCAGCACCGCGCGTTACTGCACCGAGTGTAGGAATCGCCGATGGGAGAGACGGTACGCTCCGAGATCATGGCGATCGTATTCCTCATCGATGTCGACAACACGCTCCTCGACAACGACCGAGCGAAGGCTGACGTCGCGCAAGCGATCAGCGGGCTCGTCGCTCCGGATCGGGCTTCGCGATTCTGGTCGCTGTACGAGGACGTCCGTGACGAGTGCGGCCTCGTCGACTATCCGGAGACGCTGCGGCGCTTTCGGCGCGCCTTTCCCGAGGAGAGACGTCTCACCGACGTCGATCGCGCGGTCCTCGATGTCCCGTTCGATCGCTACCTCTACCCGCGGGCGCTCGACGTGATCGCTCGCCTGTGGCAACGCGGCGAGCCCGCCATCCTCTCCGACGGGGACCGCGTCTACCAGCCGATGAAGATCGCCCGCGCGGGCCTGCTGCTCGCCGTACGTGGCAACGTCGTCGTGTACGAGCACAAGGAGGATCACCTCGCCGAGGTCCAGCGCCGGTTCCCGGCAGACCGTTACGCGCACATCGATGACAAGGCCGAGCTACTCGCGCGCACCAAGGCGAGCCTCGGTGATCGAGTGACGACGGTCCACGTCCTTCAAGGGCGCTATTCGATCGAGGTGACCAGTGGCGCGCAGCCCGACATCGTCATCGAGCGGATCGCGGATCTTCTGGCGCTACCTCTTTAGCGTGGCGGGCGCCGCGCGATGGCGTCGGCGAGCTCGTCCGCACTCCGCAGGCGGCGACTGAGTGTGCGGAGCAGCGCGGTGGCGACCTGCGGGTACTGCATGACGACGACAGCCATGACGGTCGCGTGGAGCTCGAGCGTCTCGGTGTCCTCGAGCGCCGTGACGGTCGCCGATCTCGGCGCGTTGTCGAGGAGTCCCATCTCGCCGATCACATCCCCGGCGCCGAGCTCGGCGAGAACGAGCGGTGTCTCGCCAGCCTGGCCCCGCTCGACGTGGACGCGCCCGCGGGTGATGACATGTAGCGCGTCGCTCGCGTCGCCCTGTCGCATGATCACGACCCCGGCAGCGAAGTGCCTCGGACGTCCACGTTCCGCGAGCATCTGGTGTCCTGCCTCGGGCAGCTCTTTGAATAGCGCTACACCGGCCAGCGGCGATGGCACCGACCTATCATCCTCTCAATGAAGACGCGCCTCCTCGCGGCGGATTCGCCGGGGGCAGTGGAGGAGGCGGCGGCCGCTCTCTCGCGTGGTGAGCTCGTCGCCTTTCCGACCGACACCGTGTACGGTCTCGCCGCCGGGCACGAGCACGTCCGCAAGCTGTACGGCGCGAAAGACCGGCCGAAGGAGAAGCGGATCCCGGTGCTCCTCTCCGATGCGTCGAATCTCGAGGCGAGTGCGCAGGTCACGCCGGCGGCGCGCGCTCTTGCCGAGCGGTTCTGGCCGGGCCCGCTCACGATCGTGCTCGTCGCGCCGCGTCGTGGAACCCTGGCGTTCCGCGTTCCCGATCATCCCCTCGCGCGGCGTCTCATCTCCGCCAGCGGCGGCGGTCTGCCGGTGACGAGCGCGAACCGATCCGGCCAGCCGGACTCGCGCACCGCGCAGGAGGTGCTCGCGCAGCTCGACGGGCGGATCGCGCTCGTTCTCGACGGTGGCCCCACGACCGGCGGCCTGTCGTCGACGATCGTCGACTGCACGACGCAGGACGTGAAGGTGCTGCGGGAGGGCGCGATCTCGACCGAGGAGATCCGGACCGCGCTCGCGTCGGTGAAGGTCGCTTGAAGATCGGCATCGCGGCAGATCACGCGGGTCAGGCTCTGAAGGCGACCCTCGTGGAGCACCTGCGCGAGAAGGGCCACGAGCTGAAGCAGTACGGTCCGCCGTCGGATCCGGACGACGACTATCCGCTGATCGTCCGCGTGCTCGCCGATGCCATCGCGCGCGGCGAGGTCGAGCGCGGCATCTTCACCTGCGGCTCGGGCATCGGACCAGCGGTCGCCGCGAACAAGATCCGAGGGATCCGCGCGACCGTCGTGGACAACGAATGGTCGGCACGCGACGCCGTGGAGCACATCGACCTGAATCTGCTCACGCTCGGCGAACGCGTGATCGGCGACGAGCTCGCGAAGAGCATCGTCGACGCGTATCTCGGCGCGACCGTCCAGGGCGGTCGCCATGAGCGCAGGCGGAAGCAGATCTCAGATTTGGAACGAGCGACGAGCACTTCACCTGCGAGGAGCGAGTCCGGCCCGCGAGTGACAACGAGCGGTTGATCAGGAGGGGTATATGAGCCATCTGGAGCGGGAAGATCCCGAGCTTTACGCGGCGATCGAAGGCGAGCGGCGGCGACAGGTCGAGAAGATCGAGCTCATCGCCTCCGAGAACTACACGAGCCCCGCGGTGATGGAAGCCGTCGGCAGCGTGCTCACGAACAAGTACGCGGAGGGCTATCCCGGCCGCCGCTATTACGGCGGGTGCGAGTGGGTCGATGTCGCCGAGACGCTCGCGATCGAGCGCGCCAAGGCGCTGTTCGGCGCAGCCGCGGTCAACGTGCAGCCCCACGCCGGCGCGCAGGCGAACATGGCGGCCTACGCCGCGGTGATGCAACCGGGCGACACGATGCTCGGACTCGCGCTCGACCAGGGTGGACACCTCACGCACGGCTCGCCGGTGAACTTCTCCGCGAAGCTCTACAAGGTCGTGCCGTATCACGTACGCCGTGAGGACGAGCTGATCGATTACGACGAGATCGAGCGGCTCGCGAAAGAGAACACACCCAAGGTCATCGTTGCCGGGGCGACGGCGTATCCGCGCTTCTTCGACTTCCCGCTCCTCCGGAAGATCGCCGACGAAGTCGGCGCGCTTCTCATCGTCGATATGGCGCACTTCGCCGGCCTCGTCGCGGCCGGCGAGCACCCGACGCCGGTGGGGCACGCCCAGATCGTCACGACGACCACGCACAAGACGCTCCGCGGGCCACGCGGCGGCATGATCCTCAGCGACGCCGAGTTCGAGAAGCCGATCAACAGCGCGGTGTTCCCCAACATCCAGGGCGGCCCGCTGATGCACGTCATCGCGGGGAAGGCGGTCATGCTGAAGGAGGCGGCGACGCCGGAGTTCAAGTCCTACGCGAAGCAGATCCGCACGAACGCGACGACGCTCGCCGCATCGCTCGCGAAAGCGGGGTTGCGCATCGTGTCGGGCGGCACCGACAACCACCTCATGCTCGTCGACGTGCGCCCGCTCGGGCTCACCGGCAAGAAGGCCGAGAAAGCGCTCGACGCGGTCGGCATCACGGTCAACAAGAACACGATCCCGTACGACCCCGAAAAGCCCGCGATCGCGTCGGGCATCCGAGTCGGGACCCCGGCCGTGACGACGCGCGGGATGCGCGAGGCCGAGATGGAGCGCATCGGCGCGCTCATCGCCCGCGCGCTCAACACGAAAGGGGACGACACGGCCGCGGTGGACATCGCCGCTGAGGTCCTCGACCTCACGCGCCGTTTTCCGGTGCCGGGCATCACGCCGGAACGTGTGAGCGCCTGACCGAGCAGCTGCACGTCTCGACGCACCCGCTGGTCCGCGAGAAGGTCACGCGTTTGCGCGACGAGCGGACCAAGCCGCAGCAGTTCCGCGCGCTGGTCGGCGAGCTCGCGACGCTCCTGCTCTACGAGGCCACGGCCGACCTTCCGGTCGAGGACGCGGAGGTGAAGACGCCTCTCGCGACGGCAAAGGGAGCGCGGCTCGCGGAGCCGGTCGGCCTGGTGCCGGTGCTGCGCGCGGGCATCGGCATGGTCGAGGCCGCGCTCGAGCTGATGCCCGAGGCGCAGGTCTGGCACATCGGGCTCTTCCGCGACGAGCGCACGCTGCGCCCGATCGAGTACTACAACAAGCTTCCGTCCGAGGCGGCGGTCGCGGTGTGTCTCGTGCTCGATCCGATGCTCGCGACCGGCGGGTCCGCGGTCGCGACGATCGACATCCTCAAGAAGTGGGGCGCGAAGCGCGTGAAGTACGTTGGCCTCATCGCTGCGCCGGAGGGAGTGCGCGCTCTCTCGAGCGCGCACCCCGACGTCCCCATCCATGTCGCGGCCCTCGATGACCGCCTGAACGAGAAGGGTTACATCGTCCCGGGCCTCGGCGATGCGGGAGATCGCCAGTTCGGGACGCGCTGAGCTAGCTGCCCTCGCTCACAGAGAAGATCCTTTCGGCGACGAGGCCGTGCGCCTCTTTGTGGACCTTGGCCGCGTCCTCGGCGGTCGGCGCCTCCACCAGGCAGAACGCCTTGCCCGCCTTTTCATCGACCCAGTAGCGCAGGTACTTCACGCCGTATTTGTCCTGTGTCTTCAGGTCGGCAGCATGCGCGCCGGCGACGTCCTTGACCTTCGTGCCCGCGGGAAGCTTCTCGTGTACATCCATGAATAGCGGCATCGTTCGCTCCTCTTCATCTTCGTCGTCCGCACCGCATCGTACAGAGAACCGTCAGGTGCCGACGACGACCCCGCCGTCGACGCTGAGCACCGCGCCGTTGATGAAGCTCGCTTCGTCCGACGCGAGAAAGAGGTAGGCGTTCGCGACGTCGCGCGGCTCGCCCATGCGACGGACCGGCGTGCGCTCGACCATGCTTTTCAGGATGTGCTCGGGCATCTGCCTCACCATCTCGGTCGCGATGAAGCCGGGCGCGACCGCGTTGACGGTGATGCCCTTCGGCCCGAGCTCGCGGGCCCACACCTTCGTGAGACCGATCACGCCGGCCTTCGTCGCAACGTAGTTCGATTGCCCGAAGTTGCCGTAGAGGCCGACCACCGACGACGCGTTGAGGATCCGGCCCCAGCCCTTCTTGATCATCACCGGCGCGACCGCCTGGCCACAGAGGAACACCCCTTTGAGATTCACGGATATGACCGCGTCGAACTGCGCCTCCTCCATCCGTCCGACGACCTCGCCGTCCTTCATCTTCACGAGCAGTCCGTCACGCAGGATCCCGGCGTTGTTGACAAGGATGTCGATGCCGCCGAGCCTCGCGACGGTCGCCGCGACCGCCGCCTCGACCGCCCGGCCGTCGGTGACGTCGACGCGCTGGTCCGCGCCGTCCTCGACATCCCAGGTCACGACGGTCGCGCCGGCCTCGCGGAACACGCGCGCGGTTTCCGCGCCGATGCCGCGCGCGCCGCCGGTGATCACCGCCACCCGACCGTCGATCCTGGTCAATTCCGCATGCCTGCCGGTCATTCTGCTTGGTACGCGGTCTGCGGCTAGAGTTCCCGCACCGTGACCGGCCTCCTCCTCGTCAGCTCCGCACTTGTTGCGTTCCTGCTTTCCGCTGCGATCACACCGCTCGTCGGTCGGCTTGCGGAACGGTTCGGCATGCTCGACATGCCCGGCGGCCGCCGCATGCACCCGCGGCCCATCCCGCGGCCGGGCGGCCTGGCGATCGCGCTGGCGTTCGGACTCACGATCCTCGCGTTCTGGCTGATCGACCGCGTTGCCGGTCATCCGTTCCTCATCCCCGAGGAGGTCCGCTCCTCGCGCTTCACGCTCACGGCGCTGGCGGCGCTTCTCGGTATGACGCTCGGTCTCATCGACGACGTGTTCGAGCTGCGGGCGCGCTGGCAGTTCCTCGGTCTTCTCGTGGTCGCGGCCCTCATCGTCGCGGCGGGGCTGCGCATCGACTTCGTGAACGATCCGTTCGGCGATGGGCTGATCGAGATCGCCGGTCTGGTCGCGATCGCGTTCACGGTCTTCTGGATCGTCGGGATGAACGTCGCGCTGAACTTCATCGACGGGCTGGATGGCCTAGCCGCGGGCGTCGCCGCGATCGCGGCGCTGACGCTCGGTGCTCTCGCGCTGCTGCCTCAGGTGAATGAGCCGTTCGTCGCGTGGATGGCGTTCGCGCTCGCGGGCGCAACGGGCGGCTTCCTGCTGTTCAACTTCCATCCGGCGCGCCTCTTTCTCGGCACGACCGGTGTGACCTTCGTTGGGACGATGCTCGCGGTGCTGTCGATCTTCGGCACGGCGAAGGTCGCCGCGGCTCTACTCGTACTCGGCGTCCCGATCATCGACACCTTCTACGTGATCGTGCGGCGGATGGCGCAGGGCCAGCCGCCGTTCGCGCCGGATCGCGGTCACTTCCACCACCGCCTGCTCGACGTCGGTCTCTCGCATGCTCAGGCTGTGATGCTCATCTACGGCGTGACGATCTGTCTCGGCGTGCTCGCGTTCGTCACGAGCGGACGTACCCAAGTGATCACCTTCCTCGGGCTCGTCGTTCTCTTCGGCGTGACCGTTGTCGCGCTCGCCCAACGTGCGCCGAAAGCAGAAGAGTTGGATCCGTCGCTCTACGCCGAGGAGGCCGATCGCTTCTAGTCGCGCGGTCCGCGGGCGCGGACCTACCAGGCGGGGCGCCACTCCTCTCGCTCGCTGCTGGCTACGACAGCGGGGCGGCACTCCTCTCGCTCGCTGCTGGCTACGCCGGCCCGCTAGTCACGGCGCGTGTTCTGTACGGGCCGGCTGGGCGCAGACGCTCGCTCGAGGAGTGCCGCTCCCGCCTAAGTAGGTCGTGCCCACAAGCGCACACTTTCGCTGTGAGCAAGAAGGTCTTGATCGGCACGTGCTCGTGGACGGATCCAACTCTTTTGGAGTCAGGCTGGTATCCGGACAACGTCGCCAAAAAGGCCGACGAGCGACTGCGCTTCTATGCGGAGCGGTTTCCCCTAGTCGAGAACGATGCGTCGTATTACGCGCTCCCGGACCAGAAGCAAGCGAAGCTGTGGGTCGAGCGCACGCCCGAAAACTTCACGATGAATTTCAAAGCCTTCGCAACGATCACGACGCATCCGACGGATCCGAAGCGACTGCCGAAAGAGATCCGCGAGTCGTTGCCCGCGGAGGCCCGCGAGAAGAGGCGCCTCTACCCGAAGGATTTACCGCGGGAGCTCATCGACGAGATCCACGCGCGCTTCTGGGTCGCGCTCGAGCCACTGCGCAAGGCGGGAAAGCTCGGCGCCGTCCTGCTGCAGTACCCGGACTGGTTCACGATCACCGGCAAGAACAAGAGCGAGATCCTCCGCGCGCGTGAGCTCCTGCCCGACGACAGGCTCGCCGTCGAGTTCCGCAACCGACTGTGGATGGAGGAGCGCAACCGCGACGAGACGCTCGCTTTTCTGCGCGACAACGGTCTGAGCTACGTCGCCGTCGACGAGCCGCAGGGCTTCCCGTCGAGCATCCCACCGGTCGATGCGGTGACCGCGCCGCTCGCGGTGGTCCGCTTCCACGGCCGCAACGCCGAGAACTGGAAGAAACCGGGTCTCACCGCCGCCGAGCGCTTCGACTACTCATACAAGCGGAGTGAGCTCGAGGAGTGGCTGCCGAAGATCAAGCGGATGGAAGAGGCGTCCGAAGAGATCCATCTGCTCATGAACAACTGCTACGGCGACAAGGCCGTGAACAACGCACGCGACCTTTCGGAGCTGCTCGCTCGGCGTTAGCGGTACCGTAGCGGGCGGTGGCCCAGCGGCCTCTGTCGGACTTCCATCCGCGCGAACGGCTCGCGAGCGTGCCCCATACGACACGCCGCTTCGCCTGCCGTTCCGCGCTCGCGCTGTCTCCGGATGGCCGGACACTCGCGGTCGTGTCGGACCAGGGCGCCGGCACGTACGAGGCGTGGACGGTCCCCGCGGGCGGCGGTCGCGCTCAGCGCGCGGTGACGGTCCCCGATCACGCCGTCCGCAGTCTGTGCTGGAGCGCGAGCGGCGAGCTGCTTGCCGCGGCCGATCGCGGCGGCACCGAGCTCCACCAGCTGTACGTCCGCCACCCCGATGGTCCGGTCGCCGCAGTGTCCGTCGATCCCGCGGGCGAGGTGCAGCGACTGCTGTCGTGGAACGCGGCCTCGCCGGACGGGCGGCGCGTCGCGTTCTCGAGCAACGCGCGCGCGGCGACGGATATGGACATCGTCGTCGCGGACCTCGACACCGGATCCGAACGGCAGCTCGTCACCGGCGCGGCGTGGCACGTCGCCGGCGGATGGTCGCCCGACGGCGCGCATCTTCTCGTCATGCGTGTGCTCGACAACACGAACCAGGACCTGCTCAGCGTCGAAGCACGCACAGGCGAGGCGCGCGGCATCACGCGGCACGAGGACGACGTCCAGCACATTCCAGCGGGCTGGCTCGGCGATGGGCGCGTGCTCGAGATCACGGACCAGGGCAGCGAGCACCTGTGGCTCGCGGCGCTCGATCCGGCGGACGGACGCCGTGAAGCGGTCGACCATCCGAACTGGGACGTCGAGCTCGCCGTGTCGTCCGCCGACGGGCGCGTGCAGATCTGGTCGGTGAACGAGGATGGGTACTCGCGCGTGCGTTGGCGGCAGGGCGGTGGCAAAGTGCAGGAGCGCGAGCTCCGCGGCGTCTGCGAGGACCTGGTGCTGAGCGCCGATGGAACGCGCGCCGCGTTCGCGCGGATCTCCGCGACCGAGCCGTGGCAGGTGTGGACTCTCGATATCGCGACCGGCGAGGCTCGCGTCGCGCTCGCATCGACGTTCGGGGTGCCCGCCACCGAGCTTGTCGAGCCGGAGCTGCTGCGGATCCCCGGGGCCGACGGCGACATCCCGTGTTTCGTCTATCGGCCTCGCGGCGCGCGCGGACCGGTCCCCGCGGTGCTGTATCCGCACGGCGGTCCGGAAGGCCAGTCGCGCCCGGCGTTCGCCGCGCATCTCACGCACCTCGCGGCGATCGTCCATCACGGCATGGCGCTGGTCGTCCCGAACATCCACGGCTCGACGGGCTACGGCCGCGCGTGGCAGGTCGCGATCCACAAAGACTGGGGCGGGATCGACCTCCGCGATCTCCGCACGGTGTCGCAGTGGATGACGAAGCAGCCCGACTTCGACCAGAAGCGGCTGGCCGTCTACGGCGGCTCGTACGGCGGGTTCGCGACGCTCACCTGCGTCACGCGCATCCCCGAGCTGTGGCGCTGCGCGGTGGACGTCTTCGGCGTCGCGAACCTGATCACCATGATCGAGAACGCGAAGCCGAACTGGCGGCGCTTCCTCGCGCGCTGGATCGGCGACGTCGAGCGCGACCGCGAGAAGCTCATTGAACGATCGCCGATCACGCATATCGAGAACGTGCGCTGCCCGATGCTCATCCTTCAGGGCGAAAACGATCCACGCGTTCCAAAGGACGAATCGGATCAGGTCGTCCAGCGTCTTCGCGGGCTCGGCCGCCGGGTCGAGTACGTCGTGTACCCCGGGGAGGGTCATGGCTTCACGAACCGCGCGAACGCCGAGGACGCCTATGGCCGGATCGTCGCCTTCCTCACGAAGGAGCTGCTCGCGTGACGCGACGACTTACGCGCGCCTTCTTCGCCCTCACCGCCACTGCTGCCGCAAGCATCCTGGTGCTCGCGGTGGCCCTGACGCTCGGCCCCAGTGCGCAGCCGAGCCAGCCGGACGAGATCGGTCTCGTTCGTCTCCAGAGCCTTCGCCCGAACGAAGTTGTGCGTCTCACGGTCAAAGAGCTGTCCGGTCTCGACCGACTCGCAAACGCGGAGCGCGAACGTGGGCACATGACGCTCTGGGGTCCTCGGTCACGTCCGGCCGGAATGCCGGTCCTTCTGGTACTTGCGAAGGACGATGGCGTCCACGCGTTCTTGGGCGTTGACCCGCGGACCGGGTGTGAGCTAGAGGACAAGACTGCGGGGGTCAGCGACGTCGGCCCATTCGCCTTCGTGGATACGTGTCACGGGACGGCGTATGACCTGAGTGGGCGACCGACGCGGGGTCCCGGAATATGGTTCCTCGACGAGCTCGTGCTCCACGTCCGCTCGGGGATCGTTTACGCGGAGCCGCACAAAGTCATTGCCGGCGGGGTGGCGGTGCCAGGCTACTGAGCGCGAAGCGTGCTCCCGAGCAGGACGCCGTTCGCCCAGTACGCGCCCGTCGGGCCGGCCGGAAGGATGTCGTAGGTCGCGCCACCGGCGTATGCGATGCGTTCGACGCTCGCGATGCGCGCTCCGTCAAGTGTCTCGCCCGCCGCGAGATCCCCGACCCGACGCCCGTCGGCGGTCGGATGACCCGGCGACACGAAGACGATGCGTCCATCGGCGAGCGCGAGACGTATGACCTGGTGCGTCGCCGGCACCGATGTGCTGCCGATCTCGACGAGCGGCGAGGCGATCCTGGCCCCTGTGAGATCCGTCGTCCACACGACGTCGCCGATGCGCAGGTCCTGCACCGCGACCTCACCGTTAGGTGTCGCGATCCGGGTGCCGAGCGCGAGACAGATCGGGCAGTTCGGTGGTCCGGCTTGCTGGCGGGTGGTCACGGTGACGCGCCCGTCCGCCGCGACGCGGCCCTCGACACGCTCGCCACCTCCGGTGTTCCGCATCGCGAGGTACGCGAAGGTCCAGTCTTGCGGCGTGCTGGGGGATCCGAACGACCCCGGCTGGAGCTTCAGCGCGTTCAGCGTCTTCCACTCGCGGTAGATCGCGAGCTGTTCGTCGGCCGTGTACGGCGGCGCCGGTGGCAGCCCCAGATGCGCGACGATCGCCGCGAAGGTGTCGGCGTCCTTCTGTATCTCCGGCAGCCTCTCCTGGGCGCGCTGGCCCTCATCGCCTCTGCCGACGGGGAAGAAGTCGGGGTCGCAGAACCACGGCCGGCCGAGGTCGTCCATGACCCGGTACTTCATTTGG
>WNGD01007376.1_pt1 | contig 21916 bp, 20 predicted proteins | sample 5400671 | NCBI WGS metagenome assembly WNGD01 (sample SAMN13153369, study PRJNA577476) | soil metagenome | isolation source: 40 cm soil or saprolite under grassland replicate 2 | place: USA:California | collected 2016-06-15 | reverse complement strand
TGGCGTCGGGAGGCATCGCGACTCTGGCGGGCCCCGCCTCGTCGAGACCTCGCACAAACCGCAGCGTCTACAAGCCCGATGTCGGTTGTCGGCACGACTGCGACATCGCACTGTGCGGCCCGCAATTCCGCTTAAGGTCCCTGAGCGGACGTGTAGCGGAAACACCCGGAGGACCGGGTTTGACCCCAAGCAGACATCGCCGCATCGCAGCAAGCCAACCAGCGCCGTCATTCGATCACCTCGTCGGCGCGGATCAGGATGGATTGCGGGATCGTGAGCCCGAGAGTTTTGGCTGCACCCAGATTGATGGCTACCTCGAACTTGGTCGGCGCCTGAACCGGAAGGTCGCCAGGCTTCTCACCCCGAAGGATGCGGTCGACATAGGATGCCGCGCGCCGAAATTGGTCGGCTATGTCAACACCGTAAGATATCAAGCCGCCGGAGCGGACGTAGGGTTTGAACGGGTAGACGGCGGGCAGGCGATATCGCTCTGCTAGCCAGAGGCTCTGACGATAATGGGTAGTAGTGGTATAGGTGCCTGGGAACACGATCAGGCCGCCGTTCGGTTTTCGAGCGAATCCATCAATTGCGCGCTCAAGCTCGATGATGCTGTCACTATAGCTTCTTGAAACCTTGGGGTTGTCGGGGATGATGGTCAGCTCTACCCCGAAGGAGCGCGCGGAAGGCTCGGTTGCGCGCAGGAACCCAGCGAGCGACGCCTTGGGCTCATCCGGATGCACGATGACCGCCACGCGGTTCACATTTGGTGCGATCTCCTTGAGCAACTCGACCCACTTGCCTCCCATCCCGGGTTCGAAACTGGAGAATCCGGTGACATTGCCTCCGGGTCGCGCGAAGCTCTCGACCAGGCCGTCTCCGACTGGATCGGCGGACATGGCGAACACGATTGGCACAGTGTGGGTTTGCTCCAACACCGCTTTCGTTTCCTGTGCGTCCTTGGCTAGAATAACGTCTGGTTTCTGGGCGACGAGTTCGGCAACGGAGTCCCTTCTGGCCGGACCGGCCCCGTAGTTCGGCCGATCGATTGTCATGTTACGGCCCTCCGTCCAACCGAGCTGTACAAGCCCTCGCTCAAACGGGTAGATGCTCGATTCGTTATCAAGCAGCACGCCGATCCGCCGTACCCGGTCGGGCTGCTGTGCGCGAGCGGTGAGCGACCACGTCGCCACTGCGCCGGCAAGTAGCGCAATGAACTCCCGCCATAGCATATTTCGCTATCGGAACTGTGCTTCGCATCACGCCCAAGTGGCGTGGGGATGGCCACTTTTGGCACGTTCCCGAAGAACCGATTGCGCCGGAAACGTCCGCTCCTCGGGGTTAATCGGACAAAGTCACCGCGTGCTTGAAACGACGAGATTGACCCAACTCGGACATGCGGCCAACCGCTCATTCGATCACCTCGTCGGCACGGACGAGCAATTCCGGTGGAATCTTGATACGGAGAGCGTTCGCTGTCTTTTTGTTTACCACCAGATTGAATGCCGTGGGCTGCTCGATCGGAAGATCGCCGGGCTTTGCCCCCTTCATAATCCTGTCTACGTACGCTGCAGTCCGTCGGTAGAATACCGATAGGTTGTCTCCATAGCTCATTAAACCGCCAGCTGCTGCGTATTCGTTGATACCATAGATCGATGGCAGAGAGTGTTTGAGAGCGAGTTCCGCAATCTGATGTCGCTGAGTCGTGAACACCAGATCAATCATCACGATAACAGCCTCAATCCGGTCTTTGGCCATGTCGGTAAACCCACGGATAATCTCCTCGGCACTACGTGCTTCCACCGGCACGGGCGTCATGCCAGCCATATCGGCAGATGCTTGGAGCTGCCTTAGCAGGAGGGGGCCGGTGGGATTTGTGGGATTCAGAAGCGCAGCAACACGAGATAGCTTCGGCACGGCGGTCATCAGCAGTTCCAGGTGTTTTGGAATGATGTCAGTCATAGAACTTGACAGCCCGGTGACGTTGCCCGCAGGCCGGGCCAAGCCCTGAACGATGCCGAGAGCGACTGGATCGGACAGATAACCTATGACGATGGGGATAGTACTGGTTGCCGCCTGGGCGGCCTCGACCACAGGCCATCCTACTGCAATGATGATATCGACTTTTAGTCGAACAAGCTCCGCTGCGAGTTCCCGGCAGCGCTCTGCCCGCTCGGGCACTCGCCATTCGATGATAAAATCCTTCCCCTCCACATGGCCGTGCTCCCGCATGCCCGCTCGGAGCGCATCGAACCGGCTCCCTCCGGGTTCGCCACGTTCGTTTAACGATTCCGCCGGCGACGAACCGAGGAACCCAATTCGCCAAACCCTGGCAGCTTGCTCGGCGCCAGCGCCCGGTGACCGCATTATTGCTGCATTGCCGATCAGCGCAATGAACTCTCGCCGCTTCATTCGATCACCTCGTCGGCCCGCAGCCACGTGCTGAGCGAGGGCAGTGTATGCCTCCTGTCATCCCGGCCAAGAGGGTGCTTGGTCCGGCGCCTGCTTAGCAAACCGGTCCCTGGGGTCCGGTCAGGACCTACTCCTGCAGTGCGGGTCCCGCCGACGACGGGGGATGTCTGGATGTGGCACTTCTCGGTCTTGGCTCGACGTCTGACTTTGAGTCCGCAATGCACTCGAGAGCGGACGTTGACTAAGTGTTGCCGGCCAGCTTCGGCTTATGAGTACGCGACTTAGCAAACAGACTGCCGAGCATATGTCGGCTTCGACCCGGTAGTATTCAGACTTTCCAAGGCCAGCACAGCCGTGACGGGGCGGCTCAATGTCTTGCCGCCCAGCTGCCGAGCAGGAAGGCCGCGGCGCTCACCATCACGCTGAGCAGGATCAGGATGATCCCGAGGCCGAGCGCAAGCGCGAGGTCGCCCTTGCTGGTCTCGAGCGCGATCGCCGTGGTCATGGTGCGGGTCAAACCGCGGATGTTGCCGCCGACGATGATGATCGCGCCGACCTCGGCGATCGCCCTGCCGAACGCCGCCAGGAACGCGGTCAGCAATGCGCCGCGGCCGATCACGAACAGCTCGCGGATGCTGCGGCCTTTGGAGGCACCGTCGACCCGCATCACGTCGCCGTATTCCGTCCACAGCACCGCCATGGCGCGGTGGACCAGCGCCACCACGATCGGCGTGGCGAGCAGCATTTGCGCGATGATCATGGCGGTCGGCGTGAACAGCAGGCCGAGAAAGCCGAGCGGTCCCGAGCGCGACAGGACGAGATAGATCAACAGCCCGACCACGACCGGCGGCAGGCCGAGCAGCGCGTTCGCCAGCACGATGACGGCTTGCCGGCCGCGGAACCGGCTCACCGCCAGCGCGCCGCCGAGCGGCGCGCCGACCGCCATGGCGATCACCGCCGCGGACAGGCTGACGCGCAGCGACAAGGTTACGATCCCGATCAGCTCCGGGTCGAAGCTGCGGATGAGACGGACCGCGGTGAGGAAAGCCTGGCCGATATCGTGCATCGGCGCCTATGTAGCTCCCGGGCGTCCCATGCACCATCGGGCGAGCAAGGCGGGCGGCGAACGTCGCGGCTGGTTCACCCGAACAGCACCGGCAGGCGGCGCGGCCCCCGTACCGTTCCCTCGGACCATTTGACCGCGCCGTTCGCATCCAGCCGGAACGTCGGAATGCGCGCGAGCCATTCCTGCAGCGCGACCCGGATCTCCATGCGGGCGAGGTTCGATCCGATGCAGCGGTGAATGCCGAGCCCGAACGCCGCGTGCCGGTTCTCCTTGCGGTCGATGACCACGCGATCGGCATCGGGGAACACCTTTGGGTCGCGATTGGCGGCCGGGAAGGACAGCAGCACCATTTGCCCGGCCTCGAAGCGGCAGCCGTTGACCTGGGTCTCCGCGACGACCTCGCGCGCCATCGTCACCGGCGCATAAGCGCGCAAAAATTCCTCGACCGCGAACGGCATCAGCTCGGGCTCGGCAAGGAGTCGCTCGCGGTCGGCCGGATGGCCGGCCAGATGCCAGAGGCAGGAGCCGATCGCGCTCCAGGTGGTGTCGATGCCGGCGATCAGCAGCAGACGCAGCGTGCCGTTGATGTGCTGCTCGGTCATCAGCTCGCCGTCGATCCTGGTATGAACGAAATAGCTGATCAGGTCGTCGCGCGGGGAAACGCGGCGATCGGTCATTCGCTCGGAAAAATATGCGGTCATTTCCGCGCTCGCGCGCGCGAGGGCCTGGTCATCGGTGATGCCGAGCTCCAGCACCTCGTGGATCCACTTGCGGAACTGCGCCCCGTCGGCTTCGGGAACGCCGAGCATATGCGCGATGACCCGCACCGGAATCTCCTGCGCGTAGTCCACCGCCGCATCGCAGCCCGGTTTTCCGGCGACACGGTCCAGCAGCTCGCGGCAGATGTCGCGCGTCCTCAGCTCGTGGTAGCTGATTGCCTCCGGCGTGAACGCCGGGAGTAGCACCGTCTTGGCCGGCCGGTGATGGGGCGGATCGGAGGTGATCGGCGGCGCCGGCTGCCGTGGCGGAGGGCTCTCGCGCACAACGATGCGTCGCGAGGAGAAATGCTCGGTGTCGTAGGCGATGGCGCGAACGTCCTCGTAGCGGCTGGGAAAATACACGCCGAGAAAGCGGTCGGTGTGCGCGATCGGGCAGTGCCGGCGCAACTCGTCCCAAATCGGATAAGGGTTCTCGATCCAGCGCGGGTCGAGGTGATCGAAATCGCGTTCCCAATCGTTGACCGGCCGCCGCGCGCTCATCCGTCCTGCTCCTCGATCACCTCGATGGCGAGCTCGGGGCAGTTCGCGCGGGCAAGCCAAGCCTTGTCCTCGAGCCCGGCCGGCACGCTGCCGTCGCCGGTCTCCCGCGCGTTGCCCAGCTCGTCGAGGTCGAACAGCTCCGGCGCGAGCGCGTTGCAGCGGGCATGTCCCTGACAACGCGCGCGATCGACCCGCACCTTGAGCCGGGTTTTTTGCGACATCGAGCGCCTCCGGGATCCGAGCCAGATGCGTCCAGCCTCGGTCGAGCTCTCTGTGCCGAGGTTATCCTTAGGCCGGCCGGCAGGGCCGTAGCATTTCCGCCCGGGCCTTACAATCGGCGCGGAAGCGCGACGGCAAGCTTTCGTCAACCATATCGGGATTTCGCCTACCCGTCGCGGGCCGTGCCGAGCTTGCCCCCGGGGGCCGCGCGTGAGAAAAGCAATGCCGGATTCGGCGGTTGGGCGGACCGGGCCGTCGTGCCGGCCGGCATCACCGACCGCGGACGGGGACGGGCTCTTGGGGAAGAAACTCGGGTCGTTCGTATTCGGCGCGCTCGCGTTCGCGCTGGTGGTTCCGGCGCCGCTCGGCGCAAGCGACCGTCACGAGGCGGGGGCACAATTATCGCTGCAGTCCGGGCCGGCCGCAAACACGGGCCCACGCGCGTCGCAAACGAGGCCGGAAACGCAAGCCGCGCCGCTCAATGCGGTGCGGTATTTCGTCGAATTCCGGTCCCGGACCGGTTTTTACGGCCACACCTATGTGGTGTACGGCCAGCTCGACGGCCGCGGCAAGCGCACCGACGTGCATTACGCCGGGCTTTACCCCGAGGGCGGTCCGGTCGGGTTCATGCTCGGGCACGTGCTGCCGGTGCCGGCAACGGTGGATGCGGTCGAAGATGATCTGACCGATCCGGTAACCGAGGCGTATCTGCGGATCGTGACCGCCGAGGAATTCGCGAAAATCACCGCCGCGATCGGCCGGCTCCGCGCCAACACGCAGCTGTGGAACGCGCTTCTGAACAATTGCAATGATTTCGCGGCGGAGCTGGCGCAGGAGCTCAGGCTGCGCACGCCGAGCACGCTGCTGATCCCGGAGCTGTTCGTCAGCGGATTGCGCGAGATGAACGGCTCGTGACGGCTGCGCTGCGCTCGAGTTGAACCAGCCCGAAGCTATTCCGCGGCGATCGGAGTGCTCGCGCTCGGCTGTCGGCCGCGCAACGGCCGCTCCTCCATGAGCAGCAGGCAGACGAGCCCGACCGCGAGGCAACACGCGGCCGCCGCGAACACCCAGCGGAACACCCCGCCGAGGCCGGCTCCGGCATTGCCCAGCTCACCGGCCAGCGTTTCCAGCGTGACTCTCGGCTTGCCCTGGGTCGCGCTCCCGCCCAGCACGATCGCGGCGAACACCGAGACCATCAGCGCTCCGCCCAGGGAGCGGAAAAAGTTCATGACGCCGGTGGCGGTGCCGAGCTGATGCGGCAGCACCGCATTCTGCACCGAGACCGTGGTCACCGGAAACAGCGTGCCCATGCCGATGCCGACCATCCCCAGCAAGGTGCAGATCGCCGCGAGCGGTAGCGCCGTCGGCGCCGCGGCCATTGCCGCAAGCGCGGCGATCGCCAGCCCGAGGCCGACCATCGGCATTCGCTTGTAGTGGCGCATGTGCACCATGGCGCGACCCGCGGCGGTCGAGCCCACGACGGTTCCGGCGAGCTGCGGGATCAACGCCAGGCCGGATTCGCTCGCGCTCAGCCCGAGCACCACTTCGAAATAGAGCGGCACGAAGATGGTCAAGCCGATCATCGTGCCGAACACGCAACTGACCGACGCCGTGCCGATACCGACCACCCGGTTCAACAGCACCGGCAGCGGCAGGAACGGCTCCCGCGCGGTCATCAGGCGGACGACGAACATGAGCCAGAACGCGGCCGATGCCGCGAGCAGGCCGACGATGCGAGGCGAGAACCACGGATAGCGCGTGCCGCCCCAGGTCAGCGCCAGCAGCAGCGCGGTGGTTGCCGCGACCATCAGCACCGCGCCGGCAAGATCGAGGCGATGCCGCCGCTCGTAGCGCGGCAGGCGCTTGAGCACGCTGTTGGTCATGAGAAACGCCAGCAGCCCGAGCGGCAGGTTGATCCAGAAGATCAGCGACCAGTGCAGGTGCTCGGCGAAGAAGCCGCCCAGCACCGGGCCGCCGATGCTCGAGGAAGCGAACACCACGCCGATATAGCCTTGATAGCGGCCGCGCTCGATCGGCGGGACCACGTCGGCGATGATGGTTTGCGCCAGCGACAGCAGCCCGCCCCCGCCGAGCCCCTGGAGCCCGCGCGCAACGATCAGCACCGCCATGCTCGGCGCCAGCGCGCAGGCGATCGACCCGAGCGCGAACACGCCGATGGCGACCAGCAGCATCGTGCGCCGGCCGTGAATGTCGCTGAGCTTCCCGTACAGCGGCGTGACGGCCGTGGCGGTCAGCAGATAGGCGGTGACCACCCAGGAGAGGTCCTCGACGTTGCCGAGGTCGCGCCCGATGGTCGGCAGCGCGGTGGCGACGATGGTCTGATCGAGCGCGCCGAGCAGCATCGCCAGCAGGATGCCGAGCACGATCGTGCGCACGGCGGCGTGATCGAGCGGCATTTGCGGGGCGACCACGGGGCGGGAATTCATCTCGAAACGCGCATGGGCAAGGCTTTGCGGATGACCGGATCTGGATCGGCGAATGGTTCGGCGTGCGAAGACTTAGAAATCGGCTTGCAGCGCGGCAATTTCAACGCGGATTGCCGCAGGCCAGCCATGAGCGAGCGTGGACGCTCGGATCACGGCCGCGCCGACGGCCACGCTGACGGCCTCATGGCCGGGACGAGACGATGATGCTGCCGCCCGCGCCGGGCAGGGCGTATCGGGTCACATCGCGGGCAGCGCGGACGGCCCTTGATGCTTGGCGATTTTCGGCAATCGCCCCATCGCGAGCACGGCACAACCGGCGATCAGCACCGGGACCGCTCCGGCGAAGAAGATGGTCGGGATGTGCCATTGCAGCGAGAGCATCATGCCGCCCAGCAGCGGCCCGATGATGGAGCCGACGCGGCCGATGCCGAGCGCCCAGCCGACCCCGGTCGAGCGGATGAAGGTCGGGTAGAACGTCGCGGTGAGCGCATTGGCGCCGATCTGGGCTCCGACCACGCAGAAACCCGCGCCGAACACCGCCGGAATGACGAGCTCGATCGTCGAACCGGCTTGCCCGATGGCCGCGATGAGGATGGCGGCGGCGAAATACGCGCCCGCCAGCACCCGATACGGACCGAAACGCTCGATCAGAACCGCGAGCACCAGCGTGCCGACGATGCCGCCGACCTGGAACAATGCCGTGGCGATGACCGCGAGCCGCACCGAAACTCCGGTGTTGTTGATGACGGTCGGCAGCCAGGTGGCGCAGAAATAGATCACCAGCAGATTGGTGAAGAACATCACCCAGATCAGGACGGTGGCTAGCGCGCGTCCCTCGGTGAACAGGTGCTCGACCGGGAATCCCTCCGGGTGTTCCTCCGGCGCGATGAACCGGGTGCCGGGCGCGAACCGCAGGGCCGGGTTGATGGCTCTGATGAGGCCAGCCACGTACTCGTTCCGGGTCCCCTTCAGGGCCAGCAGCCGGATCGATTCCGGCAACCAGAAAATCAGCACCGGCGCCAGCAGCAGCGGAAAAATGCCGCCGAGCCAGAACACGCTCTGCCAGCCGTAGGAGGGCACGAGCTGCGCCGCGATGGCCCCGCCGACCGCCGAGCCCAGCGAAAACCCGATGAACATCACCATGATCATGGTGGCGCGGCTGCGCTGCGGCGCGTATTCGCACGTCAGCGCGATCGGGTTGGGCATGGCGCCGCCGAGCCCCAGGCCGGTGACGAAGCGCCAGACCAGGAGGCTCGTCGTCGATTCCGCGGTGACGGTGAGCAGCGAGGTGACGCCGAACCACAGCGTGCAGAAGATGATGACCGGCTTGCGCCCGATCCGGTCGGCAAGCGGACTGAACGCCAGCGCGCCGAGCATGAGCCCGAACAGGCCGGCGGCAAACACGGGGCCCAGCTCTCCGGGCTTCAGGCTCCAGGCCTTGCTCAGCGTCGGCGCCACATAACCGATCGCCTGGGCGTCGAAGCCGTCCATGAACACCACCGCGGCGCACAGGACGGCGACGCGGATCTGGAACGTGCCGATCTTCTGCGCATCGATCAGCGCCGGAACGTTCACCTGTGGCGCGTCGGCGGGCGTGGTCATGGCGTCTCCCCCGGTCGCGTTCTGTTTCCGGAAATATCTTAGCAGGGAGCGGGGGACAGACGACATGCCGGCGCGACGGTGGGCTGGGTCCCGTGCTCTTGGTCTCGATCCGATCTATGCCGCGGGCACGGCAATGCCCACGGGGCAGCTCACGCCGGTGCCGCCGAGCCCGCAATAGCCCATCGGGTTCTTGGCGAGATATTGCTGATGATAATCCTCGGCGAAATACAACGGCGGCGCGTCGCAGATCTCGGTGGTGACCGGTCCGTAGCCTTTGGCCCGGAGCGCCTTGGTGTAGGCGGCTTTCGAAGCCTCTGCGGCGGCGCGCTGCGCCGGATCGAACGTGTAGATCGCGGAACGATATTGTGTGCCGACGTCGTTGCCCTGGCGCATGCCCTGGGTCGGGTCGTGGTTTTCCCAAAACGTGTTGAGCAGGCGCTCGTACGGGATCCGGCTCGGGTCGAAGATCACGAGCACGACCTCGTTGTGCCCGGTCCGCCCGCTGCAGACTTCTTCATAGGTCGGATTGGGCGTGAGGCCGCCGGCATAGCCGACCGCGGTCACGAAAATACCCTCGCCGAGCTCCCAGAACTTGCGCTCGGCGCCCCAAAAGCAGCCCATGCCGAACAGCGCATGGGCGAAGCCTTGCGGGTAGGGGCCCTGGAGCGGCCGGCCGAGGACGAAATGGCGTTCCGCAGTGGGAATGGGCGTCGAGCGGCCGGGGAGCGCCTCCTCCGCGCTCGGCATTTCCAGCTTCTTCTTGAACCCGAACATGACGGTCTCCTCTTGCGGCCCGCGCCGCCAAGCACACCCGATATCGAGCCCACCCAATATAGTGTCGGGCCGGGGTCTCCGCGGCATCAAAACGGCGGGTAGCCGCGGTCACGAAGCGGCGAGCGGCGTTTCCGTGCGGCCGCAAGGGGCCGGCGCGGCTCAATCGCGCCCATAGCCGATCAGCGGTTTCCTCTTGCGCCCGAGCAGGATCAGGATCGACCCGATCACGCCGAGCACCAGCCAGGTCGGCTGCTCCAGCACCGTCTGGATCACCGGGTTCCACAGCCATACGGCGACATGGCGCTCGATCGCGGGCTGGATGAGCTGCAGCGAATTGGGGTTGATGTCGTACCAGTCTTTGCCGAGCGCGGTGAAGAACAGCCCATTCGCGGCCGCGATGACCTTGGTCCCGTCGCGCACCAACGCGATGAACGCCGCCGCGAGGATCCACAGGCCGAGAAAACGCAGCAAGAAGCGGATCATGCCTTGATTCCGTCGACCCCGGCGCGCCTCGATCTGCTCTGCCGGTCGTGTCCCCGGCCGAACGTCGGGCCGCGCGACCGCCCGCAGGAGAGCTCTGCGGGTCGATTACTCCGGCCGGTGCCGCGGTTCAACAGGGATCGGGACCACAGCCCGGCAGGGGCGATCACCGGCCGGTGGCTGCGCTGCTTGTCCGCCGCCGTCCTTCCTTCCGGTCGCCCGGCCTCCTACATCACCGGGCGGCTCGCGGGCGGCCCGCAGCACGAGATTGTCCCGCCCGCGACCGCCGCTATAGTGCCGGCTTCGATCCGGAGGGGTGGCCGAGCGGCTGAAGGCGCACGCTTGGAAAGCGTGTATACGGGAAACCGTATCGAGGGTTCGAATCCCTCTCCCTCCGCCAATTATCCATTTCTGCCAGGCTCCGTACATTCCGAAGGCCCCCATTACACCAGGGCTTTGCAGCTAATTGCATCCCCTCTTGTTTCCGGCTGCGCCTTGATGTACCCACGATTAACGTGGGTTGAAACGGGGGTTGGCCATGGCTCGCACTATTCACCGCCTCTCGCCTGCGGCGGTCAAAAACGCAAAACCCGGGATGCATTGCGATGGCGGCGGCCTCTATTTGCAGGCCGTCACCGGCGCCAGCGGGGCAATTCGGAAATCCTGGCTGTTCCGATTTGCTGAAAACGGCCGCGAGCGACAGATGGGGCTCGGCTCTCTTGATACGGTGGGCTTGGCCCAGGCGCGAGAGAAGGCCGCCGGGTGCCGTCGGCTGCGGCAGGAGGGGATCGACCCCATAAACGCGCGGGACTCGCAGCGCGCCTCCGCAGCCGCAGAGAACGCCAAGGCAATGACGTTTGATCAATGCGCCGCCGGATACATCGCGGCGCACCGTGCCGGATGGCGAAACACCAAGCACGCCTCGCAATGGAAAAACACGCTGGCCACTTACGTCTCGCCCGTGTTCGGCAAGCTGGCGGTCCGGGCCATCGACGTGGGGCCTGTGATCAAGGCACTGGAGGCGATCTGGAGCGCGAAGCCGGAGACAGCGAGCCGGGTGCGGGGTCGGATCGAGGCGGTGCTTGATTGGGCCGCCGCCAGGGGCTTCCGGGATGCTGAAAATCCTGCCGCATCACGCCGCCCTGCCATACGACAAGATTGGTTCTTTCATGGTCGAACTACGCGAGCGGGAGGGTGTTGCGGCCCGGGCGCTCGAATTCGCGATCCTGACCGCGAGCAGGACCGGCGAGGTGCTCGGCGCGCAGTGGTCGGAAATCGATTTTGAGGCCAAGGTGTGGACGGTGCCGGCGGGCAGGATGAAAGGCGGCCGGGAGCATCGTATTCCCCTGGCCAATCCCGCGATGGTCGTCCTAAAGCAAATGGCCAAGCTCCGCGAGGGCGATCATGTGTTTCCGGGCGACCGGCGCGCGATGCTCTCCAACATGGCGCTCTTGATGCTGCTGCGGCGCATGGGACACGGCGATCTAACCGCCCACGGGTTTCGCTCGACGTTCCGAGATTGGGCGGCCGAGCGCACCAATTTCCCCAACGAAGTGGTGGAAATGGCGCTGGCCCACGCCATCAGTGACAAGACTGAAGCCGCGTATCGACGCGGCGATCTGTTCGAGAAGCGTCGCAAATTGATGGAAGCCTGGGCCGCCTATTGTCAAAAGCCGACAGCCATAGTCGGCAAGGTTATTGCCCTGAATTCGATGCGTTGAGAGATCTCAGTAAACGTCGAAAAACACTGACGCCCACGGGCCGCATACGCACGTCAAGGGCCGGCCCCAGCGCCATCAGGACGCGGTCAATCTAGTCATGGTGATCCAGGCGAAATTTTTTTGGCGCGTTGCCTTGACATATCTGTTTTCTGGGGTACGCCCAAGCCTATCGGCAAATGTTTGGAACCTCGGGCGCGCGACACAACATGTCCATTCACAGCACAGGGTTGGGCGATCTAGGCGGCGCACTCGTCGTGAAGCCACGGCAAGCGCGTCAAATGCTCTCGTGTTCGCAAAAGAAATTGTATGAACTGTTATCAAGGGGTGAGTTGCAGTCCTTTAAGGACGGCCGCAGCCGGAAGATCGTCGTCGAGTCCATAAGACAGTACATCATTCGCAGACTCGCCGCGCCCCCTCAATCCAAGTTAAAGCCTCCGCCCGCCTGAACCACAAGAAAGACCGGCCAGCAGTTTCGCCGCCACTGGCCGGGTCGTACGGCATGCTGTCGGTCAGGCACCTTGGCGCCTCGCGACCCGGCGGTTACGGAAATTACGGAATTACGGACGACGGCAATGGCAACGATGCTTCGGGTAATCAAGAGCGACGGCGGCAATGCTGCCGACCAACCGAAGAAGACTGCGGAACAGCACTCCGCCGAGGAGACGGTCGAGAAGCTCGCGCTGTTCAAGTGGGTCTATAACGTCGCCGAGAAAGTCCTCTCCGAGATGTCTGAGATCGCGGAAGAGATTCTGGATCGCATGAAACTCGACGACCTTGACGACGAAGAAGAAGACTACGTCGCCAACGAGCAGAAAGAACGAGAAGATGACCTGATCGAGAAAGGAGTCGCCGATGGGCTAAAGGATCGTCCTGAGATCGCGGGCGTCGAGATCGGTCATCCCGAGATCGCCGGGATCAAGATCGAGGGCAAATACAAACCCAAGCTTCTGGCGAAGCTGGTGCGGAAGGCCGTCGCTGAGATGTTCAAGAGCGACCCGACGTTCTCGGAGCATATTCGGAATGAGATGCCGGGGCAAAATCTCAGGCGGTATGGCAAGTTCTGGGTCTCATCGCTCGGGGTGTTCGCTCAGGTTGAGGACTTCGAGCACGGAGGCGGCCTGACATCCCTGTTCTCGGGCGGCTGGAAACGCATCGCCAAGGATCGCATCGACCCGGCTGCCTGGTCGTACGAGTTCGGCCCCGAGCGGAAGACCGAAACGAAGAATTGGCTGTTGCATTTCGTCGTCACCGAGCGGAACGGCAGCCAGAGTTCCTTGGTGATCCCTCGGGCGAGTCTTTCAGCCGAGAACGGAGCCCCCGCCATCCGCTTGCTGATGAAGGCGGGGGTCCATCTGGTGGTGACAAAATTGGCGAGGAAGGCGCTGGCAGAATTCCTGCGATGGAAACCCAAGGCCGAGCGCATCCGGATGCCACAACCGGGTTGGGCTGAGGTCGGCTCGCACCGCATTTACGTGCGGTCGAACCAGACCATTCTGCCTCCTGGTATGTCGAAGACGAAGCACACCTATATTCTGGACGATGCGACAAACCCCGATCACTATGGGCATCAGATCAAGGGGACGGCGGCGGAATGGGGAGACGAGCTTGCCGGTCACTTGAGCGGCAATAGCAACGTGGCGCTTGCGCTCGGGATATTTTTCGCCGGTCCCTTGCTGTACTGGGCGGACGAGCAGCCGGGCGGCTTTCATCTGTACGGGAACTCTGGCATTGGCAAGTCGCTGGTCGGGGCAATCGCACAGTCAGTTTATGGAACGCCGTATGCAGAAGGCCGCCCTTACGCTTATGGTCAAAGCTGGGAAGGGACGACAACCGGATTCGAATATCTTGCAAGTCTCCGAAGCGATGCGGTCTTGTCCCTGGACGAGCTCCACCGCGGGAAGCGGAACGAGGTTCTTCCGACGATCTACAAACTGACCGGCGGCGAGAAGGTGCGGGCTGCTGGTCCTGGGCGTTTGCAACGACAGCGAGGTTTCAGAGTCCTCGTGTTCAGCACCGGCGAAAAGTCCGTGGCGGAATTCCTCGGCAAGAAAGACGACGCCGAGGGTCGCCGGAGGCGATTGGTGGACATCCCCGCAGAAGTGCAACCGGGTAGCGCATTTGAGACGATTCCCCCGCACCAGGTCGATGCCGCGGCCGCGAAGTTCTACCCGGCTGCGGATCGCCTGCATGGCGCGGTCGGGGAAGCTTGGCAGCGACATCTGGTCAATCTCGGTAGCGCCGAGATCAAGACGCAGTTTGCCGAAGCCCGGGAGGCATGGCGGGCCTTGCCCGAGGCTGCCGCCATCGTCCACGACGCACATCCCCAAGTGCGCTCCGTCGTCAACCGCTTCGCTCTCGGCGCGGCGGCGTTGCACATGGCCATCCAAGCGGGGCTGTTGCCGTGGAGCATCGCCGACGCCGATGCGGGCATTCTCGCGTGCCTGAAGCGTTGGGCGAAGCAGCGCGGCAATCTCGACACGGCGGGGGAATTGCTGCGGGGCGTGCGCCAGCTTCTCGCAGTCATCACCGCCACTCTGGCCGAGCGTTTCATCCACCTGCGCAAGGACCCGAAAGGGCATCTCGTCCCGGCGACGGAAGCCGACAAGGTCAAACTAGCGACACCCGACCTGTTCGATGGCTACGCGAAAGAGGATCGCATCCTCATCCACCCCGAGGCGTGGCGGCGATTATGCGAGGGGTGTCACGCCGGCGAAGTGGCGGAGCATCTGCGGCGGGAAGGCGCACTTATACCAGGCGACGAGACGAAAGGGGAGCTGGCTCGGGTCGAGACAGTCTTCGGCAAGACAGGGCGGTTCTACGTCCTGCGGTGTTCCTCGCTTCCGTGACGTGATTCGTAACTCCGTATTCCCCGCCCGCAAGGAGCGCACCATGAGCGATTTGATGAAACCCGGCAACAACCAGGACCTGACAAAGCGGGACGACGTAACCAAGAAGCAGGGCGAGCGAATCGATGACGTAGGTTCTCGCCTGAAGCGGGAACTGATGGCGGCGATGCTGGACGATCCCAAGCCGGTCCTGGGCAAAGGCGAATCGCCCCGTGTCATCCTTGCCCTCGCCAACTACCGGCGCTCCGTTTGGGACCAAGCGAAAGTTCTGCAAGCCGATATGTTCCGGGAGGCGGCAGGAACCGGGCTAGAGATGAAATTCGCCTACTACGGCCCCGAGGTCGCCGGGGGAGTTCGAACCTGCCGAATCACGACAAGATGGATCTCGGACGCCCACGACATGGCCACGGTCATGGGCAGGGCCGAGTGCGTCTGCGGCTGCTATGTCCAGATCAAGCGCGTGCTCGGACAAGCCCTGAAGGAGACCCAGGAGAGGTCGATACAGGCCATGGTCATCATCGGCGATGCTTTCCACGATGACCTCGACGAGGCGGCTATTCTCGCCACGAAACTGCGGAGGGCCGGAACGAAGTTGTTCATGTTCCAGGAAGGCTGCAATCCTCTTACCGAACATGCGTTCAAGTTTCTGGCGGAGGTGTCAGGCGGAGCATATTTCCAGTTCGAGCCGAGCACGGAACAACGACTGGCGGAGATGCTGAAGGCGGTGTCGCATTTCGCCACCGGAGGCAAGGAAGCTCTGGAGGCCAAGGGCGGTGAAGCCGCGACTTTGTTGCTGGAGCAAATCATTCAAGTACCCGTGCCGCTCGTTGAGGAGGACGAACGGGTGACGCCCAGCGCAGCCCGCTGACAACCCCCCAGCGGAATTTGCGTGGGGAGGCGCACGGCCTCCAAGGCGCGGCGAGGATCGTGTTCGGCGCATCGACGAGAAGCGGGCGCACCGCCGCACCGCCGACGAGCATGCGCTGGCGGGCTCCGAGCCGCCCATGGAGCTCGGTTTCCTCGGGAGGAACGATGCCGATCGCCTCCGGCCGGAGCATGAGTGTGACCTTGCCGGCGTGCGTAAACCGCCCGGCAGGAGGACCCTGCCCTCCGACGCATCCCGTCGATGACGTTCGCGGCGCCGACGAACTCCCGACTGCTCCGCAAATTGCCTGGCCACACTGCGCCGCTTGTCTTCAGTGCAAGGCTGCCGTTTCAGGGGTGCTGCGCAGCATCAGAAGACTCGGAGGTTGAAGTCCTTCGGCGACAGCCACTCGCGCAGCTTCGACCATCGGCGACGCCCCGACACGCTGCGCACCGCGATGGCTACCGCCTTCCTCTGCCCGACCAGGACGACCAGCCGCTTGCCGCGCGTGATGCCGGTATAGAGTAGGTTGCGCTGCAACATGGGGTAATGTTGGGTGAGCACGGGAACGACGATCGCAGGATATTCCGAGCCCTGGCTCTTATGGATCGTCGTGGCATAGGCGGGGACCAATATGTCGAGTTCACCGAATCCGTAAGTCACGGATCGGCCGTCGAAGTTGGCGGTAAGTTCGCTTGCATTGGGATCTACGTCTGTGACGTAACCGATGTCGCCGTTGTAGACCTCCTTGTCGTAGTCGTTCTCGATCTGCATGACCTTGTCGCCAGGCGCGAAGGTCCAGCCGAAGTGCTCCCCCTTCCGCTCGCTGGCGGGGATTGAGCGCGGCCTGAAGTCCGACGTTCAACAACCGCGCCCCGATGGCACCCCGGTTCATGGGGCAAAGCACCTGCACGTCGCGGATCGGGTCCAGGCCGAAACGTCGGGGGATGCGCGTCTTCACCAGCTCGGCGATGCGTGTTGCAGCGGCCTCGGGGTCGTCCACCGGCACGAAGTAGAAGTCGCTTACTTCCTCGAGTTTACCGAGTTCGGGCATCTGGCCCTGGTTGATGCGATGGGCGTTGACGATGATCCGGCTCTTCGCTGCCTGGCGGAACACCTCGGTGAGGCGCACCACCGGCACCGCCCCGGAGGCGATGACATCGGCAAGAACCTGGCCGGGCCCGACAGCTGGTCAACGTCGCCCACGATCAGCAGGGCTGCGCCGTTCGGAACCGCCTTGAGAAGCGCGTGCATCAGCAGGAGGTCCACCATCGAGGTCTCATCAACCACGAGCAGCCCGCAGTCGAGCAGGTGGTCGGCATCGCGCCGAAACCCCCCGGTCCTCGGATCGACCTCCAGCAGGCGATGGATCGTGCGGGCCTTCATACCGGTCGCCTCGCTCATGCGCTTGCGGCGCGGCCCGTCGGCGCACACAGGAGGAGGAGCCTGACTCCCTTGGCCCCCAGGATGCGCAGGGCCCCGCTCTCGGCTTCAGATAGGCCAGAGCTTTTGCCTTTATTTTTCAACCTTAACCCCGCGATCCATAGGGGAACAGTCTGACCGGCTTCCGCGCCGAAGGTGGCGGGACGAGTTTTAGTCCGAACAAATGTCACCACCAAATGCAGAATTCCGTGCACGGCCGCAGGAGGGAGAGGAGCGTTGTGGCCGAAGAAACCCGCGCCGCGATTGCCGCCCTCGCTTGGCAGGCAGAATTGGGAAACTTTGCAGTTAACTGCAAATCTGACCCGCCCGCGCCGCGTCCCCGAGACAAAACCTGGGACATGGCGAAAGCGTCGCTGGCCGGTGCCCGCTGGGGCTTTGTTCTTGTTCTACCTCAAGAATTATCATCTGCACCGGCGAAAAAACGTTTCACGACAACATCCGCAGGCTTAGAGGGGCCCGAAATCGTCCGAGGAAACGGGCGACGCGGGTGCGCGTGCGCACGCCTGGAGGGCTTGCCTGACCCCACCGACTCGCAGGATGGCTGCGTCCATCAGGTCACTGCGAGCGCGAACCGCGCTGCGAGGTAAAAAAGTAGCGAAATGCCCCGGACGTTAGCAATTCATGGAAGGTCATTAATGACGATCAGACTGCGGGCTTCCGTCCAGTCGTTGGTGTTCGTGGTCATGCAGGCCGCAACCTTGTTCGGTTCGGCGGGCCGCACCGACATCGTCGAGTTCTGGGTCTACGTCGCCATATTGGCGGCGGTCTCTGCGCTGTCGCTCACGCTCCTCGATCCGGATCTCATCCAAGAGCGGATGCGGCCGGGTGGCCGCCGCGTGGGCTTGCGGTTCCTGCCGGTCATCATCGTCATGTTCGTGCACTGGACGGTGGCCGGCCTCGACCGGTCATCATCGTCATGTTCGTGCACTGGACGGTGGCCGGCCTCGACCGCGGACGCCTGCATCTTAGCGACACGGTCCCGCCCGGTCTGGAAGCCGTGGCTTTGGCCCTGTTCGCTTTGGCATGGATTGTCTTCGTCTGGGCCATGTATGTGAACCGGTTCTTTTCCTCGATCCCGCGAATCCAGTCGGAACGCGGCCATGCCGTGATCACCACCGGCCCTTATCGCTTCGTCCGGCATCCTGGCTACACGGCGGCTCTGCTCGCCGCGGTGACCAGCGGCCTTGCGCTCGGATCGTGGATTTCGACCTTCATAGCCCCGATTGCGCTTGTCGGGCTCGTGTGGCGCACCATGGTTGAAGATCGGATGTTGCAGAGCGATCTGCCCGGCTATGCGGACTATGCGGCTCGCGTCCGCTACCGGCTGGTGCCCGGCATCTGGTGACGTTGCGGTGCAATGATCCCGATGCGAAGACCGGCTCGGCCGCTTTCTCGGCTCCACGCGGCTCCTGACCTTGCGGCGATCAGACGCGAAGGAACGCTGTAGGATGAAGCCGCCGCTCGACGTGACCCGGACGCGAGCCTCCTCATGGTCGGTCGTTCATCGGTCGGGGAATTGCTGGCGTGGTCGGCCGCCACAAGCCAGCGGTAAGCAACGGCCACATCGTCGACTACCATCACGTCATCCATGCGCTGAGCAAGAAGCGGAGGACGCTGCTCAATCTGGTCTACGCGATCAGCCGTTCCCGCGCCGCGCTTACGCCCGCGCATTCGAGGCGCTCTTCGCTGAGTGTCCCCTAGTACCTGCTGTCGATGTAAACAAAAATAATTGCAAATACTGATTGACAACGTCGCCATCCGGTGCATATACCAAACCGTTCCGACGCCAAGGAGGGCAACGCGACGACGGTAATGGTCAATTTGACCGTCGGATTGCCCTCCTAAAGGCGATCCGGTGATCTAACTGATAATGAGAGGATCGCGATGAAGAGCGACGGAACAAGCCCTCCAACCAAGACAGCGGAATCTATTGATGACTTGGTCGATAGATGTGAAGCAGCGCGGGTGCTTGGCATAGCCATTCGCACGCTGGACCGATGGAATCGACTTGGCTTCGGGCCGCCTAGGATCCGGTACGCCGGACAGATCAGATATCGACTGAGTTCGTTGGCTCGATGGGTCCTGAGCCACGAGACGGTGCCTCAATCGCGCGCCGTGTCCGAAGCTTCCCAGGATAGCAGGCCCTTCAGCCAAACTCCGGCGAAGATCTCCACGCAGGCGAAGGATACTCCATCCGGCTCAGCATCCGGCGTCGACGATGCCCCGAATGGTCCCGCCGCAGATGAGGGTGAACATGTCCAATATTGAGAATGAGTCTGCGGAGTTTGCAGTCAACTGCAATCCGGGGACGACAGCAAAGTCTTCCCCGCATCCCGACAAACATCAGGCGAAGGGCCACGGAAAAGCGATGCTGAATCGCATACGAGCGGCGCATCTCGCCGGAAAACCTAAGAAGACGAGGCACCTGATCCGGATCTACTTGAATTCACATGCCGCCCATCTCGCCGCGACCCATCTGGCCCGCCGCAGTCTGAGGGCGCACCGACATTTCCCAGAAGCTTTGGTTCCGGTGATTGCGGCTGGACTGGACCCGTGGGCCGGGACGACGGAGGAGGTCCGGGTCAGCTATATTCCAAAAGGTTCGGATCGGGATGATCGCCGGACAATCATGGAGTTCGGTCTGGAGAACAAGGCCCTTCAATATCTTGTGCTGATCGTCCTCAAGGTGGTCGCTGATCTGCATCCCCACCAGTTCGGCACCGGCAACGGAGGTCCGCACGCGGCCATAAAGCATATCGCCCAGGCGATGAAGGACGGGTTTGTCTGGACAATCGAGATCGACATTGAAAACTGTTTTGCGAGCTTCGACGGGAAGAAGATCATCGACCTCCTCCCGATTCCGAAGGAGGTGAACACTCCCATACACCCCATACTACACCAGTCGGTCCTGCAGGCGATTTGGGCCCAGGTGGTGCCCAGATCCTTGCAGAGGCCCGGCAGGGCCTTGCCCAAGGGTCGGCCACATCGGCACTCTTAGCCGAGATGTTGTTGTCGGTTTCACTGAAGGAGGTCCCCAATCTGGGGCCGGTCTTCGGGTACGTCGACAACTTCGTCGTGATGGCGAAGAGCGAAAATGATGTGGTGACGATGACAAAGGCTTTGGGCAGTTCCTTGAAGGGACACCCCGCCGGGCCGCTACGACCGAAGATGAAAGGATTTTTCCCGGCCGGCGATCCGGTCGAGGTCCTCGGTCACCGGCTCATTGGCGGTCCCGGCGCGATTAAGATTGAGGCCTCTCCGGCCAACCTTGCAGAGTTCGAGCTACAAATGAAGAAAGGCGTGTTTTCGCTCAGGAAACCGGGACTGTCTCCCGGAGCGCGGTCCAAGAAAGCTCAGCACCTGGCTAGGAAACTCCACGGGTGGGTTAGCGCATTTCGATTATGCCACGATGCAGAGCTTTATAAAGTCCATTGGCTGGCCAAGATCGCAGACTGCAGTTGATTGCAATAAACGACTCACGAGTAGACCGGGCAATTTGGATTCTGCCAAAACTAAGGGAGCAAGTCATGACATCAAGTCGCCCGCCGAAACGAGCCTTGAAAGTGAAATATCCTCCGTCCAAGGAAATGATCCTCGCCGAACATCATGGAATGCTCCGTCGTCTGGAAAGCGAAGATCTGGTTCGAATAGCAGAGCTAGAGGGCCACCTCCTTGCTCGGCCGACGCAAGCGGGACGTCGGAGGCTGAAGGAGCTCTGGGATGATCCCGACGACGCCGACGCGCTTGTTATCGACAGGATCGTTCGCTCGGCCATTGCTGAGGGGTTGCTCACGGAAGAAGTGCGATCTGATGGGAGGCATGTGTTCCAACGGACATGGCATCGAGTTGATCGGCACTCGCTGGAAAAAATGGACGAAGATGAAATCAGGCTCAAAGAGGCGCATGCAGCGCCTGCTTTGCGGCACCCTCAACCGGAAGGAGGAATGGGGAAGCTCAAAATTCGCTATCCGTTGCCACCAAAGGGAACAACACTGGCTGAACGATGGGGGTCCTCCACACGCTAGAAGCTCAGGGCTTGATTCAATTGGTGGAGCTGCCGGATGAGCAGTTCTTTTCCTGGCCGACCGAAGCCGGGCGTTGCAGGTTGAAAGAGCTCTGGGAGGATCCCGATGACGTGGGTGCGTTAATGTTCGACTTGATCTGTCGCATTTCCGCGGAACAGGGGTTGATCGAGGAGGTGGTTGGTCCGAATGGCGAGCATGTATTCCGAAGGATTGAAAGACCGGCCCCCGAGGAGCATGGTCGATAAGGGCAACTGAGGCTGGCGCCGTCCCTCACTCCCGCTCACCCAAACCGGACGAAATTGGGAAAAATTTGCAGATGGTTGCAAATGCGAGCTGTCCGCGCGCCTGAGTTGGCGGCTTTACACTTTTCGCACCCAAACCCTGGGGCCTAACATTGCAATCAATTGCAAATGGCGTGCAGGGCCACAGGATGGGGGTCGTTGGCAAGATTTGCAGTTGACTGCAAATTGTCTGTCCTCCGGCACGTGTCCCGGGACACATCCTGGGACACGGTCGAGTGCTGGGTCCCGCCGTAATGGTGGAGCACTATCTCATTGTCAGCTGTGGATTATCGCCCGGTGTAGACGTAGTAAACGCTCTTCAGGAAAAGGACATCAGCCGGCCGGAGGTCTCGCTTAGCAGGCCGAATTGGGAAAATTTGCAGTTAACTGCAAAGCTGACTCGCCCTCCCCCACGGCGTCGCGCCGCTGCTGACAGGACTGCTAGGGTGTGACCCGAGCCTCCCCGTAAGGGGGTCGTC
>WNGD01003372.1_pt1 | contig 21917 bp, 23 predicted proteins | sample 5400671 | NCBI WGS metagenome assembly WNGD01 (sample SAMN13153369, study PRJNA577476) | soil metagenome | isolation source: 40 cm soil or saprolite under grassland replicate 2 | place: USA:California | collected 2016-06-15 | reverse complement strand
GGGAGTAATAGTTTCTCCGTACCTGCCGCGGATGCCTGAGCTTCCGAATTGAAGCGTCAAGCCTTTGATCTATTCAGAAGCTGTCTCTGGGACCGGCGTCAGCATTTCTGCCTCTGCAGGCTTCTCAGGAGTCTGGGGCTCCCCTAGGGTCAGAGGCATTGACAACAATTTGGATTTTCGGACTCCTACGTGTCGGAGTGGACAGACCTTCTTGGCTTCATTGTAAACGTCTGACCCCATTTTGCCCAAGACCATTTCGTGGCACATCTGAGAATAGGTGAGCTTGGATGCCTTCTCTGCGACTATCTTTCCCATAACTTGCCTGACAGCGTGCTCCTGGGAGCCCTTGATCCTTCCATGGCTGAAGGCTACAATATAGACTCGGGTCAGGTACTTGTCTACCGTGTTCGCTGTGAAAATTCCGTCCATCCGAGTGCTTCCTCTGCGTACGAGGCTTCGAAGATAGTCTGTGGAGTACTCGTGGCTCTTGAGGATCGTATCTGCGCGGTCTCCCTCGATGGACGTGACGAGAAAGTATAGCTTGGTCGACTGATGGGAAAAATCGTTCGTTATGTCATAGAGCGTTGTCTCGACTACTCTTCCGATTAGCTTCTTCGGATCCTCGCACGGGATGTTTGCTACGCTCTGTTCTCCGAAATAGGAGGGGGTGAAAACTGAATACCACTCTTTGACTCGCCACTTGTCTCGGACCTTCTTCGTCGCTTTTGACATGAGATCTATCTTGCTCTGTTTTTCCTGATTATTCCCAGCGTAGCATTTGCGGCCTGAATGCAGCGAAGCAGGTCGTCCAAGGTGGATATGAAGGTTTCAATTCTGCCCGCGTAGACCACGGACAAAGATGCGCTGTTTCGAGTAGCTCGAGTCGTAATGGTGAGATCCTTCATGTTCGCATTGTCCGGTTTCACGCAATCAACAATCGATCTGGACATGCTCCCACTAGCCGATTGAATTCTGATTCGAGCCTGTATCAACCCAGCAGCCCATCGATCGACCTTTTGAGGTCGGAGAGAAAAGGTTCAAGAGAAACTCTGTTGCTCTCGTGGAGACTTTTGCCTCATGGGTACTCGTGATTGTCGTAACAATCGTAACCTTGTCCCCGAAAAGGTTTGATGAGGAGACTAGCGAAGAAACCGCTCCTGTCATATTCTCGTCGATGACTCCTTTTCCGTTTATGACTACTACGTGTCTTCCCCTGTCTGTTGCGTTTGGAGAAATGGCAACCCAGTTCATGTACTTGGACAAGGTAGCCTTATACTGGCTGTAGACTTCAGTCGCGGCACTGAAGGCTTCTCCACGATCGCCAACCCCGAGCCCTATTCCGAGCCCAGCTCGGTTCATTCTTCCGCAAGCATTCAGCAGTGTCGCAAATTCTCTCGCGTCGCGAAGAGGTGTGCCGGGATCCTCCCTTAGAAGAGTGTAAACAGAGCCAACCAGGTCCATAACCAATTCTCCTCTGAGGTTCAGCGAGATCATGTGTGCAATTATCTTCTCAACAATTCTCTGTTTTTCTTCTAACGACAGGTCGGATATTGTTCGCCACCTATCGTCTGTCTTGGTAGGAACACCTACTGAGTCGAGGAGGGCTAGACAACGGTCTTCTTCGCCGCTCAGCCCAGGGAGGAATGGATCTGTTGTCGATGCGATGGCTTTGTGAACAGGTCGAGTCTGTCGGCCGAAAAAAATGAGGTCCTGTTTCACCTCGAGAAGCCCAGAATTCACGGCATCCTTTAGAATTTCCAGATTCAAACCCTTGAACCCACGCTTAGGGGCCTTATCCTGCTGGTCGCCCAAGGCACCGACGATCGCGATCGTGGACAGATCGGTGTTTCTGGAATCCAATGCTTTCGCCAAGAGATACGCGGTGCCCGCTCCACTGATTTCTTCGGATCCATTGAATCCCATAGCGTGAGTGTTGAAATGGTGAAGTCCGTTCGGGTCTCCTTGAGGCTGGTGATGGTCGGCTATGACAATATCGCGGTTTCTCAATATCTTCGATATGATGTCGATGTAGCCGCTTCCTATGTCGCTGAAGATAACTAGTTCTGATTGTATCTGTTCGATGCCTTCGAGAATCTTCTCGTCTATCCGGTCGATGACTCTCAGGTGAGTGAGAGCGCCGAGCCGGTTGAGCGCGTTGAGCATAATGCTGCCGGCGCTAAGGCCGTCAGCGTCGAAATGAGTTGCTAGTACAACGATATCGTCGCGAGATTTTTCCCGGATTACAGATGCGACTTGAGTGGCCTTTGCGCGCAGCGCGAGATGTTTGTCCTCCTCGCTAGCGGAGCGAGGCTGCAACAGGCTTGTATTGCCACTCCTTGGGAAGTTTCCCCATTGACCGGTAATAACTAGCCAGCCTGTGAATTTTTGACTCTACCAAAGCCAAGTCGCGCTTGTTGGGATAATCCTTCCTGTTCTTCTCGAGGTGCCGCGCTGCGCTTGTAGCTCTCTTTACGAGATTCTCCAGATCCTCAGGGACCCTAGGGCGAGCATCCTGCGGAAGTAGACTCACAAGTCTCTTTCCGGCCACCTGCGAAACCAATGGAACACCATACCGGTCTCGAAGAATCTGACCCACAATACTAGGCGGATTGCCTTCCTTGGATAGCTTAACAACGAGAGCTTCGATCTCCTCAGGTTCGTACTTGAACCAGGAAGGCGGTCGCCTGCTGACAGGACGCGTGGAACCAGAACTTCCTCTTTTCCCGGAATACAGCCTTGCCATAAAACTTCTACCGTGGTGCGTCGATTGAGCGAGTTGTCCATTATTTAAGTCGCTAGAGGTGAAAAGCGTCTGCCAGGAGCCCGTATCTTGCTCTTGGCCGAATGGTTGGAATTCGGAGGGCCCGGAGAGCCGTTCTTAATTCCCTGTCCAGGGTAGCGATCGCCGTCGGCGTCTTCTCTGTAAGGGCAAATGCGATCAATGACGCGTCAATATCTGAGGGCCCGGGCTTGTGCTCTGCAACTGGGTAGTTCCGCTCGCGGAGAAAGGCAAGGCTCGTGTTAGCCCACCTTCCGATTGCCGAGGACTTTTTTCTTGCGAGCCGCTCCAGTTCCAGAATAATTAGGTCCAGCATAACGATTCTAACTTCACCAGGAATTGCAGCTTTGATCTCCTCTTCGAAATCTCGGTGCTGTCTCAGCAGAGACACAATGAAATTAGTATCAGGAAGTATTTGTTTGCGAACCCTGTCTATCAGCGTATGGTCCCGAACCCGATCAGTCTCCAGCTCTCGCCAATGCGTCGGCTGAGAGCAACCTTAGATCCCACCTCGGCGCAGATCGGCTTTTTCAGCGAGACATCAGCTATGTCCTCGCGCGCAGATATTACGATTCCAGAGGTTACCGCCGTTCCCGCGTTGAGAACCAGCGGTTCGTTTGATCTTATCTTCTGAACAGCGACGAGTTGTTCTGTACCCACGGCTTTCTCGAATAAATCGACATCTAAGCTGACCTTCTCCAAAGTTGCAGGCAATGTTCCGGCTCGTCCAACCACATTCCCTACCAGTCCGTCGGACTTCGTGACCGACGGGTCTAGATCGGTTCCAACCGCTACTAGCCCTCCGGGGGTGGCTTGTTTCACGTCTCCTCCACCGGCTTGTAATGCGCCGACTCGAGCGATAAGTGATTCATAAGCGACCTTCCCGCCCGTCTCTGTCTTTATTCCCGGTCTGATCTCGATCTCGTCCCCTTTCTTGAAGAGCCCTTGAACTATCGATCCGCCTACGACTCCACCGACAAGCTCCTCTACTTGGGTCCCCGGTCTGTTCACATCGAACGAGCGAAGAACCGACATTCGCGAATCTCTTGATTGATCTCTCTTCGGTGTGGGTATTTTTTCTTGGATGGCCCAGATGAGAACGTCCATGTTGAGTTTGTGTTGCGCAGAAACCGGGATGATGGGAGCATTCTCGGCACTGGTTCCTTTTGTAAACTCTTTGATCTCTTCATAGTTCGCCTTCGCCCGGGTTCGGTCTACAACGTCAATCTTGTTCTGTACGACGAGCATGTTGCGCAGGCCGATCATCTGTGCAGCGAGCATATGTTCACGGTCTTGTGCTTGGGGAGTTTTCACGTTCGCTGAGACTACGAAGAGCGAGCCGTCCATGATCGCTGCCCCCGATAGCATGGTGACCATTAGACTGTGGTGTCCTGGGCAGTCGACGAAGCTGACTGATCTGAGGAACTTTGTCTGGCTTTTGCAATTTGGACATATCTTGCTTGTCGAGTAGCTTGAGGGAGGCTCGCATGAGGGGCACTCGTAGAAAGAGGCGTCCGCATAGCCGATTCGGATGGTGATTCCGCGTCGGAGTTCTTCCGAGTGTCGAGCAGTCCAGACCCCGGTCAAGGCTTGGACAATGGTGCTCTTGCCATTATCGACATGTCCAAGCGTGCCGATGTTGACCTCAGGCTGGATCTGTAGACACTTCCCGAGAGCGGTACCCAGTGAGGCAAAATTTAACCTTTCGAGGTACCTCACCGTGATCAAACCGCGATACTCAATGATGTGCCTTGGTATAGAATCGACGGCTCACACTTTTGGCGCTAGCGTTGTCGATGACAGTGGACGAATCATTAGCAATGTCAATTCTACGTACAGGCCGCCGGCTGGAGACGGAATTCATCCTAGGAAGGCTTCAGAACACCACGTGGCTGTGTCGGACTCGATCGTGGCGAAAGCGATCTCATCCCCGGAAGGTAAACGGGTTGAACCGGACCTGATTGCTTACTCTGCGGGACCTGGGCTTGGTCCCTGCCTTCGCATAGGTGCGACCGTTGCCCGGGCGCTCTCTTCGTTTCTGGACAAACCATTGGTTCCTGTTCATCACGGGGTTGCTCACCTTGATATCGCGATGTCATTGGGCGGAGTCAGCAACCCGCTTGCAGTGTTGGTCTCTGGCGGTCACACTTCGATCCTGGTACACGTTGGTAGGAGATGGAGCGTTTATGGCGAAACCCAGGACATTACCCTAGGCAACATCCTCGACATGTTTGCTCGGGAGGCAAAACTTCCGGCTCCGGGAGGTCTGTCAATAGAGAAACTTGCGAAGAAAGGAACACAACTGATCAGCCTGCCTTACACGGTGAAGGGCAACGATGTGGCATATTCGGGACTGCTCACGGCTGCAATCCAGTCGTTGAAACGAGGGGCGGAACTTGAGAACGTTTGCTTCTCACTCCAAGAGATGGCGTTCTCAATGCTATCGGAAGCCGTAGAAAGAAGCCTTGTCCAGACTAGACGGGACGAAGTATTGCTGGCTGGAGGAGTTGCCGCCAACACGCGACTCAAGGAAATGATTCGGATGGTCGCAGAAGACCATGGCGCTTCGTTTCACTCGATCCCGGTTGAATACTCGGGAGACTGCGGCGCTCAGATCGCATTCTCCGGAGGGCTAGCCTTCAAGCACGGCGTGACGGTCTCCAACGACGAGAGCTACGTGATTCCACGGTGGCGGATGGACGAGGTTGACGTACCATGGATACCTCGAATTTAGCTACCGAAGCATTTCACAAAGGTGCGGAAGCCGAATTGCTTCTCTCCAAGGTTGACTCCTGGAAAGTTGTCTTGAAACGGCGAATAAGGAAAGGATATCGACACGAATCGTTGGATAACTTGATCAGAAAAGAACGGACCCTCACGGAAGCCTTTGCCATGAGCGAGGCCAAGGCGGCAGGAGTCAAAGTTCCAAGCATAATTGGAATAGAACAGGAGACAAACACCATTCTGATGACTCATGTGGACGGGATAGTTGTGCGAGATTCTCTGGACGGAATGAAGTTAACCGATGCAGTCAAGTTGTTCAGATTACTCGGGGCCCAGATCGGCCTGCTTCACGCCGCCGGTATGGTTCATGGGGACCTAACGACTTCAAACATTATCGTGACACGGTCGGGAACCCCATTCATCGTCGACTTTGGAATGTCGAGACGTTCAGTTGACCCCGAAGACAGGGGAGTCGATCTCCACCTTCTTCAAAGATCGATTTCGACCAGTCATTTGAAAGACGCGTCCTTGCTCGTCAAGGCACTAGCGAGTGGCTACAGGGAAACCGCGGGCGGGACGATCCTCGAATCCAGCTGGGCCAAGGCTCGAGAAATCGCCAGAAGGGGACGTTACTTCGCCGTTAGGTAAGAAAACAGTCTGGTTTCTCTCCGGAAACGTCAACAAGTTTCGGGAAGCGAAATCTATTCTCGCCCCGTTCGGAATACGAGTACGACACTTGGATCGCGCAAAGGTGGAGGTTCAGGATACAAGACTTGAGAACATCGCAAGATTCGCTTTGAAGGAAGCGCTGGGCGCCGGCAGAAAGCCGATCCTGGTCGAAGATTCTGGACTGTTCATTGAGGCCCTAGGAGGGTTTCCCGGACCTTACTCCTCCTTTGTCTATGCGACCATCGGGTTGAAAGGTATCCTTGATCTATTACGGAAGGAACAACATCGGCAGGCTTACTTTCAATCGACCATTGCGTTCCGATCACCGTCAGTCGAACCCCGGGTGTTCACCGGAAGGGTGAGTGGAAGGATTGCTCGAAGGGCTTTGGGGACCTCAGGATTCGGCTATGATCCAATTTTCATCCCAAGTGGATCTGAGAAAACGTTCGGACAGACGGAGCTCTCGTTCAAGAACGTGAACTCTCACAGGGCGAGGGCTTTCCGAAGGTTCGCAAGATGGTTTGCTACCTCCTCCAGTAACACTGTCAGGAAATCGGATGGTAAGAGAGCCCTAAAATAACGCGCTAAAGACTCGATGAACATGTTTCGGATTGTGACCGTCGAAGATGTCGTGCGGATTCCTCCTCAGAAGTTCGGGGATCCGATTGACGACGTTGCCAAGGATCAGATCAAGCTGAAGTACGAGAACTACGTCGATGAGGAACTCGGATACGTCATACTAGTTACCAGCGTCGACGTTGAGACTACTGGAAAGATACTGCCCGGCGACGGTTCAACCCATCACAAGTCAGTCTTCAACCTCCTAACATTCTTCCCAGAGCTTCACGAGGTGGTGGAAGGTGAGATTGTGGAAGTGACGGACTTCGGAGCGTTTGTCCGAATCGGCCCAGAGGACGCACTGCTACACGTATCACAAATCATGGATGACTTCATAACATATGATGAGAAACACGGAGTTCTTGCAGGCCGCGAGAGCCGTAGAAACCTAGGAAAAGGCAATCTCGTAAGAGGTCGAATTATCGCCGTCAGCTTTCCAAGGGGAGGTTCTGGAGGTAAGATTGGTATAACGCTACGACAGCCATTCCTGGGAAGGCTTGAATGGATTCAGGAAGACTTGAAGGTCAAACCCTCGAGAGGAGAACACAAAGTTGAGCGATAAGGCTTGCAAGAACTGTAGAATGATCAGCGCAGGGCCCGTCTGCCCCAACTGCAAACAGACAAACCTTAGCGACGACTGGACGGGGCTCGTAGTGGTTATCGACCCTACAAACTCTGAAGTTGCCCGCTTGATGGGAATAAAGGTCGCGGGAAGATTCGCGGTCAGAGTAAGGTAGACTGGCTCAGACCTAGCCGACAGGGTCCTATTTCGCGACGTAGTCAGTGAAGCTGCAAGATCCGCAGACCCACCTTGCCACACCCATCGCGTGATGTGCCATAACCGAGCCGCAACGTGGACACTTTCGGTTCTTCAATTTAAGGGAAGCTCCCGACATATCGTATAGTTCACTCCTCATTCGATGTTTCTTCGGCTTCTGTTTCTGCTGTTGGGCTGCTGCCTGAGACATTGCGGTCACTGGCGATGCGAGGCCGTGTATTAGTGTTGCTACCTGTCCGTCGAAACCTTATTAGAAGCGGGAGGTTGCCCTTGCCTCCTTCAAGCCGATGAGAGTGAGGCTAGATGGCTCAAAAATCTGTGTACGCAAAGTTCCCGGTTCCAAAAGAGGCAGTTGACAAGACATACCAGCTGCTCCAGGTCGCGAAGGACACTGGTAAACTGCGAAAAGGCACAAACGAATCCACAAAGGCGATTGAACGCGGTATCGCGAAGCTAGTTGTCATAGCGGAAGACGTTGAGCCTCCTCAAGTCGTCGCTCACCTACCTATTCTCTGCGAAGAGCGGAAGATTCCCTATCTCTACGTGCCGAGCAAGCTGGAACTTGGTAAGTCGGCTGGACTCGATGTTGGTTCTGCGGCCATTTCAGTGATAGAGCCAGGCGATGGAGCTCAATCATTGAAAGAGGTCTCACGGATTATTGAGAACGTTAGAAAGACCGGTGCACCGAAGTGAGCCGCGCCCGAGACAGCTCCGACGACTCTCTAATTCCCGCTGAAGTAACCCAAGTCATCGGTCGGACCGGCGTTACAGGAGAAGTAATTCAGGTTAGAGTTCGTGTGCTGGAAGGGCGTGACAAGGGCAGAATTATCACTCGAAATATCAAGGGACCCATTCGGCTTAACGATGTTTTGATGCTCCGTGAGACGGAGAGAGAAGCCAAGAAGATAAGGTAGGGAGTCGACTGACACGCCAAAGACTTTCAAGTGTTCTTTCTGCGGAAAGCATTTCCCAAACTCGACCGGATTAATGCACGTCAAGAACGACGGGACGATTCTGTATTTCTGTTCGAGACGATGCCGCGTAAGCAACTTGTCCTTTGACAGAGATTCTAGAAAGCTAAAGTGGACTGAGTACTATGGCAAGAGAGAGAAAGGACGCTGACCGGCTCTAGCCAGAGAACCTTCGCATTCCTCAAACCCGACACAGTCAAGAACCACCTCGTAGGCGAGGTCCTGTCCAGGCTAGAACGCAAAGGCTTCACATTTAGACAACTGAAACTTCACCTCATCACGCACAAGGAAGCAGAGGCTCTCTACAGCGTACACAAGGGAAAGCCGTTCTTCCAGGAACTGGTCGACCATGTTACCTCGGGTCCCGTTGTCCTGATGGTTCTCCAGGCCCCGAACGCCGTTGAGACACTTCGTAAGGTGATTGGAGCAACGAATCCTCTAACTGCTGAGCCGGGAACGATACGAGGCGACTTGTCGGTTTCTATCACCTCGAATGTGATCCATGCTTCTGATAGTCCTGAGAACGCGAAGAGGGAATACTCGATCTTCTCCCTAGACACCTCATGACATTGCGTGATCCTGCTAATCCTTCGCCGGTCTCCTCAAGCCTGTGAAGGCGACTCTGGGACGGTTGCCTGATGGAGCATGTCTTCGACGCCTCTCTTCTTGGCCGTCTCTCTAAGATATTTCTCGTCGATCTGCTTCTTGAAAATGGCGTAGAGAACTTTGGCCTTTTCCATGTCACCAGCCACTTTGAAGAATTTCACATGGGCTAGTCTGTCCACCATCAAGTCCTCGACTCCAATAACACTAACTTTGTAGGGGCCCACCTCTATAGTTAGAGCCTTGTCGAGATTCGCGTTTGGAAACAGTCCAACGATTTGAACGGCGACTCCGAGCTGTTTGTTGAGCCAGATCATTCCTATCTGTTCAAAGCCTAGACTCGCCAGAACCTTTTCTGTCGCCTTAGAATCTGTGGTTGTTATGTCAATGTCTCCGGTTGTGAATTGTCCTGCAGTGTATGTTTCGACTGCTTGGCCGCCAACTAGGTAGACGCGTTGTTTTTCTTTCTCGAGCCTATAGGTAACGTAGCCTAGGAGGAGCATCTTCTGCTTGAGCGGGTTCTGTTCCTTTCGTAACTGTGAGATCAGAGCCTTTGCTCTGACAGGACGTTTAGACGGACTCTGAGAAGTTCCTCGGAGGCTCATCGAGTTCTCATACGATAAATTCTATCTCCGACAAGTTCAAACATTTCATTGAAGCTTTTCTTTGCGATTGTTGTGAGAGCAGCAAGTTCGCCCTCAGCCCTGGGCATACCGCCTCGGCGAGCGCTTGGGAAGCGTTGACGTATGCTGAAAACCGTGGGAAGCTGGTTACGTCTCATCTCTTGCAATTCTCCGAATTCGAGTGGAATTTTCCGAATGTCCATGTTTATCTTGTTCCAGTCAACACCGATTTTCCTGTCAACTTTCTTTCTGACCTCGTCCGGGACGCCTACGGCTACTTTGACGATTGGGCCAAGATATGCAAGAGTCTTCTGCCTGACGCGTCCATTCTTCGACAGGCCTTCGGCTAGGTAGGCGTAGCGTTTCAACCCGATCTTCTTGACTCTCACGTACATTGCAGTTCGTCTCAGACAGGTATGGGGTCATGTATAGTATAAGCATTGTGCCTAAGTTTCGGTACGCTCTCGAAGAGGTTTAGAGTTTAATATTCCCCCGCGGCAGAGGATTGGTTGAAATGGAGTCTCCCAGAGTTGCCGATTCGTCAGCCTATTGCAGTGGTTCTGGGCCATGTTGACCATGGCAAGACTACGCTTCTAGATCGGCTTAGGGGGACTTCTGTCGCGGCTCGTGAGCCGGGCCAGATTACTCAGTGGATTGGCGCGAGTCTTATTCCTGCTCAGACGTTGGCCGAGATTTGTGGTCCGCTTCTGGGAAGGTTCAATCTCAAGATCGAGATTCCGGGAATTCTCTTTATCGATACTCCCGGTCATGAGACTTTCAGCAACCTTCGCAAGAGGGGAGGATCGGCCGCCGACGTTGCAATTCTAGTGATTGATGTTACGAAAGGTATTGAGCCTCAGACTGTCGAGTCGTTGACGATTCTCAAGGCTAGGAAGACTCCGTTCTTGATCTGCTGCAACAAGATCGACGTGATCCCCGGATGGAAGACGCTGAGCGGGGGATCGTTTCTCGCGAACATGGTGAACCAGCGTCCGGAGGTGTTGACGGATCTTGACAATCGACTCTACACGATGATGGGGACGCTGTCGCGGTACAGTATCAGAGCGGATAGATTCGATCGAATTCAAGAATTTGCCAAGACCGTCGCCCTTGTCCCTGCCAGCGCGAAGACGGGCGAGGGAATGCCCGAGCTTATGGCAGTACTCGTCGGACTGACCCAGGTCTACATGAAAGGAGAACTGAACGTTACCAGCGGTCCTGCAGAGGGAACAGTCCTCGAGGTCAAAGAAGAGCCGGGGCTAGGCGTGACGGTTGACACTATGATCTACAACGGACGCCTGGAAGTGGACGACGAGATAATGCTTGCAGGCCGGAACGGGATAATCACTACGCGGGTCCGGGCGTTGCTTCTACCAAAACCCTTGGACGAGATCCGCGATCCGAGAGACAAGTTCTCAAAAGCAAAATTCGTTGACGCGGCAGCTGGCATAAAGATCGCTGCTCCAGGGTTGGATGATGCGATTGCCGGGTCGGCCCTTTACGGAGTCAAGGATGCGCAGAGCAGACACGCGATCAAGGAAAGAATTCTCAATGAAGTTGAGGAGGTGAGAGTCAAGAAAGATCTCAGCGGTGTTGTCGTAAAGTCGGACGCTCTGGGCTCGCTTGAGGCACTTACAACATCGCTGGAGGCGTCGAAGATCCCAGTTCGGCTAGCAGATGTCGGTGATGTTTCGAGAAGGGACGTTGTTGAGGCGAAGGCGGTGCGTGTCAAGGACCCATATCTGGGAGTTGTCCTGGCGTTCGGTGTGAAATTGTTGCCGGATGCCGAGGAGGAGATCGCGATATCGAAGATTCCAGTCTTCAAGGGAGATATCATCTATCATGTTCTTGAGGAGTATTCGCGCTGGGTCGATGCTCAGAGGCTGGCTGGAGCGAAGGCCGAGATGGACCTTCTCATACGACCTGGAAAGATCAAACTGCTGAAGGGATTCGTTTTCCGACGGAGCGATCCCGCTATCGTCGGGGTCGAAGTGCTTGATGGAATCATCAAGCCGAAGTATCCGCTCATCAACAGTAGTGGACGACGGATCGGACAGGTTGTCAGGATACAGGACCAAGGAAAAGACGTGGGAGAGGCTGGTGCAGGAAAACAGGTCGCAGTGTCTATTGACAAGCCGATGGTGGGACGACAGATCATGGAAGGCGATGTCCTCTACGTTGACGTGCCTCCACAGCATGCGAGGATGTTATCTTCGAAGTTCAGGGAGCATCTGACTCCGGGTGAACTTGCTCTTTTAGATGAGTTGCCAACCCTCACTGCTGGCGCAACGTCAAGTTCGGTCGGCTGAACATCTCAGATATTGCTCACGCGGTGAAAGTGTTCGTGAACTGGTTGTTCCTACCCGTGATTACGGCTACCGAATAGGTCTGACCTGATTGAAATTGGAATGGCTGTCCAGTTAGCTTGCCAGAGAGCAGAATATTCACCGTTGCGACAGCGCCCGGTGCAAGAGTTGGCCAAGCCAATGTTGAATTAAAGTAGTTATCGCCGGTCGTGTCCTTGACAATGTACTCGTAGAGGCCCGAAGTTACATTTCCGACGTTGCTTAGGACGACGGTCACGTTTGTGGGAGAGTTGACGCGAAACGAGCTGATAGTTATGTTCTCCTTGTTTGTGAGAGATGCTGGGCACAGACATACCAAGCTGGGTTGAGGTTCCAAGTACATTATGCCTGCGGCTAGGGCAAGAACAAATGTGACTATGGCAATTGATGCCCAGCCAAGTCGGTAGTTCTTCACGCTTGTGATTGTATCAATCGATGATAATTGCAGACTTCAACCAAGAACTGGGGAAAAGGGTGACACGAAGACCGGCGCCTAAACGACGTTTATTAAGCGGAAACTGGGTCCACGCGTTGAGAGATCCGATTGGCCAAGTTTCAGCTTATAGTCTCGGACCCGAAGACGAAGACGTCTAAGGCTGCGTCGCTGGAGGGGACGAAGGCTCAGGCGTTGGTGGGTAAGAGTATTGGTGAGGAGATTGATGGTAAACTGTTGGGGCTTGGGAATGTTAAGCTGCGGATTACTGGTGGGACGGATAAGGATGGTGTGCCTATGAGGTTTGATATTCAGGGTGCTGCTCGTAAGCGGGCGATATTGTCTGGTGGTGTGGGTTATCGGCCCTTGTCGGATGGTGAGAGGCAGAGGAGGCTTCTCCGTGGACGGACGATATCGGAAGAGACGCTACAGGTGAATAGTGTGGTTGTTAGTGGTGCTGCCTCGGTTCCGGAGGCGCCTAAGGAGGCGGCTAAGGCTTGAGTATGGAAGTTGTCGAAGAGCACGTGAATAGTCTGTTGCATCGTAAGGAAGCGAAGCTGGTTGTTCATCACGAAGGCGCGGGGACGCCGGACAGGATGACTGTGCGGAAGTTGGCGTCGGACCATTTCAAGACGGGTATGGACCAGGTGTTTGTGAGGAGTATTGCGACGCGGACTGGAGGGTCGAGCGCGCTGTGTGTGGTCGAAGTGTATGAGGATTCGAAGAGCACGGGTATTGTTCCGGATTATCTGAGGAACAGGAACCTTCCAAAGGAGCAGCGGGTCTCGAAGGGGAAGAAGGAGGCGGAGCCTAGGCCGGCAGCACCAGCACCAAAACCGGCGGCCGAGAAGAAGGAAGCGAAGCCTGCCGAGAAGAAAGAAGAAGCCAAGCCAGCGAAAGAGGCGAAGCCCGCAGCTGCCAAAGAAGCAAAGCCTCCGGCGGGCAAGGAAGAGAAACCAGCTGCTACCAAGGAAGCCAAGCAAGCCGCGAAGCCCGGGTCTAAGCCGAAGGCGTAGCCGAAGCCCAGGACCCTTGCTGGGTCCGGCTGTTATGGATTAATTCTGCGCGGTCGCTGGAGATCTGGATAGGCCCCGGGGGGTCGAAAAGATTTCGCACCAATGCGCGAAAATAATTTTTTGTGTAGAAGAAAAGAATTGACTCCTCCATCACGCTTGTTGGCCTAGAACCGGAAATAGGAAACTCCGGATCTGTGCCGCGAGACTAGCACGCATGCCTAATTTGTCTAGATTTTTCGGGTCCCCAGTATTTAGCGTGGAAATGAGATCTTAGACGGCTGGCTCATCATTTGACGACCTAGGAGGATTAACATGATCACGAGCAGGACTTCAATTCTAAGGCATCTCCAAGGCGATTTCTAGGCGACTATCAGGCTTTCAATCTCGCATGCGATTAGTGAGCCCCGTTCCGGGCACTAATTGACCCGTAGCACGCCGTTCCCTACGTACAAACGACTGCTCTCGTCTCATGAGCATCAACTGCACTCGACACTCTACGATTTCCTGAGTCGGAACGGGTCTGGTGATAACGCAGCGGTGGAACGAGTGACGAAGGCCCTTCTTGTGGCTGGCATTATACAGCCTGTGTTAAGATAAATTCCTGAAGAGAACCAGCCATGTTTCGAGGCTATTCTGTTGGAAGACCCGCCCCTCCGCATGGTCAGTCACGAACAACGCTTAGAAATTGGCAGAAGAATCTGTGCGCGGATATTGGAGACTTTCAAGGAAAGTGTTCTCGCGGTTTTCATTACTGGTTCTACGGCGAAGGCACTTGACCGACCTTTTTCCGACCTTGAGATAACGACCATTCTGAAAGATTCCCTGGACCTTCCGACAAAATTCTATGTGTACGATGGACTGCTTGTCCAGATTGACTACCGGCAAGAATCAGAGTTTCTCAAATCTGCGCGTGAACCGGGCCGAGACTGGCCGTTGGGAGCTGATGAGTGCCGGAATAGAATCGTATTGTTTGAACGAGACAGTTGGACAGGGAGGCTAGACGAGGCCGTCAAGGAGAACGATGCGACGGACTTCTCAGACGCATTACGGTTCGCAGCGCTGCGCATGACCGAGTCCCTGGCAGCTGTTCGCAATGCGGATTTCAAAGATGACCTGTTAGACCTCAGGACTCGAGCGTTCTACATGGCATGGGACGCTGCGAGAGTAGTCTATCTCCTCAACAGGAAATACGTGCTTACTACGAGCTGGTACTGGAAGCAGCTGTTCGAGTGCTCGGAACAACCACGAGAGCTAGGACGACTCGTCGAGATTGTTGCGGGATTCGTAAACTCGAGCCGGCAGGAGCTGGTTGAGGCGGCAGAGAGGCTGTGGAAAGAGACCATGCTACTCGTTATCCGACGTGGTGTCTCAATCGAGTCATCTGAGATTCTCGTGTAACATGATAAGACGGCTCGCTCACCATTCGACGACCCGGGAGGATTAGCATGATCATGAGCAGATTTTCAATTCCAAGCCATTTCCAAGGCGATCCCACAGGACTGTCAGGATTCCAGTCTCTGACGGAAATCCTTACCTCCGGGAAACCTACAGCTTCATAATCTACCACGGGGAAATTTTAGCCGTGCCAATAATGCCGACCAAAGATTCCTCGACGCGAAAGGAGGTTCCCGTAATCCTGGATGAGGACGACTGCGACTATGTGCTTTCAAAGCTTAGGAAGGCAGTCGAACCCGGATGCTACGAGAAATCGTTCTGTCGGTTGCTGGACGTAATCCCCAGAATCGAGAATCAGGTCAGAACTCGCACGCAAAGAGTGTAGGGTGTTCACCAGGTGTTCCTAGGCTTGAGAGACGGGATCACAGCGGAAGGCCACGAAGAAACACTCGAAGACTATCTGTCAAAGTTTATCGCATACCCGAACGAAAAGAATTGAGGAGAGATTCATGAAGAGCTCGAATTACACCACCAGTTTCGTGGTGGACGAGACTCCCCAAGAGGCCTTTGCTGCCATCAATAATGTTCGCGGATGGTGGTCAGGAAACATTGAAGGCAACACCAACAAACTCGGCGATGAATGGACTTACCGTTACAAAGACGTCCATTATTCCAAACAGAAGATAACAGAACTAGTTCCCGGCAAGAAAATAGTCTGGCTTGTCCTAGACAGCTACCTCAACTTCATCGAAGACAAAACCGAGTGGAACGGCTCAAAAATCACCTTTGAAATCGCGAAAAAAGGCAAACAAACCCAGGTCCGCTTCACCCACGTAGGCCTAGTTCCAGAAGTCGAGTGCTACGATGCCTGTACAAACGCATGGGGCGGCTACGTCAACGCAAGTCTGCGGAACCTGATCATCAAAGGCAAAGGACAACCCAACAAGAAAGAAACAAAACGACCAGGAAAAGCCTAAGGCTTGCGGAAACCTATCTCTTTATTTCTACCTCTTGGCTTCTGAATCACTAAACTATGTCCGAAGAGATAGAAGCGCCTTCGAAATCGAGTGAGCACTTGCCACTTACGTGGGCGTATCCGTTCGGGGCGGGGTCCCTGCCAAGAAGAGGCGTAGGGTAAGTTTTCTCGCAAGGGAACGACGATACAGATCATGACCGGCTGCAGACTCTAGAGGAAAAGTCGCAACTCATTTCAGTCTGCTAACCGGCATCGAACTGGCTCCATTATTTCCAGACCGTTGAGGATTTCTTCGTACAGTCGGGTCTCTTTTCTTGTCCGAGTAACTGCCGTAGTATAGTTCTAGGATTCAGTAACCTCTCTTTCGTAATACTGATCTTAGCTCTTCGCCCTTCGTCATCTGCGCGGTTCCAAGATGGACCCGGCCATCAACAAACACGATCAATGGTCTAGACTCAAGCGGGAAGTAAGAAGTCGGCAGTGGTTACTGGGTATCTCGACCTGTGTCTGGTAATGTTGACCAGTCTACGAGCAATGTGGCTGATGGACCTACGAGAGCCGGCGAGACCTTCGTCTTGCAAGTGCGATGATCAATGCGATAAGGACGATTGCGGCCACGACACCGCCGAGAAGAACCGGTGATAAAGGGAACGCCGCGGCGGGAGCAGAGCTGATCTTGAGGCTTATGGTCAGCGAGTTTGTAATTGGCCCGTTGGGTCCTGTTGCATTGCCAATGATCGTAATGGTATAGTTTCCAGGACTGAATGTGGATGTGCTCGTCACCGTCAGGGTCGACGTCTGGCTGGCGATCGGCGTGACACTCACGCTGGATGGAGATTGGGACGCTGTGGGACCCGAGGGCGAGACTTGGTCTCTCAAGCTCACGCTTCCCGAGAATCCATTCGTGCTCGTGATGGTGATGATCGCCGTGCCAGAGTTTCCTTGAACTATGCTGATCGAGCTTGTGCTAGCGGACAGGGTGAAGCTGGGCGCAACTACTTGGACGTTGACTGTTGCGGTGCGGATTGGACCTGTAGTGTCGTTGATCGCGGTTATTCCGATCGAATAGCTGCCGGGCGCCGCGTTTGCGGCCACGGTCACGTTGAGGGTTGAGGTGGCGGTTCCGTTCTTTGGTGGAGAAACATTCGTCGGGTTGAAGGTTGTTGTGATTCCGTTTGGTGGGCTGGCGAGTAGGTTGACTGTTCCGCTGTAGTTGTTGAGGCTTGTGACCGTGATAGTTGACGTCTTGGAGCTGGCCTGGACTATTGTTAGGGCGAAGGGGTTGGCCGAGATTGTGAAGTCGGAGGTGCCTGCGATCACTCGGTGATAAGAGCAGTAGTAGGTGTAGGTCCCCTGCGGAAGGACGCCCGCTATCCAGCCGTAGTTGGCCGGGCTGGTGCTGTTGAAGGAGGCCGAGCAGAGATCAGTAGTATTGCAGTCAGGGATACCGTTGCCGTTGACATCCACGTAGAACTGGTGCTGGACATCTGCAGATCTAAGCGTTAAGAAGACGTTGTCCGTGTCCTTGACCGTAATTGTTGGATTGGTGCCCGATGGCTGGGAGTAGTTCCAGCCGTTGAGACTTCCTATGAGTGTGATAGTGACCGTTCCAGCATGAACCGATGGTATGATTCTGATCGGGGAAAGCGGATAGGCTACGATCATGAGCAACATCACCGAGACGATGGCAAAGATCGTCAGCTTAGGGCGCATGCTCAATTTTTTCAGCCGACCCCCGGTTGTCTATTAAAGACTAGGAGAGCAAAACGAACACACGCTATTCTTTCCGAGAGATGTCAAGTGGAAGCATATCCAAAATCTTTTATGAATTACCTTCAAGAACAGGAAGGGTTCCTTTGCAGAAGTTAAGAAGCAGACTCCCATTTGTCATACTCTTGCTTGCGATCTCACTTTCATCCATCCTGATCAATTCGTCCTTTTCCGCGGCGGAGTCAAATCATGCGTTGGGCCATGCGGTTACTGGAACTGAATCCGTGAGAAGCCCGACCTTGACCGCGTACTCTCCAGCATCCCCGAATCAGACGCTGAGCCTCAGCATGGTGGAGAACGCTGGTCTGCCGGGTTACGGGTCCTCCTCGCCCCTCACAGTTGAGATTAACGTTCCGTCAGGTCCGCTCGCGAATACTTACAGGAACATGTTCGGAGCCTCCAACGCAACTGTGAACTCGGTTGTTCCGATGCCACAGGTCTCACCCTCCGGCATGACGGCAGCATCCTACTATCAGACGTTTGCCCAGCAGCAACAGGTCTCGCTTGGAATTGTTGCAAACATTACAAGCTCGTCAATGGTGCCCCTTACCAGCCTCGGCGCGTTCAACGCGACCCTTGGAGGCTCGGCCCTCTTCAACGCAACCATCGGCCACGGATCATCTTCGGACACTTGGAGAGTGTTTCTAGGTAGCAACGGGCCGAACGCAACTAGTCAGCTGTTTCAGAATATCTTCTCCTACATGATCTCTGCACGATGGTTGCTCAACGCGACTAGCATGCGAGCATACCAGTCTCGATGGGACGTGTTCTTTCAATTGCCGACGAACGGGACCCTTGCCAACGGGGCTTCGCTATCAGGGATGAACTGGACGATCGCCTTCGGCGGTGGCTCGTATGTTGCGGCTGGATTGTCGTTGGCGGATCAGAGCTCTGTAGACCTGACGGAGGTTACTATGGTGACCTCTCAGAATATCACGATGACCCCGTCGTCGATCCAGTCCGCCTTGACGGGCTTTGAGAATTTCGAGATCGACTACTCGACTCCGCCCTCGTCCGCCGCTCCAGGTGGAGTGTTGAGCCTCAGTCCCGTTCCTGACTTTTCAATTGACTGGAGTGTGGGAATAAACCCCAGTTTCACCATTCCGACCCTAGACTTCGGTGACCAGGTCTGTAACGCTCAGAACAACTGCGTCAGTGAGGAAATCCGCACCACCGCCCAGGCAACGCTGGGCGCATCGCTTGGCATTCATCTGGACTGGAATCCGGGAAGCAGCTTTGACACGTATTTCCAGGTCGATCTGTCTACCAACCTCAAGTTCGATACTGAGTTCACGACGGCCGCGTCTCACCAGTTCACTCTCGCTAGATCGCCAAGGATTCACATCACGACCTTCTGGTTCTTCATCGCCTTCCTTGTGCCTGCATGGGCTGACCTGAACGTTGTCCTAGAAGCGGACCTCTCGGTCGGGCTTCAGGGGACGATAGACTTCAGCAGTCAAGCATCTCTAAGCGACACCTTCAAGGCCGGTCTCCAGTGGACAAACTCCAATGGCTGGGGTCCAATCATCTCCAACAGCTTTTCTGAAAGTTTGTCAGCGCCGCAGGTGGGCGCTCAGATTGCTGGTGATTTCCAGCTCTCCTTTCCGATACAGGTCCAGCTCCTCCTCTACTCCGTCGCTGGGCCAGCAGTCAACTTTACTCCATATGCCGATGTGACGCTTACCCTTGCTTCGACGGGCACCCCCCCGCCGGGTACCTGGAAGCTGGATCTTGGCTTCCGCATCGAGGCCACGGTCGCTTTCGAACAGCACCTGAAGGATCTGTTGGGATTGGGAGACAATACCTTGACCCTCTACAACGTGATCTTGAAGACGTTCACGGGGAACTTTACCGGGACCCCGCAGTTTACGACTAGCGTTAGTACGACAACCTCCTCGGTTCAGTCGGGAGCCTCTGTACCGGTGACGGGCAAAGCGATTACAAGCAGCGGCTCGCCTATCGCGAACGCTACGGTCTCTATTGGCGTGTTCGGGAGTTCAGGCGGGGCCATCAGTACGGCGTCCGCGAAGACAAACAACACGGGAATATTCACGGCGACGATCACAGCGCCTACGACCGCCGGAAGCTACTCCGTTAGAGCCACTGTAACCGTGGGCAGCTTCAGCGCGACGGGCTCGTTCATCTTGACCGTCCTCAAGGATACTGTACCGCCTGTGGTAACACCTACCGTCAACCCGAGCCCGAACGGGGCCGGCTGGAACAATGGCAACGTTACGATTGCATGGACAACGTACGATCCCGATGGAGGCATATCCTCGACCTCTGGATGCCAGTTCCAAACTCTCACTAAAGAGACGGCAGGAACAACAATCACTTGCACCGCGACCGACGGTGGGGGCCTCTCCACCTCCGCCTCGGTTACCGTCAAGATTGACTTGACACCGCCCAATTCGACGATCAGTATTGGGAGTCCCAAGTTCGTCTCAGGCTCGACATATGTCTCAGTCAACACTCCATTCTTGCTCTCGGCAACGGACAATCTTTCAGGGGTCGACCATACGAGTTATGGGATTGACAACTCGACAACCCCGAACGTCTACTCTTCCCCCTTCACGATCAGCAAGCCGGGAATCCATACCATCTACTTCCGATCAACTGACGTTGCAGGGGATGTCGAACCGGTCAAGTCCATCACTGTGATCGTCGGGGCGACGAAGGTCATGTATAATGGGAATGTTCAGGGACAGTACTCCGACTATGGAAACCTCACGGCTACACTCATCGAGATGGCGACCCAACAGCCCATACCCGGCAAAACGATAACGTTCACGCTCGTCTCCCAATCGGCATCCGGGGTGACCAATTCCACGGGCACTGCCAGCGCGAGACTCCAGCTGAACCAAGCCTCGGGAACATACACGCTGACGAGTTCCTTCGCGGGTGACATTACCTTCCTTGCCAGCTCGACCACTTCATCTATGACCATCGTAAAGGAGGACGCTAGCATCAGCTACACTGGCGACATGGTTGTTGGCACCACGGCAACTGGGATCAACCTCCGCGCGACCTTCATAGAAGATCCAGACAATCATCTCGGAGATCTCACAAAGGCCAATGTCACATTCAGAATCTATGCCACAGATGCCAGCTCGACACTCCTCCAGACCGTCGGCCCAGTCCGGGTAAGCGCAACCGGGACGCCGGGGGTGGGGGTAGCCTTGATCTCGATCCCGAACATGTCTGAGAACACGTACATCATCATCGTCAGCCTCGACCCAACCGCCAACAGCTATTACACCGCACCCAACGGGTTTCCCGTTGCCCTAGTCGTATTCCAGCCCAACGGCTCCTTCGTAACCGGTGGTGGCTTCATCAACGACACGGGCAGCAACGCAAACTTCGGCTTCATCGTCCGATACACATCGTCAGGCCAGGTCCAGGGCCACTTCGTATACATCTATAGGATCGCCGGGCAGACATACATACTCAAGAGCACTTCGTGGATAGGACTGGCAATAATCAACAACCACGCAACCTTCCAGGGCAAGGCCACACTCACAATCGTCCCAGCAGGACTAAACCTCGCAACCGCCACAAGCCTCACCAGTACCACGATAGGCAACTACCAGTTCAAGGACGACGCCTATGACAACACCGGGACAACCACAAACGGGGGAATAGACCAGTTCTTCCTGACGATATGGGACAAGAACGGAGTTGTCTTCCACACAGCCGGCGGCAACCTGCTAGGTGGCGACATACAGGTCCACAAATGATGAGTCTCACAGGCCGAGAAGACGGTTGTTGAAACCCGACCCACTTTTCTTGGGTCTCTCTCGTTTTCTTGAAACGGGTTCGTTCTAGAGGTTTGCTCCGCAGTTGGAGCAGACATTGGCTTTGGGATCGTTCTTTCGGCCGCAGTATTGGCAGTAGACTTCCTCGTTGATGGATTCGAGCCGCTTGACGATCTCGCCAGGTAGTAGGCCGAGGTTCATGGCTATGTTTCCTGTGTCCGGGTTGAGGACTTGGACGGCGTACATTTCGACGGGCCCTCGCTGGAGAGGAGCCTTGAACACGCTGAGGAATTGCTGGAAGCTCTTTCCACGGAACATTCTGCGTGGTAGCTCTGTTACGATCCGTCCGTGGTTTGATTTGACGAATCGGAAGTTGGTCAGATAGTATCTTACCCCGCCCTGGGTCTTGGACTGGTACCCGACGAAGATGCCACCGATGATAATGAGTATGCCGATTCCCAA
>WNGD01004182.1_pt1 | contig 21918 bp, 23 predicted proteins | sample 5400671 | NCBI WGS metagenome assembly WNGD01 (sample SAMN13153369, study PRJNA577476) | soil metagenome | isolation source: 40 cm soil or saprolite under grassland replicate 2 | place: USA:California | collected 2016-06-15 | reverse complement strand
GCTCCGTGCGCTGGGCCTGGTCGATCGCGGTCATCGTCTCCTTCTTCGCCTGCGTGTAGTAGTCACCCGAGAAGGGCTCGACGAGCGCGGCGCGAGCCTCGAGGTCGAGCGCCACGACGCGGAACTGCTCGCCGAGGTGCAGGTAGACCGCGCCGTCGTGAACGGTCGAGTACGCGCGCTCATGCTCGACCAGGCCGAGCACGGAACCGGTCGAGCGGTCGACGACCGTGAAGGCGTCCATCCCGGTCGAGCGGAGCGGGACGCGTGCAGCCGGATAGTCCCGGCCGGCCCAGACGTAGCCAGCGTCGGTGTGCTTCAGCTCCGGCAACTCAGCAGCGCGCTCGAGTGCGGTGTCGCCGAGGATAACTCGGTCGGCATCGTCGAGCGGCGCCTCGAACGCCGCCGAGCGGACATGGCCGTCGAGGACGCGGTGGTTCTCGTGGTCGAGAATCGCAGCCTCGACGCGTCGGCCGAGCAGCGCCTCCGGCTCGCGCATGAAGTACTGGTCGAGCGCGTCCTCGCTCGCGACGAGCGCGGCGAGGCCATGCCCCCGACGGCCTGCCCGCCCCCACTGCTGCCGCAGGCTCGAGACCGTGCCCGGGAAGCCGACCGAGACGACCGCGTCGAGCAGCCCGACGTCGATCCCGAGCTCGAGCGCGTTCGTCGCCGACACGCCGAGCAGCTCGCCCGCGGAGAGGCGTTGCTCGATCTCGCGGCGCTGAGCCGGCGTGTAGCCGGCACGGTAAGGGGAGAGGCGGCTCGCATCGCCGAGGCGATCCGCGGCGAAGCGATGGATCAGCTCCGCCGCCTTGCGGCTCTTGGCGAAGAGCAGCGTGCGCAAGCCGCGCGAGACCAAGTCGCCGAGCACGCGCGAGCCTTCGCCGAGCGGCGAGGCCCGCAGCCCGAGCTCCTCGTCGGTCAGCGGCGGGTTCCAGAGGACGACAGTGCGCTCGGCACGCGGGGCGCCGTCGTCGCCGAGCACGGTCGCAGGGACGCCGAGGAGCCGCTCGACGAGCTCGCCCGGGTTCGCGATCGTCGCGGACGCGAGCAGGAACTGCGGTTCGGCTCCGTAGATCTTCGCCAACCGCCGCAGCCGGCGCAGCACGTTGGCGACGTGTGAGCCGAAGACGCCGCGGTAGACGTGCGCCTCGTCGACGATCACGTAGCGGAGGTTTGAGAGCACGTCGCCCCAACGGTCGTGATGGGGGAGCACGCCGACGTGGAGCATGTCCGGATTCGTCAGCACGAGGTTCGCCCACTTGCGGATCTGCCAGCGGCGCTCGCTCTCGGTGTCGCCGTCGTAGATCGCCGCTCGCAACCGGGACAGACGAAAGGTCGAAAGCGAGCGCAGCTGGTCCTGCGCGAGCGCCTTCGTCGGGTAGAGGTAGAGCGCGCGCTGCTTCGACTCGCGCGCGATCGCGTCCAGCACGGGCAGGTTGAAGGCGAGCGTCTTACCGCTGGCCGTGCCGGTCGTGACGACGACGTGCTCGCCCCGCTGGGCCGCATCCCAGGCCGCGTGCTGGTGGGTGTAGAGCTCCGCGATTCCCTGCGCCGCCAGCGCCTCGCGCACCCGCGGGTGCAGCTCGTCGGGAAGCGGAGCGAGCCGCGCTTCGCGCGCCGGCTCACTGCCCAGATAGGCGATCTCTTCGCCCTGGAGGAGATCGTCCCACGGCCTGGTCGCGACGCTCATCGGCGCGCTCGCAGCGCTACGACGTACGGATACTCCTGATCCCCGAGCTCCTCGAACCGCTCGATCCGGAGTCCCGCTCCGAGGAACGCTGAGAGGAAGACATCCAGCGGGAGGTGGACGCCGCCGACCCGCGCTCGCACTCCCTCGGGATTGGCGACGCCGGGGGCCGTGCCGTCGTAGCGTCTTGCAGGCTGATAGCCAGGGTGCAGCTCGGGCACCCCCTCGCCGGCGAGGAACAGGGAATGCGGTCCGACGAAGCACGGATGGCCACCGATGTAGACCAGCGGCGCCTCCGGCCGCAGCACCCGCGCGATCTCGCCGATCGCCGCCGAGAAGTCGTCGACATCGACGTGTGTCCAGACGGACACTGCCGCGTCGAAGGTCTCGTCGGCGTAGGGAAGCGCGTCGGCCGACGCTCGGACGACCTCGAGGCCGCGGCTGCGGGCGGTCTCGAGCATGTCCTCGGAGACGTCGATGCCCACCGCCGACCACCCCAGCTCTGCAACCGCTGCGGTTGCCACACCGGTACCGCAGCCGACATCGAGGCAGCGCCCACGGCCGCGACCGAGCAGCCTTTGCAGCGCGTCGAGCTCGTCCGGCGTCAACGACGAACGAAACTCCTCGTACCACCCGGCGACGCCGTCATAGCGCACGGGGCTCATGCCGCCGATGCTAGCCAGGCATCACCACAGCGCCGGGAGCGGCGACGGTTGCCACTTCGCCCAGGAAGCGGCAACCGCCCGTTCAGCCGCTCGGATTCAGGCCCCCGTTACCGTGCAGTAGCTCTCGACGACTGTCCCGGGCGCGGCGTAACCGAATCCGTCGAAGACCGACCGCTTCAGGCTGGTCACGTAATGGAAGGTCATGCTCTGACCCGGGCTAAGCACGATCGTGGTGGGATAGAAGACCCACGTGATCCAGTTGCTCGGGCTGTAGGGCCTTGGCGTCGTCCAGTCGTCCGTGAGGTCGATTGGGCCGCCGCCGTTGATCGAGACGAACGTTTGCTGAGCGTGGATGAAGTCCAAGCTGTAACGCTTGGTCGTCGCAGCCCAGCCCTGCCTGACGACGATGTCAGTCCCGGCAGGCCGGGTGACGTAGCCGCCGCTGGCGTTGCAGCCGGAGGCGCTGACCTCCGAGCCGTAAGCCCATGCCGCCGTCGGCACCGCAAGGGCCGCCGTGGCGAGTGCTAGTGCAGCCAAGATACGCATGGCCGCTCCTTTCCTGACCCCTGCGTTGTCCGTGCACCGGACGGTAGGAACGGCTCGTTACGAATGAATCATCGCGCTGTAAGTGTTTCGGGCCGATGCGGTAAGGACTTTTCGGCTGCCCGCAGACCCCCAAGCCGGCGCCAGAGGTTCGCAAGTACTCGGGCGACGCGTGGATCGGTCGCCGCGCCCGTGAAGCCGAAGGCGCCGACCGCGAAGACCTGCGCGCCGCGCCGGGTCTCGTAAAAGGTCATCTGCGCGGTGAGGCCGGGACCGTAGAGATTGGGGATCTCGGCGACGATCTTGATGTTCCGCGGGGAGTCCGTGGTCGTTCGGTCGGCCTCGATGCCGCCGCTCGAGACGCGCGATCCCGGCGCGAGCCCCGAGTGCCAGAGCAACCAGTCATCGGTCGGGCTCGGTCGAACCACCCAAGGCGCGCGATGCTGCCCCCGGTCGTTGCGGAAGTATTCGACGCCGATCAGCGCGGCCTCAGGTCGCCCGAGCTCGCGCCAGCGCCGCGTCCGCGTCATCACGTTCCCATGCCTGACGATGCGCCAGAAGAAATTATTCGCGGACAGGAAGATCAGGTGGCCGCCGCGATTGCGGAAGCCGGTGATCACGTCGTACTCGCGCGTGGTCACGTACTCGTGGTGGCCGGGAAAGACGACGAGCCGGTAGGCGCTGCGAAGGCGCGCCGCGCTGCGGACCGAACCGAGATCGGAGTCCGCGAGGTAGTCGGCGGTGCGCCCGCTCGCCTCGAGCCACTGGAGGAAGGGCAGATCGTTGCTCTTCCAGTGCGGGGGCGTGCCGCGATTGAGGAAGGGTCGGCCGAGCCTGGCCGTGCGGCGGCGCCGGTCCGCGTACCACGTGTCGCCATGACCGTCGTGGTGGCTGTCGCGGAAGTTGTAGGCCTGCCAGGTCTGCGTCGCGATGACGACGGCGACATGGTGGAGGCCGAGGACGCGCGGAGCGAGGACAAAGGGGGCATAGCCGATCCGCCCTCCTCGAGCGGTCAGCTTTACGAAGTAGACGCCGCTCGCCCACGGGCCCAGCGTCACCGCGAATGCCCGGCGCCCATGTACGCCGCCGAGCTCGGTCGGGTCCGTGACTGCGGCGCCGGTCATCAGGTCGTTGGCGTGAACCCACGCCGGGTCGGTCCCCGCCCGGTAGATCTGCAGTGTGACCCCGGCCGCGTAACCGGTGACCACGAGCCGCGCGACCTGCCCGGGGCGGTAGCTCTCTCGGGTGAACGCAGCAACGACGACCGGCCGGCGGCTGTCGGGCGGGGTTGCCTCGCGCCCTTCGTCGGCCTCGACCGCGGCGAGCGGTGTGCGCGCCTGGGTGGCGAGTGGGGCGGCGGCCGGGACGACGAGCACGATAACGATCGTCGCAACCCTTTCTGGAAGACCGGCCATGCCCGTTCCTTCCGACCCGTGGAGTGATCCTTGAGCGGACGCTAGGAAGGGCTTGTTACGAATGAATCATGGCGCCGTAACGATTCGCGCGCCCGCGGTAAAGATCTGGCGCGTGGCTAGGATTGGCCCACCGGGGTGCCCACCAGGGCTGAGATCACACCCGCGAACCTGATCCGGGTAATGCCGGCGAAGGGAGGTTGTTGGAACACCAGGCTTCTCGATGCGGAGGGTGGGCTTTGCCCGCCCGGAGCCGCCGCGGCCGAGTCGCCGGCGGCAAGAAGGAGGGGCTCATGGGGGAACCACGGGTTCCCCCATGCTGTTCGGGCTAATGCCGGCGAAGGGAGTGAAATTGACGGCACGGTGTTTGACGATCGCGACGTCCGATTCCGGCGGCGGCGCCGGGATCCAGGCCGACCTGAAGGCGTTTGCTGCGGCCGGCTGTCACGGAATGTCGGCGCTCGTGGCGCTGACGGCGCAGAACACGGTCGGCGTGACTGCGATCCACGAGTTGCCGCCCGAGTTCGTGACGGCCCAACTCGCCGCGGTGCTCGACGACATCGGTGTCGACGCGGCGAAGACCGGCATGCTCTTCTCGCGTCGGCTGATCGAAACGGTGGCGGACTTTCTCGAGGAGCATCCCGTCCCGCTGGTCGTCGACCCCGTGATGGTCGCCAGCTCGGGCGCGCAGCTACTCGAGGACGACGCGGTCGAGACGCTCGTCGAGCGGTTGCTCCCCCTGGCCACGGCCGTGACGCCGAACCTCGCGGAGGCGCAGGTCCTAGCAGGGGTTGAGCACCCGTCTGTTGCCAAGTCCGAGCTGGCGGAGCGGATCCACGCTCTCGGGGCCGCCGCCGTGCTCGTCACGGGCGGGCACGGCGAGCCTGTCGACCACTTCTTCGACGGCGACGAGCACCTCGAGATCCCGGTCGAGCGGCACCACGTCGGCGCCACCCACGGCGCCGGCTGCACTCATTCGGCCACGCTCTGCGCGGGCCTGGCCGGGGGTCTGTCCCTGAGAGAGGCGGCGGAGAACGCTGCGCTCGTGGCTTCCGAGGCGGTGGCGCACGGGCTGGCCGAGCTCGGCGCCGGCGAGGGACCCGTCGACGTTCTCAACCTGACCGCGGCGTCGCTTGCGATGCCGCTAAAAGGCCGGGGCGGCTTTGCCGCCGCGGCCGCCAAACCCGGTCCATCCGGTCGCGACGAAATCGGATCTGGAGCGCGTGAAGGCAGAGGCGCGTGAGCACGACAGAAGCGGCGCTCTCCCCCGGCGCTGACCTCGCGGCGATCCGCGAGCGCAAACCGCTCGTGCACCAGATCACGAATTACGTGGTCATGAACGAGACCGCGAACGCGACGCTCGCGCTCGGGGCGCTGCCGGTGATGGCGCACGCGCTCGAAGAGGTCGAGGAGATGGCGGCGCTCGCCGGGGCGCTCGTGCTCAACATCGGCACGCTTTCGCCGCCGTGGGTCGAGGCGATGCTCGCCGCCGGCCGAGCCGCCAACTCCGCGGACGTCCCGATCGTCCTCGACCCGGTCGGCGCCGGCGCGACGAGCTACCGGACCGAGACCGCGCGCCGGCTCGTGACCGAGATCGACGTCGCGGTCGTGCGCGGCAACGCGGCGGAGATCGCCACCCTCGCCGGGCGCGACGCCGAGATCCGCGGCGTCGAGTCGATCGGGGCGAGCGATTCGGCGGCCGAGCTGGCGCGCGCGGCGGCGCACGAGCTCGGGACCGTCGCAGCCGTGACCGGTCCGATCGACCAAGTCTCGGACGGGGAGCAGACGCTGGCGATCGCGAACGGCGAGCCGCTGCTCGCGACGATCACCGGCTCGGGCTGCATGGCGACCGCGATCACGGGCTGCTTCCTCGCCGTCCGGGCCGACGAGCCACTGGCCGCCGCCGCGGAGGCGCTCGTCGCCTTTGGCGTCGCCGGCGAGAATGCTGCGCTCGAGGCGAAGGGGCCGGGCTCGTTCCACGCGGCGCTGTACGACGCGCTCTTCGGACTCGATCCGCGCACGCTCGACGGGCGGGCCAAGGTCACGTGATCCTGCACGCGCTCGTCGACGATCTAGGCGTCGCGCGCGTCGCGATCGAAGGCGGCGCGACGGTGCTGCAGCTGCGGCTCAAGGATCTCCCGACCGCTGAGATCGTCGAGCGCGGCCGGCCGTTTCGGGATCTGTGCGCGAGCACCGGCGTCACCTTCGTCGTCAACGACAACGTTGAGGCGGCGATCGAGTTGGCAGCGGACGGTGTCCATCTCGGCCGCGAGGACGAGGGAATCGAGCGGGCCCGCGCGGCCGGCCTTCTGCTCGGTCTTTCCGCGCAGAACCTCGACGAGGCGCAGGCTGCGGACCATGAGCACCCCGACTACATCGGCGCCGGCCCGGTCTGGGCGACGCCAGTCAAGGTGGACGCGCCAGCGCTGGGTCTCGACGGCCTGCGCGAGCTCTGCGAGGGCGTCGAGGCGCCGGTGATCGCGATCGGCGGCGTCGCCGCCAACAACGCAAACCGGTGCGTCGAAGCGGGGGCGGCCGGCGTCGCCGTCGTCCGCGCGTCGGCAGACGCGGCGGCCGTCCGAGCCGCGCTCGAGCGTGCGGCTGTCTGAGCTCGGCGAGCTCGGGCTCCTCGCCGAGCTGGAGCGCCGAGGTCTCGCCGAGCAGATCGAGCACGACGCTGCGGAGCTCGAACCCGGTCTCGTCGTCACGCAGGACTCGCTGGTCGAGGGCGTTCACTTCCGGCTCGACTGGCTTTCCTGGCGCGAGCTTGGCTTCCGCGCCGCCGCCGTCAACATCAGCGACCTGTCGGCGTCGGGCGCACGCCCGGAGGCGCTGCTCGTCAGTCTCGGCCTCCCCGGCGAGACAAAACTCGACGACGTGCTGGCACTCTACGAGGGCCTTGCCGAAGCCGGCGTGACGGTTCGCGGCGGCGACACGACCGCGTCCGCGATGGTCTTCGCGACGGTGACGGCGCTCGGCCGGGCCGAACGAGTGCCCGGCCGTTCCGGCGCTCGGCCGGGCGACCAGGTCGTCGTGACCGGGCCGCTCGGCGCGGCGGGCGCCGCGTTCCGCGACGATCGCTTCGTCCGCCCGCCGTTACGAGTCGAAGAGGGAATCGAGCTCGCCCGCGACGCCCACGCGATGATCGATCTCTCGGACGGCCTGGCCCGTGATGCCGGCCACATCGCCGCGCGCTCGGGCTGCCGGCTGGCCATCGACCTGGAACGTATCCCGCTCGCACCCGGTGCGACGCACGAGGATCTCGCCTTCGGCGAAGACTACGAATTGCTCGCTGCGAAACGCATGAGGATCTCGCCTTCGGCGAAGACTACGAGTTGCTCGCTGCGACGCCCGTGCCTCGAGACTTCGCGGTGGTCGGCGTGTGCGAGATCGGCGTCGGCGTCGAGCTCCGTTCGGGCGGCCGGGTGCGCGATCTGGGCGCCTGGGAACACTTCCGCACGCGTGCTTGCACATCCAAGCGGGAGCCGCGAACGTAGGGGGGAACGTGGCGGGCTACATCGTCAAGCGGTTGGTCTGGGGCGTCTTCCTCCTTCTCGCGGTCGTCGCCGTCACCTACATCGTCTTCTTCGTGATCCCCACCGAGCGCTCGCGCTTCGTGACCCGAAACGAGCTCAGCGCCAGCGACATCCGGACGGCGGTCGGCGTCCACGGAAGCGTCTTCCAGGAATACGGCCAGTATGTCTGGCACCTCGCCCACGGATCGCTCGGCCGCTCCTACCGCGGGCGGGTCGAAGTGAGCAGCGTGATCGTGAACGCTGCACCGGTCACCGCCTCCCTCGTCATCGGCGGCGCCGTCACCTGGCTCCTGATCGCCTTTCCGGTCGGCGTGCTGTCGGCGCTCAGGTCGCGCTCGGTTTTCGACAGATTCGCGATGATTCTCGTGCTCGCGGGCATCTCCGTTCACCCGGTGTGGCTCGGGCTGATCCTCTCCTACCTGTTCGGCTTCAAGTTCCACCTCTTCCCGCTCGGTGGTTACTGCGACGTGGTCAACCCGCCGCCCGGCGCCGACTGCGGCGGGCCGGTGCAATGGGCGTACCACCTGGTCCTCCCGTGGCTGACGTTCGCCACGCTCTACGGCGCCCTCTACGTGCGGATGGTCCGTGCGACCGTGATCGAGACGCTCGACCAGGACTATGTCCGCACCGCGCGGGCAAAGGGGGCTTCGGAGTGGCGCGTCCTCCGCTCGCACGTGCTTGCCAACGCTCTGCTTCCGATCGTGACGATGACGGGCATGGACATCGGTGTCGCGCTCGGTGGGACGATCTTCGTCGAGAACGTCTTCGGTCTGAACGGACTCGGACGGACGATGACGCGGGCTGTTCAGACCTACGACCTGCCGATCGTCCTCGGCGTCCTGCTGTTCATGACGGTCGCGATCGTGGTCTTCAACCTGATCGTCGACGTCGCCTACGCGCTGATCGACCCACGGGTCCGCGCCGGCAAGACGGTCGAGACCGAGGGGATTGCGAGAGCGCCGATGCAGCGAACCACAAGCGCTGTCGCCGAAGGAACGACCGGCTAGTGCCGGGGCACTAGCTCTCTCGCGTGAGCCACTGGGCCCAGGCGCGCTCGTAGTGCGAGCGCGGGCGGGCGCCGATCACTGTCTCCTGCGGCCTGCCGGCTTCGAACAGGATTGTGGTCGGGATCGAGAGGACGCTGTAGCGCGAAGCCGTTTCGATGTTCTCGTCGATGTTCAGCTTCGCGAAGGCGACGCGGCCCTCGTGCTCCTGCTCGAGCTCGGCGAGCACCGGCTCGACCGCGCGGCAGGGGCCGCACCAGGGGGCCCAGAAGTCGACGACGACCGGCCCCTCGGAATCGAGCACCTCGCGCTGGAAGCTGTCGTCGGAAACCTCGCGCACGGCTACAGCTTGCCTGTCAACGCTGCTACGCGAAGTGCAGGCACCTTCCAGATTGCTTCGAGCACGATCGCGCGGCTCATCTTCGAGCCGCCGACCTTGCGGTCGACGAACCTGATCGGCACTTCGACGACGCGAAAGCCGGCGCGCCGGGCCCGGTACGTCGTCTCGATCTGGAACGCGTAGCCCTTCGAGTGGATCGCGTCGAGGTCGATCGTCTCCAGCACCTGGCGGCGGTAGCACTTGTAGCCGCCGGTCAGGTCGCGGACCGGAATCGAGAGCAGGAGGCGCGCATAAAGCGAGCCCGCCGCCGAGATCGCCCGGCGCACGATGCCCCAGTTCGCGATCTCGCCGCCCTCGACGTAGCGGGAGCCGAGGGCGAGGTCGGCGTTTTCGGTGGCCGCAAGCAGCCGCGGCACGTCCTTCGGGTCGTGCGAGAAGTCGCAGTCCAGCTCCAGGATCCGTTCGGCGCCGTCTGCGAGGGCGCGCCGAAACCCGGCGATGTACGCGGGCCCGAGGCCCTCCTTGCGCGGCCGGTGCAGCACGTCCACGTAATCGAGCTCCTGCGCGAGGCGGTCCGCCAGCCTGCCGGTGCCGTCGGGCGAGTTGTCGTCGATCACGAGCACGCGCACGCCGTGCTCGCCGAGCGCGCGCAGCATCGGCTCGAGATTCTCGTGCTCGTTGTAGGTGGGGAGGCACACGGTCGCGCGCATGTGGCTGCCTATGATCGCGGTCGTGGCCAAGGCGCTGCCTCGCAACGCGGCTGTGGCGGAGCAGCTCGAGCTGCTCTCGGACATCCTCGAGCTCGAAGGCGAGGCCGCCTACCGCCTGCTGGCTTACCGCCGCGCCGCGGCGCTGGTGCGCGAGCAGTCGGGGCTCGTTGCCGAGCTGGCGCTCGAGGGGAAGGCGAAGGACCTGCCCGGGATCGGCAAGACGATCGAGGGCAAGATCGTCGAGATCGTCAACGAGGGTGAGATTCGGGCCCTGACGAAGCACAAGGCGCTCGTCCCACCGGACGTCGTCGAGTTCACCCGGCTGCCGGGCCTGGGCCCCAAGACCGCGCGGAAGATTTGGCAGGATCTCGGTGTCACGACACTCGCCGATCTGAAGGCGGCGGCCAACGCCGAGCGGCTTCGCCTGCTGCCGGGCATTGGCGCGAAGCTCGAGGAACGCATCGTCAAAGAGCTGTCCGGGAGGCGGAAGGCTCCCGAGCCGGTGAGGCCGCTGCTCGGCGCGGGATTACCCGCGGTTCAGGCCGTCGTCGCCGTGCTCCGTGAGCATCCTGCGGCGTTGGAGGTCTCCGAGGCCGGGAGCGTCCGCCGGCGCAAGGAGACGTTTCGCGATCTCGACATCATCGCGACGGCGACCGAGCCCGGCGAGCTGACCGAGTACTTCACCAAGCTCCACTGGGTCGAGAAGATCGCCGCCAGAGGCGAGTCGAAAGCGACGGTCGTCTCGAACGACGGCCTGCGCTTCGACCTGCGTGTCGTTCCGTCGGGCCTCTACGGCAACCTGCTCCAGCACTTCACCGGTTCGAAGCACCACAACGTCGCCCTACGTGAGGACGCCGTTCGGCGCGGGCTGTCCATCTCCGAGAACGGCGTCAAGGACGTCGAGTCGGGCGAGGTCTTCAAGACCGGCAGCGAGCAGGAGGTCTACGAGTTCCTCGGCTACCAGTACATCCCGCCGGAGCTGCGCGAGAACCTCGGCGAGCTGGAAGCGGCGCGGAACGGCGAGCTGCCGGCGCTCGTGGAGCTGCGCGACCTGCGCGGCGACCTCCACGCGCACTCGAGCTGGTCGTCCGACGGCAAGAACACGATCGAGGAGATGGCGGCCGCGGCGAAGAGCCGTAGCTATTCGTACCTCGCGGTCACCGACCACTCGCACTACCTGCGCGAGGGCCGGCTCGAGGCGCAGGATCGCGAGCTCGAGGCCCTGAACGAGCGACTCGGCCGCTTCCGGCTGCTGAAGGGGATCGAGGTGAACATCCGCGCCGACGGGACGCTCGACGTCGACGACGAAACCCTGGCCGGTCGCGACTGGGTCGTCGCCTCGCTGCACACCGCCTTCGACAAGAATCCGACCGAGCGCGTTGTGGCGGCGATGGAGAATCCGCACGTCGACTGCATCGGCCATCTGACCGCGCGGAAGATCAATCGCCGCGGGCCGGCGGATATCGACCTCGGGCGCGTGTTCGAGACCGCGCTCGCGACGAACACCTTCCTCGAGATCAACTCCCAGCCGGACCGGCTCGACCTCCGCGACGCTCACGCGCGCGCGGCCGGTGAGGCGGGTGTCCTGCTCTCGATCTCCAGCGACGCCCATTCGACGCGCGCGCTCGGGTATCCGGAGCTCGGCGTCGGCCAGGCCCGGCGCGCCTGGTTGACGAAGGAGCAAGTGCTGAACACCCGGACGTGGCCCCAGATCGAGAAGCTGCTCCGGTGAGTTTCCGCGACGACGGCGCGGCGGCGTTGGAGTGGGCGGCGTCGTACCTCGAGCGCGTGCGCGAGCTGCCGGTGCTGGCGCAGGTCGAGCCTGGCGAGATCCGGCGGGCGCTGCCCGAGTCGCCGCCTGAGGTCGGCGAGCCCTTCGCCGCGGTGTTGCGCGATCTCGACGAGGTGCTGCTGCCCGGGATCACCCACTGGCAGCATCCCGGCTTCCTCGCCTTCTTCGCGACGACGGGGTCGGAGCCGGGAATCCTCGCGGAGCTGCTTGCGGCGACGCTGAACGTCACGCAGATCCTCTGGCGGACTTCGCCGGCCGCCACCGAGCTCGAGCTCGTGACGATGGACTGGCTCGCGCAGCTGCTCGGGCTGCCTCGCGAGTGGCACGGGCACATCGAGGACACGGCATCGACGTCGACGCTCGCGGCGCTGGCGGCGGCGCGGCAGGCGTATCCGGGGCGTGTCGTTCTTTGCTCCGAGCACGCACACTCGTCGGTCGAGAAGGCGGCGCGGCTGCTTGGGCTGGCGGTCGAGAAGGTGCCGGCCGACGGCGAGTTCCGGATGCGCACCGACGATCTGCACGACCTCGGGGGTGCTTGCGCGTTGATCGCGACGGTCGGTACGACGTCCTCGACCTCGGTGGACCCGGTCGCGGAGCTGGCGGAGATCTGCGAGCGAGAGCACGTCTGGTTGCACGTCGACGCTGCGTACGCAGGCTCGGCGATGGTCTGCCCGGAGTTCCGCTGGGCCTGGGAGCGAATCGAGCGCGCCGACTCGGTCGTCGTCAACCCGCACAAGTGGCTGTTCACGCCCGTCGACTGCTCGGCCTTGTGGACGCGGCGGCCCCACGACCTGCACGCGGCGATGACGCTCGTTCCCGAGTACCTGCGCACCGAGGACGAGGATGCGGTGAACCTGAGCGAATACGGGCCGGCTCTGGGCCGGCGGTTTCGGGCGCTGAAGCTCTGGGCCGTGCTGCGCTGTTACGGGCGCGAGGGCTTGCAGGCGCGGATCCGCGAGGCGGTGCGCCTGGCGGGGATCTTCGAGGGCTGGGTCCGGGAAGAACCCGGGTGGGAGGTCGTGGCGCCTCGTCCGTTCTCGGTCGTCTGCTTCCGGCGCGAGGGGTCCGACGAGGAGAATGCGGAGTTGCTCGAGCGGGTGAACGCGAGCGGGGAGGCGTTTCTCTCCCACACGGCGCTGGAGGGACGCTACGTGCTCCGGCTCGCAATCGGCAACGCGCGAACAACCGAGGCCGATGTGGCGCGGGCTTGGGAGGTGCTGAAGCGCTCCGTGCGGTGATCTTCGATCTCTGGCAGACGCTGGTCGACTACGATCAGGCGGCGGGGCGTGCCTTCCAGGATCGGGTGGCGGAGCGGGTTGGCCGCGATCCGGACGAGTTCGCGGCGCTCTGGCTCGAAGGGCGTGCGAGCCGGGAGAGCGGGACACTGCGTCGGTACCTGCTTGGGATCGGCGTCGCCGACGATCTCGTCGACGAGGTCGTGGCTCTGCGGCGCGATTCCACCCGCAGCCTCCTCGCACCGCGGCCCGGAGCTGTGGACACGGTTGTCGAGCTTCGGCGCCGCGGGTACAGGCTCGGGTTGATCACGGTCTGCAGCGAGGACGTCCCCGACGTCTGGGGCGAGACCGCATTCGCGGATCTCTTCGACGTCACCGTCTTCTCGTGCTCGGTCGGGTTGCGGAAGCCGGATCCTCGGATCTACCGGCTCGCGTGCAAGGAGCTCGGGGTGGAGCCGAACGAGGCGATCTTCGTCGGCGACGGCGCCAACGACGAGCTCGCGGGTGCGGAGTGGGTCGGCATGCGGGCGATCCTGATCCACCGCGGGGGCGAAGACCCGCCGTGGGAAGAGGTGCGCGACTGGCAAGGCCCGCGAATCACCGTGATCCCGCAGGTGCTGTCGCTTCTGGACGAGTAGGGCCCGCCAGCTCGCGGGCGTGGCGGCTGCGCAATTCGTTGGGGACTGTCCCCACGAACTGGCACGGCAAGACAGGTGTGGAAGAAGAGTCACACTTTCGTCACTCCATAGTGCGCGGCGATTGCCTCGGCGGCGGCATCATGGAGCGCGACGCGGTAGCGCCAGAACGCGCGGCTGGTGGCGAGGAGCCGCTCCCTGAGCGGGCCTGACAGCTCGGCCAGCGTGCCCCAGCGGGCTGCCTGGATTTCCTCCGTATCCCGCGGCGCGAGTTCCCCGTCATCGGTCGTCGCCAGAAAGACGTGCGTGCGCCAGAGCACATCGGACGGCGGGTAGACGAACCGGGCGGTCGCGTCGACGAGATACCGCTGCAGCTCGATCCGCAGCCCCGTCTCCTCCAGCGCCTCCCGCTGAACGCCGGCGACGAAATCCTCGCCCACCTTGACGCCGCCGCCTGGCGGCCGCCAGATACCCGGCTCGAAATGCGGCTTGCGAATGAGGGCCAGCCGCTCGCCGTTGAAGATGAACAGCGTCACGTCGTGCTTCCGCCGCGGGTCGTATGTCGCCAGCGAGTGCTCGCGTTCCGAGATCTCGCCTTCCCACTCCAACCGTGCGGGCTCTCCGTAGCGCTCGCGCAGCGGCGCGAGGACCGCCTCGTCGACACGCACGAGGCCGATGGTACGGTCCGAAAACCATGCCCCGCGTTCGCCGATTGCGCCGCGAGGCTCCCACGCTCGAACTGCTCGCCGCGACCCTCCCGGAGCTGCGGCTCGGCCTCTCGGCGGCCGGCGCGAGAACTGTCGCGTACCAGGTCTTCGAGAAGCTCGGCTACGGCGCCGTTGCGGTCACCGACACCGCCTGCGTGCTGGCTTTCGTCGGCGCCGGCGCCGATCACCACGCCCCGGGCGACACACCGATTCGCCCCGTCTTCGAGGCCCTTGCCGAGAACGAGACCCGAGTCGCGCCGCTCGCGCTCCGGGTCGCCTGCGGCCATCCCGCGTGTCCGCTCGGCGCGGCTGCGATCGTCCCGCTCCGTCTCACCGACGGCCCGGTCGGCGCACTCGTCGCCTACGCAACGGACGGCGCGCCGCTGGCCGACGACGACGTCGACCTGCTGACCTCGCTCGGCGACCAGCTTTCGGCGCAGCTTCAGCTCTCTGAGCTGGCGGGCTCCGCGCGCGCCGCCGCGTCGGCGGAGCTGAAGGCCCTGCAGGCCGAGATCGAGCCGCACTTCCTTTTCAACTGCCTGAATACGATCGCGAGCTTCATCCGCACCGACCCGGACCGCGCCCGCGAGCTCGTCCTCGCGTTTGCCGACTACTGCCGCTGGACGCTCGCCCGTCCCGGTGAGTTCATCACGCTCGCCGAGGAGCTGAAGCACATCGGCAGCTACCTCGCGCTCGAGCAGGCGCGCTTCGGCCCGCAACTCGAGGTCGAAGTCGACGCGGCGCCCGAAGCGCTCGAGGTGCGCCTGCCCCCGTTCCTCGTCCAGCCACTCGTCGAGAACGCGGTCAAGCACGGCAAGACCGACGGGCCGCTGCGGCTCGTGATCAGGGCCCGCGTTCGTCGCGGACGGCTGCGCGTCACGGTTCGGGACAACGGTCGCGGGATCGCGCGCGAGGTACTCGAGCGCGTGCTCGAGCCCGGTGTCGGCGAGGGCGACGGGGCAGGCCTCGGCCTCGCGAACGTCCATCAACGCCTGACCGCGTTCTACGGCGAAGGCGTACGCCTGAAGTCGGGCGGCTTTGGGACGGTCGTGAGGCTCGACGTTCCTGTATGAGCATCCGCGCGCTGATCGTGGACGACGAGGCGCCGGCGCGAGGCGAGTTGCGCTACCTGCTCGCCGCGCATCCCGAGGTCGAGGTCGTCGGCGAGGCCGCTGCCGCGGTTGAGGCACTCGCGCTCGCGGAGAGCGTGCGTTACGACGTCGTCTTCCTCGACGTCGAACTGCCGGGGATGACGGGAATCGAAGTGGCGCGGCTCGTGCTCGACCGTCGCGAGCGCCCCGCTGTCGTCTTCGTCACGGCGCACGAGCGCTACGCGGTCGACGCCTTCGCCGTCGAGGCCTTCGACTACCTCGTCAAGCCCGTCGAGCCCGAGCGGCTGGCCCGTGTCGTCGAGCGTCTCGCGCGCCAACGCAGGGCCGCGGCTCCGCCGGTCGAGAAGATCGCCGTCGTCAGCGCCGGGGGCGCGAAGACGCTGCTCGACTACGAGGCCGTCTACTGGATCGAGGCCGACGGCGACTACAGCCGCGTGCACACCTACGACCGCGCGTACCTGGCGACCTCGTCGCTCCGCGAGTTGGAGGAGCTGCTTCCGGCCGGCCGCTTCCCCCGGATCCACCGCAGCCACGTCGTCAACCTCGCCAAGGTCGCCGCCGTGCGCCGCGCGGGCCCCGACCGGCTCCGGCTGGCGCTCGACGACAAGGAGCAAACGGAGCTCGACGTCGCCCGCCGGCAAACGCGCGCGCTGCGCGAGCGCCTGCGCCTTTAGAGCCCCTTTCACAATGAAGCACTGAGCCGTCGGGCCGCGCTGGACGGCCCCTGGCGGCGTCCTCAGTCGCGCCCGTATCTGCCTGATACGGGCACTCCCTGCGTCCTTGCCAGGAACCGACCATCGCACCCCGACGACGAGGCCCCATTATGAAAGGGACTCTTAGAGCCTCCGGAGCACGTCGACCAGCTCGTCCGGACCGTCGACCACCAGATCGGCCGCCTCGCGCAGTTCCGGCGGCCCCTCGGCGGAGGCGACTGCGATCCGCACGGCGACCTCGAGCCCGTCGAGCCCGCGGAAAGCGTCCAGGTCCGTCGTGTCGTCGCCCGCGTAGAGGGCGCGCCGCAGTCCGCGCTGCTCCAGCAGACTCCGGACGGCCGTTCCCTTGTCGGCGGCGACGGGCGGCCGCACCTCGAGCACCTTGCGCCCGAACTTTGCCTCCAGCCCGAGCGTCCTCGCGTGCTCCGCAACGCCGCGGAGTTTTGTGAGGGCCGCCTCCTCGTCCGCTGCTTCCCGGTAGTGGAAGACGACGGCGAGGCCCTTGTCCTCGATCGGCCAGCGGACGCTCTCCGCGAACTCCTGCAGCGGCCCACGCCAGTGCTCGGCCTCGGGGGCGAGCTCGAGACCGTGCACGCCGACGTAGACAGCCCCCTCGAGCCCGACGACCCGAGCGGCGTCCTCGCCGGTCCGGCCGCTGACGCAGGCGAGGAGGGCGTAGCGGTCGAGCAGCCGCCGCAACTCGCCGCGCGTCTCCTCGGGCACGCTCGCGAGCTCGGGCCGCGCGACGATCGGGGCCAGCGTTCCGTCGACGTCGAGCAGAATCGCCGCCTCGGCCGGACGATCGCTCAGCGCGGCGAGCAGGGGCTGCACGGCCACGGCCATACGATACGAGTCCTCGGTTTTCCGCTATCAGCTTTTGAAGCGCCGACATTCCATCGATCGGGTGAATCAGCCGAGTCGGCAAAGCCGCCACGGCCTCTTGGACGGCATCGCAGGCGACGCCGCGGTGCGGCTGCTCGCGATCGGCCTCGTCGCCGGTGTCTTCAGTGCGCTCTTCGGCGTCGGCGGCGGGATCGTGATCGTGCCGCTGCTGGTCATCGTCGGACTCCCGGGCAGGATGGCGACCGGGACATCCCTCGCCGCCATCGCGCTGACCGCCGCGGCCGGCGCCGTCGCCTATGGACTGCACGGAGACCTGAAGCCGGGTGCAGCCGCAATTCTCGGCATCCCGGCCGTGCTCGGCGTCGTGGCCGGCGTGGCGCTGCAGCAGAGGCTCGCGAGCCGGACGCTGACCTTCGGCTTCGCGCTCTTCCTGACGGCGGTCGGGATCCGCCTGCTCGTCTGATGGAGGTCCTCGCTGTCATCCTCGGCTTCGTCGGCGGCGTCCTCGCCGGGCTCTTCGGGGTCGGCGGCGGGATCCTGTTCGTGCCCACGCTCGTGCTCGTGCTCGGTCTCACCCAGGTGCACGCGGAGGCGACGTCGCTGCTTGCGATCCTGCCGACGGTTCTCGTCGGCGCCTGGCGCCAGCACAGGCACGGGAACGTCGACTGGCGCGCCGCCCTGCTCGTCGGGCTCGGCTCGGTCGCCGGCGTCGAAGGCGGCGTCCAGGCTGCGAAGGCGCTCCCCGAAGACGTCCTGCGCAGGCTCTTCGCCGTCTTCATGCTCTTCGTCGCCGCGAACCTCGCGTGGCGTGCTTTTCGGCCGAAACCAGCCTATCCTTCCGAGGATGACCCGGCCTGAAGAAGTCTGGATCCCGCTCGTCGACGAGCCGATCGGGACGATCGTCGCCCAGATCCAGGACGACCACGCCGAGATTGGCAGGCTCGTCGACACGCCGCAACGCTTGCTGGCGTTCAAGACCTTCGCGTACATCCGCGTCGGGCTTCTCCTCGGTGAGCTCCTGGTGGAGAACGACGTCGAGCCGTACAACGGCTCCGACACCTGGATCGACAAGCTGCTCGGCAATCCCGACTTCAAGGCGCGGGTCGTCGCCGAAGTCCGTGCGGTCGCCGGGGAGGTCGCCCGCGACATCGAAGCCGACGAAGCTGCCCTCGGGCTGGACGAGGCCGCGCGCGAGCGCTTCCGCGAGTTCGCGCGGCGACGGCTGGAGAGCCCGACCTAAGAACCGCCTTGACAGGTCTACCGCGAACGCCTTCTCAGCCGGGATTAGACGGCTCAGCGGCAAAGCCGCCGCGCCTTTAGGTCGGCATCTCAAGCGACGCCTAAGAAAGCGCCTCGCCGAGGCTGGCGAGCACGAACGCGCCGGCCGCGACGAGCACGATCGCGCCGCCGGGCGCCAGGTTCGCGTAGTACGAGATCGTCAGCCCGGCGAGCACCGAGGCGACGCCGATCGCCATCGACAGCAGCATCGTCGAGCGGATGCTCCAGGCGACGCGGCTCGCCGCGGTCACCGGCAGCACCATCAACGCAGCGATCAGGAGAATGCCGACGATCCGCATCGAGACCGCGATCGTCACGCCGGCGAGTGCGGCGAGAAAGACGTTGAGCTGCGCGACGGGGACGCCGCTGACGCGCGCCGCGTCCTCGTCGAGAGCCGCGGCGACGAGCGAGCGGTAGAGCACCCCGACGACGACGAGGCCGGCGAGGCCGAGGCACACGACGACGACCACGTCCGACCTCGTCACGGTCAGGATCGAGCCGAACAGGTACGCGAACAGGTTCGCGTTCAGCTCACCCGCGGCCGAGACGAGGACGACGCCCGCGGCGATCCCCGTATAGAAGAGCAGGGCCAGCGCCTGATCGCCGGCGGCCTTGCGGCGGCCGCGTAGCCATTCCACGCCGGCCGCGCCGCCGACCGAGGCGACCAGCGCGCCCGTGAGCGGAGAGATGCCGAGCAGGAAGCTGCCGGCGACCCCCGCGAAGGCGACGTGGCCGATTCCGTCGCCGATCAGGCTGAGCCGGCGCTGGACGAGAAAGAAGCCGACCGCCGGCGCGAGCAGCCCGACGACCGTTCCGCTCGCGAAGGCGAGCCGCATGAACTCCGGCTCAAGAATGGACATGAGAGGGGTCGTGCCAGGGGGCCGGCAGCTCCGAGGGCGGGCCGTCGAAGACGATCGTGCCGCTGACGAGCACCAGCCGGTCGACGTAGGGCTCGACGGCGCCGAACTCGTGCGAGACGTAGAGGATTGTCGTCCCGAGCTCTTCGTGGAGTTTCTCGAGGAGCTCGGCGAGCGCGGCCTGCGCCTCGACGTCGACCCCGGCGGTCGGCTCGTCGAGCACGAGCACCTCCGGCTCGCCGGCGAGCGCCTTCGCGATGAATGCTCGCTGCTGCTGGCCGCCCGACAGCCGCGACAGCGGCCTCGTCGCGAGCGTCGTCAGGCCCACGCGTCCGATCGCCTCGTCGACGACGGCTCGGTCGGCTGCGCCGAGCGGCCGGAACGGTCCCTTGGCGATCGTTCGTCCGGCCGTCACGACCTCTCGAACCGTCGCCGGCGCCTCGATCCCGAGCTGGGCACGCTGGGCGAGGTAGGCGATCCGCGAGCGCTTCGTCAGACGTTCCGGTGCCTCCCCCAGCAGCCGCACGCTTCCCTGCTGGGGCCGTTCGAGGCCGAGGATCAGGCGGAGCAGCGTCGTCTTGCCACCGCCGTTCGGCCCGGCGATGCCCACGAACTCGTCGGGCTGGATCGCGAGATCGACGTCTTGGAGCACGGCCGGCCCGTGCGGGTAGGCGAACGAGACCCCTCGCAGCTCGACAGCTAACGGCACCCGAGTCCCCGCCGCAGGGCCGCGAGGTTTTCGCGCATCAGCGTGAAGTAGTTCTCGCCGCGGGCCTGACGGCCCTTCGTCAGCCCCTCGATCGGGTCGAGTACCGCAGTCTTCGCGCCGGCCTCGCGGGCCACGGTGTCCGCGAGCCGCGGCGAGACGAGCCGCTCGAAGAAGACCGTCGTCGCGTGCGTCCTGCGGGCGACGTCGATCACGTGTTGGAGATCCTGGGGCGTTGCCTCCGACTCCGGCGTCAGGCCGGTGATCGCCACCTGGCTCAGGTGGTAGCGCTGGGCGAGGTACGCGAAGGCCTGGTGGCTGGTGATGATCCCGCGCTGCTCGCAGCGGGCGAGGCCGCGCGCGTATTCGCGATCGAGCGCGGCCAGCCTGCGCACGAATGCCTTCGTCGCCGCCGGGCGGTGGAGCGCTGCCCCGATCCGCCGCGCGATCAGCTCGTACCGCTTCGGGTCGAGCCAGACGTGCGGGTCGCCGTTCGAGAACCGGTGTAACCCGGGCGTGTCCAACAGCAGCAGCACGTGCTTGCCGTGTCCCGCCGCGGACTCGACCTGCTTCTGGAAGCCGTGCCCGAGCAGCAGCACCAGGTCGGCTGACTGAACGTCGGCGACGCTTCGGGGCGAGAGCTCGAGATCGTGCGGCTCGGCTCCGGCTGGGGTCAAGTTCTCGACCGAGACCTTTCTCCCGCCGATCTGCTCCGCCGCGTAGGCGAGCGGATAGAACGCCGCCACGACTCTCGTCCGGCCGCCGCCCGAGGCCGCGCTCGATCCGCACCCGGAGGCAAGCAAGGCCAAGCCCAGCAGGATGAGAATGATTCTCGTTCTCACTAGGCGGTATCCTACGGATGCCATGACGCCGGAGCAACTGGATACGCGAAACGCACTCGCCAGCCGGGGCATCAAGCCGACCGAGCAACGGCTCGCCGTGCTCGGCGCGCTCGCCGAAGAGCCGAACGACGCCACCGCCCAGCAGATCCACGCCAAGCTCGCCGCCCGCGGGGTGCGGATCGGTCTCGCCACCGTGTACCGCGCCCTCGCGCTGCTCAGCGAGCGCGGAGTCGTCGACGCCCTGATGCACAGCTCGGCGGAGACGTGCTACCGGCTCTGCGGCGAGGAGCATCATCACCATCTCGTCTGCTCGCAGTGCCACCGCGTCGTCGAGCTGGCCGACTGCGAGCTCGACGGCTGGCTCGAGCGCGTCTCGGCCTCGCACGGCTTCGTCGCCACGAGTCACCGGCTGGAGGCGACCGGCGTCTGCTCGGGCTGCCGGGCGGCCTGAGCTTCGTTACACCGTTCGCCGGCTGGGCCATAATGCGCCGTAGCCATGCGGCTTCAGGTTGTCCTCGCCCTTCCCATGGTTCTGCTGCTCACCGGTTCCGCCGGTGCGTCGTCCCATGGCTCGCAGGCCGGGGCGACGGCGAGCGCGTACGGCGTCAGGATCGTGCCCGGGGCGACCTCGACGTCCGTGTCCGCGCCGCCCAATGCAGTCGGCTTCACCTCGGGGTTCGCGTACCCCGGTGACGGCTCCGTGGTGACGACGGGTCCGATCTCGGCCTCCGCAAACACCGACGTCGGGGCGAACGCTCGCTCGACGGCGTCCAGCTCCGTCGGCTCGTTCTCCCTCTTCGGCGGCGAGGTGACGGCAGCGAGCGTCAGCGCCCGCGCCACGGGCTCGACGAGCGGGCAGAGCGCGACCGGTAGTCTCGCGGCGTCGACCGTCAGCGGGCTCACGGTCGGCGGGGTCGCTCAATCGGCGAGTCCGAATGGCCGCGTCGCGCTCGGCGACTGGGGCTATGCGATCACGCTCGAGCAGGCGGAAGTCCGCTCGGCCGGGACGACTCCGAGCTACCGCGGGTACGTCACCGGCCTCGACATCCACCTGACGGCCGACCACGGCGGGCTATCCGCCGGGAGCGAGATCCTCGTCGGCTACGCCGAAGCCTGGGCGCAGGCCGCCAAGCCGGCGCCGGTGATCCCGACTGCGCCCGGCAAGGCGACGGCCAAGAAGAAGCAGCCCAAGGCGCCAGAGCCGAAGGTCGGCCAGGCGCCGAACACCGGGCCGAGCTTCCACAACATCCCGTTCGGGCTGCAGCCCGAGCTGACCGCCGGCCCGTACGTCTTCCCGGTTT
>WNGD01001943.1_pt1 | contig 21920 bp, 25 predicted proteins | sample 5400671 | NCBI WGS metagenome assembly WNGD01 (sample SAMN13153369, study PRJNA577476) | soil metagenome | isolation source: 40 cm soil or saprolite under grassland replicate 2 | place: USA:California | collected 2016-06-15 | reverse complement strand
TGGTTCGGGGATCATGCCCAATGCATGGCTCTAGCTGGTCGGGGCCGCCGCACGTGGCAGCGGCACCTGGCCGAGTGGTTCGGTCACGCGGTGTCGCTCGACGGCTACCGGTGGCCACCCGACCGTGTCGCCGAGATGCTGAGCCAGGCCGGGCTGTTCGTGCGCGCCCAGCTGCTGCGCGAGCCCGACGAGGCTGTGGAGACGACGCAGCGGGCCTACCCGCTGGCCCGCAGGCCGGCCGACATCCGCCGATCATGATGCGCACCGGTTCCCGTGCGCCGCGGCGTTGGCCGCGCTTCTCGTCGCCAGCGGCTGCGGTGCGACCGCCGCGTGACATGTGGTGCAGCTGAGAGCCGCCGCTCCTGCTGTGGACCGCTGTGGACCACACGCCGTAAGTGCCCTAAAGTTCCCTACAACTTGTTGTTGGGGGGAACGTTGGGCGGGACAGCGACCAACGGCGATCGGGCCTACGACGTAGAGCTTCGTGCCGTGACCAAGCGGTTCGGCTCTCTGACTGCGGTCGACGCCGTCAACCTGAGGGTGCGAAAGGGCGAATTCCTGTCGCTCCTTGGCCCATCTGGCTGCGGCAAGACCACGTCGCTGCGGCTGATTGCCGGCTTCGAGCAGCCGGACGAAGGCGAGATCCTGATCGGCGGCGTGGACGCCGCAGGCGCCCCGCCTTACAGGCGCGAGGTCAACACCGTCTTCCAGCAATACGCGCTGTTCCCGCACATGTCCGTGCTCGACAACGTTGCCTACGGGCTCAAGCAACGCAAGGTCGGCAAGCCCGAGCGCCACCGCAAGGCACGTGAGGCGCTTGAGCTTGTGCAGCTTACCGGCCGGGAGAAGCACCGGCCCGCGATGCTCTCCGGCGGCCAGCAGCAGCGCGTCGCGCTCGCCCGGGCGCTGGTGATGAACCCGCGCGTGCTGCTCCTGGACGAGCCCCTTGGCGCGCTCGACCTGAAGCTGCGGAAGGAAATGCAGATAGAGCTCAAGCGCATCCAGGACCGGGTCGGGATCACCTTCATCTACGTCACCCATGACCAGGAGGAGGCGCTGTCCATGTCCGACCGCGTGGCGGTGATGTCCAACGGCGTGATCGAGCAACTCGACGAGCCTCGCGCGATCTACGACCGGCCGCTGACGCCGTTCGTGGCGGATTTCATTGGCGACATGAACTTCCTGGTGGGCGAGGTGGCCGAGGTGGCCGACGGCGGCTTCGCCATCGATGCCGGCGCGGGCATCGTAGTGCGCGGCCGCGGTGAGACGGTCAAGGGCAGCCGGGTGCGCGTCGGCATCCGGCCCGAGCGCATGGTGGCCGTGGCCGGCTCCCCGGACGGGACCGCCAACTCGGCCGCCGCCGAGGTCATCACCAAGATGTACCTGGGCGACCAGATCCAGATCGTGGCCACGCTCGCCAGCGGTGGCAACGTCGTGGTGCGCGAGCAGCGCGCCAGCGCCGACCCCGCGCTCGACACGATCCACCCGGGAGATCTCATCGCTCTCAGCTGGGACGAGTCCGCCCCGCTGCTCCTGGGAGACGTCGCCGCAGGCGGCCAGAAGGAGGAATCATGAATGAAAATCGGGATGAGCTTAATATTCTCGCGCCGCGCGAGATGAAGCCTAAGTTCGACTACCTGCACCGCGAGGTCCAGCGCGCTGCCGGTCACCGCGTCGGGAGGCGGGAAGCCCTCGGCCTTGGCGGGATGGCGATCCTTGCGGCAGCGGCAGCAGCGTGCGGCAGCACGTCGACGAGTACCGGCAGCGCCTCGAAGAGCCCCTCCAGCGCCTCGGGGAATCCGCTGACGGGCAAGTCCCTCGAAAACCACCTCGAGATCTACAACTGGTCGCAATACGACGACCCCTCGACCTTCGTGAAATTCAGGAAACAGCCGCCGGAGACGGCGGCCGGCCTGACCACTCACGAGACCTTCTACTCGAGCAACGACGAACTGCTGGCCAAGCTGCACGCGGGCGGCACCGGTTACGACATCATCGTGCCTAGCCAGAATGCGGTCGCCGAGCTGATCCAGGAGAAAAGCCTGATGGCGCTGGACAAGGCGCTGCTGCCTAACCTCAAGAACATGGATCCATCGTTCCTGAAGGCATCATACGACCCGACCGGAAATTACCATGTCATCAAGGACTTCGGCATAACGATGTTCTTCTACAACAACAAGATCGTGACCGAGCAGCCGGCCACGATGCTCGACTTCTATCACGCGCTGAATAAGTACTCGAGCAAGGGCCGCACCAACCTCCTGGACGGGGCGGAAGAAGTCGTGCCGCTCGCGCTGATGGCGCTCAGCATGGACCCCAATACCTCGAGCCAGGCCGACTTCACTAGGGTGAAGTCGTTCCTGCTCTCGGTCCGCAAGGGCGTCACCACCATCGACTCGTCCGCCTACATCAACGACGCCATCGCCGGCAAGATCATCCTCAGCCAGGGGTGGAACGGCGACGTGCGCCGGATCGTGCAGGGGCGCAAGAAGGAAGGCGACATCACCGCGGTCATCCCGCAGGCGGCATCGGAGATCTGGGCGGATAACTGGTGCATCCCGGTGGGCGCGCCGCATCCGGTCGCCGCGCACGCCTGGATCAACTGGCTGCTCACCCCCAGCACCGCCGTGACCGAGATGAACTACCACAACTACCCCATCCCGATCCCGAGCGCGCTGGCCCAGGTGCCCGCGAGCCTGCGTAACGATCCCATGTTCAACGTTCCCAAGCGGTACACGAACAACTACCACTACATACTCAACGTCAGCCCCCAGGTCGTGGAGGCCCGCACCCAGATCTACTCGGAGTTCAAGGCGGCCTGATGGCTGTCGCCGAGAAGGCACCCGAAGAGGCCGTCGTCCCGGCGGCCCGGCGAGCACCTCGGTCATTCCGGCCGCATTATCCGCCATGGCTGACATTGCCATCGCTGGCGTACTATGCCATCTTCTTCCTGGGGCCGATGGCTATCCTGGTCGCGTTCTCGCTGGCAACCCAGAAGGGCTTCGGCAGCCTCAGCTACGGGTTCGACACTTCTCAGTACAGCCAGATCGCAAACTCGCTGTACATCACCATCTTCGAGCGCACGCTGGTGATGGCCGGAATCGGATCCGTGCTGACGATCGCGGTGGGCTACCCGATCGCCTACTGGATGGCTCGCTACCTCACGACGTACAAGATGCTGGCGCTGCTGCTCGTCGTCGTGCCGTTCTGGACGTCGTTCCTCATCCGCACCTACGCGCTGAAGATCATCCTGGACCCCAACGGATACCTCGCCAGAGACTTTGGCCTCAACATCTTGTACACCAAGTACGCCGTGGGCGTGGGCCTGGTCTACAACTACCTGCCACTGTTCATCCTGCCGGTGTTCGCCTCGCTCGAGCGGATGGACTGGACCTTGATCGAGGCCGCCACCGACCTGGGGGCACGCCCGCTCAATGCGTTCCGGCAGATCACGCTCCGGCTCACCATGCCCGGCGTCGTCACCGGGGCGCTGCTGGTGTTCATCCCCATGACGGGCGAGTACATCATCCCCAACATCTTGAGCGGCGGAAAATACGAGTTCGTCGGTAACGTCATCGGCGATCAGTTCAACCAGGCCCAGAACCAGCCATTCGGCTCGGCGCTGTCGATCGCGCTGATGGCGGCGCTGTCGGTATTCGTCATCGTGTACATCCTGTTCGCCACGAAGGAGGAGCAGTTCGGTGCCTAAGCGCCTTAAGGCCAAGCACGGATTCACCGTATGGGCGCTGGCGACGTACGCCTTCTTGTACCTGCCGATCCTGGTGATGGTGATCTTCGCCTTCGATAAGCCGTCGGCCACCTCGATCGCCGCCTACCACGGCTCCAACATCTGCAATATCCCGCCTGACCAGGTCGGCAACATCACGGTCTGGAATGGGTTCACCTCCTGCTGGTTCAGCGCCGGCCTGCATGACCCGACCTACATCCCGGCGATCGTCACCAGCCTGCAGATCGCGGCGGTGGCGTCGGTCATCGCCACCGTCCTTGGCCTGTGCGCGGCGCTTGCGCTGGCCCGGATGAAGCCGCGGTTCCGTGCGCCGTTCGACGCCATCGTGTACCTGACCCTCGTCGTACCCGAGATCGTCATCGCGGTGGCCTCACTCATTTTCTTCGTGCAGGCGCACAACCACATCCAGGGCTTCCCGCCGCTGGGGAAGGCCACCATCCTGATCGGCCAGGTGGTGTTCAGCGCCTCGCTGGCGATGCTCATCATCCGGGCCAGGTTCGTGGGGATGGGCGACGTGCTCGAAGAGGCCGCCTACGACCTCGGCTCCGGGCCGCTGGCCACGTTCCGCCAGATAACCCTGCCCAGGCTCATTCCCGCCATCGTGGCCGCGGGGCTGCTTTCCTTTACCTTCTCGTTCGACGACTACGTGCTACCTGCGTTCACCAACGGCACGACCAACACCTGGCCGATCGTGCTGTACTCGGCCGTGCGGTTCAATCTCACCCCTGCCGTCAACGCCCTGGCCACGATCATGCTCGCCGCCACCGTACTTGCGGTGGTGATCACCGCCATCGTGCTGCGGCGCAGTCGCGTGCAGGTCACCCCTGGCCAGGAGAAGGCACGGGGCCTGGACGCCGCCCTCGGCCTCCGCTGACCGGCAGTGGCTGGCCGGCGGGCGCTCTAGCATCCTGGTATGACAGCGCTGGGGGATCTGGACCGCGGCAGGATCAGTGCGCTGCGCGCGCGGGAGCTCGCGCGCTTCCGGGCGGGACGGCCCCGGACGCTTGCGATGATCGACCGCGCCCGGGCGCACATGCCCAACGGCATGCCGATGGCATGGATGGCCACCGACAACGACCAGCCGGTCTATGTCGACCACGGCAGCGGCCCTGGCTTCACCGACGTCGACGGGTTCGGCTACGTCGACTTCAATGCCTCGGACATGGCGATGTTCTGCGGGCACGCGAACCCGGAGATCGTCGCGGCGGTCGCGGCCCAGGCGGCACGGTCCACGCAGTTCCTGCTGCCGACCGAGGCCTCGGTGGAGGTGGCTGAGGAACTTGCCCGCCGCTACCCCGTCCGGCAGTGGCAGTTCACCTTGTCGGCCACGCAGGCCAACACCGAGGTGATCCGGCTGGCCCGGGCCGTCACCGGCCGCGAAGTGATCGTGCTGTTCCAGGGCCACTACCACGGCGGCTTCGAGGAAGGCCTGGTGGACATCGCGGACGGCCAGGCCAGGACGCTGCAGCGCGGGCTGTCCAAGGGCGTCACCGGCCGGGTGCGGATCGCCCAGTTCAACGACGTCGACGCGCTGCGCCGGGCGCTCGAACCTGGCGACGTGGCCCTCGTGCTGACCGAGCCGGCCATGACCAACACCATCCACATGCTGCTGCCCGAACCTGGCTGGCACGCCAGCCTCCGCGCCCTGACCCGGGACTACGGCACCCTGCTCGGTATCGACGAGACGCACACTCACGTGGTGGGGCCAGGCGGAGCGACGGCGATCTGGCAGCTGCGACCCGACATGGTCACGATCGGCAAGGCAGTGGCCGGCGGCCTGCCCATGGGCGTCTACGGCGTCACGGCCGCGCTGGGCGAGGAGCTGGACGCGGCACGGAACGTGGCGACCGGCGGCACCCTGTTCGGGAACCCGCTGTCCGCGGCGGCCGCCAAGGCGGCGCTGACCCGGGTGCTCGTCCCTGAGGCGTACTCCCGCACGACGGCCCTGGGAGCCGAGCTCGCCGACGGAATCGAGGCGGCCATCGGCTCCGCCGGCCTGCCGTGGACGGTGATCCGGCTCGGGCCCCGGTCGGGCCAGTGGTACGGCCCTGCGCCGCGCACCGGCGCCGAGGCATACGCGCGCACAGATGACGAGCTAACCCGGCTCATCCGGATCTGGCTCGCCAACCGCGGCATCTGGGAAGGCCTGCCTGGCGCGGGCCCGACGGTCCCGGTGCCGGCCACCGGTGCCGACGTCACCCGCTACATCGAGGCCTACGCAGAACTGCTGTCCGCGCTCCGCTGACCCAGCTCCGGCATCATCCACCGATGTAACTCGTTGTATTAATTATATAACTGTGGGTATACGCTCGGTAGGCCAAGTCGTCCGCATCGGCTGGACGGCGAGGCGCCGGGATGGCGGGGGCGCCGGGATGGCGGATGCCCTGGCGGGACGAGAGGAATCTATCGTGACAACCGGGGACAGTCTGGGCAAGGCACGGGACTCTGGTGCCACCGCACGGGGGCGGGGCTGGCAGGAACCCGATTTCCGGGCGCTGTTTGAGTCGGCACCAGGTTCCTACCTGGTCCTGAACGCCGACCGGGTGATCGTCGCCGTCAGCGAGGCCTTCCTGCGGGAGACCACGTCCAGCCGGGCCGACATCGTCGGCCAGCGCATCTTCGACATCTTCCCCGGCAGCTCCGCCGACTTCGGCACCGCTATGGTGACCGAGGCGGCAGATCTTCGCGCCTCGCTGGACCGGGTCTGCCGCGACCGCGCGCCGGACACGATGGCCGTGCACAAGCACGAGGTCAGCCTGCCCGACGCCAACGGCGGCGGCACCGAGATCCGCTACCGGAGCCGGGTGAACTCGCCCGTATTCGGGCCGCGTGGCGAGCTTGCCTACATCATCCACAAGGTTGAAGACATCACCGGCTACGTCCAGCTCAAGCAGCAGGACACCGAGCAGCAGCTACTGGCCGGCCAGCTGCAGCTCCGGACCGAGCAGCGGGAAGCCGAGGTGGTCGGCCGCTGCCGGGAGCTGCAGGCGGCCAACGAGGCGCTGCGGGCTGACTGCGAGGCCCTGCGCGCCGACAATGCCGTCAGCAAGCATTTCCTGTCGCGGGTGAACCACGAGCTGCGCACCCCGCTCAACACCATCCTCGGCTTCGGCGAGCTGCTCAGCTTCAGCGACATCACCGCCGAGCACCGCGAATGGATGTCGATGATGCTCAAGGCAGCCCAGCAGCTGCTGCAGCTCCTGGATGAGGTGCTGGACATCTCCCGCGGCGATGCCGGGGAGCTGTCACTGTCCATCGAAGCCGTCCCGGTGCAGGACGTCATCGCCGACGCGCTCGAGGTCATCCGTCCGCTGGCGCTGTCGCGCGGCGTTCACCTTGACCCCGCCCCGCAGCTGCCGGACGGCCAGTACGCGGCCGCCGACCTGCAGCGGCTACGGCAAGTGCTGATCAACTTGCTGTCGAACGCGATCAAGTACAACTACCCGGAAGGCAAGGTGACAGTCAGCGTCGGCAAGCAGCCAGGCAACCGCGTCCGGATCAGCGTCGCCGATACCGGCCGGGGCATCGCCGAAGATCAGCTTGGCAAGTTGTTCACGCCGTTCGAGCGACTCGATGCCGCGCAGGCCGGGGTCGATGGCGCCGGGCTCGGCCTGACCCTGTCCCATCACCTGATCGCCGCGATGGGCGGTTCCACCGGGGTGACAAGCACTCCCGGCGAGGGCAGCATGTTCTGGGTCGACCTGCCCGCCGCCGAGCCGATCGCCATCACCCAGCCCGCGGTCGGGCACGACCCGATAGTCGCCAGCCGGACCTACCCGGCCGCCAGAACCGTGCTCTACGTGGAAGACATGGTCGAGAACCTCCGGCTGGTGGAGCAGGTACTCAAGCAGCGGCCGTCAGCCACCCTGATCCCGGCCATGCTCGCCGGGGTCGCTCTCGACCTGGCCCGGCAGCACCGTCCCGACTTGATACTGCTGGACTTGCGGCTGCCCGACATGCCTGGCGAGGATGTCATGCATCAGCTCCGCATCGATCCCGCCACCCGCAACATTCCCATCGTCATCCTGAGCGCTTACGCATCCCAGAAGCACATCGATCAGCTGCTCGCCAGCGGCGCGACCGCGTATCTCACCAAGCCGATCCGGGTGCGCGACCTGCTGCAGGTCCTGGACGGCATACTCGGCGAGGCCGTGGCCGACGCGGTGCACGCCGTTCCGGCGGCCGATGCCGCGGCCGGTCATCACGGTACGCCCGGGACGGACCGCGCGCCCGGCGGTCAAGAGGCTCCATAAGAGAACTCTTAATCCGCGGTCGCCCACATCCGCCAGCAGGACTTACAGTCGGGTCTAGGACAGCAGTACTGCCGAAAGGTACCTGGACATGAGTCGTGAGCCGGATGAGGCCCTCGAAGTCCTTCGAGGGGTGTGGAGCGCGCAGGGGCAGACCAGCGCGGACCTGGACGAGGCCTGCGGCCCCGCGAAATCCTGCAAGCGAATGGCAGACGTCGGCTTCGACGGCCTGGCGGGCGCCGATGGTGACGTTGACCTGCGCACCGCCTGGCGGGCCAGGCTGGAGCGCGAGGGCAAGCTGACTCCCGGCACCGGGAGCGTCCGGGACCTCGTCTTCGGGTCAGCTGAGTCCCGCTGACTGCCGAGGATGCCGGCCGCGGGCAGCGCGGCTGGGCGGACGGCCCGAAGACCGTCCGTGAGCTAGCCGAGATCTTGCGGCAGGGCGGCTACCTCGCCGACCGCGGCCTTGCCACCGCATTGTTCGTGTCACTGTCCCTGCACCGGCCGATCCTGCTTGAGGGCGAGGTCGGGGTGGGCAAGACCGAGGTCGCCAAGGTGCTCGCAACCGTGTTCGGCCGGCGGCTGATCCGGCTGCAGTGCTACGAGGGCATCGATACCAACCAGGCACTCTACGAATGGGACTATGCCCGCCAGATGCTGCACATCCGGGCCCTGTCCGAGCACCAGATCGCGGATGAGGCGGCAGTTGACAAGCTGTTCGGCCCGAAATTCCTGCTGGAGCGGCCGCTGCTGGAAGCGGTCCGTGCCGGTGATCAGGCGGTGCTGCTGATCGACGAGGTGGACCGCGCCGACGATGAGTTCGAGGCCTTCCTGCTCGAGGTCCTTTCCGACTTCCAGATCAGCGTTCCCGAGATCGGCACCATCAAGGCGGCGAGTCCGCCGATGGTCGTCCTCACCTCCAACCGCACCCGTGAGCTGCACGACGCGCTGAAGCGGCGCTGCCTTTACCACTGGATCGGCTACCCGCCCGCCGAGCGCGAGGTGGAGATCGTGCTCGTCCGGGAGCCTGGCGTGTCGCAGGCGCTGGCCCGCAAGGTGGTTGCCGCGGTCAACCGGCTGCGCGAGCTTGACCTAGCCAAGCCGCCCGGAGTCGCCGAAACCATCGACTGGGTCCGGACCCTCGACTTCCTTGGCGAGACCGGGCTCGATGCCCAGGTCGCGCAGGACACCCTGGGTGCCGTGGTGAAGGAACGCGACGACCTGGAACTGGTGCGGGACAACCTGGAAGAGATCACGTCCGGTGCCTGAGCGCGCTCCGCTCGTCGGCGTGCTGGTGGATTTCGCGCACGAGCTTCGCATCGCCGGGCTGGCCGTGGGCTCCGGCGACGTGCTGACCTACTGCGCCGCGCTCGCGCCGCTTGACCCGACCGACCTGCTCGACCTGTACTGGGCCGGGCGCACGACGCTCGTCACCCGCCGCGAGAACATCGGTATCTACGACGCCGTGTTCAGGAGATTCTTCCTCGCTGCGGCTGCCGATCCGGTCCGCGAGCTGCTGTCGATCAAGGCGACGGCCGCGGCGGAGACTCAGGCAGTGCTGCAAATCCCGGCCACTGAGCCGGACGACGACAGGCGCGGGGACAAGGCGATGCTCGGCCTGATGGCTTCCGATGCGGACGTCCTGCGGCACAAATCGTTCACCGCCTGCACGCCGGAGGAACTCGCCGCGCTCCGGCGGATCATGGCCCGGATCCGGCTGACTCCGCCCAGGCGGCGCACCCGGCGCACCGCCGCCGCGCGGTCCGGGCGGGCGCCTGACCTGCGCCGCACGGTCCGCGAGTCGATGCGCATGCACGGCGAGCCTGCCGAGCTGTTCTGGCGGCAGCGCCGGGTCAGGCTCCGGCCGCTGATCCTCATCCTCGACATCTCCGGCTCGATGGCCGACTACTCGCGCAATCTCCTGCAGTTCGCGTACTCCGCGAAGCGCGCGGCGGCCAAGGTCGAGGTCTTCTGCTTCGGCACCCGGCTCACCCGGGTGACCAGGGCGCTGCAGCACCGCCGACCGGACGATGCGCTGGAACTGGCCGCGAAGGCGGTATTCGACTGGGAGGGCGGGACCAGGATCGGCGACTCGCTGGACGCCTTCGTCCGGGACTGGGGGCGCCGGGGAATGTGCCGCGGCGGCGTCGTGGTGGTCTGCTCCGACGGCCTCGACCGCGGCGACCCGGGCGTCCTGGCGACGGCAATGGAGCGGCTCTCCCGGCTCAGCCACCTAGTGGTATGGATGAACCCGCACAAAGGCGACAACAAGGACTTCCGGCCCAGCACGCTCGGGATGATGGCCGCCGCGCCGCACATCGACCTGATGCTGTCCGGCCACGACCTGAATAGCCTGGAAGAGCTGGCCGCGCTGCTGCCGAACCTGAGCTAGCGGCGCTGCCGCCGAACCCTAGTTAACTGCCGCCGAAACCGAGGTCAGGAGTACCCCAGTGAGATGGAGCGTTGGCATCGAGGCCGAAGGTGACCGGGTGCTCTCGCGCGAGGAGGTAGTCGAGCTTGCCGATGCCGTCGCGGCCAGCGCGGGTATCGCCACCGGAATCGGGACGAACCGCTATGGCGCCCGGCTGGTAGTCCAGGCCGGCAGCCGGGACGAGGCAATCGAGAAGGCAGCCGCGGAATTCGGCCGCGCCGTGGCGAAGGCGGGGCTGCCGCGCTGGCCCGTCACGCGGACCGAGGCCGTCAGTGAGGCCGGCCAGGCCGAGGGCTCCGGCAAGACCGGCTACCCGGGTTACCCGGGCGGCGACGGATGATCAGGCTCGGGTCACTTGCCGGGTACCCATTCGAGGGCCCGCGCCTGCTCGGCGGGTGGACACCGCCGTCGGCCGCGGCCGTCTACGCGATCGCGTACAAGCCGGAACCAGACACCAGGCCCGGCCGGTACGCGGTCATCTACGTGGGCCACTGCGATGACCTCGCCGCCGAGCGCTTCCCCTTTCAGCACCCGCGTGCGCACTGCTGGGTGCGCCGGGCCGGATCCCGGTGGAAGGTATACATCTGCACGTACGAGGTGCCGGGCGGCGGCCGGCCGCACCGGGAGCAGATAGCCCGTGAGCTCATGGCGGTGTACCAGCCGCGCTGCAACGCCCAGCAATACGACCAGTCATGGAAGGACGAGTGGATCGGCGAGTACACGGCGCCCACCACCGGCCCGGTCGCCCGCCGCGGCCCGGACGGCTCCGCGCTGTCCTAGCGGGGTTCTTACGGCCGCGGCGCGTAGCCGACGGCATCATGCAGGCGCGAGCGGCGCCGACCAGAGGCCGGCCGGGCAGGCTCAGGCTCGGCGGGCCGCTCGGGAACGGGCGTGACATCGGTAACGATTTCTTCGGCCATCCCGTAGAGCAGCGGCAGGGCGCCAGCCACCACGCCGCCGGTCTGGTTGATGTGCTCGACGCCTGGCCCGATCAGCCTGGCGTGACCGACGATCGTGGCGACTATCTCCGCGCACTCCTCGAGGTTCCCGGCGATCCGGGTGAGCAGCGTTCCCACCCAGTACAGATAGAACGCCAGGCCGGCGACCAGCAGCAGGATGTCGACGACGGTCAGGATGACCAGCGTGGTCATGATTTCACCTTTCCGAGCACGCGGCCGAGGAACAGGTGGTGCTGGAGGCCTTCGGCCAGCACCGCCTCCACGCCGTCGGCAACCTGCGGGATGAGCTCGGTGTCCGAGGTGTTCGCCGCCGCGGCTTTCAGCGTGTCCCGCACCTCGACGACGCGGCGGTCAATGATCTTCACGAGCCAGATGAGCAGGCTCAGCAGTGCCGCAACCGCCAGCACTACCACGAAGCCGACGATGATCGCGCTCACCCACAGGGCATGCTCGGTGCCGGACATGGCCAGTGCGTGCATCGCTAGCCTCCCAGCCTTGAGCGGCCGCGCTGCAGGCCGCCGATGATGATCGTGGCGTGCTCGATCGTCGTGCGCAGTGCCGCGAGCGGCGCGGTGTTGTGCACCGCCTGGGTCAGCGCGCCGTTGATCTTCGGCGCCTCCGTGCCGATGGCGCGGGCCAGCAGCAGGATCGGCACCACCAGCGCCACGACGACGATAACGATCACGATGCCGATCGTGTAGCCCACGATCCAGCCCGTGTGGCTCGTGCTGTCCCCGGCGGCCTGCGCAAGGACGTATGCGTGCATCAAAGGCTCCTTTGCCGATTCAGACCGTTTCGCAGAAGTCGCGCACCGGTTTCAGGCTCGCGTTCACCGAGGTAAGCCGGTCCGGCACCGCGGCAGTCAGCTGCGCGACGGCCTGCACCCCGCCGGTGGTCGCGACGAGCGCCGCGCGCACCTGCCGGAGATGCAGGATGACCCGTAGCAGGCCCACCGCGGTGATCCCGATGATCAGCGCGGCGATGATCAATGTCGCCCAGGCGGCTGCTGGCATGGCGGTTGTCCTTTCTGCTCAGCCGATCTGCTCAGCCGAGAAGCTTGGCGACGGAGCCCGCGTACCGGACGGCGCCGACGGCCACTTCGTTGACGGTCCGGTCGGTCGTGGCCAGCCCTTCCGGCACGCCGCTGAGCTGCCCGACGAGGTCGACTCCCCCGCTGAGGATCTCGTCGGCGGCGCCCCGGATCCGCTCGACCGCGGCGAGCACCCGGTTCAGCAGGAAGATGACGACGGGCAGGATCACGACAAGCAGGACGACGTTGCCTATCCACCACAAGACCATGGTTCGTTCTCCTCAGCTGGCGGCCTGGTAAGGGGCGAAGAACCGGCGGAAGACGCGGCGCAGCGCCATCATCGCGGCCCGCAGGCCGACGGTGAAGCCCTTCGCCTCGGCGGCAGCGGCGGCGAGCCGCTCCGGCGACTCACCGCGCTCGGCCCGGTCGATCCGGTCCTGCAGGTTAGCGGCGAAGTCACGCATCAGCACGGCGGTCACGTCGGAGATCATGCCCCGGCCGTACTGCGCGGCGGCGCCGGAGAGCTGCAGATCCTGGGTCACGGCGACCTTGGTGCCGCGCCCGGAGCGCGCCAGCGTGGCCGTGACGATCATGCTGGCCTGGCCCCTGCCCTTCTCCTCGGCGCCGCTGGCATGCACCACGATCCGATTGGCGGCGTCATCGCGCTCGGTGATGTCCGCGGTTCCGGCGAAGCGCAGCCTGACCGGGCCCATCCGGACGACCACCCCGCCCTTGTACTTGTCGCCGCCGAGGTCGTCGGTCAGCTCGGCGCCGGGCAGGCACGCCGCGACCTGGGGGATGTTCTCGAAGAACTGCCACACCTTCTCGACCGGCTCGGCGACCTCGAAGTCGTTCTTGATCAGCATCGGGTCCCTTTCTTCAGGTAGGCAGCGGGATCCTGCTCGAACGCCCGCCGGCACCCGGCCCGGCAGAAGTAGTAGATGACGCCGTCGTGCTCCAGCGGGTGGCTGGCCGGGCCGGCCGTCACGGTCATCCCGCAGACCGGGTCCACGGCCTCCGCGGGCCTGGCCGGCGCATCCGCTCCGCCCGTAGCCGCGCCCGCTGCGCCACTCGACAGCGCCCCGGCAGCACGCAGCTGGACAAGCTCGGCAAGCACGGCGACCGCGATCTCCCGGTGTGACGTGCGGCCAAGGTCCAGGCCGGCCGGCACCCGGACCCGGTCAAGCTGCTCGCTGGGCACGCCCCGGTCGGCGAGATAGCCGAGCACCGCCGCGCCGCGCCGATGCGATCCAATCAGACCCAGGTAAACGGGCCGAGCGGTGACAGCCTGCTCGACCGCCTCCTCGTCGCCATGGCCCTGTGTCGCGACCACCACCATGGAGCGCTCATCCGCGTTCGCAGCGGAGAAATCGACGCCGTCGATAAGCTGCGCGTTCCAGCCGAGCGCGCTGGCTAGCTCGGTGAGCGTGCTGGCCATCGGCGAGCGGCCGACGACGACCAGGTGCGGCACCGGAAGGACAGGCTCGATGTAGACCTCAAGCGCGCCTTCGCTCTGGCAGGAGATCGGAACGACGGTCATCCCGTCCGGCACCGCCGGTCCGAACCGCGCCGCGTTGCCAAACTGCCCGGCGCTGCCAAACTGCTCGGGGCTGCCAGCCTGATTGAGGCGGCCAAACTGCTCGGGACTGCCGAGCAGCAGCAGGCGTGGCACGCCCGCGGCGATCACCTGCCGCGCCTCGCGCAGCACCACCGGCTCCGCGCAGGCTCCGCCGATCCAGCCGTGCAGCTCGCCGTCCGCCGTGATGATCGCGCGGGCGCCCTGCTGGCCGGACGACGGGCCCTGCCGCCAGACCACGGTGGCGAGCGCGAACGCCTGGCCGCGCCGCCGCAGCTCGGCGGCCTGCTCCAGCACGCCCCAGCCATCGTCCATCGGCGGCGTCCGGTCAGTCATCCGTGTGCACCGGCGGCTCGCCGGAGATGTCGCGGCGATAGGTGATCGCCTCCCAGACCCGGTCTGGCAGCAGCGGCATGTCGATGTTGCGGACCCCCGTTCCCTTGAGCGCGTCGAGTACCGCGTTGACGAAGGCCGCCGGGCCGCCGACCGCCGCGCACTCGCCGATCCCCTTGGCGCCGATCGGGTGATGCGGGCACGGCGTGACGACCTCACTGTGCAGCTCGAAGCCGGGGGTCTCCCAGGCGGTCGGCAGCAGGTAGTCCAGGTAGTTCGAGCCTACGCAGTTGCCCTCGGCGTCGAACGTGATGAACTGCATGTTGGCCATCGCGTAGGCCTCGGTCAGCCCGCCCATGATCTGTCCCTCGACGATCATCGGGTTGATCCGGATGCCGCAGTCGTCGACGGCGACCATGTTCAGCACGTCCCAGACCCCGGTCTGCGGGTCGACCTCCACCGTGACGATGTAGACGGCGAATGGCCAGGTGAGGTTGGGCGGGTCGTAGTAGGCGGTGTTCTCCAGGCCCGGCTCCATGCCGTCCGGCATGTTGCTGTACGCGGCCATCGCGCACTCCTGGATGGTCACGCCGCGGTCCGGCGCGCTGCGGATGTAGAACCGGCCAAGCTCCCACTCGACGTCCTCCTCGGACACCTCGAGCAGGTGCGCGGCCAGCTTGCGGGCCTTGGCGCGGATCTTGCGGGACACCATCGCCACCGCGGCGCCGGCCACCGGCGTGCTCCGGGACGCGTAGGTGCCCATGCCGAACGGCGCGGTGTCGGTGTCGCCCTCCTCGACCACCACGTCCTCGGCCGGGATGCCGAGCTCGTGGCTGACGATCTGGGCCCAGGTCGTCTCGTGCCCCTGGCCCTGGCCCCGCGCGCCCGTCCGGACGATGGCCTTGCCGGTCATGTGCACCTTGAGCTCGGCCGAGTCGAACATCTTGATGCCGAGAATGTCGTACTCGCGGCTGTTGCCGGCGCCCAGCGGCTCGGTCATGGTGGAGATGCCGAGGCCGAGCAGCCTGCCCCGCGCCCTGGCTTCCTCCTGCTGGCGCCGGAAGTCCTCGTAGCCCACCGCCTTCAGGCCGACCTCCAGGCACTTGCCGTACTGGCCCGAGTCGGTCAGGAAGCCAAACGGGGTGCGGTGCGGGAACTGATCGTCGGCCACGAAGTTCATCCGCCGGAACTCCGCCTGGTCCATGCCCAGGTCATCAGCGGCCGCCTGCATCATCCGCTCCTGGAAGAACATCGCCTCGGTGACCCGGAACGAGCACCGGTACGCGACGCCGCCCGGCGCCTTGTTGCTGTAAGTGCCGCGGGCCGTGAGGTGCGCGACCGGGACGTCGTAGGCGGCGAACGCCGAGTGCATCAGCCCGATCTTGAACTTGCTCGGCTGCGCGTCGGAGAAGAACGCACCGTGATCGGCGTCGGTGTGCATCCGGACGGCGAGGATCTTGCCGTCGCTGCGCAGCGCCATCTCGCCGTCCAGGTACACGTCGCGCGCGAACCCGGTGGAGATCAGGTTGCCGGACTTGTCCTCGATCCACTTCACCGGGCGTTCCAGCAGGATCGAGGCCAGGATGGAGCAGACATAGCCGGGATAGACCGGCACCTTGTTGCCGAAGCCGCCGCCGATGTCCGGCGAGATGATCCGGATCATGTGCTCGGGCAGCTCGGCGACCAGCGCGACCGCGGCGCGGATGATGTGCGGCGCCTGCGTCGTCATGTACACCGTGAGCTTGGACGTCGACCGGTTGTAGTCCGCGATCGACCCGCAGCACTCGATCGGCGACGGGTGCGAGCGCGGGTAGTGCAGGTGCAGCTTCGAGATCTTGTCCGCCTGCGCGAAGGCCCGGTCGGTGCCATCGGCGTCGCCCACTGCCCAGTCGTAGATGACGTTGTCCAGCTGGTTTTCCTTGTCATCACGGATGACCGGCGCGCCTTCGGCGACGGCCTGCGCCGGGCTGACGATCGCCGGCAGCGGCTCGTAGTCGACGTCGATCAGCTCGCAGGCGTCCTTCGCGATGTACGGGTCGTCGGCGATGACGCAGGCCACTTCCTGGCCCTGGAAGCGCACCTTGTCCGTGGCCAGTACCGCCTGCGTGTCATAGGACAGCGTCGGCATCCAGGCCAGGTTGCGGGTCGCCATCATCTCGCCGGTGAGCACCAGGTGCACGCCGGGCATCTGCCATGCCTTGCTGGCGTCGATCGACTTGATCCGCGCGTGCGCCAGCGGGCTGCGCAGGATCTCCATGTGCAGCATCCCGGGCAGGGTGATGTCGTCGGTGTAGTTGCCGGTGCCCCGGATGAACCTGCTGTCCTCAACGCGCTTGCGGCTCGCGCCCAGCCCGCCGATCTTGATCTCGTCTAGTGCCTGCGACACTTCCGTCTCCCGTCTGGTCAGCTAGCGCCGGTGCTAGCCAGCTGATTGGGACCTGAGCTTGTCGGCGGCCCACAGGACCGACTTGACGATGTTCTGGTAGCCGGTGCAGCGGCACAGGTTGCCGGACAGCGCCCAGCGCACCTCGTCCTCGGTCGGGTCGGGATTGCGGTCGAGCAGCGCCTTCGCGGCCATCATCATTCCCGGCGTGCAGAATCCGCACTGCAGCCCGTGCTCCTCCCGGAAGCCTTCCTGCAGCGGATGCAGCTCGCTGGCGGTCGCCAGTCCCTCGACGGTGCTGATCTCGTGGCCGTCCGCCTGCACGGCGAGCATGGTGCAGGACTTCACCGCCTGCCCGTCGACCAGGACCGTGCACGCGCCGCAGTTGGTCGTGTCGCAGCCCATGTGCGTGCCGGTCAGCCCGATGCCCCGGCGGATCAGGTGGGACAGCAGCAGCCGGGGCTCCACCTCGGCGATCTTCTTCGCGCCGTTGATGGTGAACTTGATCCGGCATACCGGGACGTCGCTGACGGCCTGATCGCCGGGGTCGTCGAAAACGGTCGTCATGTCAGGCTGCCCTTTCCGCCGCCGCGTCCGCGCGGCTCAGGATGCGCGTGACGAAGGTGCGCACCATGTGCCGCTTGTATTCCGCGCTGCCCCGATGATCGGTCTTGGGCCGGGCCGCGTCCGCGGCGAGGCCGGCCGCCTGCTCGATGGCCTCAGCGGTCAGCGGCCGCCCGACCAGCGCCTCGCTGGCGGCGGCGGCGTCGATGGTGGATCCGCCGACGCCGGTCAGCGCGATGCCGGCCCGGGCCACGTTCTCGCCGGAGGTCTCCACCGCGACCGCCACGCCGACGGTCGCGAAGTCGCCGACCCGGCGCTCCAGCTTGAGGTAGCCGCCCGCCCGGGTGCCCTGCGGTGGCGGGATGACCGCCTCGACGGCGATCTCGTCCGGCTCGAGCACGGTCTGGAACGGCCCGGTGACGAAGTCGGCGACCCGGATCGTCCGCCGTCCTCGCGGTCCCTGCGCCACCACCGAGCCGCCGAGCGCCAGCACCACCGAGGCCCAGTCACCCTGCGGGTCGGCGTGGCAGAGCGAGCCGACGAGCGTGCCGCGGTTGCGCACGATGGGATCGGCGATCAGCGGCGCGGCCGCCGTCATGGTCGGCTGGGTGCCCGGCAGCAGCGCCGAGTGCTCAAGGTCAGCGTGCCGGCACAGGGCGCCGATGCGCAGCGTCCCGTCCGGGTCGGCGTGATGGTAGCCGAGCCCGGGCAGGTTGTTGATGTCGACGATCAGCTCCGGCGACGCGAAGCGCAGCTTCATCAGCGGCACCAGGCTCTGGCCGCCGGCCAGCACCTTCGCTTCGTCGCCGCCCGCTTGCAGCAGGCCGATCGCGGCATCGAGCGAACGCGGTGCCTCGTACCGGAACCGGGACGGGTACATCCGATCCTCCGTGTCCTCGCTGGACGTTGAATCGCAGGTCAGCCCCGCGCCGAGGGCTCGGACTCGGGGCCTGTGCGCGGCGGCTCAGCGTGCGCGGGCTCGGTCCGCGGCGGCTCGGTCCGCGGCGGCTCGGTCCGCGGCCGGGCCGACTCCGGGTCCGCCACCGCGACCGGGAGCGAGTCCTCCTCCGGATCCGGCCGCGGCTCCTGGTGCGGCGGCCATGGCCCGGACACCGGCTGTCCCGCGATCTTGAGGTAATCCATCAGCTCGGGCCAGGCCCAGACGGTCGGGCTCTTCCCGGTCTTCGGCGCGTGCTCGACGAGTTCGTACAGGCGCGGATTGCCCTGGCTGTGCCCGCTGGACTCGATCCGCATGGTGCGTGCTCCTGCCGTCGGACGGCCCGGTATGGCACCGTCAGCTCTGATACCGCCATGATCTGCCGCACCTGACCGCCCCGCAATACGCGAATAAGCTCTTGCTTAAGTCGGCCATTCACGCCCGTGGCCTGCGCATTCTCACGGTCAGGCCGGAATTAGCTCCAGATCGTTACATAAACGGGAGGGCGGAACCTGGACGGCGGCACGCCGGCCGCCGGCGAGCGCATCAGCTGCATGGCCTCCGGGGTGCCGAGGAAGCGGCGCAGCGCGCTGGCCGTGGTGCTCCGGTGCTGGCGCTCCAGCATGGTGACGTGCCAGCAGGCGTCCATCGGCGATCCCGGCAGCTCGACCAGCGAGAGCTCGCCGCGGCGCAGCTGCTGGGCGACCAGGTGCTCCACCGCCGGGGCTACCCCGGCTCCGTCGGCCGCCGCGGCCCACGCGGCGGTCTGGTTGGGGAACACCCCGATCCTGCTCTCCGGTATGCGCAGCTGGGCGAGCAGCTGGCCGGTGTCGCTGCCGGGATCGGTGCCGGACGGATCCACCAGCCAGCGCCACTGGCTGGGGCTGCCCCTTGGCCTGGACTTCCCGGCGGTGACGACGACAAGCCGGTACCGGAATACCGGCTCGGTGACCACCGGCAGCGCCGGATCGCGGGGCGTGCCGGGGCCGATCGCGACATCAGCGAGCCGGTTGGCGACCAGCACGGCCATCTCGTTGCTCGCGGCCACCCCGGCTGATACCTCGACCGAGCCGGCGAAGCGCCGGGTAAACGCCTCCATCAGCGGGCTGATCACGAACTCCGCGATGGCCGGCGTGGCCACCAGGCGCAGCTGGTCCGGGGCACCCTGCGCGGCACGGACCGCGGCGTGCGCCTCGGCGCCGAGCACGACGATCTGCGAAGCGGTGGCGAGCAGCCGGGAGCCGCCCGCGGTCAGCGTCATGCCCCCCGGCCCGCGGCTGACCAGCTGGTCGCCGAGATGCAGCCGCAGTGCCGACAGGGCCTGCGATACGGCAGGCTCGCTGACGCCGAGCGCATTCGCCGCGGCGGTTACCGAGCCGAGCCTGGCAACCAGGACGAACGCGTTCAGCTGGGTGAGCGTCATGACACTGTCGATTATCACGCACAAGGCCGGCTGCCGGCCGCTTGAACGGTGGCCGCCCCGGCCGTGCCGTGCCGCGACGGCGGCTTCCCCGCGATCGTGGTGAATCCCGCGGCGCCGCACCCCTCAATGGTGGTGAATCCCGCGATCGACCACCTTCCATGGTGTGCGCTGGCGAGATTCACCACCTTGGCGTCGGCGGGCCCGCCCTGAGCGCTTGGCGTCGGCTGGGCCGCCCCGAACGTGGTGAATCCCGCGATCGACCACCTTCCATGGTGTGCGCTGGCGAGATTCACCACCTTGGCCGCGGCCCGTCCGCCAGCCAGCGCCGTCCTCGGTCGCTGGCCCCGGCGGCTGCCTCGTAAACTCGGCAGGCGTGGCGTAGCTCCAGGGAGGGTGCATGCAGGTTCCGGCGCACGTCGAGTACGAGAAGGCGACGAGCGTCGAGCACGCGCTTTCGCTGCTGGTCAGGTACGGGCCCGAGGCTCGCGTGCTGGCAGGCGGGCACAGCCTTATCCCGATGATGAAGCTGCGGCTCGTACAGCCGGAGACGCTGATCGACGTCAACGGGCTTAGTGAGCTTTCTTTTATTACGGAGACCAACGGCGAGCTGCGGATCGGCGCGCTGACCCGGCACGCGCAGCTGCTTGAGTCGCCGGCCGCGGGCAGGCGTTTCGCGATCCTGCATGATGCCGAGCGGGTAATCGCCGACCCGATCGTGCGCAACTGGGGTACCGTCGGCGGCTCGCTCTGCCAGGCGGATCCGTCCGAGGACCTGTCGGCAGCCTTCGCGGCGCTGAAGGCGAGCATGGTCATCCGGACACCGGACGGCAGCCGGACGGTGCCGGCCAGGGACTTCCATACCGGACCATACGAGACCGTGGTGGCCCCGGCCGAGCTGCTCACCGAGATCAGGATCGCGATCAGGCCGGGCGGCGGCAGCGCGTATGCGAAGGTCGCGCGCCGGGTCGGCGACTGGCCCGTCGGCGCCGCCGGCGTGGCCATCTGGCTGGACGGCGACACCATCGCGGATGCCGGGATCGGCCTGGCGGCCGTCGGCGCGGAGCATTTCGCCGCCGCCGAGGCCGAGGAGTTCCTGCGCGGCGCGCCGGCCACCGAGGCGAGCTTCGCCCGGGCCGGCCAGATTGCGGCCGAGCATTGCACGCCAAGCTCGGACCAGCGCGGGCCGGCCGACTACAAGCGGCACCTTGCCAGCGAGCTCACCACCCGGGCGCTGCGCCTGGCGCTGCGGCGGGCCCAGCGCCAGGGCACCCCGGCTGGCACCACGCCGGAGCGCGCGGCTGGCACCACGCCGGAGCGCGCGGCTGGCACCGCGCCGGGCGCGCGGCGGACACCGCGCCGGGGCGGATGACATGAAGCTGACGGTGCATGTCAACGGCGCCAGCTACACGCGTGAGATCGAGCCACGGCTGCTGCTCATCCATTTCCTGCGGGACGAGCTGCGGCTGACCGGCTCGCACTGGGGCTGCGACACCTCCAATTGCGGAGCCTGCGTCGTGTGGCTGGACGAGACTCCGGTGAAGTCCTGTACGGTGCTCGCGGCCATGGCGGACGGGCACCGGGTGCGCACGGTGGAAGGACTGGCTCACAACGGTGAGCTGGATCCGGTCCAGCAGGGCTTCGCGCAGTGTCACGGGCTGCAATGCGGATTCTGCACGCCGGGCATGATGCTCACCGCCCGGTGGCTGCTTGACCGCAACCCGGACCCGTCGGCCGCGGAGATCCGCGAGGCGCTGTCCGGCCAGACCTGCCGGTGCACCGGCTACGAGAACATCGTGCGGTCCGTCATCTGGGCGAGCAAGCACAGTGCGAGCAAGCCCAGTGTTAGCAAACCCAGTGCGAGCGGGCCCACTCCGAGCGGGCCCAGTGCTAGCAAGCACAGTGCTAGCAAGCACAGTGCCAGCGGGCACGGGACGAGGGGCCGCCCGTCCGCGGGTGACGATGATGCGGCGCCTGGGGTGCCCGGGTGACCGCCGCGACCGGACCGCAGCGCGGCGGGCAGCAGCAGGACGGCCAGCAGCAGGACGGGCAGCAGCGGGACGGTGCGTACGGGCCGCTGCTGCGCAAGGAGGATGCCCGGTTCATCCGCGGCAAGGGCACCTTCGTCGACGACATCACGCTGCCCGGGATGCTGCACGGCGCGATCCTGCGCAGCCCGCTGCCGCATGCCAGGGTCCTCTCGATCGACACCGCGGCGGCCGAGGCGCACCCCCGGGTCGAGGCCGTCATCACCGGCCGGACGCTGGCCGCCCGCGGCCTTGCCTGGAT
>WNGD01004640.1_pt1 | contig 21928 bp, 15 predicted proteins | sample 5400671 | NCBI WGS metagenome assembly WNGD01 (sample SAMN13153369, study PRJNA577476) | soil metagenome | isolation source: 40 cm soil or saprolite under grassland replicate 2 | place: USA:California | collected 2016-06-15 | reverse complement strand
CTCGGCGCCGATCGCCTGGGACGAACTCGACGATCCGTCGCTGCGGCCCGATGGCTTCACGATCCGGACGATGCTGGACCGGGTGGCCGAGCGTGGCGACGAGTTCCGCCCGGTGCTCGGCGAGGGCCAGCAGCTGCCACCGATGCGCTAGCGCCGGGCGGCGGGCTGCGGGGGAGTGTTAGCTTTCCCGGGTGCGTATCGGTGTGTACGTCGACGGCTTCAACCTGTACTACGGCGCGCGCGGGCTGTGCGGCCGGGGCACCCCGGGCTGGCGGTGGCTGGATCTGCGCGGCCTGGCCGCCGACCTCGTCGGCCGGCGGACCGGCTGGGCGGGCGCGCAGGTGGAGCGGGTCGTGTACTGCCCGGCGCGGATCGACGCCGCCGGGAACCCGTCCGGTCACGCCGACCAGGACGTGTACATCAAGGCGCTGCTGGCCGCGGGCAGCGTGGACCACATCGAGTACGGCACGTACGTGGCCCGGGTCAGAACGGCGCCGCTGGCGCTGAAGGACGCCCGGGGACGGCCCCGGCTCGTCGGCCCCGACTGGCCGGTGATGGTCCAGGATGGCCGCGGCGAGCCGGTCAGCGGGGCGGTGTTCATGGTCTCCTACGCCGACCGCGAGGAGAAGGGCTCCGACGTCAACGTCGCGGCGCACCTGCTGCTCGACGTGCTCGGCGGCGGGGTCGATGGGGCGCTGGTCATCTCCAACGACAGCGACCTGCGCTTCCCGGTCGAGCAGGCACGGCGCCACGTGCCGGTAGGGGTGGTGAATCCCTCACGCAACTACCTCGCCGGCGACCTGCGCGGCGTCCCCACCGCCGGCGCGGGAGGCCACTGGTGGACGAGGCTGACCTGCGGCGACCTGAAGAGCCACCAGCTGCCCGACCCCGCGGGGCGGTACCGGCGTCCCGCCGGGTGGTGAGGTTCCGGCGCTTTGGGGGAAGCCATCCAGCGGCTGCCGCGTTATACTGCTGCCATATACCACCCGGCCCCTCGTGGGCCGGGTTTTCCATGTCACGGGCCGGATGACGCCCGCGAGCATGTCCCCATCCCGCCGCTGGCCCGCCCCGCCCAGAAGCCCGGCGCCAGCGTCCAGCCGGCCGCCTGACAGGCCGCGCGGGAGACGTCCGCTGATGGCGAACGCCGCAAGAAACAATCCCGGCCGCTTGTTGTTGAAGCTACAACCTACAGAGTTCAGGAAGTGAACCGATGAGCACAACGCTGTCGCTGCCGGTGCTGCCACTCGATGACACGGTCGTGCTGCCGACCATGGTCGTGCCGCTGGATATCTCCAGCTCCGAGGCACGGGCGGCCATCGAGGCGGCGCAGATGTCCGCAGAGAAGCCCGGCGGCAACGAGGACGGCCCGCGGGTTCTGCTCGTGCCCCGGCTTGGCGGCACATACGCGCCGGTGGGCACGGTTGGCGCCGTGGAGCAGGTCGGGCGGCTGCCCAGCGGCGAGCAGGCCGCGGTTGTCCGTGGCCTGTCCCGGGTGCGGATCGGCGTGGGCACCACCGGCCCTGGCGCCGCGCTTTGGGTCGAGGGAACCGTGCTGGACGAGCCGTCGGCCAGCCCCCGGGCCCACGAACTGGCCCGTGAATACCGCGGGCTTGCGGCCACGATCCTGCAAAAGCGCGGAGCCTGGCAGCTGGTGGACGTCCTGCAGCGGCTGAACGACCCGTCGGCGCTGGCCGACAGCGCCGGGTACGCCGGCCACCTCAGCCTCGACCAGCGCAAGGAGCTGCTGGAGACCGTCGATCCCGAGCAGCGCCTGGAGCGGCTGGTGGGCTGGGCGCGCGATCACATCGCCGAGCTGGACGTCGCGGAGACGATCCAGAATGACGTGCGCGAGGGCATGGAGAAGCAGCAGCGCGAGTTCCTGCTCCGCCAGCAGCTGGCCGCCATCCGCAAGGAGCTGGGCGAACTCAACGGCGAGCCGGACACCGAGGAGCAGGACTACCAGGCCCGGATCGAGGCCGCCGACCTGCCCGAGAAGGTGGCCGAGGCGGCACAGAAGGAGGCCGCCAAGCTCGAGCGGACGTCGGACGGCTCGCCGGAGGCGGGCTGGATCCGCACCTGGCTGGACACGGTGCTCGAGATCCCGTGGAACAGCCGGACCGACGACGCCTATGACATCGCCGCCGCGCGCGCGATCCTCGACGCCGACCACGCCGGGCTCGACGACGTGAAGGACCGGATCATCGAGTACCTGGCGGTCCGCAAGCGCCGCGCGGACAAGGGCTTGGCCCTGGTCGGCGGCCGCCGCAGCGGTGCGGTGCTGGCGCTGACCGGCCCGCCCGGCGTCGGCAAGACGTCACTGGGCGAGTCCGTGGCCCGCGCCATGGGCCGCAAGTTCGCCCGGGTGGCGCTCGGCGGCGTCCGCGACGAGGCCGAGATCCGCGGTCACCGGCGCACCTACGTCGGCGCGCTGCCCGGCCGGATCGTGCGGGCCATCCGCGAGGCCGGGTCCATGAACCCGGTGATCCTGCTGGACGAGGTCGACAAGCTCGGCGCCGACTATCGCGGCGACCCCACCGCCGCGCTGCTCGAGGTGCTGGACCCGGCGCAGAACCACACGTTCCGCGACCACTACCTCGAGGTCGAGCTCGACCTGTCCGACGTGCTGTTCATCGCGACGGCCAACATCGCCGAGGCGATACCCGAGCCGCTGCTCGACCGGATGGAGCCGATCCCGCTGGACGGCTACACCGAGGACGAGAAGGTGACGATCGCGCGCGACCACCTGCTGCCACGGCAGCTGGAGCGGGCCGGGCTGGACACCGCCGACGTGACGCTGACCGACGGCGCACTGCGCCGGCTGGCCACCGAGTACACCCGTGAGGCGGGCGTGCGCGCGCTGGAGCGGAGCATCGCGAAGGTGCTGCGGAAGATCGCCGCGCGGCTCGCCTCCGGTGAGGCGCAGCTCCCGGTGACCGTCAGCCCGGATGACCTGCACGGCTACCTCGGGCACCCGCGGCACACTCCGGAGTCGGCCGAGCGGACCGCCGTGCCCGGCGTGGCGACCGGGCTCGCGGTCACCGGCACCGGCGGCGACGTCCTGTTCATCGAGGCGTCGCTGGCCGACCGGGAGACCGGTGACACCGGGGTCACGCTCACCGGCCAGCTCGGTGACGTGATGAAGGAGTCGGCCCAGATCGCCCTGTCCTACCTGCGCTCGCACGGCGCGGAGCTGGAGCTGGACGTCGGCGTCCTGAAGGACCGGGTCGTGCACGTGCACGTGCCGGCGGGCGCCGTGCCCAAGGACGGGCCGAGCGCCGGGGTCACGATGACCACCGCGCTTGCGTCGCTCCTGTCCGGCCGGCTGGTCCGCAGCGACGTGGCGATGACCGGTGAGGTCTCGCTAACCGGCCGGGTGCTCCCGATCGGCGGGGTGAAGCAGAAGCTGCTCGCCGCGCACCGGGCCGGGATCACCACGGTGCTGATCCCCCAGCGCAACGAGCCCGATCTGGACGACGTGCCCGAGGGCGTGCGGGAGCAGCTGGCGATTCACCCGGTCAGCGACGTCCGGGAAGTGCTAGAGCTGGCCCTGGAGCCCGCCACCGTGCAGGCGCCGGTAGCGGCCTGAGCACAGCCGCTGAGAGGCCGCCCTTACCGAACCTGGTAAGGGCGGCCTCTCGCATGTCACAGGGCGGTGCCTGGCGCGGCGCCCGCGCCGCGTGGTGACGGTCAGCTGTTGCGCAGCGAGATGCCGTCGGACTCCGCGATGCTGGAGGCCTCGACGGCGCGCAGCCCTTCCCCCAGGCGTTCGCGGGCCTGCCGCAGCAGCTTGAGCGAGTTGATCGAGGGCTCCTGCTCGGCGGCGGGGTCGGGGCTGCCCCCGTGGTCCTCGACAAGGTGCGCCTGCAGCGCCGCGGCGGCTTCGTCGGCTGCTTTCAGTGCCTGGTAGATCGCCCGATCCTGGGCAGTGTCTGTAGCCATGGCGCCCCATCTCCCCCGTAACTCGCGTCGCAATCGCAACGGGGGGAGGAGGCATCCGGTTGCTGATTCCAGTCCTGTAGGGGCGGCGTCAGGGACGCCCGGGTGCGGCGCGCTGCTCGGCGATGGAGTTGCCGCCGTCCACCACCAGGTACTGGCCGGTAATGTAGGACGCGCCGGGGCTGGCCAGCCAGGCGACGGCGGCGGCGACCTCCTCGGGCGTGCCGCTCCGGCCGGCCGGGGTGGCGGTGCCGTGGTCGCGCTCATCCGGGAGCTGCGACCCGGACGCTATCCAGCCGGGGGCGACCGCGTTGACGGTGATCCCGTGCCCGGCCACGTCGACCGCGATCGCCCGGGTGAGGCCGACCATGCCCGCCTTGGCGGCGGCATAGCCGACGTCCGCGCGGATCGCCATCACCGGACCGGTCAGGCTGGACACCATGATTACCCGCCCCCAGCCATGGGCAGTCATCGCAGGCAGCGCCGCCTTGGTGACCAGGAACGCGGAGGTCAGGTTGCGGGCGAGCGCCGCCTGCCAGGTCGCCAGGTCCATCGCCTCGGCGGTGCCGGACTCGAACACCGGGCTGGCGGCGGAGGTCATTCCGGCGTTGTTGACCACGATGTCCAGCCGCCCCCACCGCTCCAGCGCGGCCGCCACCAGACCCGACGCAGCATCCTCGCCGGTCAGGTCACCAATGAACCCTGCTGCGTCGAAGCCGGCCGCGCGCAGCTCGCTGGCCCGGGTCTCGATCCGGTCGGTGGTCGCGCTGATCAGCGTGGCCGCGCCGAGCTGCGCGAGCAGCCCAGCGGTGGCGAAGCCGATCCCGTCCGGGCTGCCCGCCCCGGTGATCACCGCCACCCGGCCGGACAGGTCGAACGCCGCTGGCATGGGCATTCCACGATCCTAGGGCCGCAAGATAGCTTCAGCCGTATGGTGAAGCACCCCGACCCGCTGGAGAGCACCCCGCCCGTCTTCGACGCGGAAGCCGTCAAGCGGATCCTCCGGGAGGGCTTCGGCGTCGAATCGCCGTCCCTCACCCGCCTCGATGGCGAACGGGACCAGAACTTCCGCGTGGACACGCCCGGCGGGCAGCGCTTCCTGTTCAAGATCTCGAATCCGGCGGATGGCCTGGCCGTCGTCGGGCTGCAGACCGCCGCGCTACGCCACATCGAGCAGGTGGATCCGGGCCTGCCGGTGATGCGCGCCCTGCCGACCGCGGCGGGAGAGCCCTGGGTGGAGGTGCCCGGCCCTGACGGCCGGAGCTACCCGGCGCGGCTTTTCACGTTCCTCCCCGGGAAGGTGACCCCGAACACGGCGCTGACGACCCAGGCGATCTGGTCCTTCGGGCAGACCACCGCCCGGCTGGGCCGGGCGCTGCGGGGCTTCTTCCATCCCGCGGCCGACTACGGGATCCTCTGGGACATCACCCGCGCGCCCGAGCTACGCCCGCTGCTCACCCACGTGGGCGACGGCACGCGCAAGGCCCAGGTGACGCGGGTTCTGGACCGGTTCGAGACAAGGGTCGCGCCGGTGCTGCCCGGGCTGCGCGCACAGGTGATCCACAACGACATGAGCCTGTACAACGTGCTCCTGGACGATGACCTCCGGGTCAGCGGGATCGTCGATTTCGGGGACATGACCCACGCGGCGCTGGTCTGCGATCTCGCCGTCTCGGTCGCCGATGTGCTCCACGGCCGTGCCGACGCCATCGAGGCCGCTGAGGCGATGATCGGCGGTTACGTCTCGGTGACGCCGCTGGAGGACGAGGAGGCCGGGCTCCTCGCCGACCTGGTCGCGACCAGGCTCGCCACCGAGGTCACGGTCACCGCCTGGCGGGTCGGGCTCTACCCGGATAACGCCGCATACGCGGCGGGCGGCGAGCCCGGGGCCCGCGCCTTCCTCGACGCGATCGAGGCGGAGGGGATCGACGCCGTCGGGCGGCGTTTCCGCGAGGCCTGCCGGGGGCTTCCCTACCGGCGGTCCGCGACCCCCGGCCTGCTGGAGCGGCGGCGGCGGGCGCTGCCCCGCTCGCCGCTGTTCTATGAGCACCCGGTGCACCTGGTCCGCGGCGAGGGTGTCTGGATGTTCGACCCCGACGGCCGGCGGTACCTCGACTGTTACAACAACGTGCCCGTCGTCGGCCACGGCCACCCCCGGGTGGTGCGGGCGGTGGCGGAGCAGCAGCGGCTGCTGGCGACCCACAGCCGTTACCTGCATGAGGCGATCGTCGAGCTGGCCGAGCGGCTCAAGGCCACGCTGCCGCCCGCGCTCGACGCCGTCCTGGTGGTGAACTCCGGCAGCGAGGCCAACGACCTCGCCTGGCGGATCGCCCGAGCGGCCACCGGGCGGGCGGGCGCGGTGGTGACGGCCTACGCCTACCACGGGCTGACCGAGGCCACGCACGCCCTGTCCCCCGAGGAGTGGGCCAAGGGCGAGCAGCCCGCGCACGTCGCCACCGTCCCCGCGCCCGACGGGTACCGCGGTCCCTACCGGCGGGACGAGGACGGCTGGGCGGAGCGGTACGCCGCCCACATCGACGATGCCGCCCAGGCGCTCGGCGGCCACGGCTTCGCCGCTATCTACCTCGACCCGGCCTTCACCGCCGACGGCATCCTGGTTCCTCCGCCCGCCTACCTGGCCGAGGCGGCCCGGCGGGCACGGGCGCTGGGAGGCGTCCTCATAGCCGACGAGGTCCAGGCCGGTCACGGCCGGTACGGGACCGGCCTGTGGAGCTTCCAGCCCTCGGGAATCGAGCCCGACATGGTGGTGATGGGCAAGCCGATGGGCAACGGCTTCCCGGTCGCCGCCCTCGTGGTCCGGTCCGGGGCGCTTGACGCCGTTCCGGAGGAGGTCGAGCTGTTCAGCACGTTCGGCGGCAACCCGGTGGCGTGCGCGGCCGCGCTCGCGGTCCTGGCCGTCATCGAGGATGAGGCCCTGGTGGCGAACGCCGCGGAGACCGGCGCCTACCTCCGGCGGGGCTTGGCGGAGCTCGCCGGTCGCCACCCGCTCATCGGGGACGTGCGGGGCGAGGGTCTCCTTTTCGGCGTGGAGCTCGCCGATGAGACGCGTGCGCCCGCCGCCGGGCATGCCCGCAGGGTGACCGAGGCCATGCGCGACCAGGGCGTGCTGATCAGTGCGACCGGGCCGGCCGGGAACGTGCTGAAGATCCGGCCGCCGCTCGTCTTCCAGCGCGAGCATGCGGATCTGCTCCTCCAGACCCTCGACGACGCCCTCGGCGAGCAGGCGCATGACGGCTAGCAGTTCGCCGTAATGCCGTAGCTACGGTAATACTGCAACTAGGCTCTCGGTGCGGCCTGGCCCGAGCGCCGCACACCGCGTCAGGGCCGGTCCGCGTGCCGCAGCCCGCCGCTGTGTGAGGTGTGGAACGCGGGGGACGGGTGGGACGCCTCCCCGATGACCCTTAGTTGCACTATGCGTACCGTACGCATAGTGCACCCCCTCGGCTACCGAAACGCGATGTACGCTGCGATAATGCCGGGGTGACGGGGCTGAGTGTCGCCCTGGCGAACCTCAAGCCAGGCACGGGCAAGACAACATCGGCGGTGTGGCTGGCTCACGTCTTCGCACAGGCCGGGAACCGCGTGCTGCTCGTGGACGCCGACCCGTCCGGCAGCGCGCTGGAGTGGTCCGATCTCGCCGCGATGAACCCGCGCCTCCCGCCACCGAAGGCGGCTTTCCCATTCCGGATCGTGGCCCTGCCCTCCCGCGAGCTGCACCGCCGCCTGCCCGAGATCGCCGAAGCCGATGATGTTGTGATCATCGACGCGCCGCAGCTGGAGGACCATGCCGGCATTGCCCGGTCGGCGATGCGGTACGTGGACGAGATCCTGATTCCGTGCGCGCCGAGCCCCATCGAGATCAACCGGACCACCCCCGTGCGGGACGAGATCAGCGAGGTCGGCGCCGTCCGGGACCGGCCCGCCCGCTGGGCTGTGCTGCTGAATCGCTGCATCACCCGGGCGCACTCCACCACCGACGCCCGGGTGACGCTCGAAGACCTGGGCTATGACGTGCTGGGCACCGCTGTACCACGGCTCGAGGTGTACGCCCAGAGCTTCGGCGTGCCGATTGCCCGTACCGGCCTTGAGGTGTGGCGCCAGGTAGCCCACGACCTCATCGAGCGATGCGTTCCCCTCTGCTCGGTGCGGTCATGATCCGATAGGAACGTCCAGGCCGGGTGGTGTTGAGGCCACGGCCGGAGGCTGCCGCCGCGGCCCGCTCAGCTGACCTTCAGCGAACTCTCAGGAAAGAGTGAGCGGACGTCTAAGCTCCTTGAAGATTTCCTCCAGGTTGGCGCCTGACCATCGATGTCAGACAATCAGGATGACACCTACGAGGAGCGAATCCCAGATGGGCACGGTCTACGAGCCGGTCATTGGCGGTCCGGAACAGGAACAGGGCAACGGGCGGGGCGGCCGGCCGTGGCGGCGCCACGCCTTGCTGGCTGGTGCGTCGGCCGGGGTTGCCGCGCTGATATTCGCGGGGCTGATGGTGCTGACCTCGACCGGTGAAGTGCTGACCAACAACCACGTGATCGACGGCGCGACCTCGATCAAGGCCACCGACGTCGGGAACGGGCGGACCTATACCGCGAAGGTCGTCGGCTACGCCAAGAGCCATGACGTCGCGGTGCTGCAGCTTCAGGGCGCCTCTGGGCTGCAGACCGTCAGCCTCAGCCCCGACGCCCCGCAGACCGGCGAGAAGGTGGTCGCGCTGGGCAACGCCGGCGGCAAGGGCGGTACCCCGTCGGTGGTCACCGGGAGGATAACGGGCCTCGACCGGGCGATCACCGCCTCCGACGAGGGAGCCGGCGACGCCGAACGGCTGACCGGGATGATCGGCCACAACGCCGACATCCAGCCGGGTGACTCCGGCGGGCCGCTGGTCAACACCGACGGGGCGGTCATCGGCATCAACACGGCCGCCTCGGCTTCGCCATCCAGCGCCAGCCAGACGGGGCAAACGGAGACCCGGACCCAGGCGTTCGCCGTCCCCATCACCAAGGCGTCCTCGATCGCCGGCCAGATCGAGGCGGGCACGCCGTCGGCCACCGTGCACATTGGCGAGACCGCGTTCCTCGGCGTGCAGACCTCCCCCTCGGGCACCGGTGCCTTCGGCGGCGGCTCGGGTGGCTTGGGTGGCAACGGCGGCTTCGGCGGCAACGGTGGTACAGGCGGCAATGGCGGCTTCGGCGGCAGCAGTGGCGGGTTCGGCGGCTTCGGCGGCAATGGCGGCTTCGGCGGCTACATCGGTGGCATCGGCGGCGGATACGCCGGCGGCATCGGCGATGGTGGCTTCGGTGGTACCGGCGGCAATGGTTGGCTCGGCGGCCTCGGCGGCGGCTCGGCCAGCGGCGGCGGCGTCGCCATCTCCGGGGTCGTGTCTGGATCGGCAGCCGACCAGGCCGGGCTGGCCGCGGGCGACCAGATCACCTCGGTCGCCGGTCACACCGTCACGTCCTCCTCGGGCATCGGGTCGGTGCTCGCGAAGTACCACCCCGGCGACAAGATCAGCATCGGCTGGACGGACCAGTCCGGCCAGTCCCACACCGCCACGGTGACCCTTACCGCCGGCCCGGCGGACTGAGAACCCTCCCAACAGCCGCTTGCCGGGGTGCCCGAAAGGGCAGCCCGGCAAGCGGCTTTCTGTGATCGGGAGTCAGCGCTCGTTCCCCGCCCGCCCGGCGCCGCAATCGGGCCCCGCAGCGCCCCGGCAGCGCCCCGCCCGCAGGGCAGGGTGACCGCGGTCGCAGGATGGGCCAGGATGTTCATGAGGGGAAGGAGGCAGGCATGGGCGTCCCGCGGCCGGACCAGTCCGCGCCAGGCGACGGCCCTGCCAGCGCCGGGGCGCCGCTGATCTTGCTTGCCGAGCTGGGGAGCGACGTGGAGCGCGCGCTGGTAAAGCGGCGGCTGCGTGAGGTGGACGTGCGGCCGTCCGCCGTCCTTCCGCTGGACGGCCCGGGGCTGGCCCGGTCCCTGGCCGTGACGCCGCCGGATACGGTCATCACCGCTGCCCGCGTCGCGTGGCTGCCGCGCGAGCGCGACGGGGAGCGGCGGGTCCATTGGGCCGACATCCTGTCGCAGGTCAACCCGCGCAGGCCGCCGGTGTTCTGGCAGCGGACCATCATGCGGCGCGAGCCCGACCGGGCCCGGCTGGTGATCGCGGAGCCCGCCACCGTGGCGGTGCTGCGTGAGCGCTGGGGCGGCTCCGGCTCGTTCGCGCATTTCGTGTCCCGGCAGGCCAGACTCGCGCTGGATCGTGCCGAACGCGCGATGCTCGGCTACCGCTACAAGGTGCCGAAGGACGTCGTCGAGGCGATCGAGGACAGCCCGGATTTCCACGCCGACGTCGCCGCGCTGGCGGCCCGGCTGGACCTGACCGAGCCGGAAGCGGCGGAACGCACCCGGGCGGCCCTCGACAGCCTGGTCGCCTCCATGAGCCCGGTCGCGGTCGACCTGCTCTCCGGCGCGCTGCGCCCACTGCACGTCTACGCGTGGGACGTCCAGGCCGACACGGCCGGGCTCGGCCGGCTGCGGGAGCTGAACCGCCGCCATGCGCTGGTCTTCCTGCCCAGCCATCGCTCCTACGCGGACCCGCTGCTGCTGGCCGACGTGCTCGCCGAGCATGACTTCCCTCGCAACCACGTGGTCGGCGGCGACAACCTCCGGATCTGGCCGCTCAGCCTGCTGGCCCGGCGCGCCGGCTTTGTCTTCATCCGGCGCAGCATCGGCGACGACGAGATCTACAAGCTGGCGCTGCGCGAGTACCTCGGCTACCTGCTGGCCAAGCGCTTCAACCTCGAGTGGTACATGGAGGGCGGCCGGTCGCGGACCGGCAAGCTGCGCCCGCCGCGCTACGGCCTGCTGGCGTACGTCGCCGAGGCGGTCGCGCGCGTCCGGGCCGGCGATGCATATCTGGTGCCGGTCGCGATCACCTACGACCAGCTCCGGGAGGTATCGGCGATGGCGGCCGAGCAAGGCGGAGCGGCGAAGAAGCCGGAAGGGCTGAGCTGGCTGGCGTCGTACGCCCGGGGACAGCTCACCAAGATCGGCACGGTCTACATCTGCTTCGGCGAGCCGCTCTCGGTGGCCGACGCGCTCGGGCCCAGCGGCCGGGCCGAGGATCCTGACGCGCGCCGACTCGCGGTGCAGAAGATGGCGTTCGAGGTGGCGGTCCGGATCAACCGGGTCACCCCGGTGACGGCGACCGCGCTGGTCACGCTCGCGCTGCTGGGCGTCCGCGACCGCGCGCTGACCCTGGGCCAGGTGCGCGGTGTCCTGGAACCGTTGCGCGCCTACCTTGCCGAACGTGCGCTGCCGCATTCGGGCGACGTGCTCCAGACCTCCGGCGGCGTGCGCCGGGTGCTCGACGCGCTGGCCCAGCAGAACGTGGTCACTATCTACACCGGCGGGGAGGAGCCGGTGTACGCGATCGAAAGGGGCCAGCACCTGGTCGCGGCGTTCTACCGCAACAGCGCCATTCACCACTTCATCGACCGGGCGGTGGCGGAGCTCGTTCTGCTGAGAAAACCCGAGGATCGCTGGGACGAGGCGATGCGGCTGCGTGACCAGCTGAAGTTCGAGTTCTTCTTCCCGGACAAGGCGTCCTACCGGGACGAGCTCCGCGCCGAGCTCGGGCGGATGCACCCGAGCTGGGAGACAGTGGCCAATGGGCGCGCGGTGCTGGAGCGCTCGCGGGTCCTGGTGTCCAGCCGGGTGCTGCGGTCGTTCCTGGACGCGCAGCTCGTGGTCGCCGAACGGCTCGCCGCGCGGCCCCCCGGCGGGCCGATCGCGGACTCCGAGTTCCTCGACGAATGCCGCGGCGTCGGGCAGCAGATGCTGCTGCAGGGGCGGCTGCACGGGCCGGAGTCGCTGTCGCGGGAGCTGTTCTCCAGCGCGCTGAAGCTCGCCGCGAACCTGGATCTGATCGGCCCTGGCGGCGAGGAGCTGACCGCGAGCAGGCAGGCCTTCGCCGGGCGGCTGCGCGACGAGGTGGAGCGGCTGATCGTGATCGACGAGATCGATGCGGCGAGCCGACGGGAGGCGGTCGGTGTCGAACCCTAGCCAGTCTGTGGCCAAGCTGTGGTCGGAGGAGCAGCTGCTCGCCGACGTCGAGGCCGGGCCGGAGGGCCCGCGGGTCGGGGCGTTCGTCGATTTCGACGGGACCCTGATCGACGGGTACTCGCTGGCCGCGTTCGCCCGGTATTACCTGCGGTCGGGGCAGATCGCGCCGGCCGACCTGGGGCAGCTGCTGCTGACCGGCCTGCGCGGCGTGACCACCGAGGAGGACTTCGAGCGGCTCACCACGCTGAGCATGCGGGTCTGGGCCGGGCGCAGCGAGGACGAGCTCACCGAGCTGGGGGAGCGGCTGTTCGTGCAGGGCATCTCCGGCTCGCTGTACCCGGAGGGGTGGCGGCTGGTCGAGGCGCACCGGCAGGCCGGGCACACGGTCGTGCTCGCGTCCTCGGCCACCCGGTTCCAGGTCGAGCCTGCGGCGAGGGCGATGGGCGTCGAGCACATCCTGGTGTCGCCGGTGGAGATCGTGAACGGCATCGCCACCGGCCGTCCCGGTGGGCCGCTGCTGTGGCGGGCGGGCAAGGCCGAGGCGGTCGGCGCGTTCGCCGCCGAACACGACATCGACCTGACGGAAAGCTACGCCTACTCCAACGGCGACGAGGACGTGCCGTTCCTGCAGATGGCTGGGCGGCCGCGGGCCATCAACCCCGGCCGGGGACTGGAGATGGCGGCACAGCACCATGGGTGGCCGGTGGCCCGGTTCCGCTCCCGCGGTCGGCCCGGGATGGCCGATCTCGCCCGCACGGCGGCTGGGCTGGCCGGGATGTTCGGCGGCTTCACCGCGGGCGCGGCGCTCGGGGCGGTCACGGGTTCCCGGCGGGAGGCCGTCGACCTGGGCACCACCCTGGCTGGCGAGCTGGGCAGCGTGCTGGCCGGGGTCCGGCTGGACGTCCGCGGCGCCGAGCACCTCGCGACCCGGCCCGCCGTCTTCCTGTTCAACCACCAGAGCCAGCTGGACGTGCTCATCCTGGCCAGGCTGCTGCACGGCGGGTTCACCGGCGTGGCGAAAAGGGAGCTGTCCCGCAGCCCGGGGTTCGGGCTGATGTTCCGGCTCGCCGATGTGGCGTTCGTGGACCGGCACGACCACGCCCAGGCAGTCAAGGCGCTCCAGCCGGCCGTGCAGAAGCTGCGTGACGGCATCTCCCTGGTGATCGCGCCGGAGGGCACCCGGTCGGCGACCCCGGCGCTGGGGCCGTTCAGGAAGGGCGCCTTCCACGTTGCGATGCAGGCGGGGGTGCCGATCGTGCCGATCGTTATCCGCAACTCCGGCGAGCTGATGTGGCGCAGCGCGCGGACGATCCACTCGGGCACGGTGCAGGTGGTGGTCCTGCCCCCGATCCCGACGACCGGCTGGGTGGTTGAGGATCTCGGCAAGCACGTGGATGAGGTGCGCGGGCAGTACCTGGCGACGCTGGCGAACTGGCCGGGGGCCGGCGCCGGGGCGGTGAAGGCCACGGCGCTGGCTGACGCCGCGCCGCCCGCGGCGGCGCCGCTGGAATGGGGCTCCGCCACCCAGATGAACCCGCTGGAGACGGCCATGTGGCGCGCGGAGTCGGCCGACCCGCGGCTGCGGGTCAACGTCAGCCTGCTCGAGCTGCTCGACCCCGCCCCCGACTGGGACCGGCTGCTTGCCGCGCACGAGTGGGCCACCCGGATGGTGCCGCGGATGCGGCAGCGCGTGGTGGAGCCGGCGTTCGCGCTCGGCACGCCGGTGTGGGCGCCGGATGCTGGCTTCGATCTGTCGCGGCACGTCCATCGGGTCAAACTGGCCGCCCCCGGCTCGATGCGCCAGCTGCTGGACGTTGTGCAGGAATTCGCCGCCGCGCCGTTCGATCGCGGCCGGCCCTTGTGGGCGGCACTGTTCGTGGAGGGCCTGGCCGGCGGCCGGGCCGGGTACGCGGTCAAGAGCCATCACAGCGTCACCGACGGGCTCGGCGCGGTGCAGCTGATGGTGCGGCTGCACAGCCGCAGTCCCGAGCACGACCCGCACCGGCCCGAGCCGCCGGTCCCGTCGGCGGACGGCGGGGCGTCGCGGCTCGGGGTGTTCGCCGGTCAGGTCGCGGGCGCGGTCCGGTCCGTACCTTCGGCGGCGCTGCGGCAGGGCGCCGGGGCCGCCGGCGCGCTGACCCGGCCATGGGAGACGGTCTCACGGACGGCGGAGACGGCCACGCGGGCTGCGGGGCGGGCGGTGGGCGCCACCCGCTGGGTGGGCCAGAGCGCGGCCCCGCCGGCCGGCTCGGCTCTGCTGGCCACGCGCGGCGGCGGCTGGCACTTCGAGATTGCCGACGTGCCGCTGGCCAGCCTCAAGGCCGGGGCGAAGGCGGCCGGTGGCTCTTTGAATGATGGTCTGCTGGCCGCGGTGATCGGCGGGTTCCGCCGCTACCACGAGCGGTTCGGCGCTTCGCTCGACCGGCTCAGCGTCGGGTTCCCGATCAGCTTGCGCAACCAGGACGACCCGCAGGGCGGGAACAGATTCACGGGCGCCAGGTTCGCCGCGCCGATGGCCGAGCTGGACCCGGCGGCCAGGATCGCGGCCGTCAGGCAGTTCGTGCTGGCCGCCCGGGCGGCCAGCGGTGCCACGGCCGACACCGTGACGACGGCGCTCGCCCCGCTGGTCGGCTGGCTGCCCGCGCCGCTAGTCAGCGTCGTCTCGAGCCGGCTCACCAGCACGAACGACGTCCAGGTGTCCAGCATCCCCGGGGTGCCCTACCCGGTGTATGTCGCGGGCTCACGGATCACGCACATGTACCCGTTCGGCCCGCTGCCCGGGTGTGCCGCGATGATCACCCTGATCTCGCACGACGGGACCTGCTGCATCGGCATCAACAGCGACACGTTGGCGATCACCGACCCCGGCGGGCTGGTTGAGGACCTCCAGGCCGGGCTGGACGAGGTGATGGCGCTCAAGGGCTGAGGGAGCGCTGCGTCGCTGGCCCGTGCCCTCTGACGCGGGCGCTGCGTGGCTAGCCGGTGCCCTCCGGCGCTGGCGCTACGCGGCTACCCCGGGTACCAGATCACGCGGGGGTCGTCCGGCGCGCGCTGGTAGCTCCAGGCCGCGTCGGCCATGCGCTCCAGGTCGTACCGTGGCCGCCAGCCGAGCAGGAACCTGGCCTTGCCGTTGTCGAGCCAGGTCGAGTGGTAGGGTGTTCGGACGCCGACGGTGGGCAGGCCGCGTGACTTTGCCAGGTAGGCGCCGAGCTCGGCGTAGTCGACCGGCTCGTCCATGCAGATGTTGAACGTCTGCCGCCGCGCCGCGGGGTTGTCGATCGCCAGCAGGATCGCGTCGGCGAGGTCGTCGACGTGGACGAAGTTTCGCTTGACCGGGCGGCCCTCCTCGTCGAGCATCACCGGGATGGTGCCGCTCGCGGCATAGGCGTCGGCCTGCTCCGCGCCCACCAGGTCACGCCACCGCGGGCCGCCGAACACATCTTCCCCGAACGACAGCTGGTACCTGAAGTCGTCTTTCTCCATCACCCACGGCGCCCGCAGGCAGCAGACGTTCAGGTCGTACTGGATCCCGTACTGCTCGACCATCACCTCCTCCAGCACCTTGGACAGCGCGTAGCAGCCGGGGTAAGCGCTGTGCGGCTGGGTCTCGGTCACCGGGACCGGATGCGGATAGAAGAAGTGGCCCAGCCCCGCGTCCCCGCCGATGAGGATGAACTGCCGGAACGCCCGGCTCGCCCGGCAGGCCTCCAGCAGCCAGAACAGGCCCTTGACCGCGACGTCCATGATGGTCTCGGGTGTTTCCTTGCTGGTGGCCAGGTGCAGCACGTGCGTCACGCCGTCCGCCGCCAGGTCGGCGGTCTCGCGCCGGTCGATCGACCCGGTCACGACCTCGACGCGCGGGCCGGGGTCGAGGGCCCGGTTGTGGCAGAGCGCCCGGACCGTGAATCCGGTGAAACGGTCGTCGCTGGATGAGAGCAGCCTGCCGATGAACGCCTGGCCAACCTTGCCGGTCGCGCCGGTGACCAGGATCCGCTGCATGTCCGTCACGACCCCAAGTATGAACGGCGGTGCCGGCTCCGGTTGCTGGGCTGGGGCACACTGGCGTGGTGGACGCCGAGGTTGTAGTGATCGGAGCGGGTGCGCTCGGCCTGAGCACCGCTCTGCATTGTGCGCTGGCGGGCCGGTCGGTCGCCGTCGTGGAACGGTCGACCGCGGGCTCGCAGGCATCGGGGCGCGCCGCGGGGCTGTTCAAGTCGGTGCAGGCCGACGAGCTGCGGACCATGCTGGCGCGGCGCAGCATCGAGAAGGCGATCAGCTTCGCCGACTGGGCGGGCGTGCCGCTGGAGGTGGCCAGGCCGGGGAGCTTCCTGATCGCGCGGACCGCCGGTCATCGTGAGCTCCTGCGCCGGGAGCTGGCCCAGTCGGTGCGCTGGGGCGCCGACGTGCGCGAGGCGAGCCGGGCCCAGCTGGCCGGCACGCTCGGCTACTACCGGGCGGCCCGCGAGGAGTTCGCGCTGTGGTGCCCCGAGGACGTCTATATCGAGGAGCCGGCCAGCCTGGTGCGGGCGTACCTCGAGGCCGGGCGGCTGCACGGGGCGGTGCTGCTGGAGAACGAGCCGGTCATCGGGATATCGGTGACGGGAGGCCGGGTGGCCGGGGTCGAGACGGCCGCGCGGTCGATCGCCGCGCCGGTGGTGGTGGACGCGGCGGGCGGCTGGGTGCGGCAGGTCGCCGGGCTGGCCGGCGCGTGGGTGCCGGTCGCCCCGGTCCGGCACCAGCTGCTCATCACCGCGCCCGCGCCCGAGGTGGACCCGGCCGACCCGATCACCAGGGTGGTCGACGCCGCCGTGTACCTGCGCCCGGCCCGCGGCGGGCTGATGGTGGGCGGGTTCGAGGCCGATCCGCTGCCCGCTGACCCGCGGGAGCATGCGGCATCGTTCACGACCGACGATCTGCCGCTCGACCTCGGCGTGCTGCGGGCCCTGGCGGACCAGATCGCGGCGGAGGCGCCGGTTGCCGCGAGCGCCCCGGTCGCCGACCACCGCGGCGGCCTGCTCACGATGAGCCCCGATGGCCGGTTCGTCGCCGGGCCCGTGCCCGAGCTGACCGGGCTCTGGGTGGTCAGCGGGTGCAACGGGTCGGGGTTCTCCTCATCGCCCGCGCTCGGCGAGGCGGTGGCCCAATGGATCACCGGCGGCGCCGCGCCATCGCGCATGACGGCGCTGGCGCCGGGCCGGTTCGGCCCGCTGCCCGACGATGTGCTGGTCACACGGGGGCTGTGGGAGTACGCCCACTTCTACGATCCGGTCGGCAACGGCCCCGAGCGCTCCTAGGTACGGGCCGCCGCGAGTTCGGTCGCGGCGGCGCGGGAGATGGCGAGGGCGTCCGAGGCGACCGTGATCAGGCTGCAGCCCTCGTCGCGGTACCGCCGGGCGGTCGCGCCGTCGGTGGCGTGAATGCCGACCGGCTTCCCGGCCGCGGCGCACGCGGCGCGGATCCGTTCCAGGGCCGGCTTCAGGACCGGGTCGTCCGGGTCCAGCGGGCTGCCAAGCGAGTAGGACAGATCCCGGGGCCCGACATAGATGCCGTCCACGCCGTCTTCTGCCAGCGTCGCCTCCAGGTCCGCGACCGCCTCCGCCGATTCGGCCATGATGATGCAGAACGGTTCGCCAACGCCGGTCATCGCCCCGCCACCGGACCGGTACCCGGTCGGCGGGTAGCGGCAGGCATGGGCAGCCTCACGGGCCTGGGCCGCCGAGTTGACGTTGGGCACGATGACGCCCTCGCAGCCGAGGTCGAGCGCGCGCCCGATGTCGGCCGGGTGCGCGTGCCGGACCCGGCCGATGGGAGTCGCGTCGGCCAGCCGGATCGCGCTGGTCAGCCCGGGCAGGTCATGCTCGGTCGCGCCGCCGTGCTGCAGGTCTACCACCACGTAGTCGACTCCCGCGGCCGCCAGGAGCCGGACGCTGAGCGGCGAGGGAATCGTGCACCAGGCCCCATAGAGCGTTTCCCGGGCCGTCAACTGTGCGCGGAACGTCGAAGCCGGAGACATGGGCCAAGCCAACCACACGCGGCTGCACTGCCAGCCGCGTTCAGCGTGGCGCAAGTCCCCGCGGAGATGTCAGACCGCCGGGGGCGGGCAGCCGAGCGCGTCGAGTTCGGCGCGTCCTTCCGCCTCCCTGCCTGGCATCAGCAGGAGCGTGACCGCCCGCTCGAACCGGGCATCGAGGTGCTCCCAGCCCGCCACCGACTCCTCCAGGGAGTCGATGTTCCCCGGGCGGCGGCCGGCGGCGCGGGCCAGACAGGCAGCGGCCCACCGGTTCTCGCCAGCGGCCGGTGCGGCGCGGGCCAGGCGGTCCGCCGCATCCGGCACGCCCTGGATCACCGCGGCCTCGGCCGCGATGGCGAGGGCGAACGAGTCGTATTGCAGGTGGCGGGCGCCGAACCAGGGACGCGACCCGATCCCGAGGCTAGCGGTGGCACCGGCGGCCTGTTCGATGTTGCCCTGGTGGAGGGCGATGCGGGCATCGGCGAAGGCCGCGAAGCCGGCCAGGCCGCGGTTCGCTGCCGGGTCACCGCGTGAGGTGATCTCGCTGACCCGGGCGCGCCAGACACGGCAGCCCTCGTCGTCGCCCCGCAGACCGTGGGCGAGGACCGCGGCGTAGCCGGCCGGGGCGAGCCAGGAGGAGGCTGGCCGGCCTTCGCGCTGCCACGAGTCCCACATGACGGCCGCTTCGCTGAGGGCCTCGTCGAACTTGCCCTGCAGCACGAGGGGGACTATGGCCATGCCGAGCGTCGTGTGCCGCCCGACCACGATCGAATCGCCTTGCCCGCGCCGGGCCGAGGCGAGGGCCGCGGGCAGCTCCCCGGCGCCCGCGGCGCTGTCGGCGGCCGTGTGGATGGTGTCCACGATCTCGGCGCCGGTGCACGGATCGTGCCGGGGCAGCCGGTCGACCAGCACGGCGCGTTCCTGGATGAGCCGGTAGCTCAAGCGGAGCTGGCCGGCCTCTGCCGCGGCCGCGGCGGCCGCGGCCAGCGCGCCGCTGATCAGCACCGGGTCGCCGGAGCGCCGCGCGGCGGCCAGGGCCTCGGCGGCCAGCGCGGGGTCGGGCGACTCCTTCTCCGCACGTGCGTTCCACGCCCGGGCCGCCGCCAGCAGAGCAGCCACTGCGGGCTCGCCCGGGGGCGCGGCCCGTTCCGCCGCCGCGAGGAGATCGCGAAGATGGTCATGGGCCACCTCGTCGGAAAACGATGCCGCGAACCGGTCGGCCACGGTCACGGCGTAGGCGAGGGCGGCGGCCTGGGCGCCGTCGTCGCCGGCCGCCGATGCCCGGTCGGCCGCCTCCAGCAGCAGGCCGAACGTGGTATCGCCGCGGCCCGTGGCCAGCGCGACATCCGCGGCCGCCCGCAGGTCCGCCGCGGCCGCTCCGGCATCGGAAGCCCGGGCAGCGGCGGCTTGGTAGTGCCCGAGCGCCTCGACCAGGAAGCGCCTGGCATAGACGAGGTGGCCCAGGCTGCGGGCCAGGCGGTGACCCAGGCCGTCCGGGCCCGCGCCGGCGGCGGCGCCGAGCGCGGCCCGCAGGTCGTCGGCCACCTGGTCGAAGCCGGCCCGCCACTCCTGGTCGGCCTCGGCGCGGCCCTCGAGGCCGGCGGCGGTTTCCGCGCCCCAGCGCAGGTGGCGTTCCCTGGTCGCGGCCTCCTCGCCGCTGGCCGCCAGCTGCTCCAGCGCGTAGGCGCGCACGGTCTCCAGCATGCGCCACCGGCCGCCCTGCCCGTTCGCGTTCGCCAGCAGGCTCTTGTCGGCCAGCCGGCCGACCAGGTCGGCCAGGGCCGCGCTGTTGCCGTCGGACGCGATGGCGCTGGCCGCGTCCAGGTCGAACCCGCCGACGAACACGCCCAGCCGGCGGAACACCGCCCGTTCATCGTCGTCGAGCATGTCATGGCTCCAGCCGATGACCGCCCGCAGCGAATGGTGGCGCGCGTCCGCACCGCGGCCGCCGGCCAGCAGGCGCAGCCGGTCGTCCAGGCCTGACCGGAGGCCCGCCATCCCCAGCGACGCGCTGCGAGCCGCGGCAAGCTCGATGGCCAGCGGCATCCCGTCGAGGCGGGCGCACAGTTCCGCAACGGCCGACCGGTCCGGCGCGAAGTCCGGCGCCACGGCCCGGGCCCTGTCGAGGAACAGCGCTACGGCTTCCGAGCCCGCGGCATCGTCGAGGTCACCGGCGAGGGAAAGCGGCCGGATGGGCACCGTGCGTTCGCCGCCGGCCGCGAGCCGCTCGCGGCTCGTGGCCAGGATGGTCACGCCGGGGCAGGCGGCGAGCAGCCGCTCGGCGAACGCGGCGACGACGGCCAGCAGGTGCTCGCAGTTGTCCAGCACCAGCAGCCACCGGCCCTCGGCCAGGTGGTCGAGCACCGCCTTGTCCAGCGGCTGTCCCGGCTCCTCGGTTACCCCAAGGAGCGCGGCGACCGCCTGGGTGACGAATCCCTCGGCGACCGGGACCAGATCGACGAACACGCACCCGGACCGGAAGGAGGGCGCGGCTTCCCGGGCGACTTCGACCGCCAGGCGGGTCTTGCCCACCCCGCCCGGGCCGACCAGGCTCACCAGGCGGGAGGTTTGGAGCGCCGCATTGATGGCGTCCCGCTCGCGGTCCCGGCCCACGAAGCTGGTCCACGGTGTGGGCAGCCCCAGCGGGCCGGCGGGCCGGGTGGCGGGAGCGAGCACGGTCTGGGCAAGTTCGGCCAGTTCACGGCGGTCCGCTACGCCGAACTTCCGCAGCAGCGAGGAGACGTGGCTTTCGACCGTGCGGACCGAGATATGCAGCTTGCCGGCGATCTGCGCGTTGCTGCGGTGTGCCCCGAGCGCCTCGAGCACTTCCGCCTCGCGTTGCGACATCCCAGCCGGGTAGTCCCCCATCTCCCCATCCTCGCCGATCCGCGCTGGATCCGTGGTGAATGGGTGGTGGATCCGTGGTCGCCACGGATGTCCTCTCACCAGCCGCGACGCAGGCTGGACCCAGAACGACTCACCGAGGAGGACGCCATGATGTACAACCACCCAGCCTTCGCCGCCGCCCTGGCCGAGCAGCGCAGCCGCGCCCTGATCGCCGAGGCCAGGTCCGCCCGGCTGGCCCGCGCCGCCCGCGCCGCCCGTTCCGCCCGCGATGGCGGCGATGGCGGCACCGAGCGGTCCGCGCGCTGGTTCGTGCCGCGCCGCAGGGGCCTGGCACGCCTGCGCCCCGCCCGCGCCCGTTGAGGCATCCGACCGCACGCGCCGGGATGGCCGGCGCGCGCCCTGCCGGGCACGTGGCCGTTCAGCCAGGCTGGTGACGTGACTCACGTCGCAGAGGCCGAACCTGAGGGCAGGCCGGCCCGTTGTCAGGGTGTCGGAGTTGCGGCCCCGTGAGCATGACAAGTTCTGGGCCCGGAGTTACGGCACTTGCCTGGAGGGCCATAGCCCTCGCGGGGACCTGGGGGTCAGAAGATGGAGTTGCTGGAGCGGGACTCGTTCCTGCGGACGCTGGCCGACTATGCCGTTGAGGCCAGGCAGGGCGACGGCCGCCTGGTCCTGGTGTCCGGGGAGTCCGGCATCGGGAAGACCGTCCTGCTTGAGGCGTTCCAGCGGCGCCTGACGGGCGCCCGCTGGCTGTGGGGGGCCTGCGATAGCCTGCTGACCCCCCGGCCTCTTGGCCCGGTGTTCGACATCAGCACGCAGCTTGGTGGCGAGCTCGCCGATCTGTGCCACCGGGTGCGGAGCGGGGCCGGCTGTTCGCGGCCTTCCTGGCCGAGCTCGACACGCCGGCGGCGTTCACCGTGGCGGTGATGGAGGACGTCCACTGGGCCGACGAGGCAACGATCGACCTGCTGAGCTTTCTTGGACGGCGGCTGGGCCGCATGAAGGCGCTGCTGCTGGTCACCTACCGTGACGACGAACTCGGCGGCGATC
>WNGD01001942.1_pt1 | contig 21933 bp, 11 predicted proteins | sample 5400671 | NCBI WGS metagenome assembly WNGD01 (sample SAMN13153369, study PRJNA577476) | soil metagenome | isolation source: 40 cm soil or saprolite under grassland replicate 2 | place: USA:California | collected 2016-06-15 | reverse complement strand
TAATCTGAAGGGGTATCGTATGCTAGTCGTGCTAGCAATAGTGGTGGCGGTCGCGCAGGTCAGCTCCGATATCATCGCGATCCAGCCACTCAAGTGGATTCCCAGCAAGGTCCAGAATCCGGGTAACGACCCGGCCTGTAACCTCCCGTTTCTTGGGCTCAATGATAATCCCGGGCTGCTTGATTTCTTCGATACCCCTGCCCTGGACCCATCGCTCAACCCTCCAGCGGGAGGCCACCAGGTCCTGCCACCGCCTACGTCACCTTGCCCGGCTAATCCGGCAGATCCAAGGACCTTCATTACCCCGAACACTACTCATCATAGCGTCATTGGCGTAATCGTTTTTGCGGTGATCGTGCTGGTCATTTTTGCTACATTGAGCGCCCTACTGGTCTACCTTAACCTCTACCTCGCCGCGTATATTGCGCAGAATCTGGGCGCGAGGTTACGCAAGCAGCTCTTTGAACACCTGCAGCGCATCTCGCTGGACTGGCATGGCAAGCAGAAGAAGGGTGACCTGGTCCAGCGCATCACGGGCAACATTGCCGACATCGAGAAATTCGTCACGGATGGCCTGGTCGACTTGCTGGTCGGCGTCCTGACCATTATTGGTGTCGCCGCGATCATGCTGTTCTACAGCGTACCATACACTATTCTCTCCCTCGCTCTGGCCCCTGCCCTCTTCGTGATCGTCATTTACTATACACTGAACATCAAGGCAGCGGCAAAAAGGCAGGCAAAGGCGGCCGGGCAGGTGGCGGACGTTGCCACCGAGGACATCAATGCCCTCACCGTAATCAAAGTTTTCACGCGCGAGGAACGCGAGGATATGCGTTTTGGAGGCCGCGTCAGCGAGAGCCGGGCGGCAGGATTGCGCGCCGGAGGCCTGGGAGCGCAATTCACACCACTCGTCGCCCTCCTCGTCGCGCTCGGCACTGCTACGATTGTCGGTGTGGGAGGATATGTCGCGGCAGGCAACCCCTTCGTCGCTGGCCCCTTGCAACTTCTTCCCGGCCTCATTGATGCCGGCTTAATCATCTCTTTCCTCTTCTACTTCAAATTGCTCTACCAGCCCTTCCGTGACCTCGCGAAGCTGACCACCCTTGGGAATGCTGCCTTAGCAGGAGCTGAGCGCATCCAGGAAGTGCTGGACCAGGCACCTGAAGTAGTTGAAAACACGGCACCTTATCGCGGCCCCACGAAGTTCCGCGGTGATATCGTCTTTGAGAACGTTGTTTTCGGCTACACACCAGAACGGCCCGTGCTCAAGGGTATCAACCTGCAGATTCCGGCCGGTAAAAAAGTGGCCCTGGTTGGCCTCTCAGGTGGTGGCAAAACAACGCTGGTCAAGCTGATCCCACGCTTCTATGAGATACAGCAAGGTAGCGTGAAAGTAGACGGTGTCGATAACCGCATATACCCGCTCAATGTCCTGCGCCAGAACGTTAGTATGGTGTTACAGGATTCGGTGCTCTTCGAGGGCACTATCCGTGAAAACATCGAGATCGGGCGTCCGGGAGCCAGCGAGGCAGACATTATTGATGCAGCCAGGAAAGCGCAGATGCACGAGACGATCACGGGCCTGCCGGACGGGTATAATACGCTGGTGCGCGAACAGGGCAAGAACTTCTCCGGCGGCCAGCGGCAGCGCCTGGCCATTGCTCGCGCTATCTTGCGCGATGCGCCTATCCTGATGCTGGACGAACCCACAGCTGCCCTGGACGTTGAGGCTGAGGCCGAGGTGATGCGCGCACTGGATACCTTGATAGTTAATCGCACCGTACTCGTCATTTCCCATCGACTGAGCACGCTGGGCAACGTGGATGAGATCATTGTCCTGAGCGATGGGCGCATCATCGAGAAGGGTAACTACAGGGAATTGAAGCGGCAGGGAGGCGTGTTTGCCGGCCTGGTTGAAGAGCAGAACCGTTACAGCGCCGAGCGTGCTGGTGACAAGTCGATCCTGCGGTCTGCCTTTGCGCCACTGCCGCTGGGAAACGAGCAGTGGCAGGCTCGCCCCGCGCCTGTAGCACCCCAGCAGCAGTGGTCAGCTCCATCGTCACCTATAGCGCCTCAGAGCTGGCCTGCTCAAGCGCCAGCCAGGCCAGGACCTGTCCCTGTCTCGCCCATCAATGGGAACCGCCAGGGTCCTGCAGATGGTAACGATGGCAGGCAAATACCTCGATCCCAGCAGGCTCGCGTGCGCATCGAGGTGGATGGGAAGATCATCGGCGAGCGCCGGCTCGATAAGCCGGTCATGACCGTTGGACGCCTCTCGGGCAATGATATACAGGTGCCTTCACAACGTGTTTCACGCATGCATGCCAGGATTCGCTGGGAGAACGGAGCCTGGCTGATTGAGGATGCAGAAAGTCTGAATGGGTTGCTCTATCAAGGACAACGGGTCGAAAGACATGCACTTACCAATGGAGACCGCATCCAGGTCGCTCCAGCGGTGATACTGCATTACGAGTCGGTGTAATTCAGCACACAATAAAGCAGCGCATAGCTAGAGAAATGAAGGAACAGGGGACTACTCCCCTGTTCTCCTTGTTTACCTTAGACCTTTCACCGTTTGAGTAGGAGATCGGATTCCAGCACATTTTCTGTGATCAGCTCCCTCACACACCATTCGCAACATAGCGTATGATGCGCAGGATGGGTCTATCACCTACAAACGGCTGCGGCAGGTAAATCAACTGTGTCGCCTCGTCGATGGCAATGGTATGATGACTGCCACCTCCTAAGAAGTAACTCCCGAGCGACTTCAGTCCCCGATTGCTTTCATCGAATACCGAGATGCCTCCGGCACACCCGATAAAGAGCAGGTGCAAAGGATGATCTAATCGGACGATATCGGGATTGAACGCCACTGGCAGGGGGGGGCCAGGGAAGGACCGCATGGTCTGCAGATCGACGCGCACCAGGTTCTGGGAGTCGACGCAGGCCACGAAAGCTTCACGCTGCTGCACGTCTATCACCACGCCATGCGGGGCGAGGCATGTATCCGGCAGCCGTATACGGGATTCGACTCTAAGGGTGACGGGATTGATGACAGCAAGAAACGAGGGCGGCGTCTGCGGAGCATTGGAGTTCTGGTCAATCAGTGGCAGCGTGACTACAAAGACGCGATGGGTAATTGGATCGAACTGTAGATGCCCGATGTCATCACCGAATGGCGGGTGAAGGCCGAAAGGAATCCTCGTGATGAGCCTGTTGGTGATGGCATCGATCACAGCTACGTTCTGGTTTTTCAGGGCGATGTTGGCATTATCAGCGCTAATTGCATTTCCCGGGTCGCCGACAAAGATCCTGTGATCGAGGGGGTCATATTCTATAGCGTCCGGACCGTCATTTGGATCGAGCTGGACCTTGGCAATGATGTTAAATGGACTATGCTCATTAGCGATGTAGATGGTGCCACCCTCTACATCACCTATAAAGACCTTACCAACATTTTGAGCGACTATAACGCCAGCAGCCTGCGGAACGTTGATGAGACCGACAACCTTGTTCAGTTGTGTATTAAAGACAACAATATTCCCATCGGTCGCGACATCGAAATTGGGATTGTGTAAGATGGCGGCCTCTTTATCCGGGTTAGGCCCGGTATGGACAATGAACAGCAGGTGAGTACCGGGGTCGTACGACTGGAAATCAAAGTGATCAAAACGCTGTGCCTGACCAGCCGCGAATGGATTTTGACTTGTTCGATGAGGATCCGGCAGCGCGTCCGGTAGCGGGATATCCTGCATGATCTGCAACCGGTGTAGTTGAGCAGGCGTAGAGAATCGAATCACTTCCGATAGAATCAAGAACGCAAGTAATCCGAAGCTAACCACTACCAAAACCCACCAGCCAATACGGCCCACCCCAGTTCTCTGGGGAGGCGCTGGAGCCATGGTTTGTTGAGCCATAAGTTGCTCTCCTTCTTGTACCTCCGGTAATCGTTCGAGGTCCATTTGAACTCAGCCTATTATATCAAAAAGCCCAGCACTATCCAATATATCTATTCCAGGTGATGCTCTGCTATCAATGCGTCGAGCCTATCCTGTAGATGTTTGCGAGCAGGATGTTCCTGGCGCTGGTCAAGCGCAAGCGCCTGGCTCCAAAACTCCAGTGTTTCACGGTACTGACCCTGCTGGTAGCGCAACTCTCCCTGGCGACGTAGTGTCGCGCAGCGTTCAGCCGGAGTGTCTAATTGCGTAGCAATCTCGTAAGCGTCTTGATAATAGCGGCCAGCTTCATCAAAACGATGCATGACGCGCGCTACATCACCTAACCCTCGCAACGCCCGACCTTCGATGTGACGCGTGCCTTGTTCACGCGCAATAGCCAGAGCATGCTCATAGTCTTCTTTCGCAAGTACATAATCACCCTCTTCGAAAGTGATGGCCCCCAGAGCATTCAATGCCCGCGCCTGGTCCACACGGTCGCCAAGCCCTGCGAAAATAGAGAGCGCTTCCTCAAAGCAGGAACGCGCAGCATTCAACTGATGCCTCTCCCGGGCGATATCACCCATAGCGGATAAAGCCCAGCCTTCGCCACGACGGATGCCTTGCTCGCGAAAGATGGTAATGGCTTCACTACACGCCTGTTCTGCCAGGTCGAGCTTGCCCTGATCGGTGTAGACCACACTTTGTCCAGCAAGCACCCAGGCCTGCCCTGAGCGTATTCCCAGCGCGTTGAAGAGGCGTAATGCTTCTTCGTATTCTGCCAGAGCCTTGCTGTAGCGCCCCAGGGCCTCGTTCACAGTGCCCTGATCACGTAATGTCCAGGCAGAACCCTCGTCATTGTGTAAATTGCGCAAGCTGGCAAGAGCACGATCGAAGTGACCCAGGGCTTCATAATAGTTGCCATAGCCACGACTTACTTCGCCAAGCATCATTTGCATCCATGCTTCGCCCTTGGCATAGCCAACAGTACGGAAGAGGTTCTGCGCCTGCTGGGCATACATACCGGCCTGCTGGAACTGGCCTTCTTCGCGGTAGAGCATTGCCAGCTCGTAGAGTGCCCAACCCTCCTCACCTGGTTCATGTTGTTCCCGGTGAAGCGCCAGGCTGCGCGTGAGGCAGCCTACTGCTTCGGCATTTTTCCCTAGCAAGCGGAGGATGGCACCCAGGCAGCACTGGATCTTGCCTTCACCAGTTTTATCACCGAGCCGGAGGGCATGGGCTTCAGCGCGACGCAACATGGCCAGCAACGCATGGGCATGGCCGCGCCCCTCTAGCGCCCAGGAGGCATCCACGGCCAGGCGCACGGCATGCTGGAGGTCCTGTGGCTCACCTGCTCCTTCCAGGTGTTCAAAGGCAGCAAACCACTCGTCTGGACTAGGTTGAGCAAGGCTGCAATAGTAGGCCACTGCTACACGATGTACGCGGCGGCGCTCACCAGGGAGGAGATAGGAAAGCGCAAAATTGCGGACCTGGGGATGGATGCGGTAGACACGGCCATCGAACTGGATAAGCGAGGCAGTGACGAGTTCATCGCGTGCGGCACGCCAATTTTCTGCCAGCGCTGCAGGGGCAACATCTTCTCCTGAGCGCAGCGTGTCTGGTTTGTCAGCCGGAACGTCATGCACCGGGTGTTCCCGTTCCAGGCGCACAGCTTCGTGAGGTGAGTCATGTGTCTCTGGTGCGATCAGCATGATGATCTGCTCGTGGCTGAATGGCAATTTGAAGGCGGCGAGATAGGAAAGCAGCAGGCGCGTAGGCGGCGTTAGACGTTGATATGCGACCTCCAACACGGCCCAGATGCCAGGGAGCAGGGTATTGTGCAGCTCATCTCGCACTTCTTCCAGGGAACGTGTCGCTGCTTCCGGTGTATACACTTTACCCTTTATAGAACTGGCCGTCCCGAAGATCAATTGGGCTCCCAAAGGATAGCCGTCCAGCAAGGTGCAGATCTCACGCAATACTGCCTGCTGCGCAGGGTCATCCAGGTGGATGCGCTGATCCAGGCCGCTCTCTGCCGCCAGCTCACTGAAGAGCCTTAGCAAATCTGCATCGGGCATTTTTCCGACCTGGTACTCATACCACCGGCACGGCATCCCCTCGATGATGGCAGCGCTACCTGGGTTCGAGCGCGATGTGACGAGGACAACAACTTCCTGTGGCAACGAGCAGAGGAAACGATACCAGAGCTCTAATTCAGCATGTTCTTTGACTTCCTCAAAGCCATCCAACAGGAGGAGGCAGTGAAATTCTCTGTCCGCCAACGAACGGTATTTACTCAGCACCAGGCGCTCACGGTGGCTGAGATCGGTCGCATGCATATGCTGGGGAGAGATACGCAAATGATGTCCAATGTCGATGAGCGCATCACTGAATGGTCTTCCTCCCTGGAGCGAAATATTGATCACGCCTCCCATAAACTTCTGGCGATTCCTGCGCACCGCCTCAAAGGCGATGGCGCTTTTTCCTATACCCGGGGGGCCAGTTAAGGCGATGTGGTGCGTTCCCGGTCGTAATTTGAACTGACCTTTCGCATCGCCCTTCTGTTCTTCCTTGCGGGCATCTATGCTCGCGAATCTTGCACGCCCTCGAGCAGCATCAGTGAGCAATGCATCAATCTCAAGCAATTCTTGCCCACGTCCAACAAAGGTAGTGGTCGCTTCTAGCTGTCCTGTGAGATGCTCATGTTCATCGGGTGTATCCTGATCAGCCAGGAGTGCAACCGGTTCCCCTTTTCCTTCGGCTACATGCCGGTAAAGCACCGGTATAAACCAGCTATGTTGCTTGGGCAACATAGCATGGCGCGCACGAGAAAGGGCTTCTTCCAGCGTACGCCCTTGCGCGAGAGCACTATAGAAGTGTTTCATAAAGGTGGGGTTGAGGTCATCCTGGATAGAGAATGGCATGGCCACCACGGCAGGCACCTGCGCCGTCACCAATGCTGTAGCGAGTGTAGCATCAACAGCAGCGCGGCGCCGCTGGTGACGCGAGTGCTCCTCCAACAATGTAGCGGTTTCACAGGCAGCAAAGACTGCCAGGCGTACATCACTGCTCAGAAACAGGTCACACAACGACTGGGTTCCGATGAAGCAGTTACCGCCTTCTTCTGTACAGAAGCAGAGATACGTTTGCGCCTTGACGCGGCCGAGCGGTTCCCCGCACCTGGTGCATTTGCGAGCATCGGCATCGTTCATCTGCTCGCAGTCTTCGTTTGGACAGAGGCGACCATAGGCGCCGTGCCCATCGAAGTGAATAACATAGCAGGGGATTGAGGTTTCGATCTCATCAAAGACACCTGCTCCGCCGCGTAAGCTGAGATACTCGACAAGATTATCGAAGGTGGGTGGCTCCAGGCGATCCAGGCATAATTGATTATTCTCTATCAGGGTTGCCACTGCATCTTGTAGAGCTTCAAAGCTGCGTTCCGTTTCTAGGGACGCCAATCCATGCGGAGTCGCGCTAATATAGAGTAAGCGAAGAGGTGGATGTACGGGTAATTCACACCCCACAGGTTCATCCGGGCGCAATAATGCCCGTGTGAGCGTGAACACGCCTGAAGCCAGGAGGAAGTGCTCCCCATTGTGCAACAACTCCCAGGGATAACTCACGAATTCATCACAGCCCTGGGCAAAGCTAAAGGTCAGCGCAACCGTACCACGCCGTCCCAGGGTACGTTGAATAACGCTGCGTAAAATTGCCTGGACCGATTGTTCCGCGTGGTCCCGGCGATTCGTGCCAGGAGTCTCCGAGCCACACAAAGCCAGAAAGAGACGATGTCCAACCTCCCGTAATTCTTCCATGCTGCGCTCTACGTTATTGAGTCTCTTCTGCAGGGCTTTAAGTTGCCTGCTGGTATAAGGGGGGACAAAGCTGCCGGTGACGACGCGCCCAGACCAACTCTCGCGCACCTGCAACTCGACCGAATCATCATCACGGCGCTTAAATAGCAGATTTAGTGTCTCTCCCATGGTATGTGGCATTTCTCGCAATCTGCTGATAGGTGGCGGCATGGGGGGCCAAATGCACGATATACATCTTCCTCTATATAAGTATAACACAATTCTTGTGTTATAGCTTGCCCGTCTCGCGATTTGCGCCCCCAAAAATGATTATTCGCCCCAGTACAACTCAACCTTGCCGAAACGCACTGTATCGCCGACTTTGACGCCCACTTCTTCCAGAGCCTTCGTTACTCCCATTTTGGCCAACGTGACCTGTAGACGGTCCATACTTTCTTCGCTGTCCTGGTTGGTCATGCTCACGGTGCGCACGACGCGCTTGCCATGTACGACAAAGACTTCCCCTTCTTTCGTAATGCTAAAGGCATCGTCCGGCTGCGGGCGCAGTACCGGGCCTGTCATATCCGGTACTGCCTGTGAAGCGACTTGTTCTGCTTCCTCCTGCCGTATCTCTTGTAGGCGGCGGGAAGTATATTGCATAAGTTCAGCAGTACCCTGGTGCGCAGCAGCGGAGATGGCAAAGACTGGATAGCCTGCAGCCTCAGCGCTGGCCTTGAGTTCCGGCCAGCACCGCCGGGTCTCGGGCAGGTCTATTTTATTCAATACGACAACTTGTGGACGTTGCGCCAGGCGTTCATCATACTCGCGTAGTTCCTTATTGATGTTCTTAAAATCTTGCCAGGGATCACGCTCAAGTGATGCGCCATCCAACATGTGTATCAACAAACGAGTGCGCTGTATATGACGCAGAAACTCATGGCCTAAACCGATACCTTGCGCGGCTCCTTCAATGAGACCGGGGATATCGGCCAACACAAAACTAAACTCGTCGCCGCTCCCGGGCTGACCAACAGCCACAACGCCGAGATTAGGCGAGATGGTGGTAAAGGGGTAGTCGGCGATCTTAGGCTGGGCAGCGGTGACTACTGAGAGCAGTGTTGATTTACCCGCGTTGGGATAGCCAACAATGCCAACATCGGCAATCAAACGCAATTCGAGGAGCAGCCAGCGTTCCTCACCGGGTTCTCCATTTTGCGCTTCTCGCGGGGCCTGATTTGTCGGAGTAGCGAAATGTACATTACCCAGGCCTCCACGCCCGCCGCGAGCTACCATTACACGTTGACCATGCTCCACCAGGTCTGCAATAACTTCATTAGAGCCAGCATCGCGCACGATGGTACCGGGTGGGACTGAGAGCACAATATCTTTTCCTTTGGCTCCATGCATCTTCTGGCGAGCACCCGCGCCGCCGGCTCCGGCTTTGAAATGCTGGTGGTAGCGATAATCAATCAAGGTATTCAGGCCAGCAGTTGCTTCTATATACACACTGCCACCCCTGCCACCATCTCCTCCATCTGGTCCACCAAAAGGCACAAATTTTTCGCGGCGGAAGTGAATGGAGCCATTGCCCCCGTTACCAGCTTTTACATAGATTTTTGTATGATCGTAGAACATGTTGTGTTCCTAATAAAATGGGATGTGTGAAGCGCAGAATCAGTATCACGTAAATGTGCAGTATAACACATAGGGGTAGGTGCTCGCCAGGGCTGAGTTTAGTAGAGATTGTCGAGGTGCTGGTGAAACGTTCCAGGTACCATAGCCACCGGCAAGCTGGCTACAATGCCCTGCCCGATCGAGGCTGCAATAGTTTCCCTTGAGGCGACCATTGGATTGCACCGTGCCGTAAAAATGGAGTGACGCGTTGCCGGAAACACCGGGGACCGTGAACTGGATATGTCTTGCACCATCGACAGTGCCTGTAAAGGGCCCATCTCCTATCAACCCGGGACCTAAGGTAAGGCGGCCAGAGATTTTCTTGCCAATCTGCTTGATATTCGAGAGGGACATCGTTGAATTCACGTCGGCAGGGGTATTGTGAATAGCACCCTTGTACGACCCGGCAATACCTGGAACGACCGGGACTGGAGTAGTAGGGGTCACAGTGGGACCAAAGGTGGGGGTAATGCCGGTAGGGGTCACGACAGGGGTTGGAGCTGCCGCCTTCCTGGTAGCGCCAGTGGTAGAATAGGACCACAGAGCTGCTCCAATACTCAAGCCAATCACCAGCAGCAGTAAAGCAAGGACAAGTATGCCACGTTTCCCAGGGCGAACAGTGCTTCGTCCTTGTTCCTGCAAGGGCGTTGTTTGATGCTCGATGACAGGCTGTGTGAGCGGGTCTATTGGAGGAACACTGGCAGGAGGCATTTCTCGCCACTTCGGATCGGCATTCAAGGACTGCCAGAACTCCTCAACCGTAGAGAAGCGATCATCGATACGTATAGACATAGCGCGGGAAATAGCACCAGCCACGGGTTCAGGGATGACTGGCACTACCTGGCGCACGGGTTCCAGCGGATCCGTCCCTTTGCTTGCTAAGTGTGTCATCCTGAGGAAAGAATCGACTGGAACAACGCCAGTCAGCAGAGCATAGAATGTAGCACCCAATTCATAGATATCAGTACGAAAATCCGTTCCCACGCCGTATAGCTCGGGGGCGGCATAGCATGGCGAAGCACGGCGAATGGCAGTTGTGGTGGTATCGGAAGTATATTCCTTGGCAATGCCAAAATCTACAAGTACGGCTCCGTCGCCCGCTGTGGGTACCACAATGTTAGCAGGTTTGATATCGCGGTGGATGATAGAAGGTTGTTGACTATGCAGATAACTAATGGCACCGATGATGGGTTCCATAATAGTAAGAATCTGGGGTAACAAAAAGCGCTTCGCTGGCTGCTTTTGCCGCAGCATTTCCAGGTTTGGGCCTTCAATGTAATCCATGAGCATGTAGGCACGCCCTCTTTTGTTATCTTCAAATACGCGATAGACGCGAGGGAGCGCAGGGTAGTCGAGGCGCCTCAATAGTTCACACTCCCGGGTGAAGCGATCTCTTTCCTGCTTATTTGAATCGATCAACTCTTTGAGGGCAAAAAGATTATGCTTGACACGGCGATCTCTCACCAGGTAAACAGCGCCAAAGCCGCCCTGGCCGAGGAGACCTTCCACGATATAACGACCCTGCACAACAGCCCCAACGGGGAGAGTAGCTTGCGTCAATTGCATCTTGCACCTCTAAGAGCTTGATACCAGGGATCATTCATTATATGAATGCGTGACATTTCCGTTACCCAAAACTTACCCAACATGGACAAAGCCACATTTCGTGTTTGGTTCCTGGTTCTCCCAGAGCCGTTTCACCTCTCATTGCTGAGAAGCCAGAGCGGCCCTGTCCCCAGGCGTCAGTTCCCGTGTAACTCACGGTACGCCCACATGAGGCAAGTGCGGCTAAGTTCTGTGCCGCGTTGAAGTCTCTATCGATGGTCAGCCCACACTCCTGGCAGATGAAGACCCGATCAGCAAGCGTCAACTCCTCATTGATCCAGCCACATCCTGAGCATGTTTTGCTGGATGGCTCCCACCGAGAAACCACGTGAACGAGACATCCAGCGTCTCTGGCCTTGTACTCAAGCTGCCGGCGAAACTCATACAAGCCCACATCTGCAATTGCTCTCGACAAATGACGGTTCTTGAGCATGCCCGAGACATGGAGATCCTCGATCACAATCACAGTCGGTCGCTGGTCGGATGACTTGTTTTTCGCTACCAATCCAGCGGTGGCTTTGTGCAAAGCATCTTGGCGCACGTGGGCAATTAAAGAAATGCGTGAAGGCATTATCCAGGTCGATCAGGGCCTCTTGCGGTGCACATTTTGAGACTTCGTACATGTAGGGAAACTCAGTGGCTTTCAGGGCGTTGAGTTCTCGGTGCAATTGGCGGGCATTGGGCATGGGTAACCCGGCGGCGCGGGCTTCCTCTTTGCGAGCGAGTCCCAAATTGTAGGCTTTTCGTGCACAGCCAGCATGCTTGAGACAAGCCGTGATTTGCTCATTGTTCAACTCAAGTTCCGTCTTGTAGCCACGCTTCCTCATGGCTCATCCTCAGCTTGCATCACCTGTTCCACGCACTGCTTAATCCGTTCGGCTTTCCTGCGACTGCCACGCCTGCCGTACATGCGGGCAGCCATGCTGGTAATGATACTCACAAAATCGTTGACCAGCTCATCCTTGGTTTCATCGGGAAACACCGCTTCCATCCGGCGTCCCTGCGCTTCCATCAGGGTCGTGATGTAGTTCCATCCAAAGCGGGTACTCCGGTCCTTGTGCTCAACGATGATGGTCCCAATCGTGGGGTCGGCCAGGAGCTTCAAGAACTTAGGGCGGCTATCATTCAGGCCAGAAGCAATCTCTGTCACTTCTTTGGCGACTTGATAGCCACGAGCTGCTGCATAATCACGCAAACGTTGCACCTGGCGCTCCAGATCGCTCTTCTGATCGGCAGAAGATACCCGCGCATACAAGGCAATGCGCCCGGTCCCGATGCGTTCCATTTCTGGATCACGCACGACCACCATGCCTGTGGGAGTTTGGTAGGCGTCCAGGGTGCCTGCCTTGTACCACCTCCATGCTGTCTTGTAACTAATTCCGGCTTTCTTTGCATACTGGCTCAACTTCATGTCTACATTTTACCAGAAAATGTCCATGAAAGTTAATGAAAATGAAAAAGTTTTTTCACCCCGTACCTGGCACCATAGTGACGACTAGTATTGATTACCTGGAGCTCATTACTCGGGACAGAGGAGGAAGGAGTTGATGCAGGACCGGCATTCCAAAGGCCAGCGCCACCTGCATTAGGATTACAGTGGTTTGTGCGGTCCAGGCTGCAATAGTTTCCCTGCATGCTGCCGTCTGCCTGTACTGTTCCCCAAAAGTAGAGCGGCGCCGCCACCTGGTTGCTATGGACTATGAATTGGATACGACTCGTAGTAGTAACATTGCCCGTGAAAGGACCACTCCCCTGAAGGGGAGAATTTACCCTGAAGTTGCCGCTGATAGCACCCTTATCCTGCCGAATAGAGAGGGACATAGTAGCGGTGAGTCCTCCTGTCGTGTTGTGAATGGAGCCATTATGCTCGCCGCCGACAGGGGGAAAGGCGGGTGGCACAGTAGTAGGAGTAGAGGCTATATTTGGCGATGGAGTCGGGGTAGTATTAGGATGGTGGGTTGGCTTTGGCGTAGGATGAGCAGGTGTTAAGGTTGGCGCATTAGCAGTGCGATGACTCGATGTATAGACAAAGAAACCTGCTGCAACGCCTGTACCTATGAGCAGCGCAGCCAGAAGCAAGAGGAGGAGGCCAAGCTTACTGGAACGGCGGGGCTGCTCTTGCCGGAATGCACCAACAGTAGTATCTTTAGCGCTTACAGATGCTGGAACCGGCGTGGACGGGCCAATGACGGGTACGAGTCGTTGCTGTTGTGCCAGGTAAGCATTGACGGGAAATGCATTCAAAGCCTGCCAGAACTTCTCAACTGTAGGGAAACGGTCTTCACTACGCATAGCCATAGCCCGAGAAATGGCATCAGACACAGGCTGAGGAATCGATGGTACCAGGTGATTGACTGGCTCAAGAGGATCAACGCCTGTGCTTCCCATTTGAGTCATGCGATGGAAGGCATCCGCGGGAATAAGACCTGTGAGCAGGGCGTAGATAGTCGCGCCCAGCCCATAGACATCGGTACATGTATTGGTTCCTCGCGTATATTGTTCAGGGGCTCCATAGCCCGGTGAAGCACGACGAACGGCAGTGGTGGTTGAATCAGGATCGTATTCCTTGGCAATGCCAAAATCGACCAACACGGTTCCTTCGCCCGTACGCGGCACGATGATGTTGGCCGGTTTGATGTCGCGATGAATAATAGGAGGATTCTGATGATGTAGGTAGCTGGCGGCATCGATGATAGGTGCTATAAGAAATAGCACTCGGGACAGTGAGAAACGCTTCTCGGGCTGTTGCTGGCGAAGTATTTCCAGGTTGGAGCCTTCGATATAGTCCATCAGGATATATGCCCGGCCGCTCTTGTCGTCGTCAAAAACGCGATAGATGCGCGGGAGCGCCGGGTGATCAACGCGCTTGAGCACCTCGCCCTCGAAGGTGAATCGCTCACGCTCTAGCTTGCTAGAGTCAATCAGTTCCTTGAGGGCAAACTGATTCTGCTTGACACGCAGATCCCGCACGAGATATACAGCGCCAAAACCTCCCTTGCCAAGTAATTCCTCCACAACGTAACGATCACGTAGAATAGTACCTATAGGAAGTGTCATCTGTATATCTTGCATATTGCACCTCAACAATTTATAACAGGCTTTGTTCTGTCATTATAGGCAAAACACAGCCCGTCAAGCAAGCTCAGGTGCTAGGGGATTTCTGGCTTCTCCTGGAAGGTGATCAGGCGGGTACCGCGCTGAAAGGTAAAATAGGCCCATGTCCACTGGAAAAAGACTAAGAAGCGATTACGAAAGCCGATCAGGTAGAAGATATGGATAGTCAGCCACATGGCCCAGGCAACAAAGCCCGTGAGGCGAATTTTCCCTATTTCCAGAACGGCGAAGGAGCGACCTACCGTGGCGAGATTTCCTTTGTTGTGATAACGGAATGGGCTAGTGACCTGTTTCTTCCCGGCAACTCGTTGAGCGATTACAGAAGCCACGTAGCGACCTGCCTGCATGGCTACAGGAGCCACGCCGGGGAGAGGCTTTCCATCTTGCATGGCGCTGGCAGTATCGCCAATGACAAAAACGTTGGGATGACCGGGCAGGGAAAGATCCGCCAATACTTTAACCCGGCCCCCGCGGTCTATTTCGGCCTTCAGCCACTGACCGGCCGCCGAGGCTTTGACACCTGCGCTCCAGATAACGGTTTTCGCTGCGATACGCGAACCTGCAACCACGACGCCATTGTCATCGATGGCTTCGACGGCAGCCCCCGTTCGAACCTCCACCCCTAAACGTGTTAATGCGCGTTGCGCCTTTCGCGCTAAATTCTCAGGGAAAGTGGGTAAGATTCTCGGGCCGGCCTCGACAAGGATAATATGTGCTGTTCTTGGATCGATATGGCGAAAATCAGAAACCATAGCTTTGTGCGCTAGCTCTGCAATGGCACCTGCCATCTCGACACCAGTCGGCCCGGCACCGACCAGGACGAATGTTAACAGGGCTGTGACCTTCTCCGGTTCAGTTTCCAACTCAGCAGCTTCAAAGGCCAGCAATATGTTACGCCGGAGTATTGTCGCATCTACTACTGACTTCAAGCCGGGAGCGAAGTGCTCCCAGTTATCGTGTCCAAAGTAGTTATCAAGCGCACCGGTTGCCACAACCAGGTAGTCATAGCTTATTGATCGATCACCGATGATTACTCGCTGTTCCTGTAGATCTATGCCGGTTACCTCGGCCAGCAGCACTTCTGTGTTTTTTTGTTTCCGGAGGGTAAAACGAATTGGGACACAGATGTCAGCGGGCGATAGACCTGCGGTGGCCACCTGATACAACAACGGCTGGAACAGGTGGTGATTATTGCGGTCAATGACTGTGAGATCGACGGGAGCATTGCGCAGGGCATGGGCTGCCTGCAACCCACCAAATCCTGCCCCAATTATCACCACGCGTGTCACTTTCGCTGGAGCTTTACTTTGCTGAGCTTCAATTTCATGCTGTGTGCTCGTCTGTATACTTATATCCCGTGTCTTTCTCATGATGTTAGCTTCTCTGAGACATTTCTCTTTTAATACTTCTTCTGTAATAGCTTACATCAGCAATGCTTGTATAGCAACAAGTTCAGACAGCTTGCCAGACCTGAGCGGCAAGAATTTGACTATACAATGGCGCAGCCTGCTTTCACACGGGCCTTGACAGTAAAGCTCAACATCGCACACAATAGACATATTATAGCAGACGGGCGCTTAGCATATGGAAGTGGCGCCTGCCAGGTCCCATACTACATTCCTACTGGAAGGAGGCGTGAAAGCTATTTCGCCAGAGATGTAATAGCCTTACATCACTTGCGTTTGGCACAAGTAATTCTAAAACACTGCTACATAGTATCCCGTGTATTGTCGCAATCGATATACCAACTGGGAGGTGTCTTTTGGCTTCAACACAACGTACCACCAAGGATTCACTCATCGAGCAGGACATTAAACGCCTGCACGGCCTGGGCTATGCACAGGAACTCTTCCGTGCTATGGGTGGTTTCTCCAACTTCGCTATTTCGTTCACCATCATCTCGATCCTAAGCGGGTGTGTCACCCTCTTTTACCTGACCACGCTCGATGGAGGGTATTCAGCCGCCTCGATTGGCTGGCCGCTCATCACGATCTTCGTGGTCATCGTCGCGCTGGGTATGGCCGAACTGGCCTCTGCATTTCCGACCGCCGGTGGCCTCTATTACTGGTCCTCCAAGCTTGGTTTTAAAGGGCGTGGTGGGCCTGCCTGGGGCTGGTATACCGGCTGGTTTAACCTGATCGGCCAGATCGGTATCACCGCAGGTATCGCTTATGGCGCAGCCGTTACCCTTGACACGTTGCTGCATGCCTGGTTCCCTGGTATACCTGCCACGGTTTACTTTATTTCAGGCTCAGGCGTCATCTATGACCCTGCCACACAACAGGTGACCCTGCTGATCTACGCCATCATCCTGGCTGCGGTTGCTATGCTCAATATCTTCGGCGTGCGCATTGTGGCTTTCCTGAATGATATCAGTGTCGGGTGGCACATTGTAGGTGTGATCCTGATTGTCGCTGGCGTGGTGGGGGCGACACTCCTCTCACTGCAGTTCAAACCTAATATTGCAAATGCTGGGGCATGCTGCGCTCCTCAGGTTACAGATTCTGCTGTTCACGGGTTTAATTCACTCAGCACGATTTTCACACCGAATCAAGCCTTCAACGCCACCGGCTTCCCCCTCTGGTACGCCATCCTCTTAAGCCTGTTGTTGGCGCAGTATACCTATACAGGCTATGATGCTTCGGCCCATATGACCGAGGAGACGATCGGGGCAGAGACGCGCGCTCCGTGGGGTGTGGTCATGTCGGTAGTCGTGTCCGCCATTGCCGGTTATGCTCTGCTGATGGCCCTGGTGGCAGCTTCTCCCGACCTGGCTGCGGCTGCTAGCTTTACCAATCCGGTGCTGTACATCCTGCAAAGCCGTCTCAGCTATGTCCTGGGAACCCTTTTGTTCGCCGTGATATTTGTTGCGCAGTTTTTCTGCAGTATGTCCTCGGTCACGTCGAACTCACGTATGATCTATGCCTTCTCACGTGACGGTGCCGTGCCATTCCACAACCTCTGGCATAGACTGAATAGAGGTCGTACGCCGCGTAATGCCATCCTCCTGGCTGTAGTATGTTCCTTTATCCTGGCCGTCCCCTCTTTATGGAGCGCCACAGCATACGTGGCAGTTACTTCTATTGCTGTCATCGGCCTCTATATCGCGTATGCGCTGCCCATTTTCCTGCGCCAGTTTGCAACGGACTTCAAGCGTGGACCGTGGCACCTGGGAGCCTGGAGCAGGCCGATTGGCTGGATTGCTGTGATTTGGGTTGCCTTCATTTCGGTGCTGTTTATGTTGCCTACCTTCAATCCTGCGTCTCTTGCTAAAGGTGTCAGCCCCTTTGCTACCTTTAACTACACACCTGTGGTAGTGCTGGGGGTGTTCTTGCTTGTCACGATCTGGTGGCTTGCCAGTGCGCGTAAGTGGTTCAAAGGGCCGATCATCCAGGGCTCAGAGGCTGAACTGGCAGCGATTGAGAGAAGCGTCGGCGAAACGCATGTCGTCGAGGGCGCCGCGGGCGGGAAGTAGCTTTCACATTCAGAAATAAACAGGACGGTGCGCGAAAATGCGCGCCGTCCTGTTTTTTGCGCTGCTATGGAGCTACTGTCAGTGGCGCGTTTGTGAAGGGAGCGCTATCCTGGTACTTCCACACCTGCGAGCCATTGGTTGCTTTGAGAGCATATACGACACTATCGGATGAACCAACATAGATTACATTATTGTTCACTACAATATTAGCGCCGGCATAATTGGTGATGGTGTGCTGCCAGCGCATCGAACCGTCCTTAGTATTCAGGGCCATGATTGAGTTGTTGCTGGTCCTTCCACCGCTTATTCCGACGTAGACCACACTACTGGCGACCTGGGGAGAAGCGAAGACTGCTCCACCAGTATTGTGGTGCCATATCTCTGTGCCATTACCGGCAGCGAGCGCATAGATGTTGTCATTGCGGGACCCAAAGTAGACCACTCCACTTGTCACTGTTGGCGCGGCAAGTATAACATCTGATATCTTCTTAGAGCGCCAGAGCTGCGAACCATCGCTGGTAGAAAATGCATAGACGTAACTATCCGTAGTCGATGGCCCGCCCACCTGGTCAAGAGCGGACGAGGCGATATAGATTACGCCATCATCGACCCGGGGATTTGTGAAGAGCTGGTCATTGACCTGCGCACGCCAGAGTTCGACGCCGGTTTTGGCGTCGAGAGCAAAGAGGTAGCTATGGCTTATGCCATCGGATGAGCTAGCGTAGACGACGCCGCCAGTAACAACAGCAGTCGTGGGAGTAACAGTTTCATTGGGCTGACCAGCGTGATAACTCCAGAGCTTATTACCAGTTTTAGCATCCAACGCGTAGATATTGCTATCACTGGAGCCAAGGTAGACAACGCCATCATTGACGGTAGGGGAAGCTAATACGGCTGCACCTGTCTGGAACTGCCAGAGCTTTGCGCCGTTTTTGGCATCCAGAGCATAGACGTTGTTATCAGATGAGCCAAGATAGGCTATGCCGCCAGCCACAGCCGCCGGGGCAGGAATGGTACGTCCCTGTGTCTGGAAACGCCACTGTAAAATCCCCCGATTGGCATCTAGCTTATACAGCGAGCCATCGCCCGCGCCGACATAAACACCTGATTGAGTAGTCGTTGAAGCGGCATAACTAATGTTATGCGCCGTAGCCAGATGCACCAGGGTCAATACAACGACCAGTCCAGCTACCAGGAAGGAAAGAAGCCACATAACTGGACGGGCGCCAGTGAGATGTTGTAGTGTCCGATCGCCAAGAGGATCAGGAACATTGCCTTTCATAGATGACTCTGCCTTTCTCGTTTAGAGTCCTGACGAGATCGTCTGTTTCCGAGTCCTTAATGTGCTATGTTCAATATAACGCCCATCACTATAGTGATTATTGCATACAACCTGTTTAATACATATTTATATGCCGTCCAGAGCCAAGCGAGGATGCCAGTGGTAAAGAAACCTTAACCACGTTTATGCAAATATGGCCTTTTTAACAGTATTTGTGAAGAAATCTCCCTTGACAGGGCCCGTAGAGAAGTGTAGCATAGCCAATAGTTGAAGAGGATGAGTTGCTAGACCCGGCCATCAGCTATATTTTAGCGTATGTGAACAGTAGAAAATAGACAGTCACAGCGATAGCCGAAAGTTTGGACTGCTACCGTCCGGCATATCGCACGTTTGCCAAGCATAAGCACGATAGCATGAAAATTATTACAACTACTAAAATAGCCCTAAATTCAATGAGAAAGGCAGAGTCGTTATGAAGAGCAATCTTCCGGAATCCCCTCGAGGACAGACACTGCGCCGTCGTATCGATACTATTATTGCTCTCTTGTTTCTCACATTCCTGGTTGGAAGCTTGATTGTGGTTGTGAACCTGATACATCACAGTACCAGTCATGCAGCCAGCCCATCCAGCCGCCTTGTGCCTACCCTGAGTGTGTACGTAGGCAACGGAACTGGCGGGCTCGAGAAACTCGATGCCAGCACGGGAAGGCAGATCTGGACCTTCCAAACGGGCGGGAAAGAGGTTCCTGCCCCGGCGCTCATCGCTAATAATACAGCTTACTTTGGTTCCACAGATGGTAACCTTTACGCGGTGAATGCAACGACGGGCAAGGAGAAATGGCATTTCTCCACAGGGCAGACTATCCTGGGATCGCCAGTCCTCGCCAATGGTGTCCTCTATTTTGGTTCAGATGATGGCAATCTCTACGCAGTCAACCCCGCTAACGGCGCAAAACTGTGGTCCAAATACACGGGCACAGGGGGCGAGGCTGTCTCTGTCGGGACTCCGGCCGTGGTCAATGGGGTGGTCTATGCCACTTCAACGAACAACAGCACCCGTAGCTATGTCCTTGCTCTAAAAGCCCAGACCGGCGCACAGATCTGGCACCAGCAGGCGAACAACGAGTTGTACTCCTCTCCCCAGGTGGGTGGGGGCAGGATATATGTAGCTGCAACTGCTATCTCGCAGCCAGGGCAGTCGACCACCAGGGAGAGCCACCTGGAGGTTTTCAATGCAGCTAACGGGACGCATACCTTACAGTTGGGGCGCACACAGTTCGCAACAGCAAGCACGCAAAGCATTTCACCTCCAACGTTGGCAAACGGATCGATCTACAGTGGGACATTGGGGGGCAGTGTATCCGCAGTGAACGCTAGCAGCAATGTAGTGAAGTGGGCGCGCACCGTTAACGGAGAGGTCGATGCGTCACCTCAATTGGCCAATGGTACCCTGTTTGTCGGGGTGAATGTTGGTACAATCGAAGGCAATTCGATTATGGCTCTGAACGCTAACAACGGGGCGGTGCGCTGGCAACGGGCTATCAGGAATTATGCCGGCTCCAATATTGTGGTGAATGGCAATACAGTCTATGTCGGTGCGGAAGATGGCATAGTGTATGCTATCGATGCCAACACTGGCGCTATAAAGTGGACAGCCCAGGATTCAGCGAGCTTTAGCAATCAACCACTCTCAGTGGGTCCATAGAGGGTAGAGTTGAAGGAATAGGGATGTTCGAGTCTTGTAATGTAACCACTGAGAGGAATGTAGCACCATGAGCCTTGAAGATATGCACAAGACCCATGAGAATTTGAGCATGAAAGGAGTGTGGGTCCAACGGGGAATGCTCGTTGGGAAATGGGCGAGGCAGAGGACGCATATTCTGGTACTTGTGGGCATGCTTCTTTTGATCGGGGCAGTATTTCTGACCCCGATTTTGTCAGGCGTCAGAGCCACCTCAAATGAGCAATTTACCGCTGCGGGCGACTGGTCTACCTATGGGTATGACAACGCACGTGATAACTTCAACGCGGCCGAGACCATCATCACTCCGGCAACCGCTCCCCAGTTCAAGCAAAAATGGGTTCATGCCGGTAACAATGGGATTTCTGATCAAATTGCCGCCGTCAACGGCGTGGCATACTGGGGTTCGTGGGATGGACAAATGCATGCAACTGATGTGGCGACGAACGCGCGATTATGGACTGTCTTTGTTGGGCAGACGACAGACTCTACCTGTAGCCCGCCGCGCGTTGGGGTCGCCAGTTCGCCCACCGTCGTCACGGTCAACGGCCAGCTGGAGGTCTTCGTCGGAGGCGGCAACGCCAATTTCTATGCTCTTAACGCGAGTAATGGCAGCATCCTGTGGCACAGGTCGTTGGGACCCTCACCCAGCACCTTCATCTGGGACTCCCCGGCCTACTTCAACGGCAGCATCTACATCGCGACCTCTTCCTTTGGGGATTGCCCGTTGAACCAGTCCAGGTTCTTTCGCCTGAACGCGGCCACCGGGGCGGTCCAGAATACCTTCAATATCGTTCCGTCAGGCTGCACAGGCGGGGGCGTGTGGGGCTCGCCCACCATCGATGAGAGCGCGAACACGCTCTTCTTCGCCACCGGCAATAGTGGCCCGTGCAACAGCCAGGAGCCCAATACCTTCGCCCTGGTCGAATTGCATACCTCCGACTTGAGCCTGGTGAGTCGGTACCAGTTACCACCGGTCGAACGGCCGGGCGACAGTGATTTCGGCTCGACACCGACGCTCTTCACCACCAGCACTGGAACCCCCATGGTGGGAGTGGCCAACAAGAATGGCAAATATTACGCCTTTAACCGCAATACTATCTCGGCCGGTCCGGTCTGGAAAGACCAGGTGGCCACGGGGGGCGGCTGCCCGCAGTGCGGCAGTGGTTCCATCTCGCCCAGTGCCTGGGATGGGCACAATCTCTACATCGGTGGAGGCAAAACCTCCATCAGCGGCAGCAGCTGCATGGGTGGGGTGCGTAAGGTCAACCCGGACAATGGCAGCTATCTATGGCAGCACTGTATGGGCA
>WNGD01002309.1_pt1 | contig 21941 bp, 26 predicted proteins | sample 5400671 | NCBI WGS metagenome assembly WNGD01 (sample SAMN13153369, study PRJNA577476) | soil metagenome | isolation source: 40 cm soil or saprolite under grassland replicate 2 | place: USA:California | collected 2016-06-15 | reverse complement strand
CGGTCGTGACGGCCACTAGTGCCCCTTCCAGTAATGCCGCCCAGTTTCTGGGTCGCTAGCACCAAGCGAGAGGCCGCACTCGTCCGCAGCCCAGGCTAGAAGCCTGGGTAAGGACGAGGGTGGACTCTCGCGCCGCGTGATAGCGGGCCAGAAGCGGGCATGTATTACTGGGAGGGGCACTAATCGGCTGCGGCGCCGAGCACGACGCGAGGATCGAGGTCCTTGTCGCGTCGCACGAACCGGCAGGGCACGTCGGCGAGCGTGCAAGCATCGACGACGAGCCCGAGCTTCTCGCGCGCCGCATCGGGGATCGTGACGAGGACCGTGTCCGGGCGCGTCCGGACGAGGATCGGCTCGATCTCCATCAGTCCGCCCAGTACGGGGACGCCCTGTAGCCGCCGGCGCGAGAGGCGCGGATCGTCGTCGACGAAGCCGACGACCTGCTCACCTCGGGTCTCGCGCAGCTCGCGGAGCAGGCTCCGGCCGCCGCGCCCGGCGCCGACGATCAGCGTGCGCCGGCGCCCGCCGCGTCCGGTCAGGGACGAGACGGCTCGCACGAACGCACGCTCCCAGAAACGGGAGGCGCCGACGAGGACGGTGCAGACCAGGGCGTCGATGATGAAGATGCTGCGCGGGAAGGGGCCCCAGACCTGCGTCGCGTCCAGGACCAGGTACGCGACGACCTCCGAGACGATCACCGCGCCGACGATGCTGGCTGCGTCCCGCGCACCTGCGTATCGCCACACGCCGCGATAGAGACCGAACGGGATGAACGCCGCGTACCGCACGGCGAGCAGCACCGCGAGCGAGAGGACGAAGATGTGCCGCTCGTACGCCGTGCCGTTGCCCTGCAGGCGCAGGTAGTACGCGAACAGGAACGACGTGGCGACGAGCGCGAAGTCGACGATCGACTCGACGAGCCGGCGCGGATTCGCGACGAACGTGTGCAGCCAGCCGCGGTCCTGCACCAGGCCGGGGGCCCGCTCGACGTCGGAGAGGACGCTCGCGAACTGCACGAGCAGCGCGAAGGTGAGCAGCACGCCGATCAGCGTCACCCAGCCGTTGTCGAGCACGGCGTAGAACAGGCTCGTGGTTCCGAGCGCCGCGGAGATCACGGCGAGCAGGACGACGGCGCGCCGCTCGGAGAGGCCCTGGTACACGAGGCGGTGCGACGTGTGGTCGCGGCCGCCCTGATACACGGGCCTGCCGTCCAGGAGGCGGACGATGGTGACGAGCGTCGTGTCGAGGATCGGAACGGCGAGCACGAGGATCGGCAGCAACAGGGTTGCGACGGTGGTCCCGGCGACCTTCCAGCTTGCGGTCAGGCCGAGTGCCGCCAGCGCGAACCCGAGCACCTGGCTGCCCGAGTCGCCCATGAAGACCGCGGCCGCCCGTCCCGGCCGCAGGTTGAAGGGGAGAAAGCCCGCGCAGGCGAGCGCGATCGCGAGCGCGAGGGCGAGTACCGCGTCGTTCGAGTGAACGGTGAGGGCGTCGATGGCGAAGAACGCCGCGGCGATGCCGGCGAGCGTGGCTGCGAGCCCGTCCATGTTGTCGAGCAGGTTGAAGGCGTTCGTCAGCCCGACGAGCCAGACGACGGCGACGACGCCCGCCAGGAAGTCGTTCGAGATCAGGCCGGAGATCGTGACGCCGTTCCCGATCACGATCCCCGCGGCCGCAAGCTGAGCGGCGAGCTTCGGAACGGGGCCGAGCGAGAACAGGTCGTCGAGCAGGCCGGCAACGAAGAGCACGCCGCAGGCTCCGACGATCGCGAGCAGCTCGCGGCTCGCGGGCGCCGCGCCGGCCGCGACGGCGAGCAGGAAGCCGGTCAGGATGCCGGCGAAGATCCCGATTCCGCCGAGCATCGGCGTGGGACGCTCATGCCAGCGGTCGTCCCGCGGCTCGGCCGAAACGCGCGCGGCCAGCGGCGACCGGATCAGCGCCCAGATCACGAGCGCAGTGACCGGAAAACCCGCTGCGAGGGCGAGGAACCTCATGCTCCGAACGCTAACCGACGTCATCGTCGCGTACAACAGCGGGCCCGCGCTGGCCCGCTGCCTCGGCGCGCTCGAGCCCGAGGGGGTCGAGGTAGTCGTCGTCAACAACGGCGACCCCGCTCCGGAGCTGGACGCCGCCTCCGGTGCCGAGGTGATCTCTCCGGGCGCCAACATCGGTTTCGCGGCCGGGTGCAATCTCGGCGCAGCGAGGGCGTCCGGCGACGTGCTCGTCTTCCTCAATCCCGACACCGTCGTCGCGCCGGGCGCGCTCGCCGAGCTGGCGCACACGCTCGACGACCCGACGATCGGGATCGCGATGCCGCGCCTGCGCTTGCTCGACCGGCCGGAGCTGCTCAACTCGGGCGGCAACGTCCTCCACCTGACGGGGCTCGCCTGGGCGGGCTCGTACGGCCGGCCGGCAGCCGAGATTCGCGAGCTCCGCGACGTCGCGTACCCGACGGGTGCGGCGATGGCGATCCGCGCCGAGCTCTTCCGCGAGCTGGGCGGCTTCACGGAAGAGCTGTTCATGTACCAGGAGGATCTCGAGCTCGGCTGGCGCGCCCATCTGCGCGGCCTGCGTGTGGTGGTCACACCGCGGGCCGACGTGTACCACGAGTACGAGTATGGACGGAACGTGCAGAAGCAGTACCTGCTCGAACGCAACCGCCTCGTGTTCGTGCTCTCCGCGTATTCCGGCCGGCTGATCGCGGTGCTCGCTCCAGTGCTCGTCGCGGGGGAGCTCTCCATGCTGGCGCTCGCGGCGAAAGAGGGCTGGTGGCGCGACAAGCTCGCCGGCTGGGGCTGGTGCGTGCGACACGCGCGCTGGCTCGTCGGCCACCGGCGCGAGACGCAACGGCTGCGGCGCGTGGGCGACCGCGAGCTCGCCTCGCTGCTGACGCCGGTGATCGATCCCGGAATGATCGAGCTGCCGAAGCGCGTCGCAGCAGCGAATAGGCTGGTCGCGTGGTACTGGTCGATCGCCCGGCGGGCCCTCTGAGATGACGACGGTCTACGGCGACCTCGTCCGCTACCGCGAGCTGTTCGGGAACCTCTTCCGGCGCGACGTCCAGGCGAAGTACCGCGGGTCGATTCTCGGGCTCGCGTGGACGCTCGCGAATCCCGTGCTGCTGATGGCCGTCTACCTGCTCGTCTTCTCCGTCCTGTGGAACACGCCCTTCGGGAACGAGGGCCACTACGGCCTGTTCCTGCTCGTCGGGCTGTCGGCGTGGATCTTCTTCGCCGCCTCGGTGCAGTCGGCCTCACGCTCGATGCTCGACAACGCCAACCTGATCCGCAAGACACGCTTTCCGCGCCAGCTCGTGCCGCTCTCGGTTGTCGCGACGCACCTGATCAGCTTCGCCGTGATGCTCGTCGCGCTGCTCGCCCTCAACTTCGCCCTGCTCCCGCGCGTGCGCGGCACCGAGTGGCTCGCGCTGCCGCTCGCCGTGGCGGTCGTCGCGATCACCGGTGGGCTTGCGCTCGCGATCGCATCGCTGAACGTGCTCTTCCGCGACGTGGAGTTCCTCGTCGCGGCGCTGCTGCTGCCGTTGTTCTTCCTGACGCCGGTGCTCTACCCGTTGTCGGATCCGCAAATTGCGCGGCGCGACTGGGTCGTGCACGTGATCCACTGGGGCAACCCGCTCGCGCCGATGATCGAGGCGCTACGCGATCCGCTCTTCTACGGACGGCTGCCCGGGCTCGGCGACACGATCTACACGGTCGTCGCGGCGTTCGTTGCGCTCGCGCTCGGCGCGTGGGTGTTCAACCGCGTCGACGACCAGATCGCAGTCGAAGTCTGATCCGCGCGTCGTAGACCCACGGCTCCTCGCCTTCGGGCCGCCACGCCGGCAGTCCCGCAACCTCGTCGTTCGGTTCGAGCGGCGGCAGCAGCGAGGGACACACGAGCGGATGACCAAACGCGGGATTGCGCCCACCGCCGGGCGCATACGGCTCGAGCTCGACGGGCCGGCGGCGCAACTCGAGCGAGCCGCCGACGGCTGCGTAGCCTTCGGCGTGCGCCGCGCGAAGGCGGGCGGCGTCGCTCTCCGCGTCCGGGGGCGCGAACAATCGTGCGGTGGACGCGTCGCGGGGCGCGACCTCGACCTCGAGCTCGGGCGTGTGGTTGCCGAGCTCGGCGAGCCAGAAGCGGTGCTCGTCCACCAGGTCGAAGGCGAGGCGGTACAGCCCCGGCGGGATCGGGCCGCGAACCTGGACGTCCCGTTCGACACGCTCGCCGGGCGCCGCGCTCACCTCGTTGCGGATGCCGTCCCAGACGATCGGATTGCCGCGGTCATCGAGCCAGTGGTACGAGACCTTGAGGTCACGCCATGGAGCCGTGCCGGCGTTCTCGACGACGACGTGCGCGCGGGCCAGCGCGCCCGCCTGAACGGGCTCGAGCTCGTGCGCGAGCCAGCGCACCGCGAGCGGCCCGGCCGGAACGGGGTGCTCACCCAAGGTGCGGACTAGCCTACGGCCTGTGGATCCGCTCCTCGTCAGGGCGTGCCGGCGCGAGCCGGTCGAGCACACGCCGGTGTGGTTCATGCGCCAGGCCGGACGTTCGCTGCCCGAATACCGGCAGCTGCGCAAGCGGCACGGCCTGTTCGACATCGTGGCGGAGCCGGAGCTGTGCGCGGAGGTGACGTTGCAGCCGGTGCGCCGACACGACGTCGATGCGGCGGTGATGTTCACCGACATCATGTTCCCGGTGCTCGGCATGGGCGTCGACGTCGAACTGGTGGAGAACGTCGGCCCCGTGATTCAGCGCCCGGTGCGCAGCATCGCGGACGTCGACCAACTCCGCGTCCCGGATCCTGAGGAGTCGGTGCCGACGATCCTCGAAGCCGTGCGTCTCGTGCGCGCGGGGCTGCGCGACGACCAGGCGGTGATCGGATTCTGCGGGGGGCCCTTCACGGTTGCCGGGTACCTGGTGGAAGGCAAACCGAGCCGCGAGTTCGCGACCGTCAAGGCGTTGATGTACCGCGAGGAGGCGACGTGGCACGCGCTGATGCAAAAACTGGCGGAAACATTCGCGCGTTACGTCGCCGCGAAGGTGCGCGCCGGCGCCGACGTGATCCAGGTGTTCGACTCGTGGGTCGGGGCGCTGTCGCCGTCGGACTACGAGGAGTTCGTGGCGCCCTACTCGGCGTACATCCTGGCCGCGGTCGACGTTCCGACAATCCATTTCGGCACCGGTACGGCGACGCTCCTGCGGGAGATGGCGGAGGCGGGCGGCGACGTGATCGGCCTCGACTGGCGCATCCCGCTCGACCGCGGCTGGGCCGAGGTCGGCGAGGACCGCGGCGTGCAGGGCAACCTCGACCCGGCCGTTCTGCTCGCGCCGTGGGAGCGAGTCGAGACCGAGACGCGCGCTATTCTCGACCGTGCCGGAGGGCGGCCGGGTCATGTATTCAACCTTGGGCACGGAGTGCCACCCGAAACAGACCCGGCCGTTCTCCGGCGGCTGACGGAGCTCGTGCACGAGGCGACCGTCGAAGCGCGCGTATGAACGCGGCGGTCGTGTTGATGGCGTACGGGTCGCCGGGACGGCTTGTGGACGTGCCCGCCTACTACGCCGACATCCGCGGCGGGCGCGCGATCCCGCCGGAGCACCTCGACGATCTCGTCGAGCGGTACCGCCGGCTCCGCATCGAGGAGGAGTCCCCGCTGAACGCGATCACCGAGCAGACGCGCGCCGCGCTCGAGCACGAGCTGGGATTGCCGGTGTTCACCGGCATGAAGCACTGGACGCCGCGCATCGCCGAGGCCGCCGAGCGCGCGGTCGCGCGCGGCGCCGACCCCGTCGTCGGCCTTGTGCTTGCACCGCACTACTCGGAGCTGTCGATCGCCGGTTATCGCGACCAGCTCGAGTCCGCACTCGCGGGTCGTGCCGAGCTGCTGTTCGTCGACAGCTGGCACGACGAGCCCGGCTTCGTCGAGTTGCTCGCCGACCGCGTGCGCGGGACGGACGCGCACGTCGTCTTCACCGCGCACTCGCTCCCGGCGCGAGCGCACGCCGTGTACAAAGAGCAGCTGGTCGAGACGTCGCAACTCGTCGCCGAGCGTGCCGGGCTCCAGGACTGGTCGTTCTCGTTCCAGAGCGAGTCGCCGACAGGCGAGCCGTGGCTCGGTCCGGACATCCTCGACCACCTCGAGGCGCTGCACGAGGGCGGCGTCCGGAAGGTGCTCGTCTGCCCGGTCGGGTTCGTCGCCGACCATCTGGAGATCCGCTGGGACCTCGATCACGAGGCAACTGAGAAGGCGCACGAGCTGGGCCTCGGCTTCGCCCGGATCGAGATGCCGAACGCCGAGCCGCGCTTCGTCGAGGTGCTCGCGGGCCTGGTGCGACGGGCCCTGGCGGTACCCTCGGAAGCGTGAGCATGCGTCCAGGCGAGATCGTCGCGGAGCACGCGTCCCGTCGCTTCAAGGTCTATCCGCGCGAGTCGCGCCGCCTCAAGGATGCGATCGTCGCGCCCGGGCGCTCGCGTCCGTCCGACGTCGTTGCGCTCGAGGAAATCTCGTTCCGGATCGCGCCCGGTGGCGCGGTCGGGCTCGTCGGCCGCAACGGCTCGGGCAAGACGACGCTCCTGCGCCTGGTCTCCGGGATCATCAAGCCGACCCTCGGCCGTGTCGAGGTCGGTGGGCGCGTCGGCTCGCTGCTCGAGCTCGGCGCGGGCTTCCATCCCGACCTCACCGGCCGTGAGAACGTCTTCCTCAACGGCTCGATCCATGGCCTCAAGCGTGCGTACCTACGCGAGCAGCTCGACGAGATCGTCGCATTCGCGGGTCTCGAGCACGCGATCGACCGGCCCGTCCGCACGTACTCCTCGGGGATGTACATGCGGCTCGGGTTCGCGATCGCCGCGCACATCGACGCCGACGTGTTGCTGCTCGACGAGGTCTTCGCCGTCGGCGACGAGCAGTTCCAGCGCAAGTGCTTCGGCAAGATCTTCGAGTTCAAGCAGCGCGGCGGGACGATCGTCTTCGTCTCGCACGACGCCTCCGCGGTCGAGCGCCTTTGCGATCGCGCCATCCTGTTGCGGGACGGCCACGTCGCCTTCGACGGTCCGACGCACGACGCGATCGTGCGCTATCGGCAGCTGCTCGCCGGCGACCGCGATCCGGCCGAGCGCGGCGCGGGGCTGAAGGAGTGGGGGAGCGGTGAGGCGCGGATCGAAGACGTCGAGCTCTTTGGCCCGGACGGAGAGCAGCGCACGCAGTTCCTCGCGGGCGAGCCGCTCAGCCTGCGCCTGCGTGTGGCGGCGGAGCGTCCTCTCGCGGCGCCGCGGCTGTCATTCGAGCTGCGCGACGCGTCGGGGCTGCTCGTCGCGGGCGGGGCACAGTCGACGGCGGAGCTCGGGTGGGACGGCGGCACGAACGACCTGCGCGCGCGGTTCGACGTCGAAAACCTCCCGCTCGCCGACGGGCGCTTCCACGTCCGCCTCGGCTTGACCGACGACAGCGGGGAGCACCTCTACCACTGGCTCGACGACGCGCTGGTGTTCGTCGTCTACCCGGGCGGGGAGGACCGCGGCGTGGTGCGGCTCGAGGGGCGCTGGAGCGGGGAGGAGATCGAAGCGCAGGCGGAAAGGGTTCGCCGATGAGCGTCGCTCGCCTTCGGCTCGCTCCCGTAGGGGAAACAATGTTTCCCCTACGAGACCCCTTCTTTAGGGATCGCCTCAGCACGCGCGCCGCTGCGATCGCCGCGCGTGCTGAGGAGAAGGTGGGGGGAAACCTCACGGTTTCCCCTCTTGCCCCTTCCCTCGCTCATCGGCCAAAGAACGGCCGATGAGCTCGCGCACGTGTCCCGACTGGCCGATGCTGATGGAGTACGCCCCGGACCTGCAGTTCAAGCACTACACGGTCGCCGAGGCTCGCTTGCCGGCGGAGGCGCTGATGAACATTCCGGACGTTCCGCTGGGCGCGGTCGCGATCTGCTGCGACCTGGAGCGGCACGTCTTCTACGCCGCGCACACCGATCCGAGGGTCGGAGCGGCGCTGCGCGCGACGCACTGGTACGAGCTGGCGGAGTGGACGTCGAGCGGCCCGGGCAGCACCCCGTTGCCTAGGTCACCGGCGTAACGAGCTCCTCGCCGCGCTCGAACGCCAGCACGTTGTCGACGGCGATCCGCGTCATCGCCTCACGCGTCTGACGCGTCGCGCTGCCGAGATGCGGCGTCACCACCACGTTCGGCAGCCCCACGAGCTCCGTCGGCACGTGCGGCTCGTGCGCGAAGACGTCGAGCCCGGCGCGCAGGCGGCCCGACGCGAGCTCGCGGACGAGCGCCTGCTCGTCGACGATCTCGCCCCGCGCCGTGTTGACCAGGCAGGACCCGTCACGCAGCAACGCGAGCCGTCGCGCGTCGAGCAACGCGCGCGTCTCCGCCGTCAGCGGGGCATGGATCGTCACGATGTCCGCCTCTGCGAGCAGCTCCTCCAGCTCGCGATACTCGCCCAGGCCTGTGTCGCTGCGACGCCGCTGCGTGTAGAGGACAGGGACGTCGAACCCTGCCGCACGCCGAGCCACGGCCTGCCCGATCCGCCCGAGCCCGACGATCCCCAGCGTCGAGCCAGTGACCTCCTCCGCGAGGAAGCCGTCCGCCCACGAACCGCGCCATTCTCCGGCGCGTATCCGCCGGTCGCCTTCGACCACGCGCCGGCGCGCGGCGAGAATCAGGGCCCAGGTGAGATCGGCGGTCGCCGCGTCGAGTACGCCGGGCGTATTGGTCACCGCGACTCCGCGGGCGAGCAGCGCGTCGATGCCGAGCCGGTCGTAGCCCACGCCGAAGTTCGCGACGAGCCGCAACGCCGGGAACCATTCCGGCGAGACCGGCTCGTTCGCGACGATCAGCGCCTCGATGTCGTCGCGCGCCTCGAGCGGCGCGACCTCCACGTCTCGGAGCTCGTCCAAAGCCGCCCCCGGATAGCGACGAGTGGCCAGAACCTTCAAGAGATGAGTGTCCCATGCCGAAAACGAGTCGCGATGAAGGCGACGCTCGCGGCATTCCTGCTGGCCCTGACGCTCGTCCCGACTGCTGGTGCGTACCGCTTCGAAGGCGGCCGCTGGCCGACGACGACGATCACGTACTACAACGAGGTACCCGCCTACACCTGGGCGGTCGACACGGCGGCGTACGCCTGGAACTCCAGCGGGGCGCATGTGCAGTTCCTCAAGAGCCCGAGTGCACGGAACGCGGACGTCCTGGTCGGCGTCCGCTGGTTCAAGATCGCGGGCGAGGCCCGGATCCAGCGCTTCAGCGGCCGCATCATCGGAGCCCAGATCGGGATCCAGAACGGCCAGGACCGTTACACGATGGCGCTCGTGCTCGCGCACGAGTTCGGTCACGTCCTCGGCCTCGATCACGAGGACGGCGCCTGCGCGACGATGAACAGCCGGCTCGCGGTCAACCATCCGGAACACTGCCCCGCCCCTCCCCCGGGAATGTGGGTCTGCCGTCTCCTCCGCGCCGACGACGTGCGCGGCGCCGTCAGTCTCTACGGCGGAACCGTGCGCCGGATCCGCGGCCCGGAGTTCTGCCCTCGCTAGGGGCGCCGCCCGGCGAGCACCTCCGCCAGCGGGCGGGTGTTGACGACGTCCGCGGCGGTCGCCCAGCCACGCCGCGCGGTGTGCACCGCGAGGCGCATGTTCCCGAGGCCACGCACGGAGTGTGCATCGGTCGAGACGACGATCGGTACGCCCGCCTCGATCGCGAGCCGGATCTCCGGCCCCGAGAGGTCGAGCCGGTCCGGCAGCCCGTTGGTCTCGAGCGCAACGCCCGTCTCGAGCGCGACCTCGAACGTCCGCTCGAGATCGAGCGCGTTCGGCGGACGGTGGTTGATGATCCTCCCCTTCGGATGGCTCAGCGCCCGGACGGCGGGATGGCGCATCGCCTCGGTCACCTTGCGCGTCAACGTCTCGCGCGGCTCACGCTGTCCCGCATGCAGACTGAGCTGCACCCAGTCGAGCTCGGCGAGGACGTCGTCCGGAAGGTCGAGCTCACCGTCGCGACGGATGTCGACCTCGGTCCCGCATAACACGCGAAACGGCGCGAGCTCCTCGTTCACGGCCGCGATCTCCTCCGCCTGCCGGCGCAGATCGTCTGCGTCCAGGCCGGGGACGACGCGCACGTTCGGCGTGTGGTCGCAGATGGCCAGGTACTCGTAACCGAGGTCGCGCGCGGCGACCCCCATCTCCAGCACTGACGCCTTCCCGTCCGACCACGTCGTGTGCACGTGCAGGTCGCCGCGGATTTCCGTCCGCTCCAGCAACGGTGGCGGCTCGCCGTCGAACGGCTGCTCGCGCAGCTCGGGCGGACACCACGGTACGCCGAGCGCCGCGTAGACGCCTGTCTCGTCGACAGCAGCCGGCAGCAGCTCGCCGAGTGCGTCGACGTACGCTCGCGACCCGGTTGCGCGCACGAGCTCTGTGCCGAAGCGTTTCGGCTCAGCGACGACGAGCTCGACCGGGACGCCTTCGACCGTCACGCCGAGCGCACGGCGCTGCTCGCGTTCGAGCACCGAGACGACCGACGGAAGCGACGCGAATGCTTCGAGCAACGGCTCGGGCTCCTCGGCCGAGCAGACCACCGCCAGGTCGAACGACGAATCGGCCCAGCGCCGCGGATCGCCGGCGACCTCGCCGCCGAGCGCGTCCGCGATCTCCTCCAGCAGCGCGCGCGAGCGGTTGAGCACCAGCCCCTTCCGTTCCGGCCGCTCCTCGCGCTCGAGCCGTTCCAACAGTCGCCGCTCCGTCTGCGGCCCGATCCCCGCAACCGAGGTCAACCGTCCCGCTCGCGCGGCCTCCCGGAACTCGTCGGCAGTCGCGACACCGAGCGTGCGGCCGATCTCGACCATCCGCTTCGTGCCGATGCCGAGAAACCTGCCGAGACCGACGAGCTCCGGCCGCACCTCGCGCTCCAGCTCGTCGAGCTCGGCGATCCGGCCGGTCTCGACGAGCTCGCGCAGGCGGCCGGCGATACCGGGGCCGATCCCGCGCAGTTCCTGGACGCGACCCGCTGCGACGAGCTCGGCGATGGGCGCCCGCGTCTCGCGGATCGTCTCCGCGGCGCGGCGATAGGCGCGCGACGTGTAGTGGCCGGCACCCGACAGGTCGAGCAGGCTCGCGAACGCCTGCAGCCGTTCTGCGATCGCGGCGTTGTCCGGGTAGTCCTGCACGGCAAGGTTAGTCTTGCCGGATGACGACGTTCATGATCCCGTTCCGCGCCGACGGGAAGACGCGGCTGGGGGATCCGAGGCTCGCTCTGGCCATGCTCTCGGACGTGATCGACGCAGTGGGCGCGCTCGGGACCGAAGCCGTGCTCGCGGATGGGCCGGGCGGGCAGGGGAACGCTCTCGCCCGCGCGCTCGCTGTGCTGCGCGGGCCCGTCACGATCCTCAACAGCGACCTCCCGTGCACCACGAGCGCCGAGGTCGAGGCGCTCGCGGACGCGGCGCCGGCGATCGTCCCTGCGGCGGACGGCACCACGAATGCGATCGCGTTGAAGGACGCACGTGACTTCGCGCCGCTGTACGGGCCCGACAGCGCTGCGCGGTTTAAGGCCCACCTCGGCGCAACGCGCCTCGACCTGCCTGGCATCCGTGACGATGTCGACACGTGGGACGACCTCGAGCGTGTGTGCGACAGGCTCGGGTCGAACACGCGTGAGTACCTGAAGACGCTTGCGCACGCATGAAGGTCGCAGTCCTCAGCGGCGGGGGCGGCGGCGCGAGCTTCCTGCGCGGCGTCGTGGCTTCGGCCGATCCCGCCGAGGTGACGGCGATCGTCAACGTCGGCGACGACCTCGAAGTCCTCGGGCTCTCGGTGTCGCCCGATCTCGACAGCGTGCTCTACGCGCTGGCCGGCCTCGCAGACGAGGAACGCGGCTGGGGGCGGGCGGACGAGACCTGGAACGCGCTTGCGACCGTCGAGTCGCTCGGCGGCGAAGCGTGGTTCCGGTTGGGCGACCGTGACCTCGGTCTGCACGTCGTGCGCACGCAGTCGCTTCGCGCTGGGGACTCTCTCTCGGCCGTGACCGCGCGCCTCGCGGCGGCGCTCGGGGTCGAGACGACCATCCTCCCGGCGACAGACGAGCCGCTGCGCACCTGGCTGGAGACGCCGAACGGCAGCTTCGACTTCCAGCAGTGGTTCGTCGCGCGCGCACATCGCGACCCCGTCGATCGCGTCCGCTACGAGGGCGCCTCTGACGCGCGACCGGCGCCCGGCGTGCTCGATGCGTTGCACGAAGCAGAGCTGATCCTGATCGCGCCGAGCAACCCGTTCGTGTCGATCGGGCCCATCCTCGCCGTCGAGCGGATCCGCGCCGCTCTCGAGCGACGGCGAGCCCCCTGCGTCGCAGTGAGCCCGCTGATCGGGAGGCAGGCCGTCAGTGGCCCCGCAGCCGACATGCTGCAGCGGCTGGAGGGCGGCACCTCCGCCGCGCACGTGGCGCGGTGCTACCCGGGCCTGATCGACGCACTCGTGCTCGACGAAGCCGATGCAGCGGATGCCGACGCCGTGGTGGAACTGGGCGTCCGGCCGCTCGTGACGAAGACACTCATGCGCAACGCGGCCGCGCGCCGCGCGCTCGCGGAGGCGGCGCTGAACGCGGTGGCGCTCGCATGAGGGTCGCGATCGTCGGCGGCACCGGTGCGTTCGGGCGCGCGCTCGCGCAGCGGCTGGCCGAGCTGGGGGCGGACGACGTCATCGTCGGCTCGCGCGACGCCGACCGTGCACGCGCCACGGCCGAGGAGCTCGGCGTCGAGGGTGGCCGCAACCAGGACATCGTCGGCGACGCGGAGCTCGTCGTCCTCGCGGTCAAGTCGAACGCGACGCTCGAGACCGCCGCCGACCTCGCCGACTCGATCGGCCGGACGCCGGTCCTGTGCGTCGCCAGCGATCTTCGCTTCACCGACGCTGGCGTGCTGCCCGGGCGGCATCAGGGCTCGTTGGCGGAGGAGGTCGCGCGCCTCGTGCGGGCTCCGGTCGCTTCTGGCTTCCAGTCGTTCGCCGCGGCGAACGTGATCGACGGGGATCCCGGGGACGCACTGATCTGCGGGGAGGACTCGGACGCGAAAACGCGCGCGCTCGAGCTCGCCGAACGCTTGGGCGCACGCGCCATCGACGTCGGCCCGCTCGCCAACTCGCGTGCACTCGAAGGCATGACGTCTGTGATCCTCAACGTGAACAAGCGCTACAAGGCTCACGCCGGCATTCGCCTGACGGGCTTGCCCTGACCCGCGAGATCCGAGTGATCCCGGTTGCGGATCTCCCGGAGATCCGCGCGGGAGACGATCTCGCCCAGCTCATTGCCGCCAAGGTCGACCTCGAGGACGGCGACGTCGTCGTGGTCGCGCAGAAGATCGTCTCGAAGTCAGAAGGACGAGTCGTCCGGCTCGACGACATCGAGCCTTCCGAGCGCGCGCTGGAGATCGCGGGCGACGACCAGGACCCGCGCCGCATCGAGGCGATCCTCCGCGAGGCGAAGCGCGTCGTGCGCGTGCGCAAGCCGCTCGTGATCGCCGAGACGAAGCAAGGCTTCATCTGCGCATCGGCGGGCGTCGACTCCTCCAACGCGCCCGAGCCTGGGATGCTCGTCCTCCTGCCCGAGGACGCCGACGCTTCGGCCGAACGGATCCGCGAGCGGTTCCGCGAGCTGACGGGCCGCACGGTGGCGGTGCTGGTCACCGACTCCTTCGGCCGGCCGTGGCGGCAGGGGACGATCGACGTCGCACTCGGTGCCTCCGGCCTCGAGGTGATGCGCGACCTGCGCGGCCAGCGCGACAGCGTCGGCTACGAGCTGCACGCGACGATGATCGCGGTGGCGGACGAGATCGCGAGCGCCGCCGAGCTCGTGATGGGCAAGCTCGACCGGATTCCTGCGGCGATCGTCCGGGGCCTCGAGGTCGCAGGCAGCGGATACGCCCGCGACCTCGTGATCCCGGAAGACCGTGACTTGTTTCGCTAAGCGCTCGCCGCCTGGGCGAAGCGCTCGAGCAGGCCGCTCCAGCCGCCTTCGGCGGCAACACCATTGCGCAGCTCGTCCGCGCGGTCGCCGTGCACCTCGAAGCCGCGATGCTCGAGCTCCACGCGCGTGCGCGCGGGGCCTTCCGGGACGAAGCGGACCTCGACCTCGGTCGCCTTCGCCGGATCCGGGTCGTACTTCCACTCCGGGCCGAGATGCCAGCCGAAGACCACGCGGTCGGGGGGCTCCCAGGCCGCGATCCGGCCCCACTCGCATTCGGTCCCGTCGGCCGCGCGCTCGAACCAGCGGCCCCCCGAGCGCGGCTCGATCACCACTTCTTTCGCGTCCCGCTCGCCGATGTGATGCGTGTCGAGCGGCCACCAGCCGGTCATCCCACTGGTGAATACCTCGAAGGCGCGCTCCTGCGCTGCAGCAACCGTGATCGACTTGCGTACCACCTCTGCTGTCGCGTCTTTCGTCGTCATGCGTCCTCGCTTTCTTCTGTCTCGGCCGCCGCCTTGAAGCTTGCGAGCGCTTCCTCCCAGAAGCCTTCGAGATACTCGCGCAGCCCGGCGAGGCCGTCGGGTTCGACGCGGTACAGACGCCGCGTCCCGTTCTGTCGCTCCGACACGAGACCCGCCTCCTTCAGGACTCGGAGGTGCTGGGACACGGCAGGACGGCTGACCGGGAGGTGGGCGGCAATCTCGCCGACCGCGCGCGGCCCGTCTCGGAGCTGCTCGAGGACCGACCGCCGTGTCGGGTCTCCGAGCGCCTGCAGTGCCTGTTCGTAAGCCATGACTTACGGTAAGTATACACTTACGCTAGGTGGTGTCAATAGGCTGGCCGCGTGGACGAGCGCACGGGCGTCCTGCTCGAGACGACCATCGCCGCCGACCCGTTGGAGCAATTCAGTCGCTGGTATGCCGACGCCGAGCGGGCCGAGATCCGTGCCCCGCACGCGATGGCGCTGGCCACCGCAGACACGGGCGGCGCACCGTCTGTGCGGATGGTCCTGCTGAAGGGGGCGGACGAGGAGGGCTTCGCCTTCTTCACCGGCTACGGCAGCCGCAAAGGCGGGGAGCTCGACGCAAATCCCCGCGCGGCGCTGCTCTTCTACTGGGATCCACTCGGCCGCCAGGTGCGTGTCGAGGGCCGGGTGCGGCGCCTTCCGGCCGACGAGTCCGATGCGTACTTCGGCACCCGTCCTCCTGGCGCCCAGCTGGCTGCCGCCGCGTCGCGGCAGGGCCGGGTGCTCCAGAGCCGCGAGGAGCTGGACGCCCGCGTCGCCGAGCTGGAGCGCGAATACGACGGCGGTGAGGTCCCGCGGCCGGACCATTGGGGCGGCTACCGGTTGGTTCCGGAGAGCTACGAGTTCTGGCAGCACCGCGAGAACCGGCTCCACGATCGCCTGCGCTACAGGCCCGCCGGCGACGGCTGGCTCGTCGAGCGCCTGTCCCCCTAGTGCCCCTCCCAGCAATACATGCCCGCTTCTGGCCCGCTAGCACGCGGCGCGAGAGTCCACCCTCGTCCTTACCCAGGCTTCTGGCCTGGGCTGCGGACGAGTGTGGCCTCTCGCTTGGTGCTAGCGACCCAGAAGCTGGGCAGCATTACTGGAAGGGGCACTAGAACAGCTCGGCGAGCTGGTCGGACTCCTCTCGCGAGAGAGCCACTTGGAGTGCAGCGACCGCGGGCTCGAGATGCTCGACCCGGCGTGGGCCGATCACGACTGCGGTCACCGCAGGCTGGGCGAGCAGCCACGCGATCCCCAGCGTCGCCGGACTGACGCCGCGCCTCGTCGCTTCGTCGGTGAAGCGTTCCACCCGAGCGAAGGTCTCGGCGGTGAGGAGATGCTGGTACGGCCCCGGGCGCGCGCTGAGGCGCGAGCCGGGCGGCGGCGGCTCCCCGCTTCGGTACTTGCCGGTGAGCAGGCCGCCGGCGAGCGGCCCGAACGGCGTGTAGCAGACATCGAATTCGGAGCAGAGCGCGAGCACCTCGTCCTCGTCGCCGCGCTCGAGCAGCGAGTAGGAGTTCTGCACGAGCATCGGCAGGGCCAGCTCGAACAGGCTGCGCAGCTCCCCGGCGTCGAAGTTGCTCACGCCCCAGGTCTTGATCAAGCCGAGCTGCTGCAGGCCGTCGAACGTGCCGACGGTCTCCTCGAGCGGCGTCTCGGGATCGAAAGCGTGTGCGAGGTAGACGTCGACCTGGTTGACGCCGAGCCGGTCGAGGCTGGACTCGAGCTGCCGCGTGACACGGACACGCGCAAGGCCGCGGTCCGCGCCGGCGTCCATCGGGTTGAACGTCTTCGTCACGATTTCCGGGCGGTGCCCGCGGCTGGAGATCCACTTTCCGATCGCGCTCTCGCTGCGTCCGCCGCCGTAGGCATCCGCCGTGTCGAACGTCGTGATGCCGAGCTCCCAGGCGCCGTCCATGATCTGGAACGCCTCGTCGTCGTTTTCCCCTTGACCGAAGAACTCGGGCGTGGAGCCGATGCCGCCGAAGTTCCCGCAGCCCAGGATGATGCGCGAGACCTCGACGCCGTTCCCGAGTTGTCGCCGTTCCATCAAAGGATTCTCCCTCAGGCACGATGCACGCGGTGCTCGTGGCGTTCCTCGTGGCAACAGTTGCGTGCGCGCCGTCGCCGCCGCGCGCTGTCCCACGTCCGGACCGGCCGCGCTACGACGTCAACGTGCGGGTTGTGCGTCCGTTTCGCAGTGTCACGGGAGATCTCGGCGTCACGTTTACACCGAATCGCCCGACAGATCACCTCGTCTTCCGGCTCTGGCCGAACGGGCCGTCACAGCTACCCGCGGGCTCCCGTCTCGACATGGGCGGAGTGACGTCCGCCGGGCGGAGGCTGCGCGTGGGGCGGCCGGAGCCGACGACCCTGATCGTTCAGCTCGGGCGCATGCTCGCGCCGGGGTCGCACGTCACGGTCCACACCTCGTGGCGCCTGCGGATGCCGTCGACGCACGATGATCGGATCGCGCGCTTCCGGGACGGACTGCGTCTCGGCACGTTCTTTCCCTTGCTGGCCTGGGATCCCCGCCGCGGCTGGCTGACGGATCCGCCGGCACGCATCCCGGCCGAGAGCGCTGCGACTCCCGCCGCTGACTTCGACCTCCGTGTGCGCACACCGCCGGGATTGCGGGCCGTCGCCACCGGGGCCGATCTCGGCAACGGGCACTTTCGGGCGCACGCGGTGCGTGACGTCGCGCTCGCCGTCGGGCCGTTCCACGTCGAGTCCGCGGTTGCAGGCGGCGTGACGGTGCGTGTCGCCGCAACGCAAAAGCTCAGGCAGGCGCGCGTCGCGCTGACGTTCGCCCGTCACGCATTGGAGGCCCTGGCGAGCCGTTACGGACCGTACGCCTGGCGGACGTACACCCTCGTCGTTCCGCCCGACCTGCCCGGCGTCGGGATCGAGTATCCGATGCTCTCGTTCGTCGGCCGAAGTCGTTTCGAGCGACTGATCATCGACCACGAGACGGCGCATCAGTGGTTCTACTCGCTCGTCGGCAACGACCAGGCGCGCGATCCGTGGCTCGACGAGACGCTCGCCACGTGGGGCCAGACGCGGCTCGGCTCACAGGAGTTTCCGCCGCCGCAGGGCGTGCCCAGGGGTGCCGACCGGCACGTCGGCGCTCCGATGTCCTACTGGGATCACGAGCGACGCCGGTACTTCTACGGCGTCTACGGCGCGGGGGTGAAGGCGCTGCACTCGCTCGGCAACGACGCCGCCGTCGACTGCGCGCTGCGTAGGTATGTCGCTCGGCGCGCGTACTCGATCGCACAGCCGGGCGATCTGCTCGACGAGCTCAACCGCGTCATCCCGGGCGCCGAGCGGCGCCTCCGCGCCTGGGGGATCCACCGGTGAGATGCCGACGCAGCGCTGCGAGGCGCGCGTCCCATTCCGCACCGACGCCCGCCATCCAGTCCATGGCTGCGCCGAGCGGCCCCGGCGTCAGCTCGTAGCGCGTCTCGCGCCCCTCGCGGCGGCTCTCGACGAGGCCGGCTTCGTTCAGCGCTGCAAGGTGCTTGGCGACCGCCTGCCGGGTCACCGGTAGCTCCGCGGCGAGCTCGGTCGCGGTCGCGGTCTCACGTTCGGCCAGCGCCTCCAGCACGTAGCGCCGGTTTGCATCGGCGAGCGCGTCGAAGACCCGCCCGGTCGGATCCGTCACGCGTGTGTCAGGGCCAGTGCGCGAAGCTCCAGAGCCGTCGAGAACTGCGGCGTCGACTCGCGGACGAGCAGGCGCGTACCCTCCTCGACCTCCTCGAGCGTCAGCTCGACCGTGCCGTCGTCGTCCCAGTCGAGGACGAGCCGTTCACCCGGAGCGGCCTCGACCACGGTCGCGTGCCGCTCCTCGCCGTTGTCCCAGCGGAAGACACCCTCGCCGCCCTCCCTCGGATCGAGCTCGACGTCGTTCGCGAACCATTCCTCGAGCTGGTCGGGATCCGTCAGCGCTTCCCACACCTCGCCGGGCGGGACGGGAAACACGATCTCGCGGGTCACTTCCACGACTCCTCCAATCCGCAACCGGCGGGTTGCGTATACTAGGCGCAACCGAACGGTTGCACTTTACCAGGAGGCGCTGATGCCGCTGATTCCGATGGTTGTCGAGCAGGACGGCCGCTACGAACGCTCCTTCGACATCTACTCGCGGCTGCTGCGCGAGCGCATCGTCTTCCTCGGCCAGGAGGTCGAGGACGGCATCGCCAACGTGATCACGGCGCAGCTGCTGTTCCTCGAGGCCGAGGACCCGGACAAGGACATCTCGCTCTACATCAACTCGCCCGGCGGGTCGTCGTACGCGGGCATGGCCATCTACGACGCGATGCAGTACGTGCGGCCGGACGTGCAGACGATCTGCACGGGCATGGGGATGTCGGCGGCGGCGATGATCCTCTCAGGCGGCGCGGCGGGCAAGCGCTTCGCGCTCCCGAACGCCAAGGTGATGATTCACCAGGGGTCGGGCGGCTTCCGCGGCTCGCCGGCCGACATCCAGATCGCGGCCAAGGAGATCCTCGAGATGACCCGCCGGATGGCGGAGATCATCTCGCGCCATTCCGGCCAGGCGCTCGAGCAGGTGATGAAGGACATCGACCGCGACAGGTTCATGACTCCGGACGAAGCCGTCGCCTACGGCCTCGTCGACGAGGTCATCAAGCCGGCCGACACGCGGCTCGCGAAGGCGCGCTGATGGAGACCGGACGCACGCTGCGCGAGAGCAGCCGGCCCGTCGTCGGCTGGCGGGCCTGGACCGTGGTCGAGGCCCCGGCCGGGCTCAGGCTCGGCTCCGTCCTGCACGACCTCGTCTGGCCTACCGATCGGCCCGTTCTCGCCGAGTGCCGGTTGCACGAGGACCCGTTTGCCCCAGCCGTTGGGCCGCACGCCGTTCCGGGGCGCGAGTGCAGCTGCGGCTTCCATGCGGCGCGTGATGCCGCGGACGCGCTCTCGTATGCGCGAGGCCGCGACGAGCCCGGCACTGTTTGCCGGATCCTCGGCGAAGTGACGCTCTGGGGACACGTGCTCGAGACCGAGGCCGGCTGGCGCGCTTCGCACGCGTATCCCGCGCACCTGTACGTCCCGGACGCCGAGCTCGCAGCGGCTCTGGCCGTCTATGACGTGACCGTAAGCTCCAGCGGATGCGAATCGGTCTCGTCTCCGACATGCACGGCAACGCCGCTGCGTTCCGAACGGTTCTCGCCGATCTGGAGGAACGCGACCCGAGCCTGATCGTCGCCCTCGGAGACGTCGCGCAGGGCGGTCCCCAGCCGCGCGAGTGCGTCGACCTGCTGCAGGAGCTCGACTGCCCGTGCGTGTACGGCAACTCCGACGACTATCTGCTGACGCTGGACTTCGGCTCGGAGGAGATCGAAGAGGAGGATGAGCGTCAGCGCCTTCTCACCACGGCCCACTGGTCACGCGAACAACTGGGGGAGGACGGCCTCGCTTTCCTCAGAAGCTTCGATCCGACGGTCCGCGCGGGACGCCTGCTCTGCTGCCATGCGACGCCCGAGTCGAACGAGGCAGTGATCCTCCCGTCGACGCCGCACGAAGACGTGGAGCGGGCGCTGTCGGACGTCGATGCCGATGCCGTCGCCACGGGTCACGTACATCTGCAGTGGCTGCGGCGCGTTGGACGAGTGCTCTGGCTCAGCGTCGGGAGTGCAGGGCTCGTGTGGGAGCACAAGGAGCCGCTCGATGAGGTGCCGTTCGAGCCGTTCTGCGAGTACGCGCTTGTCGACGACGAACATTTGGCCGTCGAGTTCTGCCGCATTCCGTTCGACGTCGAGGAACTGATCGCCGCAGCCCGGGCGAACGATTTTCCCGGCTTCGAGCGCTGGGCCGCGAAGTGGAAGCGGTAGACGAGTTCGAGGCGTGCTTCGGCTGGATCCAGAAGGGGTTCCTGCAACGCTGCTCGCACGCGCTTGTCGCGGACGGTGATGTTTGGCTCGTCGATCCGGTGGACGATGAGGGCGTCGTGGAACGCGTCCGCGCGGTCGGCACGCCGGTCGGCGTGATCCAGCTCCTCGACCGGCACAATCGCGACTGCGCGGCGCTCGCCACCCGGCTCGGCGTTCCGCATCACGTCGTCCCACGAAAACCGCTCGGGCCGTTCGAGTTCGTCCCCATTCGCGAATGGCGCCGCTGGCGCGAGGTCGCTCTCTGGTGGCCAGCGGAGCGCGTGCTCGTCTGCGCGGACGCGTTGGGAACGATCGGCTACTTCCGTCTCGCCCGGGGTCGGGTCGGCCTGCACCCGCTGCTGCGCTTGCGCCCGCCGAAGGGCCTCCAGGCGCTCGACCCGAGGGTCATCCTGTGTGGACACGGCGCCGGGGTGTTGACGGACGCCGCCGCGGAGCTCTAGCCCCAGCGGCGTACGACGCGCCACGTACGACCGAAGTCACGCGTCGCGACCAGGTGCGCCGCACCACCGCCGCGCCACAGCAGGACGAGCCCGCGGCCGCCCGTGAAAGTGGACGCGCCGCCGCCGAAGTCGATCTCCGGTTGAGCAATCTTCGGCTTCGGCGTCCAGTGGTCGCCGCCGTCCTGCGTGACCCAGAGCGTCCCGCGGCCTTCCCACACGAGTCCGAACCCGTCGGGCGCGAACGACGCCCCCTCTCCGTAGCCATAGCTGCCGAGGTCGCCGCGGAGGCGGTGCCATGTGCGCCCGGCGTCGGCGGTGCGAAAGACGGTCTTCAGCTGATTTCCGGCTCCCGGCTGGCTGAGACAGATGGTCCAGCCGAGGCGAGGCGTAACCAGCTCGACGATCACGCCGAAGGGGCGCCCGCGGCAGACCGCGCCGGCCGGGCGCCACGTTCGGCCGCCGTCTGCGGTCCGTACGAGCCCGCGCACGGCGCCGAAGCGGCCTGGACGGACGCCGATGCCCTCACGCGCGTTTACGAAATCCGCGTGGAAGACGTGCCGGAATCGTGTCCAGGTGCGGCCGCCGTCGACCGTGCGCAGTGCGCGCGCCGCGGTGAGGTCGACGATCGCGCCGGCGGTGCCAAACGCCTGTAGAGCAATGACGCGTCGCCGCGTGCGCAGGACGACGCGCGTTCGCTGGCCCCCGTCAGTCGTGAGCCAGACCGTTGTCCCACCGGCGAGCAGGCCGCGGCGCGGGTTCCAGAATGCGATTGCGGTCGGCGGCTTGACGGGTGCGTCAACGAACACGGTCGCATCGTACGATGGGCTTGTGTGCTTCGAGCTCGACTCGTCACCGCCGATCCCCGTCATCCGCGGCGCGGCCGTCTCGCACGAGGACCTCGTGCTCGAGGCCGCCGACGGAAACCACTACGCCGCCTTCGCTGTTGTGCCGGAGGAGCCGGCCGACGTCGGCGTCGTGATCCTGCCCGACGTGCGCGGGTTGTACCGCTTCTACGAGGAGCTCGCTCTGCGGTTCGCCGAACGGGGCATCGCCGCAGTCGCGTTCGACTACTTCGGCCGCACGGCCGGCACGGCGAAACGCGGCGACGACTTCGAGTACATGCCGCA
>WNGD01002532.1_pt1 | contig 21978 bp, 20 predicted proteins | sample 5400671 | NCBI WGS metagenome assembly WNGD01 (sample SAMN13153369, study PRJNA577476) | soil metagenome | isolation source: 40 cm soil or saprolite under grassland replicate 2 | place: USA:California | collected 2016-06-15 | reverse complement strand
ACGACGTGGCGCGCTCTTTTATCGGCCGGCTTGGTGGTGCGCAGCCTGCACTGGTCAACGGAGTGATGGGCGCTGTCTGGGCACCAGGCGGCGAGCCGAGGGTGGTGTTCACCTTCAGGGTGGTCGGCGACAAGATCGGCGAGGTCGAGCTCATAGGCGATCGCGAACGGGTTCGGACATTCAGCCTCGACCTCGACGTGGTGAAGCATTCGGACTGACCGAACGCAACGACTCTGATCCGAAATCGTTATCGGGGCGGTGATTTGGAGCGCCAGACCACAGGTCGAGCGCCGGGCAGCTAGGTCTGCGATGAGGCGTGGACGGATCTTGGGCATGTTTTAGCTGCGCCGACCCGAGGTCGCGTCGCGCATGACGTGTTCGGGGTCGACCCTGGACGTTGCGTACTCCGGACGCCCGATTCAGCGGAGGGAAGACCTCGCCGGGGCACAGCCGGGGCACAGACTCGCGGAACCAGGAGGATACGGCAGGGCTTAGAAGGACACGACGAGGCTGCGAATCAAGTACATGAGGACACCGAAGGAGCCGCCCGGATTCAGAAGGACACGGCATCAGGACGGTTCGGGACCGTGAGGCCCCGGGTTCAAATCCCGGGCCCCCGACCAAAATCGTATTCAAAATCGCCGTTTTCGCACGCTCCGTCTCGGCGACGTGTCACAGGGAGGTCACGGCCGATGGTCGCGTGACCTCATTTTTCGAACCCGACCGGTCCAGCCACCCGTTTGGGTGCAAAAGAGCCGCGTCTGGTTGGACGCGGCTCTATCGCCACAGTGGCCAGCGTCCGTTAGATCGTCGCTGCGAATACGTCGGTGCGGTTGGCCGTGTTGCCGGTGTTCGCCTGGACGTAGAACGGCAAGAAGGTGTTGAAGTCGCTCCCTACTGCGGTCAACCCTTCGTAATCGCCCAGAAAGTACCCTCGCGAGATCGGGGCGGCCTCTATGTCAAAGCTGCCAGCTACATGGGTCTCCGACCAATCGGCGGGGTTGGTGCAATCCATGCTGGCGGACTGGCAGCGGGTCAGCCAGTAATCGGATGGCACTCCCGCGGCGGGAGTGTTGTTCCGAAAGTCATAGTGGGCCACGCCAACGGTGCTGTTTGCCGCCACGAACACCGATGGGGTGAAGGCTGCGGCGTTGTTCGGCGTCTGGTTGACCTTTATCGGTGCCGACCAGGAGAGCCCACCATCAGCCGACCGGGATAGGACGACATCATCGTGGGTGCCATTGCTGAAGCGGCCATCGGCCCAGACCACATAAAGGGTGCCAGTGTTGCGGTCGACCGCAATGTCCGGAAGGCCCGCGCCGGTGCGAACGGGAGCTCCGGTGTCCGGATCGGTGACTGCCACCGACATGTCCTTGGAGATGATTATGGGATCTGACCACGCCAGGCCCTTGTCCGTCGAGCGGATCACCGCCTCGAAGTACTGATCGGAAGGCTGGATTCCAGATCCTTTGCCGAGATTGAAGACATCCACTAGGGTGCCGTTGGGCAGGACCACGATCTGGTTTCCAATCGCAAACTGGTTGCTGTTACGCGCGAAGAGGTTGCGAGGTGCTTCCCAACTGGTGCCACCGTTTGTCGTCCTGGTGAAGTAGATATCTCCCCGGAACGCAAACGAATGCAGGGCATTGAAATCCGCATTGTCACTGGGGAAGCGACTCCGATCCCATACGGCGTAAACGTTGGAAGCGTTGGTCGGGTCGCCGGTAATGGACTCTTTATCGTTGAAGTTAAAGACCGACGAATCACGAATCAGCGTGGTCGGCTCGCTCCAGGTATCACCTCCGTTCGTCGATTTGCTTACCAGGATCCCGGAGGTCACCAAATCCGCGCTGGCCGAGAGGCTGATTTGGTAAACGTCTCCATTGGGGGCGAAGGACACCCAGGGGTCTGAGGCTCGATCGTAGTTGCCGCCGTTGCCGGCAGTGCCTCCCGAGCAGGTGCTGAAATGCGCGAAGTTCTCGCCCCAGGTCGTTCCACCATCGTGTGAGACGCTGGCGACCAGGCCGTGCGCTCCGCCATTCGACCAGCGGTCTTGCTGGAAGACACCGACGATGTTGCGTGAGTCTGTCGGATTGACGGCGACTCGAGGCTCGACCTCAGCATTGACATAAACGGTTCCAGGCCCCCCTACAGTGCAACTCGCGAAGGGGCTCGGCCCGGAGACTAATGACGTCGACGCAATCGCGGTCTGGCTGAGGGCGACCGTCAGGGCTCCCGCGAGAGCAACGACAGATGTGAGCTTCATGCATACCTCCTCATCGAGAACACCGGGGGAAGGGACAGAGGCCACAACCCGCGTGACACCACACCCACTTGGCAAGAACCCCCTGTACGGCCACTGCTGTCGCCGACTAAAGCATCTTGACAGGGTCTCCGATCTCGGCGGACGGAGTTTTGCCCTCTTTCAGCCATAGCGATAGCGAATCTGACCACAAGGACGAGCGCCACCAGCACCCTCCGCGGCGTCAGGTTTCCTCGGAACAGGCTCTTCATGAAGCTTCCGATATCCGATACCAAAGGGCCTGGGCATCCTGAACACGACTGTTAGCGATCTTGCAACGGAGCGCGCTCCCCGGGGCTCTCCTTTCAACGGATCACCCAGCAGCTTGAGGGAAATGCCAAGCGGTCCCTGCTGGCGCCGGCCGATCCGATCGCAGCGCTTGATCGCTGGAACCGGTATGGACGACCTGCAGCACTTCATGTAGTAATCCAGCTGAAGATTCACGCAAATCTGGACGGTCCGGGCGCGTCGACTCGGAAAATCGAACTGAAAGACGCCGAAACCGACATGTTTGGATGAACTGTCGTGCAATTCGGGACCGTGAGGCCCCGGGTTCAAATCCCGGGCCCCCGACCAACCCCCCTACGCGCGCGTAGAGCGAAACGCCTTGACTTTGGTCGTGTGCGGATCGTCCAGTAGCTGCTTGTACCGTGACGATTCAACGGCGATTTGTACCGTGACGATTCAACGGCGATCAGCGCGATTTTGCCTGCAACGTTGTTGTGAATGCCCCAGCCGTAGCGCTTTGCCAGCGGCGACACCCGCAGGTGCGGATGGCCCTTACTCAAGAATTTCTTGCGTTCCTTGGGCCAGATGTGCTTTGGGATGTCATGAAGGACGGCGTAATGTCTCAAAAGCGATGTCTTCTTCGGTGTGACTATATGGATGCTTGACGAGGATCTCGTACTCAACCACCGCCTTGGTTTTCTTGCCACCTCTTGCCTGCGGCACCTGGGCTTTCTTGGTTGGACAGTCATCTGCGACTTCTATCAATGTGTCGGAGTAGTTCATGACCTAAGCGGGTCCACCTCGTAGATGAGAAGAGCGAGATCGTCGACGGTCCTGGTGCTGACGAGGCGCATAGGTTTCGTTTCACTGCTCTCGCCGAAGAGGCGCTCGCCGGCCCCGAGCACGACTGGATAGATCATCAGGCGCAGCTCATCCACAAGGTCGTGCTCCATTAGCGTGTGCCAGAGTTGGAAACTAGCGGCGACGAGGATTTCGCCATCTAGCTCTCGCTTCAGCTTCGAGACCTTGTTGATCACGTCGCCCCTTATTACCGTAGTGTTGTTCCAGACGGGAGCATCGAGAGTCGAGGATACGACGTACTTGGGAAAGCTGTTCAACCTGTCGGCGAACGGGCCGCTTCGGGATGGCCACCGCGCGGCCAAGAACTCGTAGCTCCGCCGGCCTAGCAGAAAGGCCTTGGCGCCCAACGCCTCGTCGAGCGCAACCTTGGCCGCCTCGTCGCGACCCTGGCCGCCGATACGACCGACCCAGCCGCCGCGGCTGAAGCCCTCGACCCCCGCCGGGTCCTGGACGACTCCGTCGAGCGAGACGTTCTCACTGACAACAATCCTTCCCATTGCGTTTCTCCTTGCCGCTGGCCGGCCAGGCAGTTCGACGTCTATTAGAAGATTCGCCTAGACCTCGACGCGCCCGCCAAATGGTTTCACAACTTGATTCTCTCGCCGTTGAAAGTCACTCGCGAGCTCGGATTTCGTCACCTGCCGTGTCACAGACGCGGCACGCGTACGCGGACCAGGAGGAAGCGGCAGGAAACGCGGAGCGGTGCGGCAAGAGCCGCTCCACCCACGCGTGTTGCTGCCGCTGTCGGTCGGCCTACGCCGCTCCTAGTGACGTCGTACCTATAGATTCGAGGGGTGGCCGCGAGTTCGCGATCGATACGCACGCCTAGCCTTAGCGACTATCTGGACCGCCGATTGGGGCCCAAAGGTATGCGTCGATGGTCATGGTTCTTCCTGCATCCCTTCACGGCGTCGTCCTTGGCGGAGTTTTGGCGGCGTTGGAATCCGGTTTACGGCTACTTCCTCAGTTACTACGTGTACCGGCCCTTGGCGCGGCGCATCCCGCGATCAGCGGCGGTAATGTCGACGTTCGTTTTTGCAGGGCTGGCGATGCACGACCTGCCAGCCTGGATAGTGACGCGTCGAGTGCTCCCACCTGGTGGCACTATCGCGTTCACGTTTTTCGGCCTAGGTCTTCTTACCAGCGAGCGTGTCGGTATGGACCTGTCAGCCAAGCCGGCCTGGCTCCGCGCATCTGTCAATGCCGCGTACCTCGCGAGCTGCACTGGACTGATGCTCGTCGTTTGCAGAGGGCTTGCACGCCGGTGACTCGGCTATCAATCGGCGCTCCGACGGCGATCCGACCACCAGTAGTTCGAGCGGGTTCTGCAAATGCGCACCGCACTCTTGTCCCGCATGAGCAGACGCCCCTAATCACCCTCGCCCAGCAGCTGCGGCCTGGCATGTCAGCAGGTCATGTGGCGATTGCCTGGACCCGCGTCGATGACACGAATTGCCCGGACGGATGATCAGGAAGCAGACACGCGATACAGGCGCCAGCTACTCGGGACACCTGACAGTTTTCGCTTACCCCGATCTTGGAACAAGAAGCCGGACCCGGCGACGAGATCCTTGACTGTTTGGGAGACGAAGACTTCACTTGCACCGCCGTGCGCTGCGATCCGAGCGCCAATCGAGACGGTGATGCAAGCCGCCGCTGTTGCCGACGCGGGAGTCATAGGGCATAAGGAACTGCCCGTGCTCCGTGTCGAGCCGACGATCAGATTCTGGGTCGGAACCAGAATGAACCCAGAGGACAGCAGGGACACGAGACATCAGCGAAATTGGATACGAACGTCGTGACGAGCGCGCTTGAGCGAGTCCGCGCAATTTGCCGGGAACTGCCGGGCGTCGAGGAGCGCCTCAGCTATGGCACGCCCAGCTTCTTCGTCCAACGGCGCATGTTCGCGCAGTTCTGGGACGACCACCACGGCGACGGACGAATCGCTCTCTGGTGCGCCGCCTCAGCCCTGGCCCAGGAGACCTTGATCGAGGTCGAACCGGAGACCTTCTTCCGGCCGCCCTACCTTGGCCGCCGCGGCTGGCTGGGCCTGTGGCTCGACCATGGTCCGGATTGGGCGCGCGTGACACGAATCGTCGGAGGCGCATATGCGACGGTCGTTGGACACTGACGCCATTTCAAGGTGATCTCGTAGTCGTGTCGCACGACTACTCGCGACGAAACTTCTCGGTGATCCACTTGGACGCTGGTCGGAGCCCGAAGGCGCCGTGCCGTCCATCCTTAGTCCATCGTTCACAGGGCTGGCTCGGTTGATTGGGCATCTACCGGCAAGCCGCCCTTGGCCACGGCTCGGCGAGCCGACCTCGCCGTAGACGATCCCCCCTCCGAGGTCTGCGCCGCCGCGACCCTTGAAGCTGTACTCGTCCTCGCGACTGTGTCGGTACATCGGTGCGGCCAGGGCACGCGGCTCCGTGGTGCTCGACGAGCGCGAAACCGTGTCACAGATGTGTCACGCATTCGCGGAACCAGGAGGACACGGAAGAACACAGAAGGACACGACGGCCGTCGAAATTGAGTACAGAAGGACACTGAAGGAACCAGCGGGACACGAGAGGACACGACGTACGCAGGGTTCGGGACCGTGAGGCCCCGGGTTCAAATCCCGGGCCCCCGACCATCACTTTGAACTCAGATGTACGTCGCCGAACCTGAACTCGGCACGAATTTGGGGTGCCTCACGGTTTTGTGCCATGCGGTGTTGATCCGCGATCGGGCTCGCGAATGCCGCGTTTGCAGCAGTCCATCTACTAATCCGGGGGACACGACCGAGGGCGTGCCGGCCCAGCTCACAGCCGGAGCCTGTTGAGGCGGCCTGGAACAGCTCTTCGTCGCGAGCTAGCAGCCCACCTCGTCGTCGCCGCCGAACACCAGGACGCCGCCATTCATATCCGCGGCAGTGGCGGCCGACCAGCGTGCCGGAATCGGCAGGGTCGAGCGCGCCCACACCGAACCATTCCACGCCCAGGCTTCGTTGCTCGGGTTCGGGCAATTCATCCCGAACATGACGACGACCGAACGCGTCTTTTGGTCCCAGATCGCGCTTGCGTCGTAAAGCGCTGGAGGTCCCGAGGTGGTAACCTGCGACCAGCTCCCGGCCTTCAGGGACCAGGCGTCCGACAACGGGAGACCCAGATTCCCCGGGCCGGCGCCGGTTCGAACGCCCAGGCCTCCGACGACGAGAAGCGAGGAATCTTCCGCGTTCCATGCCACCGCGGCGTCGCCGCGGCCGGCCGGCGACGGTTTGTGATCTGCGCGCACCCATGTCGACCCGTTAAAGGTCCAGGCGTCGCCGAAATAGCTGGTATTGAAGATGTTGCCACCAAACAGGATCACCCGATTCTCGGCCGTCACCATCCTGGCGCCGACACGAAAGTGCGGCCCATTGTTGTCAGTACTGACCTGAGTCCAGTCGCTGCCGTCCCACGTCCAGGTGTCTGCGGCTTCAACTCCCTCCGCGCCGTTCGGGATCAAACCGCCGTACAGCACAACAAGCCGGAGCGAAGGATCGTATGCCATTGCTGCGTCGCGTCGCGGGGGCGGTTTGTGAGCGGGAGTTTCGCGTTTCCACGCCTGTCCATCAAAGGACCACGTGTCGGCGTATGACACGCTTCCGAACTGGCCGCCGAAGAGCATGAAATCGTTGCGTGCTGCGTCGTAGGCGAGCGCGGCGGCATACCGGGGCGAGGGGTGCAGACCGGCTGGCTCGCGCCATGTCAGGCCGTTGCTGAACCAGGTGTCCCCAAGTGGTCCAGGTGTGTGCGGACTCGAGGTTGCGACGGCATCGGGTTGGGTACCGCCGCACGCGCTGAGGAAAAGCGCTGCGACAAGCCAACGTGAGATCACGGCGGAAGATTAAGGCGATAAACGTCGTCGGTGAGAGCTTGGCGCGTCAACTACCGCGCACGGCTGACCACTGTCCGGCGATGAACCTGGCCGCAGGCGCCGATAAAGCGACGTGGACGGTGATTGAATTCCGGCGGAACCAGGGATGAATAACCAGTCGGAGATCACGATGATGGTTCACCACGGACGATCGATCTGACGCGATGAACACCGGGCACGCCGCGTGGACCCGGCCAATCTGGTGTTCGAGCCTCCGGCCGGCTGGCGCTCCGCGATCCAGACCGACTTTTGCCGTCCTTCAGCCGCGCCGCGGGCTTGAGCTCCGACCTGTCCCACCAGGTTTCCCGCACGCACATCGTCCGCAACACTGGAATCTAGCCAAAGTCGGCAGCGGTGATCCCGTAGGCGTGTCCCGGTGGCCACTGCACCAGCTCGATCCGGTAGCCGTCGGGGTCCGCGAGCCATGACGTTTGGGGCCCATCCAATCCGCCCGGGCGTTCCACCGGGCCGGGACTCAGCCCCGCCTTCGTAACAGCCTCGAGCGTGGCGCCGAGGTTATCAACCTGCACCGCGAGGTGGCTGAACCCGCTGCCGATGACCACCGGTCCGTCGGCAGGCCGGTGCGCCAGCTCGAGCGTGACCACGTCATCGTCGGGGAACTTGAGCATCGTCAGCGTCATCCCGTCGCCGAGGTCGACGCGACCGACCTGGTCGTACCCGAGGGCGGCGTAGAACGCCAGCGAAGCGGCCAGGTCTGTGACGCGATACGCCGAATGCAGAGTCCTCATACCCGGACGGTATATCGAGCTGGAGACCCGGCGTCCGAGCGAAACCCATGCGATATCGATTCGGAGCGAGAATCGCAACACCATGGCCACGAATTGACACGCTTGAACCTGGTCCGGCACGCCGCCTCCGCAGCCCGGTCACCGCGGTCAACCGCTGGTTCGACGGCTTAGGCGCCGACCAAATGATCGTGCACTAAGATCAAACGAAGCGGCCGACGGGGGACAGGATGACCAACTTGGCGACGAAGCAGCGCAAACCGCGGCTGGAGCAGCCGACCTCTGGAGAGGTTTCGGTGACCCGGGGCCTGCTCGACCGGGAAAACCTCCTCGAACGCCTGGATCGCGCCGTGACCAGACGGGTCACGATCATCTCAGCGCCGCCGGGAAGCGGAAAGACCTCGCTGTTACGGGCGTGGACTGACCGCTCGAGCAAACTTCGTCGAGTCGCATTTGTTTCCGTCGACCGCGACCAACAGGACGCACAGCGGTTCTGGCGCGGCGTACTGGACGCGATCGGTAGTTCGGCGGGCTCGATCGAAACTGAAACGCAACCCGCGTTACCCGCTGCGCTCGAGGCCGATCAGTTGGTGGACAGAGTCGTGTCCGAGGTCGCCGAGCAGGACGAGCCCGTCGTGCTGATCATCGACGATCTCCACGAGCTGACTTCGGCTGACGCCCTCACGCAACTCGAGCGTTCGCTCGCGATCCTGCCAACGTATGCGCACGTCGTGCTCTCGTCTCGTCGGGATCCGCCGATCAGGCTGCACCTGTTCCGGCTTGCGGGCGCGGTCGCCGAAATCCGGGCCAGCGACCTGCGGTTCACCGTGACCGAGGCGCGCGAACTGCTTGCTGGATCCGGGATCAGCCTTTCCGACGGTGCGGCATCCGCGTTGTACGAACGCACGGAAGGTTGGGCCGCGGGCCTTCGCTTGGCGGTGATCTCGTTAGGCGGTCACGCGGATCCCGAGCGTTTCGTGGCCGAGTTCTCTGGCACCGAAAGGGCGATTGGAGAGTACCTGATGGCAGAAATGCTCGGGCGCCAGCCGAGCGAGGTTCAAAGCATGTTGCTGCGAACCTCGATCGTAGACCGGCTCAACGGAGAACTCGCCGACCTATTGGCGCGCCGCTTGGGCTCGGAACAGATGTTGCTCGAATTGGAGGACGCCAACGCGTTCGTCGTGTCGCTCGACGCTCAGCGCACCTGGTTTCGCTACCACCAGCTGCTGGCGGATTTCCTGCGCCTCGAGCTCCGCCGAAGGTCGGCCGACGAGGTTCCTGACCTCCACCGTCGGGCCGCCAGGTGGTTCAGCGACCACGGGGACGCCGTCGAGGGCGTCCGACACACGCTCGCGGCCGGGGACTGGCCCGATGCGGCACGGCTGCTCGCCGACGACTTGTTCAGCTTGATGCTCGACGGGCAGGAGGGAGCGATCGCCGTGCTGCTGCGGTCGTTCCCCGCTGGGGTGTCAGCCGATCATCCCGAGCTGGCTTTGGCTCACGCGGCAGTTCAGCTGGCGCAGGGGCGGTTGGAGGAAGCGGCTGCTCAGCTGGCGCTGGGTGAGTTCCACGTTCAGAGCGTCGCGCCCAACCGCCGCCGACGCCTCGCGGTGGCGATCGCGTCCCTGCGGCTTGCACTGGCACGGCGCAGCGGGAAGTTCATTGAAGCCATGGAGCAAGTGAACCTGCTCGAGGCTTCGATCGCAGACGAATCGAGCCAAGAGATCGCGATGGGTAGCGAGCTGCGGGCAGTCGCGCTGATGAATCTCGGGATCGTCGAGACATGGTCTGGGCGATTTGACGACGCCGAGCGCCACCTATCAGAGGGAGCGGCGCTGGCCGAGGCGATCGGCCGACCCTACACGGAGGTCGCGTGCCGCGCGTATCAGGCCTTTCCGTCCGTCTCGCTTGCGCCCGCACGCGAGCGCGGTCTTTACGCGTTAGAACTCGCAGATCGCTACGGCTTCGGCGATCGCCCGGTGCTCGCCCCAGCGCTGGGGGCGCTTGCGTCCATAGCGGTGTGGACGGGCGAGTTCGAGGAGGGAGAGCGTTGGCTCCGCCGCGGTGGGGACGTCATCCGAGCAGACATTGACCCCGCTGCCGCCGTGCTGCTCCACACGGTCACTGGAATGTTGCATGCCGGTCGAGGCGAGCATCAATCGTCACTCGAGGCATTCACCGCGGCGATGCAGGCGCAGTCGCTTCTCACCGGCGCGCACATCCTCGGACGGGTGGTGGCCGAGTGGCTCGCGGCCACACAAGCTCGTCTTGGGATGCGAGACGAGGCGCGCGCAACGCTCGACGGTTTCTCCGCCGAACAGGACAGGATCGACGCCATCGAGCTCGGGCGAGCAGCAATCAGCCTGGAAGAGGGAGACCCTGCCGCCGCGCTAGGAGTCCTCAGAGACGTTGAGGACATGATGCCGCCGCTCGGCTTCCCGGCGTACGCACTCGTCGAAGCACATGTACTCGCCGGCCTCGCGCACCTGGCACTGGGTGATCGGAGCGCCGCCGCCGCAGCAGCCGAGGCCGCGCTCGCTGCTGCTGAACCAGATCGGCTGATCTTCCCGTTTGCTATGTACAACGCCGCCGAGCTGCTCGACGCCCTTCCACGTCACCAAACTGCGCACAGCGCGTTGCTCGCCGATGTCGTCGACCTACTGCGAGGCGTAGCCCCACAACGCATCAACCCGGGGGCTCTGCCGCAACCGGAAGAGCTCAGCCCGAGCGAACTCCGCGTACTGCGGCATCTGCCGACAAACCTGACGCGACCGGAGATCGCGCGAGCACTATACGTCTCGATCAACACGGTCAATACGCACATGCGCAATGTCTACTCCAAGCTCGGTGCGCACGACCGCTCTTCGGCCGTTCAGCGCGCTCGCGAGCTGGGTCTCCTCTCAACGCGGCTTTCGGGCACATCGCCGAAATAGCCCGAAGCGCGGGGGCAATCACCGGATTCCGGCGTAGCCGGCTCACTCGGTCAGGCGGCAGGATCAGGGCGTGGCCACCCGGGCGAGCTTGTACGCGATCCGGATCAAGGGTCGGCTCGGAGCCACCGCCTTGTCTGCTTTTCCTTCGATGGCGTATCAGATGATGCGCGGCGAGACCGTGCTCACCGGTTGGCTTGAAGATCGGTCCGCTTTGTTCGGCGTTCTCGTGCAGATCGAAGGACTCGGCCTCGAACTGCTGGAAGTCCGACAGGTCCGAACGAGTCCACAATCCAGTGAATCAGACGACGAGCGCTGACAATGCGCGAGCGAACGCCGATGGATAGCCCGGCGCGGATCTTCGCTGTGACCGGCGATGCGGTGGCACGGTTCAGGCTGGACGACCGCAAGCCCGAATTCGCGCTCGAGGGCTATCAGGTCCGCTGCATCGCGATCGATCCCCGTGATCCAGAACGCGTGTATGTCGGGACCATGGACAACGGTCTTTGGTTCAGTACCGACGGCGGCGCCAGCTGGCGTGAAGCTGGCCCGTCAATCGATGAGCCCAGAGTGCTCTCGGTCGCGGTCTCTCGGTCAGACGAGCGCGCTGGCGTGTCGGTCGTTTACGCGGGCACCGAACCCAGCAACCTCTATCGCTCCGAGGACGGAGGGCTCAGCTGGCAAGTGCTGCCGGCTCTCCGCGACCTGCCGAGCGCGTCGAGCTGGTCTTTCCCGCCGCGCCCCTGGACGCACCACGTCCGTACGATCGCGCTTCACCCAGCCGATCCGGAGTCGCTCGCAGTCGGGATCGAGCTGGGCGGGGTGATGCGGTCGCGCGACGGCGGTAAGACCTGGATCGACCACAACCCCCAGGCTCACAGCGACGCCCACCAGCTTCTCACGCACCCGCTCGCACCGGAGCGCCTGTACGAAGCCGCCGGCCAGGGCATCGCCCGCTCGGACGACCGCGGCGACACGTGGAAGCGGCTGGGCGTAGGGCTCGACCGCCACTACGCCTGGGCCCAGGCTATCGACGGCGCCGATCCCGACCTCTGGTACGTCGCGGTCAGCCGCTCCCCGGCCGCCGCTCACGGCGACGGGGACGGGCAGGCGCGCTTGCTGCGCTCGCGCGGAAACGGCTGGGAGGCGGTGGACGGTTGGGGCGACTCCGCAGAACTGCGCCGGATGCCCTACGCCCTTGTCACGCTGCCCGACCAACCCGGTCGACTGCTGGTCGGGCTGCGCGGCGGGACGCTGCTGATCACCGAGGACGCGGGCGAGACCTGGTCGCAGTTGTCCGTGAGACTGCCGGACGTGATCGATCTAGCCGCAACCTCCGCCTGATCTGCAAGCGCGAATCGCCTGAACCAGGCGATGACCGCTCACCAGATGGCGGGTGAAGCTGGGAGCGAAATGACGTCACCCAAGGAGGGCAACCATGGCAACACCGACCACCGGCGCTCCTAGCGCCACAGATCTGCCGGACTACGCGCCGGTCCCCCAGTCAGCGTACGGCCCCGCACTCAACGACCAGGGCTACTACGTCGGACGCGTGGAACGGAACCTGTACTGGGTCACAGACGGCAGCTACCAGTCGGCGTTCCTCACCACCAAGGACGGCGTGGTTCTCTTCGACGCGCCGCCGAGCATCGGAGGCAACATCCGGCGGGCGGTCGACGAAATCGCTTCGGCCAACGGCGTCAGCAACAAGGTGACCCATCTCGTGTACTCGCACCACCACGCTGACCACAACGGAGCATCTTCGCTCTTCGACAAGAACGTGATCCGCATCGGACACGAGGAGACCAAGCGTCTGCTGCTGCGGGACAACGACCCCACGAGGCCGGTGCCCGAGGAGACGTTCGCCGACAGCCGCACGCTGAAAATCGGTGGCGAACGCATCGAGCTCGCGTGGCGCGGGCCGAATCACTCGCCGGACAACATCTACATCCACTTTCCGGACCACGACACGCTGATGCTGATTGACATTGTCAACCCTGGATGGGCGCCGATCTCCATGTCCAACCTCTCCGAAGACATTCCTGGTTACATCGCGGCCCCCGCCATCGCGCTCGATTACCCGTGGAAGCACTTCATCGGAGGCCACGTCGGCAGGCTCGGCACGCGCGACGACCTGACCCTGCACCAGCAGTACATGGCCGACGTCGACGCTAGCGTCAGGAAGGCGCTGGTCAGCGTCGATCCCACACCGTTCTTTCAGAAGTACGGCGACAATCCGTGGGCTGCGGTAGGAGCTCTTTTCGATGCCTGGACTGACGCCGCCGCAGCACCGGTCATCGAGAAGTACACCGGCGTGCTCGCCGCGGCCGATGTCTACACCCAGAGCACCACGTTCTGGGTCATGGAGTCGATCCGTCTGGACCTCGGCTTCGCCTCCTACGTTCATCCGTGAGCGCAGGAGAGAGGGAGGACGCAATCATGAACAGGAGCGCAGTCCGGGAGATCCAGGGCATCGGTCGGTTCAAGTTCCGCGAGGGCGAGCTCGAGGAGTTCAAGCGCTTGTCCGCCCAACTCATGGAGATCGTGCGGAGCCAGGACACGGGAACCCTGCAGTACGCGATCTACTTCAACGAGGACCAATCGGATTGCATCGTCCTCGAGCGGTACCGGGACTCGGAGGCGTTGGTCGAGCACGCCGGGCACCTTGGCGACTTGGGGAGGGCAATCCCCGGATTGGTGTCCAGCGAGCTGCTTGGTGAGCCGAGCGCCGACGTCAGGGCGAAGTTGGTTGGCAGCGGGGTCCGTCTCTTCACGCCGTTCCTGTCTCTATAGAAAGGTAAGGAGGTAGCGATGGCAAGCTGGAGTGACTCGACCATTCGGGAGCTCCACGCCAAGGCTGGGAAGGGAGTCGGGCCCTTCGGGGATCAGCTCATATTGCTAACCACGAAAGGGGCGCGCAGCGGAAAGGAGCGCACCTCGCCGGTGATGTACCACCGCGACAGGGAGCGGTACATTGTGGTCGCATCGAAGGGCGGAGCGCCTGACCACCCGGGCTGGTACAGCAACCTCATGGCGAATCCCGTGGCGAAGGTCGAGGTGGGGACGGCGACTGGCATCGAGACGTTCGAGGTCAGAGCGAGCGAGGCGAAGGGCGAGGAACGGGACCGCTTGTATGCCGAGCGCGTCGCCATCGCGCCCGGGTTCGGGGAATACGAGCGGATGACCTCGCGGAAGATTCCGGTCATCATCCTGGAGCGGACCGTCTAGCGCACGGCTAGGAGAGAGGCATGGCCCGCATCTTTATCACCGGCTCGGCTGATGGACTCGGACAGGCGGCCGCCCGGCGCCTGGTTGCGCTCGGCCACGACGTCGTCCTGCATGGGCGCAACCGCGATCGGGCCCAACAGGCGTTGGGAGCCGTGCCGGGCGCTCGAACGGCGCTCGAGGGCGATCTCGCCAGCATGGAACAGACGCGCGAACTGGCTGCTCAGGCGAACGCGGCCGGACCGTTCCAGGCGGTCATTCACAACGCCGGCGTCTACCGTCCCGGTGCAACACGCCGCGAGACGGTGGACGGTCTCGACGACGTGTTCGCCATCAACACCGTCGCGCCCTATCTGTTGACCGCGCTCATCGGATCACCTCGGCGGCTGATCTATCTGACGTCGGGCCTGCACCAGGGCGGCGACGCGGATCTGCGCGCGCTGCAGTCGCGCCAACTGCGCTGGAACGGATCTCAGGCGTACTCCAACTCAAAACTGTTCGATGTAGTGCTGGCTTTCGCCGTCGCCCGCCTCTGGCCGCACGTCCTCTCGAACGCGGTCGATCCTGGATGGGCTCCCACGAAAATGGGCGGCGCGTCCGCACCCGGCGACCTGGAGCAAGGCGTCGCGACCCAGGTGTGGCTGGCCGTGAGCGAGGAGCCTGGAGCGAAAGTGAGCTGCCGGTATTTCTATCGCAAGCGAACGCAATCCGCTCATGCAGCGGCATCGGACGTCACCGTCCAGGACGCGTTTCTGGCCGCTTGTGAAAAGTTGACCGGTGTACGGCTGCCATCGGCGGTCACGAATTGATGTTTACCGTGACGGTCGCGGCCACGTATGGCGCCGGCGGCAGCGTGATCGCACCGGCCGTCGCCAAGCGCCTCGGGCTGCCTTTCATCGATCGGGCGATCCCCGTAGCGGTGGCGGAGGAGATCCACGAGCCCCTCGAGGCCGCGCTCTGCGACGACGTCGACCACGCGCCACGGGTCGCTCGGCTGCTGGACCGCGTTCTGGCGACGAGCGGCTTGTTTGCGGGTGTGACGGCTTCACCAGAACAGCGTGGCGCCTTACCTGAGATCGCCAGGACCGAGGAGACGCTCCATCACGTCGCGGAGACGACGGGTGCGGTGATCCTCGGACGGGCCGGGGTCTTCGCCCTGAAGGGTGTCGCTGGTGTGCTTAACGTGCGGCTGGATGGCGACATCGAGGCGCGCCGGCGCGCGGCAGCTGCGCGGTATGGGATAGACGATGTGGCGGCCGCTCGCGCGCAGCAGCAGACCGACCGCGCGCGCCACGCCTATGTCCAGCGCTTCTACCCGCGGGCGGGAGCCTGGCACGACCCCCACAACTATCAGGTCGTTCTCGACAGCACGGCGCTCTCGCATGACGTGTGCATCGACATCATCGTCCAGGCCGCGCAGGACTTTTTCAGCAGGTCAAAGTGAGCATTGCCGAGTCGCCGCAAACACTCCTGATCCTCCTGCCGCCTCGCAGAAAGCTCGCCATCGTTGGCGCCATCCTCCTCACATTATTCCTCGCGTCGCTCGACCAGACGGTGGTCGGTACCGCCCTGCCACGCATCATCACGGACCTGAACGGTGCCAACCTCTACGCCTGGGTCGTCACGGTCTACCTTCTGACGTCGACGATCACGGTGCCGATCTACGGCAAGTTCTCGGACGTCTTCGGCCGCAAGGTGATGCTGATGATCGGCGTCGCCCTTTTCCTGATCGGCTCCTGGTTGTCGGGCGCCTCGCAGAACATGACCGAGCTGGTTCTGTTCCGCGCCATCCAGGGCCTTGGCGCAGGCGCGCTCTTCCCGATAGTGATCGCGACCATCGCGGACCGCTACAGCCCGCGCGAACGAGGGCGTTTCCAGGGATTGTTCGGAGCCGTGTTCGGCCTGAGCTTCATCGTCGGTCCGCTCATCGGCGGCTGGATCACGGACAACATCAGTTGGCACTGGGTCTTCTACGTCAACGTGGCGCTTGGAATCGCCTCGCTCATCGTGCTCTCGATCACGCTGCCTGGCATCGGCCGCCGGACGGCCTCGGCGCGGGACCTCGACTACCTGGGCATCGTCGTGTTCACGGGCGGCGTCGTGCCGCTGATGATCGGACTGAGCAACAAAGGCTACGTCAACAGCCAAGGCCAGCTGCCCAACTGGACCGACCTGACTGTCGGCGGCTTGATCATCCTCGGCCTGGTGATCCTGGTCGGATTCGTGTTCGTCGAGATGCGTGCCAAAGAGCCGATCATCCCGCTCGACCTTTTCCGGGGTCGCGACTACTCCGTCAGCATGGCGGCGGTCTTCGTCTTCGGCATCGACATGTTCGCCGCCATCCTGTTCATGCCGCGGTTCTATCAGACCGTGCGCGGCATCAGCGCTACCGCCTCCGGGTACTACATCTGGCCTCTGCTACTCGGACTGACGGGCGGGAGCATTGGATCGGGTCTGCTGATCAGCCGGGTCGGCCGCTACAAGTGGCTTATGGTCGGCGGCGGTGTGCTGATGGTGATCGGAGGCTACCTCCTCACGCGCCTGACCGCCGACATCTCCGACTGGACGCTATGGGCTTACATGCTGATCCTCGGTTTCGGCATCGGGCCGTCACTAGCGGGGTTCACTGTTGTCATCCAGAACCTGGTTCCACTCAAGAGCCTCGGAGTTGCCACCAGCACGCTGACCTTCTTTCGCCAGATCGGTGCTTCAGTCGGTCTGGCCGTGGCCGGGACCGTGTTCTCTACGCAATTTGCAAATCGCCTACCTAAGACGCTTGCCGCTCACGGAGTGCCCGAGCAGGCGATCCCGCAGCTGGTCAACCTCTCGGAGCTGCTGCAGAACGTGGGCAACGGTCATGCGATCCTGGACCGCATTTTCACCGGACCCGCAGCGGGCCTCATCCCGAAGATCATTGCGGCCGCCAATGAGGCCTTTTCGCTCGCGATCGGGGACCTGTTCTGGGTCACGGTGATCGCGGGTGCCGTGGGCCTGGCCTTCACGCTGGTTCTGCAGGACCTGCCCCTGCGGTCTGCGCGCGAGATTCGTGTCGAAGTATCCGGGGCTAAAAGGGAGCTGCCGCAGCAACCCGCTGTTGAAGTCGGGTGATAAAGTCCCACCGCCCCGCCCCGACGGCGTCGTAGATGCCTGTGTGGACGCACGCATATGCGGGGGTGTCGCCGCCGCAAACTCGGTCTTTCGCTAATCGAGCCTTGAAGTCTCATCTGTCCAATCTCTGAGAAGCCGAGAGGGGCCGCGAGCATTCCCCGCCGGATCACAGCCGTATCACGCATTCCCGGCACCGGACGGCTCTAGGCGATCACCAAAGGACACGAGGCTGGTCGACTTAGTATTCGCGAGGACGACGCGGGAGTTGGTCGGACACGGGAGGACACGGCACCGACACGGTTCGGGACCGTGAGGCCCCGGGTTCAAATCCCGGGCCCCGACCAAAGTTTGAATTCAGAATCGTCGTTTCCAGCTTTACAAGAAGCGTCCGCGGGGCACAGCCGGGGCACAGATTCGTTGGGAAGCTCGGCGGCTTCAGCGCGTTCGAGGGTGCTTGCCGACCGTCGATTGAACTGGCACGTAGCTGTTGCTTGGCCGATATGTCAGCACGAGCACGGCCCCAGGACCGTGAGGCACCTGGGTTCGAAAATCCCAGGCGCGGATGCTGACGGACGCACGGCGCAGGACCGTGAGGCCCTAACACCCGATTTGAAGATCCTGCCGGCAGCACGACGATGGACTCTTTGACTAGCGGACAATTTAGCTGGACCCACCCGTGGGGGCTTGACGCATCCGACGGTTGATCATTGGCCCATCATGCCTCGCATCATTGCGGGCATTCCATCGCGCACGAATCCACTCACCTCTTGCGCATGTTCGCGGATCGCACTTGTAATCCGAGCATCAGTCGAGGTCTCTATTACGACCACGCCTTTGGCTGTCAGAGTCAGCTCTCGTCGGTAACTGGTCGAATTGCGAAATAGGATCGGGAGGCTCGAACTCATGCACGTGACCTCAGCACGTTGGTTGAGATGCGAGTACATGCTCGAAACATGAGTTTGTAGCAGGGCGATCAATTCGGGGGCATCGGATTCGGTCGTGGTGCGTACTCCACCATCAATCGCCTCGACCGTTCTTCTAAGATCGGTGTGGCGGTCAAAGAGCTTCATGTAACTGCTCATGTCGGCCTGGGTCGCGCTGCCCATCGATCCCGACCCCATCATCCCGCCGCCGGCCACGGACTTCAGAGCATCTCGAAGCACGTAGCCACCGGCAAGCCCCAGGCCGAGCAAGGCCCCGCTGGCGACCAACAAACCGAGCGCTGCGCGCCGCGTGATGCCACTCACGGATCCACGTGTGTTTGAGGCTAGAGCAAGGGAGCAGCGCGAGGCAACGTTTCGCGCATTCGAACTGCGACTACGAGCCCTGATAACCCCGTGAGGCCGGCGACAGTGATGATTGCAGCGGGAAATCCGGCAGCGTCCGCAATAACGCCGGCGATGATCGCCCCCGCCGGGTATCCACTATCGCGCCAGAATCGGTAGATGCCGATTGCCGTTGCTCGATCAGGGACCCGTGCGGCGTCGCTTACCACCGCGAGCAATGTTGGGTAGACCAAGGCCGTGCCAGCGCCCAGCAACACGCTATCCGCAACCCACCAGGTAAAACCAGGCATGATCACGAATCCAGCGAGCGCCAACGACTGAAGCAGCATCCCCGCGACGACCAAGGACTTGCGACCGACATAGTCACTGATCCAGCCGGTGCCGAGCTGGCCGGCTCCCCAGATCGCCGGGTAGATTGATGCAAGCAGCCCGATCTCGCGAAGCCCGAGCCCATGCGCGGCGAAGAAAAGCGGCAACAGCGCCCAGGCCATGCCGTCGTTGAGGTTGTTGATCAGGCCGGCCTGGCAGGCGCTTGACATCGTCCGGTCACGGAAGCTGACCTCCGCGGCGAGTTTGCCAAGCGATTCCGTCCCCATCGCACCCACCGATTCGAGCTCGACTTGCGGCGAGGTGTCGCGGGCAAACAGGGAGAGCAGGAGACCGCAAGCGGCGAAACCCTCCGCGAGCAAGTAAGGACCAGGCCGGATTCCGTAATTCGCGGCGAGGAATCCAGCAACTGCAGCAGCCGCAGATACGGCCAGGTAGCCGGACGCTTCGTTCAGGCCGAGGGCAAACCCCCGTCGCCGAGGTCCGACGAGGTCGATCTTCATATTGACCGTGGTCGACCAGGCGAGTCCCTGATTCAAACCAAGGAGCACGTTCGCAAACACAACCCAGCCCCAGGACGGTGCGGGGATGATCAGCAGAGGCACGGGCAAAGCCGCCATCCAACCCACGAGCAGTACGGTCCGCCGGCCGAAGCGGTCGGCGAGTCCGCCGGCGATGAAATTGCTCGCGGCTTTGACCAAGCCGAAGCTGATGAGGAAGGAGAGGATCGCTGCGCTGCTTGCGAGGTGAAAGTCACTCTCGGCGAGCGGTGCCAGGGTCGAGCGTTCGACTCCAACCACCCCGCCGACGAACGCATTGATCGCAACCAAGAGCGCGAACTGTTGCCAGTTCGCACGTAGGCCGAGTCGGATCGCCCGCGATGCCTTCATGCGGCGGCCGGCCTCAAGCGATGGCGCAGCGGTTGGCTCCCGCCTCCAGCTCGCTGGGATCGCCTGGAAGTTCACCTCGCTCGTTGAACTCGACGATGCGTGAGTGGTTGGGCGGATTTGGGGGGATCCGCGCCAAAACGGCCTGCACGAATGCCGTTTCCTCGAGCCGCGCGAGCGCCACGGTATCCCGGATTGTCCCGACCGTCGTCCCCAACATCCGGCCATCGAACGGTATTGCCTCCGAGACATGGCCGGGAAACACCTGAGTCGCCTCGGGCAGCTGGAGGAGACGGCTGACCGACATATGAAGGAGACGCGCGCGCGACGCCCGCTCCTGGCGGGTACCTCCGTCGAGGTCGGGCCTGCCGACGCTGTTGAGAAACAATGTGTCGCCAGTGAACGCGGCGGTGTCGTCGAGCAAGCTGTATGACCAGGGGTACGCATGGCAACCAAGGCGGTTGAGCCGAAGACGATCCGGTCGCCGTCGGCCACAGGTCGGAAGGGATACTGAGCGCGGTTTTGGGTTGGCAGCAAGAGCGCGGCGCCCTCAAGGTGGGCGAGCTGCCTCGACCGCGAAAGATGGTCAGCGTGGATGTGCGAATCCGCCACCGCCACTAGCCGCCAGCCGCGCTCGCTAAGCAGTCGGACGTAGACCTCAGGATCGACCGACGGGTCGATGACGATCGCCTCGGACTGAGATTCCACGGTGTAGGAGAGGCATCCCTTCCCTGTCCTTCTGACCTGGACGACTTGGCAGTCGGAGATCGTTGTTTGGGCGGTGTTCCAGGCGAGGGACCAAGAGCGCATGCCGCCGTCGAGCGTCAGTGCTTCGACGCCATTCACTCTTAGCAGGTGTGTGGCGATTGCTGCGGTCCGGCCAACTCCACAGACGGTGACAGGCTGGACAATGTCGAGTTTCGCGAGGGCCTGATCGAAGCTTGCCCATCGAAGATGGGTGGGCGGATGTCGTGATCTCTAATGGCGTGATCAACCTCTGCCCGGACAAGATCGGTGTCTATCGACAGATCTTCCGGGTGTTGCGGCCTGGAGGCCGGATGACAGTCGCGGACATCTGCCTTGAGCGACCCGTCCCTGAGGAAGCGCTTCATGACACCGATCTCTGGACGGGTTGAATCGCCGGCGCCCTGCCGTGCGCAGGGTGGGAGACGGTGATCGGTGGCGCTGGACTCACTGACATCGAGCTGGCCAATCCACTCGACACATTCGCGGGCGCTCGCGGAGAGGAGAGCGCTCGGGAGTTTGGAACAATGGGGTATTCCATCAGAGCTCGCCGACCGGAGTAGTCGAGAGCGGTGGTTCGCTGGCGCTACCTGACTCGGAGGGCTGGCTATTCCAACCTTCAGAATATTGCTGTGGCACTAGCGCCCTCGCCATTGGGCGAGGCCCGGACCGCCTATGACCGGCACGATTGGCGCGGAGCGGTCGCGCTATATCGCCGAGCAATAGAGGCGGGCGACGATGTTGCCGCATCCGACCTCGAGCGACTTGGCAAGGCCTGTTGGTGGATCGGCGACCGCGAAGGTTGCCTGGATGCTCATGAGCACGCCTATGCGCGGTACCTGGCAGGAGGTGACCGCCGCAAAGCCGCGAATTGCGCGCAGATGCTTCGTTTCAACTATGTCAACGGCCTCGGCGACCGTGAGACAGGGTCAGGCTGGAGCGCAAAAGCTGCGGGGCTGTTGGAGGGCCTTCCTGAGTGTGCCGAACACGGCTATCAGGTCCGTCTCGACGCGCGCAGGCTGTGCACTACTGGGCACCGCCAGGAGGGCCTACCCCTCTACGAGCAGGCACTTGATATCGGCCGTCGGTTGAATGATCCCGATCTCATCGCGCTTACGGACACATGGAAGTCTCTCGACTTGATCGAGGCTGGTCGCGTCGAAGAGGGATTTGCCCTAGTTGACGAGGTGAGCGCGGCCGCCGTGGGCGGCGAGCTCGGTCCGTTCGCGACCGGCGTCGTACTTTGCAACGCGATCTCCGCCTACCGAGATTCAGGTGACTTCGCTGGTGCCGGACAGCAAGACGGTACGTGCCATCGATTTCCACGAGGGTGACGCCATCAACGGGTCCGCCCTGAAGGCACTGATTGTCCAAGGCGCCCGTCTCAACCGAAGCTGAGATCGTTCCGGATATCTAGCTCGGTCGAGATTC
>WNGD01001938.1_pt1 | contig 21983 bp, 23 predicted proteins | sample 5400671 | NCBI WGS metagenome assembly WNGD01 (sample SAMN13153369, study PRJNA577476) | soil metagenome | isolation source: 40 cm soil or saprolite under grassland replicate 2 | place: USA:California | collected 2016-06-15 | reverse complement strand
GTATGGACCTCCGCCTGGGCGGCCCGCTCGGCCCGAAGCGTGCTGGGCCAGAAGGTTACCGATCCCAGCATGCCGCTCCGCGTCCAGTGGTGCGTCCCCAGCAGGATGTTCTCGCGCACCGTCAGCTGCGGAAAAACCCGGATGTTCTGGAAGGTACGGGCCACCCCCTGGTGAGTGATGCGGTGCGCCGGCAACCCGACGAGTTCCCGACCGAGCAGGCGGACGGATCCGGCGGTTGGCCGCAGGACGCCGGAGATCAAGTTGAAGACCGTGGTCTTACCGGCGCCGTTCGGCCCCACGAGGCTGACGATCTCGCCCTCGTTGACGTCGACATCGAAGCGGTCGACGGCTGTGAGTCCGCCAAATCGGCGAGTAAGGCCGCGGATCTCCAGGACAGACTTGCGTGCGCTCACACTTTCCATTCGGGATCCTCGACGATTGCTCCCGATACCGCCTCGAGGTCGGCGACCTCGGTATCCGTCACGGCCGGCAGCTCAGACGCTTCGACCGCCGACTCCGCGGTCAGCAGCTCGAGCGTCCCGCCCATGATCTTGCGTGGCCGGATGGAAACCGTCCCAAGCAGGCCCTCGGGCCGGAAAACCATCACCGCGATCAACACGATGCTGACGACGAGGTACTTGTAGAAGACGAATTGCTGCAAGAGAAATGGCGGGACGGTGAAGGCGATCGCACCAAGGATGGCACCGGGGATGCTGCCGAGGCCACCCAGGATCACCATGATGAAGACCGTCACCGTCTGCTGCACGTCGAAGTTTCCAGGGAACGCGTTGAAAATAAATGCCGCGTCGATCATGCCGACAATGCCGGCCATCACGGCGCTGGTCGCGAACGCCAGCAGCCGGTACTTGAAGGTGTTGACCCCCATCGCGCGCGCGGCCAGCTCGTCATCCCTGATAGCCACCCACGCTCGCCCGGTGCGGCTGTTGCGCCAGCGGAGCACGCAGTAGACGCTCAGCGCCAGAAAACCGATGAAGATCCAGTAGTACATCCGGAAGTGCGGCACCGGTCCGATCAGCGGCAGGCTGTTGGGGAGCTTGAAGGGATCGACCTGGTGGATGCCGTTGGTTCCTCCGGTGAGGTTGAGCGTGTCCGGCCCGAACTGATGGCCGGCAAGGACGGGCGGCCGGTCGAGGTCAAGGATGACGTCACGCATGATCAGTCCGAAGCCGAGCGTCACGATCGCCAGGTAGTCGCCCCGAAGGCGCAAGGCGGGGACACCGACCAGCAAGGCGAACGCCAGGGTGACCGCCATCACGACCAGCAGCGCGGCCCACAGAGGGTAGTGCTGGTGGAGCTGGTCGCTGGCGACGAGCGCGTAGGCATAAGACCCGATCCCGAAGAAGGCGATGAACCCGAGGTTCAGGAGGCCCGCGTACCCGACCACCAGGTTGAGCGCGACGGCCAGGCAGGCGTACATGGCGCAGTTGGCGAGGATCAGCGTCCAGAATTGCGCATCGGTCCAGCTCGAGTTGTCCTCGATGTATTGCAGACCGAGGGGAACGAGTGCGGCGAAGATAAAGAAGGGAATCAGCACAACCGGCCGGGTCAGCGCGTGGTTCCAACCCCCTGGGCCGGATTCCCACAGGCGCTTGAGAGGATGTGTCGTTGCGCCGGTCTCGAGGGGGGCTGGCTGCGCGCTCACGCCCGGTCCGTGAGCGGTTGGCCGAACAGCCCTTGCGGCCGGATCAGCAGGACCGTGATGAGGGCGAGGAACACGAAGGTGTCCTGAAACTGGGAGCTGATGAAGCCGCCCACGAGGCTTTCCAGCACACCAAGCAACAGCCCGCCGACCATCGCCCCGCGGATGTTGCCGATGCCGCCAATGACCGCGGCCGTGAAGGCCTTGATCCCGAGCAGGTAACCCATGAAGAAGTCGACGCTTGCGTAGCGCAACCCAAAGAGCACGCCACCCATACCGGCAAGGGCGGACGCCACGAAGAAGGTGACCAGGATCACTCGATCGACGTCGATCCCCATGAAGGTCGCCGCCTCGCGGTCCTGGGCGGTGGCCCGCATGGCGCCACCGAAACGGGTACGGAAGACGAAGGCATCGAGGGCCACCATCAGTGCGACCGCGGCGACGAACAGCGCGAGCCCCGTCAGCGGCGTGACGACGCTGGCCACGTGCAGGACGGTCTGCGGAACGAGAGCGTTGCTTGGAACCAGGACCGGAGCGGGGCTGACCCAGACCTGGACAGCGCTCTCGAGAAAGAGCGAGACGCCGATCGCGGTGATGAGCGGCGCCAGGCGATTGGCGTTGCGCAGCGGCCGGTAGGCGATCCGCTCGATGCCAACGCCGAGCAATCCGGCGCCACCGACGGCCACCAGCATCATCAGGGCCACCGCCAGGCCCGCCGGGATCACGGCGACCTCGTTGTGCACGAGGAGCCCGGCGACGCCGGCGGCCAGGAAGGCGCCCACCATGTAGACGTCGCCGTGCGCGAAATTCAGCATCTCGAGGATGCCGTAAATCAGCGTATAGCCAAGGGCGATGAGCGCATAGAGGCTTCCCAACTCGAGGCCATTGACCAGTTGCTGTGGGAAGTTCTGCAGGAAATAGTCCACGGCAATCAAGAAGGGGACGGGATGGGCCCGTCCCCTTCCTTCTTACTCCTTCAGCCGGAGACTTGCTTGACGACCACCATCTGGGTGCCTTTCGCCTGGTAGACGTAGATGCCGCCGCCCGTGACGTCACCCTTTGAGTCAAATTTGACGGAGCCGAAGATGGTGTTGAAGCTGTCGCTGCCGAGATGGCTGAGCACGTCGGCGCGCGAAATCTTGCCGTTCTTCACCGGCGAGTTCTTGATCGCCTGCAGCAACACCTGGGCCGCCTCGTAGGCAGAGCCATAGAAGGGGCCGGCCTGGGCGATCGAATCGGCGCCGTACTCCGCTTTGTAGGCCGCCACGTACGCGGCTGCCGCGCTACCCGACACGCCGGCCGGGTCGGCGGTGATGTTGGTCGCGTAGGCACCGACATAAGAACCCTGCGAGGCGGTGATGATCGAGGAGTCTTCCTCGCCATCCGTCCCGAGGAACTGAATGTTCTGGCCGATGGTCAGGCCCTGCGCCTTCATTTGCGAAACGAACGGCGCCGCTTCTGGCCCTTCGTCGGCGAAGTAGACCCAGTCCGCGCCGAACGACTTGATCTTCTGGATCGTCGTGGCGAAGTCTTTCTGCCCGGCCTTGGCCTGGTCGCGCATAGTCGGGATGTTGTGGTCTTTCAGATACTTCTCGGTCTGGTCCGCAAGGCCGGTCGAGTAGTCGGACTTGGCGTCCATCACGTAGACCTTCTTCGCCCCCTGGTCGATCATGAACTTCCCGTCCGCCGGACCCTGGGCGTCATCACGCGCATTGACGCGGTGCGCCACGCTGTTGCCCTGGTCGGTGACCTTGACGTTCGAGGCGGACTCGCTGACGAGAGGCAGCGGTGGGCTGGCCTCTTGCAATCCCTGGATCGAGCCCAGGACCACGCCGGAGTTCATCGGTCCGACGATGCCGAGGACGGTGGGATCAGAGATCCCCTTGGCCTGTAGCGTCTGCGCCGTCTGGGCCGTGTGCTGGTCGTCCCATATCAGAAGCTGTACCTGCGTGCCGTTCACACCACCGGCCTTGTTGAAATCCTTGACCGCCAGCTGGATCGCCCGTAGCGCGCCAGCCCCAATCGACGCCTGATCGCCGGTAAACGGTCCCTCGGCCGCGATCTGGACTTTGTCCGGTTTGTTCGCCGCGGTTCCGGGCGTGCTGCCCCCGCCGCAGGCGGCCAGCCCGACGCTGGCGATGGCCGCGAGGACGAGAATTCTTGGCTTTGCCATCCTCCCTGTCGACCTCCTCTTCCTTTGTCGAAGACCTAAAATCGTGCGCTCTTTATACACGCTTGGACCACCGAGAGCAACCGGCGCCCGGCCGCATCTAACCCTTTCTAATTCGGCGCGTGGACGAGCAGGTCGGGATAACGGTCCAGCGCGGCCAGGACCGTGTCCACGTCGCCGGCCGTGTTGTAGTAGTGCAGCGAGACCCGGAGTGAGCCGTCGCGGGTCGAGCAGAGGATGCCCTCGCGCGCCAGCGTCTCGACAAGCTTCGGCGCATCGGACGACCGCACCATCACGAGAGGGCCGCGGTCCGCCGGCTCCTCCGGTGTGAGCAGGGCCAGGCGGCGCCGGCGAGCCCCGTCGATGAAGCGCCCGGCGAGGGCCTGGACGTGGGCCTGGATGACGTCGAGCCCCACGCCGGCGAGCAACCGCAGCGCGGCGAGTGACGCGTAGAGATTGGGCACCGGCGGGGATCCGGTCTCGAAGCGCCGGGCGGACGCCGAATAGCGCAGGTGGTGGACGTCGTAGGCGAAGACGTTCTCCTGACCGAACCAGCCCGAGTCGCTCGGCTCGAAGCGGTCGATCATGTCCTTCCGCATGTACATGAACGCCACCCCCGGTGAGCCCAGCAGGTACTTGAGGGCGCCGGTGACCAGGATGTCGAGGTCGAGCGCCTTGACGTCCGTCGGCTGCGTCCCCATGCACTGGTAGGCGTCGATGAGGAGGGAGGCACCACGCTCGTGCGCCAGCTCGGCCAGGGCACTGATGTTGTTCTTGAAGCCGTTCTTGTAACAGACCTGGGTCGTCGAAACCAGAGCCGTCTTCTCATCGACCAACTCTTCGAAGGCGCTCAGCGGCAATCGAGTCCCGTTCGCCCGAGCGAAGGCGACCTCGGCGCCGCGGCGCTGTTGCGCCAGCCAGATATGCCCGATCGTCGGAAAATCGAAATCGCTGGTCACCACCTTCGGGCGATCGCTGTAGGTGAGTGCGCTCGCCAGGGAATTGAGGGCGGTGGACACGGAAAAGGTCACGGCGACCTCCGCCGGTTCGGCGTTGATCAGCCGGGCGAATTCGACCCGTAGCTCCTCCATCCGCCCCACCCAGATCTCCCAGGGATTGCCGTGCGTGTGCCAGGACTCGAGAAACTCCTGCATGGCGGCCTCCACCGGCCTCGACAGGGCGCCCTGCGAACAGCTGCTCAAGTAGATCTTCTGGTCGAAGATGGGAAACTGCTTGCGGAACGCCGCGACGCCGTTATCCTGGACGGTTTGGCGCGACACTTCTGGCATTCTAGTGTCGTGCCGCGCGCGATGATCTCCCACAAGTCGGGCTTGTTCACCGAGTCGGTCATCCGTGAGATGACACGGCTGTGCCTCGCCGAACACGGCGAAAACTGCCTCAACCTGGCACAGGGGTTCCCCGATTTTGCCGCGCCCGCCGAGCTCAAAGAGGCGGCGGTCGACGCGATCCGCAAGGACTTCAATCAGTACGCCACGACCTGGGGCGCCAAGGTGATGCGCGACGCGATCGCGGCCAAAACACTGCACTTCCGCCAGATGGCCGTCGACCCCGAGACCGAGATCACGGTCTGCTGCGGCGTGACCGAGGCAATGCTGTCGACGATCCTCGCGCTGGTCGATCCCGGCGACGAGGTGATCATCTTCGAGCCGTTCTACGAGAACTATGGCCCGGATTGCATCCTCTCGGGGGCGACCCCGGTGGTCGTGCCGCTCCTGGCACCGGATTGGCGCTTCGACCGCGACCAGCTGCGCCACGCGTTCAACCCGCGGACGCGCGCGATCATCCTCAATACGCCCCACAATCCGACGGGCAAGGTGTACAGCCGCGAGGAGCTCACCTTCATCGCCGGCCTCTGCCAGGAGTTCGACGTGCTGGCCATCACCGACGAGATCTACGAGCACCTCGTCTACCGCGGCGAGCACGTCAGCATCGCCACGCTCGCTGGCATGCGAGAGCGCACCGTGACGATCAATGGCCTCTCCAAGACGTACAGCGTCACCGGGTGGCGGCTGGCCTATGCGATCGCCCCCGCCGAAATGACCAGTGCCATCCGCAAGGTTCATGACTTCGTCACGGTCGGCGCACCGCACCCGCTCCAGGTGGCAGCCGCGACCGCGCTGCGCTTTCCCGATCAGTACTACGTCGACCTGCTCGACGCCTATCGCGAGCGGCGGGATTTCCTCCTCGAGATCCTGGACGGCGCCGGTTTCAAGGCCTATCCACCCGACGGCGCTTACTACGTGATGACCGATATCAGCGGCTTCGGTGAGGATGATGTGAGCCTCGCCCATCGCATGGTCCGTGACATTGGGCTCGCTACCGTGCCGGGAAGCAGCTTCTACCTGGAGCCGGAGCGAGGCCGGCGGCAGATCCGCTTCTCCTTTCCCAAGAAGATGGACACCCTCCGCCGCGCGGCGGACCGCCTGAAGAAACTGCGGCGGGTTGCGTGATGTTTCTCGCCTGCCCGAACCGGTGCAGCACCAACCGGTTCGAGCTCTGGAACTCGTCCGTTTTCGTCGACAGCGCAGGACGCTACCTCGACTACGCGGTGGTCGACTCCCCGCTCTACCGCTGCACCGAGTGCGGCAGCCCGGCCGTCGACCTGGGCGAGGTACCGGGAACGATGGCCGCCGATCGCCTGGCCGAGGAGAGTCCGGCGCGCGAGTATGCCTGCCCCAGCTGCGAAGAGCTGTTCAGCGCGCCCAAGGAGCAGATCGTGGTTGTTTGCCCAGCCTGCGGCCAGACCTTCCCGGTCGCGGAGACTCCCTAGCCGGCCGCCATCCGGCCGACGATCTCGGGCAGGATCTCGCCGGCTTTGCCGTGGATCACAGCGCTCGCGACCTGGTCGAACGGCGTTGGCTCGGCGTTGACGATGCACAGCTCGGCGCCGTGCTGGCGAGCCAACCGCGGGATGCCCGCCGCCGGATACACCTGCAGCGAGCTGCCGACGATCAGCACCACGTCGGCGGCCATCGCCAGCGCCTGCGCCTCGCGAAGCGCCGGCATCGGAAGAGCCTCGCCAAAGAGGACGACGGTCGGCTTGAGGAACTGGCCGCCGCATGCCGGACAGCTCGGTGGGCAGTGCTCGCGGTTCATTCCGTCCACCTGGTCGCGCGGGAAGCGGGCCTCACAGTCGAGGCAGACAACCGAGTGCGACGAGCCATGGAGCTCGATTACCTCTTTACTCCCCGCCCGCTGATGCAGCCCGTCGGTGTTCTGCGTAATGACCGCTCGCAGGTGGCCCAGCCGCTCCAGCTCGACGAGCGCGCGGTGGGCCGGATTGGGCTCTGCCTCGGGACGGCGATGGTTGAGGCTGTAGGTCCAGTACTGCGACGGATCCTTCCGAAAGGTATCGATGTGGGCGACCTTGTAGGGGTCGAACTTGGTCCACAGCCCGCCTTCGCCGCGGAAGTGCGGAATGCCACTCTCCACCGAGACGCCGGCCCCGGTGAAGGCGATACCGGAGCGCGCGCGGCGTAAGAGCGCCGCGGCCTGCGCGACCGTGGCCTCGGTGGCCGTCGTCATCGCAGTCCGGCGAACAGGTCGTCCTCGGGGACCGGCGCGTCGACCGAACTACGAACGCGCTCGAAGGTCTCGGTCCCCCACGCCTTCGGGCCGAGCGCCTCGTTGAGCTTCAGGAACCAGCTGTCTTCCGGGATCTGGGTTCGATGCGCCCGCATCGCGGCTAGCTTCTTGTCGACGAATTGGCTGACGTCGAGCCACGTGGTAACGCGGTCGTCCGAAACGGCGAACGGCGGCGGCTCACCGTCGGTGGAGAAGCGGTTCTCCACCCCGGCGCGCTCCATCGCCTCGGCCATCTGCCGCATCAGCGATTTTGGGAACGCGGAATAGTAGAGCTTGTTCGGTCGGAACGGCTCACCACCGGGAAATCGCTCCACATCGCCGGCGTAGAAAAAGGCGCCGATCGCGACGCGATGGGTCTTGATGTGGTCGGGGTGCGCGTAGCCACCGAATTCGTTCTGGGTGACCATGACCTGCGGACGGACCCGGCGCACGATCTGAATCAGGCGCTCGATCGCCTCTTCCTCGTCGGCCTGCCAGAAGGTGCCGCGCTCCCGGTTGCGTGGCAGTCCCGCCATGCCCGAATCCTCGTAGTCGAGGAAGACCAGCTCATTGACGCCGAGGATCTTGACCGCGTTGCGCAACTCGCCTTCTCTGATGGTCGCGAGACGCGGCGCAGCTTCCTTGGGGTCGAGGTCCTTGTCAAGAATCTCGCCCACCTCACCACGGGTGGCCGTGACCAGCGTCGTCCGCACGCCCTCCGCGCTGTAGCGAGCGAGCGTTCCGCCCATGCCGATCGATTCGTCGTCCGGGTGTGGCTCGACCGCAAGCAAGCTCAGGTGTTTCTCCCTCCCACTCTGGGGGAGGGCCGGGGAGAGGGCGCTCACTTGCCCTTGCGCGAACGGACTTCCTGGATGAGCTGCGGCACGATTTTGTGGACATCCCCCACGACCCCGAGGTCGGCCAATTTGAAGATCGGCGCCTCCGGATCCTTGTTGATGGCGATGATGGTCCTGGCACCCTTCATGCCGACGGTGTGCTGCATCGCGCCCGAGATGCCGAGTGCGATATAAACCGTCGGCTTGACGGTCTTCCCCGTCTGCCCGATCTGGAACGAGTACGGCTTCCAACCCGCGTCGACGACCGCGCGGCTGGCCCCAACCGCGGCGCCCAGCTCGGCGGCGAGCTCATCGAGCATCTTGAAATTCTCAGGCGCACCCAGCCCACGCCCACCGCTGACGATGATCGTGGCATCCTCGAGCTTGGGCCCGCTCGCCTTTTCGGTTTCGCGCCGGAGCACCCGGGCGACCGGCTTGCTGGTGTCGACGGGATCGGTCAGCGTCTGCACCTCCGGCGCGCCGGCGGCGCTGGCCGGCTCGGCAGCAACGGCTTTCGGCCGGATCAGGACGAGCGTCGGGCCCTTGGTCTTCGGAACGGTCGTCACCAGCAGGCTGCCGCCGAACATCGGCGAGACAATCGCCCAACCACCGTCTCTCTTGGTGACGTCTGTCGCGTTGGCGATCAGGGCCGACCCGAGCCGGGCGCTGAGGCGCGATGCGACATCGCGACCCTCATAGGTCATGCCAAAGATCACCAGGTCGGGCCGGTCCTTCTCGACCAGCCGCGCCAGCAGATCCACCGCCGGCGTGGCGAGCACCTCACGAAAGGCGGGGTCTTCATGGACGTAAACCTTGCTTGCGCCGTACTCGCCGAGCGTCGCCGCCGACTTCGACGCCCCCGGACCAAGCGCGATGGCTGCCGCGTCTCCTAGTGAGCGGGCTTTCGTCAGCAGCTCGAGAACCACCGGCTTGGGGACACCGTCGACGGTTTCGGCAAAGACCCAGACGCCCGCCATCAGATGACCTTCAACGCCTTGAGGAAGTCGGCGACCCGCTTCGCACCTTCACCCTTGTCCTCGACGACTTCCCCGGCTTTGCGCGCTTCGGCCGGCGTAGCGTCGACGACCTCCTGCGTCAGGGCAGCCTTGCCGGCCTGGCCCTCCAGCCCGATGTCGCTCAGCCCGACCTGCTTCACTTCCTTGTTCTTCGCCTGCATGATGCCCCGCAGCGCGGGGTAGCGGGCCTCGTTGATGCCACCGGTGACGGTGACGATCGCCGGCAAGGGGGCCTCCACGACGTCGTAGCCGTCGTCGGTCTGGCGGTCGATCACGGCCTTGCCCTGGGCGACTTCCAGCTTCTTCGCAAAACTGAGCAGCGGCAGCCCGAGGAGTTCGGCGAGCTGCGCCGGCACCGCCCCCGACGAGCCATCCGTGCTCTCGGTGCCGCAGATGATCAGGTCGTAGCTCTGACCTTTGATGGCAGCGGCGATGGCCCGGGCGGTGCTGATGGCGTCCGAGTTTTCCAGCCCCGTGTCGGTGATGAGGATGCCTCGATGGGCGCCCATCGCCAGCGCCCGTCGAATTGCGTCCACCGCCTTGGGCGGGCCCATCGAGATGACCGTGACCTCGCCGGCATCTTTTTCGACGAGCTGGAGGCCGGCCTCGACACCATGCTCATCCCCGGGGTCGAGAACGAGGTCGACGCCCTCCCGCACCAGGCGTTTCGTCTGCGGATCGAGCTTGCCGGGCGCGTTGGGATCGGGAATCTGCTTGACGCAGACGAGGACATTCATGGCTGGCTGCATTCATTATGGAGAAATCGGCCCTGATCGAACAAATGTTTGTACTATGATTTAGGACCCCACATGCCAAGGACCGAGTATTTCGAGATCGTCGCGAAGTCCGCGCTCAATCGCGTGCAGCACATGGGCTTCAAATGGTCGCTCAACCCCTACCAGGGTTGCTATCACAGCTGCGTCTATTGCTTCGCCCGCGCCCATGCCAAGCTGGCCGACCGGGACCCCGGAGCGGGGTTCAGCGCGCGGGTGGGCGTCAAGGTCAACGTACCTGAGCTGCTCCGTGGCGAGCTTTCCGGCCGGAGCTGGAAGCGCGAGACGGTGGCCTTCGGAACAGCGACCGACCCCTACCAGCCGATCGAGGGCACCTACCGGCTCACGCGCCGCTGCCTCGAGGCACTCCGCGACTTCAAGACTCCGATCGGTCTGATTACCAAAGGAACAATGGTCATCCGAGATATCGACGTCCTCGCCGAGCTCTCCCGACGGGCAAAGACGACCGTCTGCTTAAGCATTCCGACGGTGGATGAAACCGTCTGGGCGAAGACAGAGCCCGGGACGCCACCACCGCACAAGCGCTTGAAGGTCCTCAGGGCGCTGGTCGACGCCGGCATCGAGGCCGGCGTGGGCATGGCCCCGGTGCTACCAGGACTTTCCGATTCGCCCGACCAGCTCGAAGCGACCGTCGCGGCCGCGGCGTCCGCCGGCGCCTGCTTCGTCTGGGCGAACATCGTCTACCTGAAGCCAGGCACCAAGGAGCACTTCATGGAATTCCTGGACAGGGAATATCCCCACTTGCTCGCCCGCTACCACGATCTCTTCCCGGGCGCCTACGCGCCTGCCGCGGTCAAAGCACCCGTGATCGGGGCAGTCGGCGCACTAAAGCGCCGCTACGAGATCGGTGATCGCCGCGCATGGCGGGCCGAGCCCCCGTCGGAACCGGTGCAGCTCGGATTAGCCGTATAGCGCGCCGTATTTGACTTCGGCGAGCGCATGTTCTACCGTAGCCGCGAGTGCTCCGCTGGCTGACCCGGCTGTTCGGGCAACGCGAGGAGGCTGATACTGCCCCCGCGGCACCGCCACCACTAGAAACACCACGGGCAGCGGCGCCGGAGCCGACGCCGAGCGACGTGGTCGCCGTCGTGGAGCCGGTCGAGGCTCCAACCCCTGCGGAGCCGGTCGAGACGCTGACCCTGGTGGAGCTGCCCGAGGCGAGTGCCGACGTCGACACCAAAGAGACCTGCCCGAACTGTGGACGGACCAGCGTCTTCGCGGGACCGCCCGGCCAGCGCTTCTGCACCTATTGCGCGCTTCGCGACGAGCTCTTCGAACGCAGCGCCGCCGCCACCGAATAGCCGCCCTGCCGTGATCTCGTACCCCATCCTCTGGGAGAGTGGCGTCTACCTTCCCGAGCAGCATCTGTGGCTCGATCCCAGGCAGCCTCGACCACGGGCGGTCATCAGCCACGCGCATAGCGACCACGTCGCCGACCATCCGCTCGCGTACGCGACTCCAGCAACCCGCCGCCTCGTCACCCACCGCCGACGCAAGCCATCAGCGGGCACCGTCGAGGCCGTCCCCTACGGAGAACCGATCGCCCTCAACCGCTGTGTCGTGACCTTCTATCCGGCCGGCCACGTTCTCGGGTCGGCGCAGACGCTGGTGGAGACCGACTTCGGCCGCATCCTCTACACCGGCGATCTGCGGACGCGGGCTGGTTTCACGAGCACGCCGGCGCAGCCCACGCCGGCCGACGTGCTGGTGCTGGAAAGTACGTTTGGCAAGCCGCACTATCGCTTTCCGGACGCGGGCGAGGTGATCGCCGCGATGGTTTCCTGGTGCAAGAGCGTCCTCGACGGTGGAGCAACGCCCGTGCTGCTCGGCTATTCCCTCGGGAAGGGACAGGAAATCCTGTCGGCGCTGGCGGCCGCCGGCTTGACGATCGGGCTTCATGCGTCGTCATTCGGCGTGACGGAGGTGTATCGAGAGCTCGGCTGTGACTTCCCGCCGTATCAACGGCTCGGCGATGCCGGACCCCGTCCCGCGGTCGTGATCATGCCGCCAACTGCACGTCGTGCCGCCCTTGTCGATCAGCTGGGCGTATTCAAAACGGCGGCGCTGACCGGCTGGGCGATGGACCGAAGTCTCAAGGATCGCCTGGCGGTCGACGCGGTCTTCCCGCTCTCCGACCACGCCGACTTCGAAGAACTGTGTTGTTACGCGGAGACGATCGGCGCGAGCATGACCTATACGGTGCTCGGTTTCGACGAAGAGCTCGCCATGCACCTTCGACGGCGTGGCCTGCGCGCCAAACCGCTGGCAGCCATCGACCAGTTGCGCCTCTTCTAGCACCGCCAGTATTTCTAATCTGCAAGATCGTTTTGGACTAAGCGTTATCCCCACTATGCGCACGACGCGGTGCGCGGTTCGCCGCTCACGCGATAAGGAGGTGACGCATGGCGACCAGGAAGAAGGCCACGAAGAAGGCCAAGAAGTCGACCCGTAAGAGCCGCTAACAAGTGGCAACGAGAGGGGTCCGCAAGGGCCCCTCTGTCGTTTTCCGACGATGTCGGATGTCAGAGGTGGCCGGTCATGTAGGCACGGATCGCCAACCCGAACATGAAGAGGCTGGCGAGGCCGTACACGAGCGCTTCCCGGCGGCTCTCGCGCCCCGAGAGGTAACTCGCCGCGATGGGAAGCACGATCACCAGCAATGGCCCATACAGCCAGTGGAGGGGGTCGTGGGGACGCGCGCCCCCGAGGAACATCGCGATCCCGACCAGGCCCTGGACGATAAACAGGCCCTCGGTCAGCACCAGCGTCGCGCGGTAGCTGCCGCTGGGTACGTTCTTGCGCAAGTAGAGAGCGGCGCTCCAGATAACGATGAACCCGGTGATGATCAGCCCGGCCCGGAACAACCCATTGTGAACGTAGACCAGGGTGCTCAGGACGCTATTATCGGTCCCTAGACTTGCTCGGAATGCGACGTGAAGGGCAGCGCTTGATGGTCGTGATGCCCCACCCCGACGACGAGTGCTTTGGCTGCGCCTCGACGATCGCGCGCTATAGCGCGGAGGGGGCGACGGTCAGCCTGGTCACCATGACGCGCGGCGGCGCCGGGCTCTGGAACGGGCGGGCGACCGGCGATCTCCGCCCGTTGACGGACGTTCGAGAGCTCGAGCTTCGGGACGCGGCACGCGAACTGGGCGTCACGTTCCTGGAAACCCTCGACTACCCGGATGGCGCGCTGGAGAAGGTCGAAGAGGTCGATGCGGTCAAGGAACGCTTCCTTGGCGACGTCGTGCGCTGCCTTCGTAGCCATCGGCCGCAGGTGGTCGTGACGTTTGGGCCCGAAGGCACCTACGGTCATCCGGACCACAAGGTCGTGAGCCGCATGACGGTGCAGGCTTGCACGCTGAGCGGCGATCCGTCGGCCTACGAGCTCGAGGCCCTGGCCCTCGGGCTCTCGCCCTGGTCACCGAGCAAGCTCTACTTCCAGACCGCCACCATGATGACGGTCGAGGCGCTCCGGTTGGCGCCTCAGCCGCCCATCACGACTCGCATCTCCATCAGGGGATTCGAGGAGGCGAAGCTGCGGGCCTTCGCTCATCACCGAACCCAGTCACAGGAATGGGAGCCATTGCGCAAGTTCATCGACGGACAGGGGGAGGTTGAGGTCTTTTCCCTGGTGGGCGCCGCCCACGGTGTCGCCGAAGACGATCTGTTCACGGGGGTCTAGATCTAGGGAAGGCTCGACGCGCTCGCCCAGCGCGCCTCCATCGCCCGCCCGTCGCGGTCCTCGTGTTTGATGCCGGTAGAAGCCGCGAGTGCCGCCAGCAGGAGAAGCGGCGGCAAGAGGATGAGCAGGGCAAGCTGGAGGCTGCCGAGCGCATCGGAAAGCTTGCCGATCGCAAACGGTGCGTACGAATCGCCCAGGAGGTGCTCGATCAGCAACGCCAGTGTGACCGCGCTGGCGCGGACCGTTGGCAGCACCACGTTCTGCTTGATGGCGGTATAGGGACCGTTGTACAGGTAGAGGCAGGCAGCGCCGAGCAGGAACATCGGAACGAAGAGCGACAGGCTGGGCATCAGCAGGGCCAGGGCGACAAAGACCGCGCCGGCGACGAAACCGGCGATGCCGATGGGGAGGTTGCTGGCTGACCCGCGTCGGATCGTGAGGCGATCCGCGATGATGCCGCCGAAGAGTGACCCGGCAAGCAGCCCCAGCACCAGGACGGCGCCTGCCAGCGTCCCGGCGGTTCCTGTCCCGAGGTCGAAGCGCCGGCTGAGGTAGGTCGGAAGCCAGAACGCCGCGCCGCCCAGCACGAAGAACAGCGCGGTTTCGGCGGCGATGGTGGAACGCAGAGTCGGGATCTGTAAAAGTTGGAGAAACGTCCGCCAGGTAATCGATGGTGCCTTCTGCGTCTGTGGACCTTTCGCCTCGGCGGCACCACGCAATGGCTCGCGGAGCCCGAATGCCAGGATCGCGAAGATCAGGCCTGGCAGGGCGGTCATGTAAAAGGCCGCGCGCCAGCCGAGGGTGCTGGCGACGATCCCGCCGCCGGCAAAGCCCACGGCGATCCCGACCGCGGTGCCCGCCGCCCAGATCGACATGGCCCGGCCCCGGCCTTCCTTCTTGAAGTAGTCGCCCAGAAGCGCCGTGCCGGCCGGATAGTAACTTGCTTCCCCGATCCCGAGCACCGCTCGTGCAACGAAGAGCTGAGCGTAGCTCCGTGCCACGCCGGTGAAGAGCGTGGCCAGGCTCCAGATCGTGACGCCGATACCGACCACCGTCTTCCGCACGCCCCGGTCGGCCCAAATGCCAAATGGAATCGTGGCGACCGCATAGACCAGCAGGAAGGCGCTCCCCAGCAGTCCGACCTGGCTGTCGGTCAGATGGAACTCGGACTGGATCCTGGTTGCGACGGACGGCAGGATGTAGCGATCGAGGTAATTCAGGAAGTTGATGCCGACCATGACGCCGAGCACGTAGCGCGCGTAGCCGCGGGGCATCGACGTGCATTATGAAGTCATGGCCGATAGCGTGGAAGCGCAGCTACGGGCGGAGGCGGACCATTGTTACCTGTGGAGCAACGGACCGGGCGCCTTGTACGCCGTTCACGACCATCCCTATCGGAAGATCCTTTATGTCGAGCGCGGGTCGATCACCTTCACGCCCGCCGGGAGTCCAGCAATATTCATGAAGCCGGGGGACCGCCTCGACTTGGCGGCCGGGACTCCGCACGGCGCCGTCGTCGGCGATGCGGGTGTGACGTGTTGGGAGGGTCAGGCGAGGTAAGAGCGGGGCGTGCTACGCCGCTAAAGCTGGCGGCGTTGCGCTGATGTCGTCGAGGAGCCATCGGACCGGTCCCGGTAGGACCGGTGCGGTCGTCGAGAACACAGCACCGCAGAAGCGACAGGTCCCGCCGCGGTCGCCGGCCGTCGGAGCGCCACACTTTGGACAGGCGATCGGCGTGCCGTCGGGTAGCACTGACGTGTCGCGCTGGAACGTCCAGTACTCGGTACCGGCGGTTCCTCGGTCGACCCGGATGACGACACGACCATCATGGCCCACCGCGTCATCCCCGAGGACCATGTGCGAGATGCCTCCCTGACCGGTGACCGCAGCGGCCGAGGCCGTGAACCGCGCGGCGAACCGATCAGTCAAGAACGGTTGGACCGGCACCACGTCGCCCTGGCGCCGCGCCGCCTCGATCGCCATGACCATCGGTGCCAGCTGAAGCTCGAGCGGATGCTGGGCGGCGGCCAATGCCATCATCTGTGCCACCGTCTGGCCGAGCTGTCCGCCCAGGCCTCGTTGGAGGCTCGCGTTAAACGCTTGCCCGAAGGTCGATGCTGGATCCAGCGCCACCACCCGCGTACCGGCCGACATGGTGATGCTCATCCCGGGCGCGTTGGTCCCGGGCGAGTTTGCCGCCGCCGAATTCCGCAGCGACCGGACGATCGCGGCGATCAAGAGGGCAATCGGTCCGAACGTGAAAGCGATGGCGATGCCGAAAACCATCAGAGCGATAATGATGACGATCAGAGCCCCGAAGAATCCCAGCGGCTCGGCGGCGAGTAGAACAGCGTGCACCCTACCGGTACAACGAGCGTCTAGCGAAGTTCCAGCTTGAGGAGTCGCGCGGCATTTTCGCGCAGGATCTTGACCTTGGCCTCCGGCTTGAGCGAGAGCGCATCGAGCTCTTCCAGGACGCGAGCTGGCTTGATGAAGGGGTAGTCGCTCCCGAAGAGGGTGCGATCTTGTAGCCGGCCTCCGATCTCGCGCAGCAGCTCCTCGGGGTAATAGCGTGGCGACCAGCCAGAGAGCTCGATGTAGAGGTTTGTCTTGTGCAACGCCATCGCGATCAGTTCCAGGTGCCAGGGCCAGCCGAAGTGGGCAGCGATGATCGGCAGCTCCGGGAACCGAGCGGCGACGATGTCCAGGTGGATCGGCCGGGCGGGGTCGAGCTTGATGCCCTGGCCCCCGGGCTGGCCGGCTCCGATACCACTCGTGCCGGTGTGAAAGAGGCATGGAATCTTCAGTTCCGAGGCCTTCTCCCAGAGCTTGAAATGGCGCTCATCGCTCGGATAAAAATCCTGCATCGACGGATGGAACTTGGCGCCCTTCGCCCCCAACTCCTTGACGGCGCGCTCTAGCTCCTCGACGGCGTTCGGCTTCCAGGGATCGACCGAGGCAAAGAAGGCGAAGCGCTTGGGATGGCGTTTGACGATGGCGCTGACGAAGTCGTTGGAGAGCGGCGGCCGGGCGGTGGCCGTCTGCGCATCCCAGGCGAGCAGGATCCCGAAGAGTTGCTCCTGGGCAAAATCGACAGCGAGCTCGTCGACACTACGCTCGTGGACCTCGCTGCGGAAGTAGCGGGCAGCCCCCTCGCGGTAGGGACGCATGCTGCCGTCCAGCCATTCCTTCAGAGGCAGATGAACGTGCAGGTCGACGGCCCGGATCACATCAGGACGCGAGCGGCTCCGATCGTTCGACCATGATGGGATCGCCGACGCTGATGATTCCGCCCTGGACCACGCGCGAGACCATGCCCCGCCTTCCTTCGAGCTCCTGCTTCAATCCGTCACGGATCTCATCCATGCGAAAACAGGGCTCGCAGACCGCGGTGATCTCCAGCACGGCGCTGCGGCCGAGGCGCACCCGGCTGCCGGCCGGAAGCTGCATCACGTCCACTCCTTCAACCGTGACGTTCTCCTTGATCGTGCCGGGCAGGACGCCAACCGCGTCGAGCGCCTCCTTGTCGGCCAGCAGCACCTGCCGCTTGGAAGCGGCCGAGGCATGCTTATCCCCCTCGATGCCAAGGCCTTCGATCAGGTTCGCGGTGCGCACCTTCTGCATCGGCTCCCGATGACCGGGGCAGAGCTGGATGGAGACGATACGGGCCGGCACGGCCTACAGATTACGCGATTGCTCGTGCGCGGACGAATCAGAGGACGGCGGCAAACGGTTGCTAGGATGACGTCGGTGGCCGAGGAGGGAACGCGCATCGAACGAGACTCCATGGGCGAGGTCAAGGTTCCCTCCGGCGCCTACTACGGGGCGAGCACCGAGCGCGCCCGGCAGAACTTTCCGATCAGTAATCTGCGTCTCCCGCGCCGCTTCATCCGCGCCCTAGCGCAAATCAAGGGCGTAGCCGCACTCGTCAACGCCGAGCTGGGGCTGCTCGAGACCCGTCTCGCCAACCCGATTCAGCAGGCAGCCGAGCAAGTCGAAGAAGGCAAGTTCGACAAAGACTTCGTCGTCGACGTCTTTCAGACCGGCTCGGGGACATCGACGAATACCAATGCGAACGAAGTGATCGCCAACCGGGCAAACGAGATCCTCGGTCAGCCGCGCGGCTCCCGACAGCCGGTCCATCCCAATGACCACGTCAACAAGAGCCAATCGAGTAACGACGTCATTCCCTCAGCGATGCAGCTCGCGGCGCTGGTCGCGATCCATGAAGAGCTGGTGCCGTCGCTCGCCTTTCTGAAGGACGCACTCGACCAGAAGGCCAGGGAGTTCATGCCGGTGATCAAGACCGGCCGGACGCACCTGCAGGACGCGACGCCCATCCGTCTCGGCCAGGAGTTCCTCGGTTACGCCGGTCAGGTCGATCGATCGGTCAATCGCGTCCGTCTCGCGGCGGACGAGCTGGCCGAGCTGCCGCTCGGGGGTACCGCAGTCGGCACAGGAATCAATGCCCACCCCGAGTTCGCGCAGCGCGCCTGCGCGCACCTCGCCCGGCGCACCGGCCTCCTGGTGAAAGAGACCGACAACCATTTCCAAGCGCAGGCCACACTCGACGCGGTGCTGTCGACCGCCGGCGCGCTTCGGACCGTCGCCGTCAGTCTCTGGAAGATCGGCAACGACTTGCGCTGGTTCGCCTCGGGACCCCGTGCCGGCCTGGGGGAGATCACCCTGCCAGAGGTCCAGCCAGGAAGCTCGATCATGCCCGGGAAGGTCAATCCGGTAATCATCGAGTCGATGACGATGGTGGTTGCGAAAGTCTTGGGCAACGACCAGACAATCGCGATCGCCGCGCAGTCGGGGAGCATTTTCGAGCTCAACCTGATGATGCCGGTGGCTGCCCACGCGTTGCTCGAATCGATCGCCCTGCTCTCGGCGTCCGCGCAGAACTTCGCCCGCCAATCCATCGCCGGCATCAAGGCCACCGAGCGGGGGCCGCAGATGGTCGAGCAAGGATTGATGCTGGCTACCGCGCTCGCCCCGGCGATCGGCTACGACGCGGCGGCGAAGATCGCGAAGGAGGCGCTGGCCACGGGCAAGACGATCCGCGAGGTGGCCCGCGAGAAGACGAAGCTCGCGCCGGAGGAGCTCGACCGCCTGCTCGATCCCTCGCGCATGACGCAACCCGGCATCGAGGCGGGACCCGCAGGCGGCTAGCGACCTGATCGGCCGCCGCGTGCTGTGGCTGCGTGCTCGGGCTCAGCGGCTCACAAAAGACACGGCGACCGCGGCGCAGCCGAGGACGATCCTGCGTGACGTCTTCGGCCTGCAGGCGCAGCTCTGGAGCGCCGCGACGCTCGGCATGCGCGCTCGAAGCGCGGGTCTGGATGTCCGCACGGTGACGCGGGCGCTCAACGACGAACGCTCTATCGTCCGTACCTGGCTGATGCGGGGCACGTTGCATATCGTCGCTGCGGAGGATGTCCGATGGCTGCTGCACGTATTGGGCCCGATCTTTGCCCGGGCCGCCCGCCGGCACGCGCAGCTCGGCCTGGACGATGACCTGAAGGCCAGGGGGGTCGCCGCCATCCGAACGATCCTCGCGGAGACCGGCCCGCTGACGCGGTACGAGCTGGTTGATCGACTGCGCAAACATCGGGTCGTGCTCGACGCGAAGACGCAAGCACCCATTCACCTGATCGGGCTTGCCGGACTGCTGGGTGTCGTCTGTCTCGGCCCCGTCCGGGAGGATGGCGAGTCCACCTACGTGCTGCTCGATGATTGGGTCGCGAAGGCGCGCCCGCCGGCCCGTGAAACCGCATTCGCCGAGCTCGCTCGCCGCTACTTCGCGGCCTACGGCCCGGCGACCGTCGAGGACCTGAGTGCATGGTCGGGTTTACCCATGAGCGACGCGCGATCCGCTGTCGGGGGAGCTATCGCGAGCTTGACAGAGGTCAGTGTCCAGGGACGCCCAGGGCTCGTCCTGAAGCAGCAACTGCGGCTGACGTCAACGCCGAGGAAGATCGACGTTCGGCTGCTGCCAGCGTTCGATACCTACCTGCTGGGCTATCGGCGACGTGACCTGGCCGTGTCGCCACCGTTGCAGCACCGCCTGCAGCGTGGTGGCGGATGGCTTCACCCTTGCGTCGTCGTCGACGGCCGGGCGGTGGCCGCTTGGAGCATGCACCGGACCGGGCGTCGCGGTCGACTCACCATTGAGCCGTTCGAGGCGCTCCCAAGAGCGGTCCGTGATGGGGTCGATCACGAGGCCGCCGACGTCGGCCGCTTCCTCGACATCGAAGTCGAGTTGGAGATCAGGGGCCGGCTTGCGGCCGGCCCCTGACCGGCTCCTCGAATCAGTAGCTAACGGTTGCGGCGTAGGTGTCGGTGTTGCCAAAATCGCTGGTACAGACCGTATCGGGATTTGGCGCTACGGCCGTCTTCGAGCCAGCGTAGATCGCGTTCCGGTAGGCATCAACCGCTGCGCAGGGCGTGGCATTGCGCGAGTCCGTCCACACGAGGTAAGCGGCGTGCGGACCCGAAACGATGCCGATGTAGTCGCCGAGGAACTGCTCCATGAGGTTGTTGTAGCTGGAACCGTCGGGGTTCGATGAGGCGGAACTCACCCGTACCGCCGGTCCGAAGGTCGCGCCATCGGTCGACTGGGCGAAATAGTTGTCGTAGACCTGGACCCCGGTCTGCCACGGGTCGCCGGCCGGCGGTGTCGTCAACGCATCGAACGTAAGGTTGACGACGCCACTCGGATCAACGCTGACCTGGGGGAAGAAGGCATTGCGGTTCGCGACGCCGGCTGCGCCGAGTGGGGTCCAGCTGAGCCCGTCAGACGATACCGCCGCCTTCACCACGCCGTGCCCGCCGCCGAAGTCGCACCAGACGACGTAGACGCGGTTACTTGATGGATCGGCCGCCGGGTGCGGATAGCAGTCCACCCGGGCGCTCATCCCCGGCACGCGATTGAAGAGGTCGACCACGTCGAAGGGCGTGCCCGTCAGCGGGTAATCGGTGACCTGTGCGATCGTAATCGGTGCCGTGAAGGTGGTGCCGCCGTCCTTCGAGGTCGCAACCACCTGCAGCGAGGGAAGTTTGGGCGAGTCGGCGTTTTCCGTCCAGAACACCTCCACGGTCCCGTCTGTGGCGACGGTCATCTCCCCGGTTTCACGGAAGCCCTGGGCGGCATTATTGTTGGCGGCGCTCACCTTGACCGGCGACGACCAACTCACGCCCTCGTCGTCCGAGTGCACCACCATGAGCTTGACGTTGCTGTTGCCAGCGCATTCGCCGCAGAAGATCGCAACGAAGAGGTAGACGCGGCCGAAGTGGGGGCTGCCGGCGACCTTGTCGACCGCGATCCACTCGTGGTCGTCGAAGTCCGAGGTCTTGTCGAGCGCGTTGACGAGGGACGGCGCGAGCCAGGTCGTGCCGTCATCGTGCGTTCGGGATACCGCCATCGCCTCGCTGAAATGCTGATCCGGGTTGATCGGATCGGCCAGGTTCGCGTAGTAGATGGTCACGCCGCAGCGATAGGCAAAGGTCTGCGCATCGGGACACAGGCTCGGCCCTGAATCGAGGCTGGGATCGCCTCCGGAGGCACGGCGGATGCCGGCGTTGTCGTATCCGGGGAGGTACCCACCAGTCCAGCTTGCCCCGTTGTTGGTGGACACGTAGAAGCCCGATATCTGCTCGCCGGTCGCGAACGGGCAGGGGCTGGACAGCGCCGCGGTCGTGCCTTTACAAAGCGGATTGTCCCGTTCGTCGTTGGCGCCCGCCACCAACACCCCGGTAAGCGGGTCGCGCGTAATGGCCGGCTCGTTCTGCTTGTTCTGGGGGAACTGGCGGTTGTGGTCGAGGTCGACGAGCGAATTCGCCGAGACCGATGGTCCCTGGCGCGTGCTGGCCTCGCCACCAAGCGGCTGAATCAGTGCGACGACCGTCGCGAACGGCAGCAAAGCGAATGAGAGACGGCGAAGTAATGGACGTGGCAATGGCTTCCCTCCCTGAGATGAGCTTCGCTCCTGGACAGTGTAAAGGTTCAGTAAGGCTCCGACAAGAGTCCGCTGGACCTCAGCTGTCGGCTTCGATCAGCCCTTTGCGAATCGCGTACTTGACCAGCTCCGTACGGTCGTGCATGTGGAGCTTCTTCATGATGTGGTCGCGGTGCGTCTGCACCGTTTTGATGCTGAGGAAGAGGCCGTCCGCGATCTGCCGGTTCGTCTTGCCTTCCGCCACCAGGCGTAGCACTTCGCGCTCGCGGTCGCTGAGCG
>WNGD01001937.1_pt1 | contig 21984 bp, 17 predicted proteins | sample 5400671 | NCBI WGS metagenome assembly WNGD01 (sample SAMN13153369, study PRJNA577476) | soil metagenome | isolation source: 40 cm soil or saprolite under grassland replicate 2 | place: USA:California | collected 2016-06-15 | reverse complement strand
TATCCTCCAAGAGGTGGCTCATCTCGTTTCCACTCTGGGGTAGTTTTGATCTCATAATGGCGTGCGATCGGCTCAACTTTGGAGAGCAGTTGTCTGGCTTCCGGCTCAAAGACGGGGACGGTGTACTCCGGTCCGGCAAAGGCTTGGACTGCCTCCAGTGATTCAAACAAGTTCATCACGACAAATTCGACCTCCTCGTTGCTCTCTTGCCGCAGGATATATCCGCCTCGATAGCCATCGAGCCGCTTGAGGCCAGGAAGAACTCGCTCTTGCAGCAACCTCTCGTAGGCATCGGCGTTCTCTCGCGATGTCCAGCCTCTCCACAAACGTGCAATCATCTGCTACGACCTCCAGTCAGCTGGTGTTCGCGTCTCATAGTGACGAAGACTCGCTTGTAGTATATCCCATGCTGCTCGTCATTAAGAAGAAATCGAGGGATCCTTCTGCTCTCTAACAAACGCGCGGATTCACCAAAGCAGCGCAAGACCCCAAGAATCTGTCTTTCTGGAGTGGAACGCTCGTCTTCAGGATCTTTGTAGGATTTTCTGCTTCTGTTCCTGAAATTCCTCCTCAGTCAAAACGCCGGATTCTCGCAGTTGTCCTAGCAATCTGAGCTGGGCAAGCTGATCGCTTTGTGCGTTGGCCTGTGGCTGGCGTTGCTGATACGGGTTCTGCCCCTGCTGGAGTCCAATCAGGTAGCCCAACCCGCCAACGATCAGCTTGCCCAGCAGGCCACCGCGGCCAAAAGGCGGCAGGCCAGGTCTTTTCAGAAAAGGACCTCCCCGATAACGGTAGTGATGTCTCTGCATGGTTTTTCTCCTTCACTTTGCTTTCAAGAGAACTTCTGTTGCGCTCTGTTCCTTCAGAAATGGCCCGTCAGGCTCTGGTTACTTTCTCTCTTTTGCTATACGAATGAGTCAACCATTTGATGCAAAAAAAAGAAAAAAAAGAAGATACCGTCCCGAGTTTTGGCTCTCCATCATCTTCCGTGCTAAACTCTGGTATAGGTAAAAGGTATTCGCACCAATTCGCTCCGGTCGCGGATCTCCAAACGGAGATATCGGCGATAACATCTCATTGCACGGAAGATGACGGAGAACCAACATTTGGGATGGTATCAGAAAATCAGCCCGAAATGCGTTCGCAAGGGGTTGATCGAATTATCCACCATGTCCAGTGGCGGTACCGCCAAACCCATGCTGAACTCGCACATTCCTGTGAATGAAAGCGTAGAATTGCGAACATGTTATGGACGCATTCCCCTGTTTGGCTGTCATCTTGGCTGTCATGTGCGGTTTTATGGTGTGGTGTGGCGCGGTGAAGCCTCTTGACAGGCCATGTTAAGAAAAAACAAGCGGTATATAGTAAGTATACCTCAGCCTCGTAGAACGGACAACGATGCATTCCTTGCATCTCTTCCCTGCTCCCTTGGCATCTGTCATCGCGCACCTGAACTGGATAGACGCAAAAACGGTCGTTCTGGTGTGTCCCCTGGTGTAGTTGGCTGTCAACTTGGCTGTCGATTTGGAGGAGTGAGTCGGCTCTACAGGCGATGTGTCCTTCAGGGGTGGGAGGGCAGGACGAGCAGGGAGGTGGGCTGAAGAATGGAGATGTTCACCTCTCCGCTTTCACGATTGGAGGCATAGCGCGGCAACCATCCTGCTTTGCATCAGCGTTCACCCGAAACTGATGCTAGCCTTGCCGGGGCAACATCAGAGACGTATCACTATGGTAAGGTTATGTAGACATTTTCTGGAAGAAATATGTGCTACATCAACCTCTCTTACATGAGTCATCCCGAATTTTGCAAAAGATGAGCTTAAGGGAAAGAAAAAGCAGGGGTGATCCACCGCATTGTGGTGGATCACCCCTGCTTCTCATCAGGATGGGAGAACACAAGCCGCTAGCACGCGGTGAAGGAGCGAGGCGAGGAGCAGAAAAAGAGCGGAGAGGGGAAGATATGCCTGCTGATGGCGGCTGGCGGCACACAGCTTCGCCTCCGCTGTTGACGGAAGTCGTGCAGCCCTGAGATGGTCCTGTGCTTTTGACCCGGTTCTGCGTGGGCAGAGTGGACAGGGTCTTTCCCAGCCCGAGACAAGCGTTAGGTGAAGGTCACCAAAGCTTGCGTTCGACGTGGTCTGCCCAAGGCCGCGAAGCAGGGCGGATAGCGTTGCCACAAGCGACTGAGCGCACTGCGCAAGCGATAGAGCGGGGCGCGCACGTGGCGCAAGTGCCAGCCGGTGCGATGACAGAAGTGGCGTAAGAGCCAGCGCCGCAGCGGCTCATATGGCGGCGAAAGCCTGTGCAAGAGAAAGGCATAGGCCAACGAGGCCCTCGCCAAGAGCTTCTCGCGCTCAGGCCTTCGCCACAGCCGTGGACGAGTGCTCGGCCAGTTCGCTTTTGTTAAAGCGCCAGGTCAGTTCGATTTGCCACCTGCGCATAGAGGCAAACACCACGCGCCAGGCGTCTTCGTCGGTGCTGATGGGCTCCGCGGTCAACAGATACCAGGGGGTTCGTCCGAGGCTCGCGGTAGACCACCAGCCACAGCGGCGACTCGGGATGCTCAGAATGGTGCACCGGCAGCGCCAGCACACTGGCTCGGTCCCATTGTGCCCGCCGACTATCCCACATGGTGCGCTCCGACCAGTCACGTTTCCCCATGGCGATGCGCCAGGTCTTGCAACGGTTGCCTTGCGCATCCAGCAGCTGGTAGTCCTTGCGAAAGCTGAGCACGAAGCGCAAGTGAAAGGCCAGTAACAAACCCAACCAGAAGGCGAAGGCTTTGCCCTGGTCGAAGATATGCACCACCATCCGCCCCCATTGCACCAGGCAGAGCAACAGCTTGCCCTCCTCATCGCGTCGGAAGGAGGCATGCACGCCGCGACTGCTCCACCAGCACCCCTGCCAGCCAATGCAAGCCCGGCACGACGATGGGTCGGGTGGGCGGGTTGTAGTAGCCCGGCTTGATGTGGCTCAGGCGCTTGGCTTTGCTCGAACGCACAGCACATAAGTCCTCCGAAGCCTCGCTTTCCGGTTTCTCCCATTCACTGCCATCCCAGATGGCTAGCCCCTCTTCGCCTTGCTCCTGCCAGGTGTGCACCTGCTCGCTGGCCTGCTGCCACAATTCGTCCCCGACCACCTGCGCATCCCACTTGAACGAATGCAACAGGGTGCTCAGGCGCTTGCTCCCAGGCTTTCGCCTGCTGTGGGCTCAGGAGATAGCCCCCCAATTCGCTTAAGAGCAAGCCGCCCACGCGATCGCGATAGGCGAGGATCACCTGGATCGTTTGCAAGAAGGTGAGCACCAGCCGTTTGTCCAACAAGCGATCCAGAGTGACTAACAAGGGAAACAGAAAGAGCGCCAAGTCGCCTGCCAGGCCTTGTGCCATCTGCTGTGCCTCATAGGGGGGCACTTGCTGCACTTCTGGCGGTATGAGATACTGAGTTTGTATAAAGAACACCTCCTGTGAATACATTGAGTTTTTCCTACTTCAACTGTATCTCAGGAGGCTTCTTTTGGCTAGCTCATCCGTAAAATTCGGGATGATTCATGTAAGAGAGATACTCGCATGTCTTTCCTTTAATGCACTGGGATAGCATATTGTCTGGCGACAACGTGGGCTGTTTCGCAGTGCTTCCACCGGTTTAACAGAGAGTTCCGAAGGGGGGACTCCTGCTCATTGCTCACTGGGTATCACCTTTGCATCATCTTCTCTCCTTGCTTGAACAGGTGCTCATATCTACACAAGAGGCTTAGTGACAGTTCTTTTGATAGTTTATCAGATGTCCATGCTACCTGAGAAATCCGTTCCAAAACCAAGCAGGAAACAGTCATATGAGAAATCTTCTTGATACCTGCCGAAAGGGTAGATGGCAATGAAAAGGATTTGGGAGAGCCATCAGTGACGCTCTTTTTTGGAACAGATCTCCTGCGCAGCCTGTATAGGAAAGTGGAATTCAAACTTGTGACCACCTGCTTGGAAGGCAGGGCGTCACGCTCTCGCCGCTCGTTTACCATGAACTGGCTTTATTGGCTCACCTAGACGATACTTTTGAAATGTGTGCGGCCCTGACAAAAGATGTCGCGTCAAAACGAAGGCAGGATTCCCCCCTCGGAGCGCTCTAGAACAACTTTACCAAACCTTTTGCTTAAATACAAGAGAGGCAGGAGGTCTACTCGTGGGGCGAGGCTTGCCGAAGCGTAGATCACTCCATCGCTTCGGCAAGCCTCGCCCCACGAGACGTCCCAGCAGTATGATCACCCTCGTCATCGTCCTGTCACGGGTAAGAGCAGGCTTTTACTCGCCAACGCTCGTGTCCTCAAATGCCCCCAAGGCACGCAGCGACGCCTGTTGTGCCTCGGTGAGACCCCGGATACCCGTAATAGTGAGTCGCTCATAGAGTCGATCCCGCCGCAGCGTGTGCAGCGGCTCGCCACCTTCCAGGTCCCAGAGCCGGATGGCCCCGTCATCCCCGCAACTGGCCAGGATGCTCCCATCGGGACTCACCTTGAGCGCTTGCACCGTTCCCTGATGGGCTTCTTGCACCCGCACACACTCTCCACTCTGCACCTCCCACCAGCGCAGCCTGCCGTCACTGCCTCCACTGATCAGCAGATCCCCACCGGGAACCCAGCTCAGCGCAGAGACCACCCCCGCATGCCCTTCAAAGGCATGCACACGCTGCCCACTGTCCGCATCCCACACGAAGAGTGCTCCGCCCTCTCTCCCGCTGCCACCAGAGGCCAGCCGCCGCCCATCGGGGCTCCAGGCCACACTCATCACGGCTCCCTGATGTCCCGCCAGCTGCTGCTGCTGCGTGCCATCGGTCGCATCCCACAGAGAGACGGAGCCATCATCACCCCCGCCGGCCACCCGCGTGCCATCCGGGCTCCAGGCTACGCGCCGGAGCCAGGTCGCGTGCGCACGATTTGCCCACCGCAGGGAACGGGTTGACATGTCCCACACCAGAACGCCTTGCAGAAAGGTGCCGTTGGCTAGAAGCTTTCCATCGCGACTGAAGGCCAGGCCGTAGAAGACGGTGTCGGGGTTGTCGGGGTCCCCCAGGATCTGGAGACAGCTCCCATTGGCTGGGTCCCACAGCCGGATGGTATGATCCCACCCGCAACTGGCGAGCAGGCTCCCATCAGGACTCCATCCCACGCCGTATACATCCTGGCGATGGCCGCGCAACACCCTGGGTGGCGTCCCCCCTCGTCCTCCGGCCACATCCCAGATGGTGACCAGCGTATCCGTACCGCCACTGACCAACTGTGTGCCGTCTGGACTCCAGTCGAGGTCGTAGAGGGAGGCCACGGAGCCCTGCATCACACGCTCGCACTGCGAACTTACGACCTTCCACAGCCGCAGGGTGCCATCGTCACTGCCACTGAGCAGGTGACGGCTATCGGGGGTGAAGGCCAGGCTGTGCACATCGCCGCTATGTCCTTGCAGCACCGCCCGTGAGCGGCCGAGCTTTCCATCCCACAGCCGGATCGTGTGGTCTAAGCCGCCGCTGGCGAGCATGCCTCCATCCGGACTCCAGGCCAGGGCTTGCACCCGCTCCGTATGCCCCACCAGCGTCTGCAGACAGCGTCCGCTGGCGAGTTCCCACAGCTTGACGGTGGTATCCCAACTCGCACTGGCGAGCCGACTGCCATCGGGGGCAAAGGCCAGTCGCGGCACCCAGATGCGATGCCCGGAGAGCGTCTGCACGCAGGTTGCTGGCCCACTGGGTGGGATCGCCCACAGCCGGATCGTGCCCGCGAAGTCGCCACTTGCGAGCAGGCGCCCATCAGGGCTCCAAGCCAGCGAGACGACTGAACTGGGATGCGGCAATTCCTCCAGGAGGGTGCCCAGCTTCGCATCCCAGATCCGGACGGTCGTATCAACTCCCCCACTGGCGAGCAGTCTTCCATCGGGGGAAAAAGCCAGGCCCATGATGCTCTGCGTGCGCCAGCCCGACCAGAGCAAGGCACCACTCTCTACGTCCCACAGCTTGACGCTGCCATCATCGCTCCCACTGGCGAGCGTGTGTTCATCCGGGCTCAAGGCAAGGGCATATGTCGTGTCGGTATGGGCCTGCCAGGCCAGGTGTAGGAGCTTCCCTTCCTCGCGCCACACCCGCACTTCTCCCCGCCTGCTGATTGCCGCCCAGTACTGCCCGCTGCGGCTGATGGTCATTGCGGTGATGGCATCGAAGGCCTCAGTAAAGACGCACTCACGCATCACGGCCCCGGACAGAGTCGCGTCTTGCATCTCGACTCCTTGCAAGTATGCCCCACGAATGGCGAGCCGTGAGAGGTCCAGACCGCGCAGGTCGCTCCGCAGCGCTTTGAGCAGAGCGATCACGTTGGCCGGACCATAGCCCTGGCTGTTGCCGTCTTCCGTGCGCAAGCGCGTGAGCAGCGAGAGGCACTGCTCTTCGATGCGCGCGTCCGATCCGAGCTCGGCTCGCAGCCGCTCCACGAGGGGACGCACCAGCAAACGCACCTGGGTCTGGCGCACGTAGTCTTTCGCTTGCGCCTGCTCTACTGCATACCGGTGCAGGTGGTCCATCGCCATTGTTCTGATCTCCTCGCTCAGGTGCTCAAGCAGGGCATCGGTGAGGTACTCCATCACCACCGATTGCAGCGTAAAACTGACTCCCTCTCCCCGCTCGATCAGGGACCGTCGCGAGAGCGCTTCCAACGCCTCCAGCACCCGTCCGCGCGTCGGCCTCTTGACCAGCAGGGAGAGCAAAGAATCGAGCGACGTCCACTCGCGGACCACCGCCAGCCAGGTGAGCAGTGTCTGCTCCAGCGGCGTCAGGCGTGCCACTTGCTGGCGCAGGACCACGCGGATGCCATTGAAGATCAGTTCCCCCGAGTGCAGGAACGGGACAATTTCGCCGGAAAAGAGGTCGACGATGGCCTGCCCCACGATCTTGAGCGCAAGCGGATTGCCCGCGTAGGTGGCGATCAGCTGCAGCCAGGCGGAGGATGCCCCGCGCAGGTCCTTGTTTTCCAGCAGGGAGCGTGCTGCCTCTTGGGAGAGGCCCACCAGGCGCAGGGAACGGACTGGCCCGCGCAGCCCTTCCAGGGCCTCGATCTCGCGGGGTTTCTCGCGGCTGGTCAACACCACACAGCTCTGGTGGGCGGATTCACCCAGCCGTTCGATCAGGCGCCCGTAGCCCTGGTAGCCGGCACGGTAGTTGCCCTCCGGGTCTTCCACCTCCAGGAGCGTCTCCAGATTGTCCAGGACGAGCAGGCAGCGCCGCTCTTGCAGGCGTCCGATCAACTGATTGATGCGTTGTTCCAGCAAGGGGGGGAACTCAGCGGGTGGAGTTTCCGAGAAGAAGGTGAGGCAGTCGGCGACCAGCTCCTCACAGGAGGGGGCATCCCTCAGGGAGCGCCACAGCACGGCGTCGAACTGGGGGGCAAGGTGCTTACCAAGGAGCGAGACCAGTGCGCTCTTGCCGATGCCGCCCATACCCAGGATGGCCACGAGCCGACACTGCTCTTGCACAAGCCAGTGGATCAGTTCAGCCAGCTCTCCCTCACGACCCGTGAAGTGGCTCACATCCAGCGCTCCGACCCAATCAACGCGTGGGAAAGCTGTTGCTTGCATCGCAGGAGCCTGGTCTAAGGTAGCACGGACCTCGGTGGTGGAAGTGAACACGAGCGTCGTCTGGGTACTGAGCAAGGCCGAGAGCCAGGTCTCATCGAGGAGCTCTCGTTGATGCGCCGTTTTCCACAAGGCGCGGATCTCCTCTTCCACCCGCTCGGGCGCAAAGACGTGCTGCTGCACACACAGCTCAATCAAGTGTTGCAGATGGGGAGCTTTGGGATAGTTGAGGCCAGTCTCCCACTCACCGACGGCGCGGCGGGAGATCCCCAGCAGGGCGGCCAGGCCCGCTTGCGTCAGGCCAATGCTGGTGCGCAGCTTGAGTATGAGCTGCCCAAAGGTATAGTCGCGCTCACGATAGGAGTGCCGGGCCATCGGCGTGCTGCTTGCCTTCCTCGTGACCCGGCGGCGCCACCCCAGCCAGGGGAAGCAACAGGGAAGCAACATGCCACCTGCTGGCGGCCAACTTCCCTGGCCACTCCTGCTATACTAGGAAGTGTTGGATGCGCTCTGAGCGGGTCCACGCTGATCGGGGGGTCTGGGGAACCGCGAAAGACTCCAGACTCTCCCTGTAAGTTCATCCTTCTTAGGATAGCACATTTCGCACGAACGTGCGAAGCTGTCTCCTCATGTGATTCTGGTGCCTGGCTCCCAGATACGAAATAATTGTATGACTCAGCCAGCGCTTTTTTTCACCATCTCTCCATATGCTGCACAGAAGATGAGGGTACGTTAGAGGCACTGTCGAGCGAGTCTATCCCACCCATCGATTCTCCCCTTATGAGAGCAGATATGCTGCGGAGGTGCGCCCTCTTCAACGCCTGAAAATGGCGAGGCGGTTGCCGTGCGCATGGGCGACGATCATCTTGCTCGGGCTTCCCCGACGCCTTCCCCACAAAGCGAAGCGAGAAGGAAGTGATATGCCATCCAATGTACGCTGACTTTCCCTCTGCATGCTTCTATACTGGTGACGTGAGGAAGTGGATGGACCGGGGAGGGCAATGCTTGAGTTTGATGTCGATGCTGCACATTGTGCAGCCGGTGCCAGAAGATGGCTCAGAGAAACGAGAGGACAGCCATGGAACTACAACAACAGATCCCAACCTTGGCAGAGGCTCGTATTCTCGCGCGCGCCGGTTTTTCGCGCGAGGAGATCGTCGGTCTCGAAAGCGTCAAAGGTCGCTATCACCGGGGTGCCTATCACGAGGCCACTCCTGAGTACAGGCGGCTGGCGTTTGCGCGCTGGCTCTACCGGCAGGGTCGCCTGCAAAGCTAAGGCGCTGGCCCTGTGCCCCGTCGAATATGCAAGCAAGTCGGGAGGGCGCGCAGTCGCATTTCAGGCCGCGGCCCATACTGTTCATTGCGCTGCTCATGGCGCTTTCCAGAGAGCAAGCAAGAACCGGACGCAGTGCTTACATGGGCACGCTGGCGCACAGGCAGCAACAGCAACGACCAACAGGAACATGTATGTGAGACAGTCTGCCTGTTCTCTGCGCTGAGCAGTCTTCATGCAGCGAAAAGTCTTCGTAGAAAGGTGACAGGTATGATGAGGAACGTGTAAATTTCATCTAGAACTTACGGCGAGAAAATGAGCGCTCCTCGGTTTCTCTCGGTTCTATGCTGGGTGGTGCGCCCGAGGGCGCATGATGTCTTTGAAATTCCATGGGAGAAATCTTGCTCAATGCGTGGGCGGAAAAACGGCAAAGCTAGAAAAGGCGCTCCTCGGTAGAGAAAATGCATTACGGGTGCTCATCTCTTGCCGATTGCTCACTCTTCGTGCTTACTACCATATACTCAGTCTTGTCGGATGTACTCCATGCGAGTCCACCGTGACAGAGGAGGGTTTCTTGACCTCTCACGTCCTTCCAGGCACTCCCTTTGACGTGCTGTCGCTCTCAGAGCAGAGCAGAAGTGCCAGTGGACAGCGAGCAGACAGCATGTGTAGGGAGCAAGGCGTTGGCATTGGTGGGGCTGAACCCATGATGGGGGAATTTGACCATGGAGATATCTAGCATGATTGGAGGTTCACAAGGAGTATGAATCCCTTTGACAGAACTCTTGATCGCCGCCGCTTTTTGCGTACTGTGGTCATGACGATTGCCGCTACGCAGTTTAGCATGACCGCTTGTGAGAATGTATTAACACAAAGGAGAACTGGTATGGACACCCAAACCCACGTAACCACATTGACCGCAATCCGACCTTTCCACATCAACGTGCCGCAAAAGGATCTCGACGAGCTGCGCCATCGCCTGGCGATAACGCGCTGGCCTAAGCGGGAAACGGTCACAGATGACTCGCAAGGCGTGCCGCTCGCGATGCTTCAGCAGCTCGCACGCTATTGGGCGACCGATTACGATTGGCGCAAGGTGGAGGCGAAACTGAACGCCCTGCCGCAATTTCTGACGGAGATCGACGGGCTCGACATTCATTTCATTCAAGTTCGTTCGAAACATGACAATGCGTTACCGCTCATCGTCACGCACGGCTGGCCTGGCTCGGTCATCGAGATGTTGAAGATTATCGATCCCCTGACCAATCCCACGGCCTATGGCGCCAGCGCGTCGGACGCGTTCCACCTGGTGATTCCGTCACTACCGGGCTACGGGTTTTCCGGCCAGCCGACCAGCACCGGCTGGGACCCCGCCCACATCGCACGGGCCTGGGTCGTGCTGATGCAGCGCCTGGGCTACACGAAATTTGTGGCGCAAGGCGGCGATTTGGGTTCGGTCGTCGACGATGTGATGGCCGAACAGGCACCTCCAGAATTGCTGGGCATTCACACCAATTTTCCTGCGACTGTTCCAGCCGGCAATCCGCCGACATCCGGTCTCTCACCCGACGAAATACACGCGTACCAGCAGCTGAAGACCCTCTCGACGAAGCACCTGGCCTACGCAAGCATGATGGGGACGCGCCCACAAACCATCGGCTATAGCCTGGAGGATTCGCCGGTCGGACTCGCCGCGTATATTCTAGACCACGGTGACGCTGCTGGCCAGCCGGGGGCGGCGATCACCTCAGCCCTGCTCGGGCAGGGAAACGCCGCAGGCGACCTGACACGAGACGATCTCCTCGACAACATCACGCTCTACTGGCTCACCAACACTGGGCCCTCCGCTGCGCAGTTCTTCTGGGAAAATAAGGTCCCCTTATTACGGGCCGTCAACGTCTCCATCCCGGCTGCCATCACGGTCTTTCCAGGCGAGATTTACCAGGCGCCCAAGAGCTGGGCGGAGCGGGCCTACCACAACCTGATCTACTTCCACGAGGCCGACAGGGGCGGGCACTTCGCGGCCTGGGAGCAGCCGGAACTCTTCAGCGAAGAAGTCCGCGCGGGCTTCCGCTCCCTGCGGTAATCGGAGAGGGCGGCGTCGGGCACAATCTGCCTCAAGAAGCGCCTCTGGCCTTTGCCCGGGCGATCGTTGATGTCGACGCTTTCTAGAGGCCGACATCATCTCGTTTGACGGGGAAGTTCGGAAGACAGGCAGGCTTCCCCATCAAAGAGTGACATGGATGCATGGAGCATCTACCGTACAGTTATTGCGCCGAACCATTGATACTGCTGATGGTTGGCAGCGGGCCAGAATTTTCTTGCCTTCTGCAGAGAGGCGCTCGTAGCTCGCGCAGTGAGCATCGATGAGAAGCTACCAGGAGAAAACGACACAGTATGAAAGGAACAGATGCAACACAGACTTCAGCGCCGTCCACGGTGTAAATTATGACATTACGCTGTTGATCAAAGGATGCTCTTCCTTGACCAGTTCCCAGATATTAGCTTGAGCAGCCAGAGGAGGAAATATGCCCTTGCCAGGATAATTGATGAAACTCCAACAGCTTAATGTCATAATTTACAAACTGAAAGGAAGATAAACAGATGACTGAAGTCGAAACTCAAGACATTCCGCTGAACTGGGACGTGTTTGTGACGCCTGGAATACCCACTGTCACCAGCGACCTGCCTCCAGGTACAGAACAGCGGCTGTTTTCGCCGATCTCGGCGACCTTCATCTACGGCCAGCGTGACGCCGTGCTCGTCGACGCCTTGCTCACCGTCGAGCAGGCGCGTGCCCTGGGGGAGTGGGTCGAAGCACACGGCAAGCACCTGACCACCATCTACGCCACGCACGGCCACGGCGACCATTTCTTCGGCGCTAGTACACTTCTCCAACGATTTCCGCGCGCCCGCCTTGTTGCGACGCCGGATGTGGTCAAGACGATGCGCCAGCAGGCATCGCCGCAGTACCTCGCGTCGTTTTGGACTCCGCGTTTTCCCGGCCAAATTGCTGATCAGCTTGTGCTGGCCGAAGAACTGACCGGAAACGTGATTGACCTCGAAGGGCACGCTTTGGTCGTCGTGCCGCTCGGACATACCGATACCGACAACACGACTTGCTTGCATGTCCCGTCCGTTGGCCTGGTCGTAGCAGGCGATGCTGCCTACAACGACGTCCATCTCTACCTCGCCGAGTCAAACGCGCACACCCGCCGCGAATGGATCGCGGCGCTCGACACCATCGAGTCGCTCCACCCACGCGCGGTGATTGCCGGACATAAGCGTGCTGACCGCGACGACGGCCCCAGGATCATCGAAGAGACTCGGCAGTACATCCGCGATTTCGATCGGATCGCGCAGAACACGAAGACGGCACGGGAGCTCTATGAGCAGGTGCTCGCCCTCTACCCCGATCGCGTCAACCCCGGTGCACTCTGGACATCAGCGCGTGCACTCAAGCCATAGGAAGGAGAAAGATTATGTATGCACTTCAGATTTCGAGGTTTGGCGAACCATCTGACGTATTGGAACTGGTGAAGCTCCCCGATCCGCACGATCCTCTTGCCAACGAGGTGCTGGTCGCCGTGGAATACGCGCCGATCAACGGCTCTGACCTCCTAACGATCAGAGGCCAGTACGGTAGGTTGCCTTCCTTGCCCACTGGCCTTGGCTTCGAAGGCGTCGGGCGAATCTTGTCGGTGGGAGGGGAAGTTGACGACCTCAAGGTCGGCGATCGTGTGCTTCTCCCATCTTCCTCCCCCTCCTGGCGCGAGAAGGTCATATTGCCGTCGACCGGGCTCTTCCCGCTGCCACAAAACGCTGATCCGCAACAGTTGTCCATGCTGAGCATCAATCCACCGACAGCTGCACTGCTTCTGAGCGAATACGTCGAGCTCAAGCCCGGCGATTGGGTGATTCAAAATGCTGGCAATTCTGGCGTTGGGCGCTCGGTGATCGCCTTTGCAAAGGATCGTGGGTTGCGAACCGTGAGCCTGGTGCGTCGACAAGAACTCATCGACGAACTCGTCGCTGCGGGGGGTGACATCGTGCTGGTGGATGGAGCAGAGATATCCGCTCGGGTGGCCCAAGCCACCGGCAACGCGAAGGTCGCCTTAGCGCTCGACGGCGTCGGGGGAGAAGCGATGCTCTCTCTGTCCAGTTGCCTGAGCCCTGGGGGCACGCTGGTGCTCTATTTCGCGGTGAGCAGCAAACCCGGACTGGCAAGCTTTGTGGATCTCGTCTTTCGCAATGTGACGATACGCGGCTTCTGGCTTGCCAACCCGGCGTTTCGCGCTTCCCCTAAAGTGGTGGAGGCCATCAAAACGGGTGCGCGGCTGATCGCCGAGGGGAAGCTGCACATGCCTGTCGCAGCAACCTATCCTCTCGTTGCGGCGAAGGAGGCGATCGCTCATGCTCAAAGGGGCGGGAAGGTTCTGTTCAAACTCTCATAGAAGACGTGCTGGCCGAGGCGGGCACCCCAGGCTTCGATTATGAACTGGTCACGGTCGAGGCGTCGGGTGCTGAAGCTGCCGCCGATTGGGACAGCTTGAGGTCTGTGGAAACCTATGTGGGGGATGCGCGCACCGAGAACTTTGCGTCTCCTGGGGGGGCAGTAGTTGACAAGCCTCGCGTCTACGCTGCCCCTGCGCGCTTCTCGCTCAATCAGTGGGCCCTTGCCGGTGAGTGGACGGTGCAGAGAGAGGCGACAGTGCTGAACACGGCCAACGGGCGCATCGCGTACCGCTTTCATGCCCGCGATCTGCATCTGGTCATGGGCCCGGCAGCGCGGGGAACGTCCGTACGCTTTCGCGTGTTCCTCGATGGACAGGCGCCGGAGGCGGCGCACGGCAGTGACGTTGACGAGCAGGGCCACGGCACGGTGACCGAACAGCGGCTGTATCAACTGATCCGGCAACCGAAGCCCATTGCTGATCGGCAGTTCGAGATCGAGTTTCTCGATGCGGGCGTGGAGGCGTTTGTGTTCACGTTCGGCTGATCCACGGCAGAGGCTCTTCACCCGGTCACCGCGTGTGGTGGTGTATGAGGACGAGCAGAGCAACACCTTCCTGGCCTGTGACAGCTTCGTTTCGCTGCTGGCCCAGTATCAGCGTGAGGAGATCACCCAGGTGGCACGCCTCGTCGAGCACAAGCTGGAGGCGCTGGTGGCGGAAGTGACAGCGGCAGGTGGGGCGTAATGGCTCACGCTCTTCACAGAAAGAAAGGACGAGATAATGACACAACAAGACAAGGAAACACAGCCAGAGCGTGCCGAGACCACTCCTTCACGCTTTGTGCATGTCCGGGAGGTGCGCTTGGCCTATCGGCGTTTCGGCAACCCAGCGGGGACCCCGCTGATCTTGCTCCAGCACTTTCGTGGCTCGATGGACAATTGGGACCCGGCCCTGCTCAATGGCTTGGCCAAAGACCGCACGGTGATCACCTTCGATAACGCGGGAGTGGGCTTCTCCAGCGGGGACGTGCCCGACAACGTGGCTGCCATGGCGCAGGACGCGCTGGACTTCCTCGACGCCCTCAATCTCACGCAGGTCGATCTGCTCGGCTTCTCGTTGGGGGGCTATATCGCCCAGCACCTGACCTTACAGCACCCCCAACGGGTGCGTCGCCTCATCCTGGCGGGGACCGGTCCTGGCAAAGGCGAGGGCACCCAGGACCTCAATCAGACGATCCTTGAGGCGGCGTCGGGGCCTTCATCCAGAAACGGGCTGCTCCGGCTCTTCTTTGAACCAACCGAAACGAGTCAGGCGGCAGGAGCGGCCTTCTGGGATCGGCTGCAAACGCGGACAGGCGAGCATGATCCGTTTCTCACGGGACCGGGGGTCCAGGCGCAACGCACGGCCTTGACCCGCTGGGATCAGGGCGAGGACGCAGCCTACCCTCGGCTGCGAGAAATTGTGCACCCGGTCCTGGTAGCTGGAGGGAGCCATGACTTGATCATCCCGACCGTGAACGCGATACGCCTGGCGCAGCGCTTGCCCAACGCCCAGCTCATCCTCTATCCCGACTCTGGGCATGGCTTCCTATTCCAATACCACACACTGTTCGGCCAGCACGCCACGCTCTTTCTGGAGAGCTGAGCGTGCCTATCTTACATTATCATTTAACGCGGGAGGCCGTATGATGCAAAGCACACGAACCACGAGAGGCGCTGACCAACGCGAAACGAGCCAGGCATCTCGCTTTACTCAATACAGCTCGAATGGACCAAACGGAGGCCCTGGAGGGTCTGCACCGCAAGGAACGTCCCCCAACAGGCGGAGCTCCTGGCTGCGATGGCTCATCTTCATCATCGTTATCAACCTGCTCTTTTACGCTCCGCTGCTCTTTGGTTCATCGAGTGGAGGGCCGACGATCAATCTGCCCTCCACTAACTTCCTGCAACAGGTCGAGCTGCGCAATGTGAAGGACGTGACCCTCACGGGCAATGCCGTCTCCGGGGATTTCAAAACACCTCTTCAGCAGCAGCAAAGCGGCACCGGGAACACCACGGTTGCGTATGCCCAATTCACCAGCTATGTGCCAGAAACGGGCGATCCCACCTTGCTTCCCTTGCTCGAGAAGAACAGCGTCCAGGTCACGGCTCAGCCCGTGCAGACGCCCTGGTGGCAGACGGCTCTGACGATCCTGCTCAACGCTCTCCCTGTCTTGCTGTTAGTCTACTTTGGCTACATGGCCCTGCGCAGTCTCAGCCAGTCGCAGCAAGCAGGAGGCCTCTTTGGCATCGGGCGCAGCCGTGCCAAACTCTACACCGAAGAGCATCCTTCCACCACCTTCGCCGATGTGGCAGGAGCCGACGAAGCCAAGGCCGATCTGCGCGAGGAAATCGAGTTCCTACGGAGCCGCAGCGCTACCTTACCATTGGGGCCCATATTCCCAAAGGCGTGCTGCTGGTCGGCCCACCAGGCACCGGCAAAACCTTGCTCGCTCGTGCCGTCGCAGGGGAGGCCGGCGTCCCGTTCTTCAGCGCCAGCGGCACCGACTTCGTCGAACTCTTCGTCGGGGTTGGTGCCAGTCGCGTGCGTGATCTCTTTGAGCAGGCCAAGAAGAGCGCTCCGTGCATCATCTTTATCGACGAAATCGACGCGATTGGACGCACGCGCAGTGGCGCAGCGGCGTTCGCCAGCAATGATGAGCGAGAGCAGACGTTGGAGCAATTGTTGGTGGAAATGGATGGCTTCGAGTCCCATCAGGCCGTCGTCGTGCTGGCGGCCACGAACCGGCCCGACGTGCTCGATCCAGCCCTGCTGCGACCGGGGCGCTTCGACCGGCAGATCACGATCGACCTGCCGGAACGACGGGGCCGCCAAGCCATTCTGACGATCCATACGCGTAACGTCCCCCTGGCTGCTGATGTGAACCTGGAGGACCTGGCACGTGTGACCCCTGGCTTCTCGGGAGCCGACCTGGAAAACCTGGTGAACGAGGCGGCGCTGGCGGCGGCACGGCGAGAGAGTCGCCAGGTGAGTCGGCAGGACTTCGAGAATGCGCTGGACAAACTCCTGCTGGGCGGCAAACGGGAAGCGCTGATGGATGAACGGGAACGCCGGACTGTGGCCTATCATGAAGGGGGACACGCACTGGTAGCGGCGGTGTTGCCCGATGTCGATCCGCTCTACAAAGTGACGATCGTGCCACGCGGGCGATCGCTGGGGGTCACGCAGTTCCAGCCCGAAGATGACCGGCGCAACCTCCCGCGCACCTACCTGATCGAGCGGCTGGCCGTGGCTCTGGGGGGTCGCAGCTCAGAGGAACTCGCCCTGGGAGATATTACCACCGGCGCGCAGAACGACCTCAAGGAAGCGACGCAGCTGGCACGGCGCATGGTGACCGAATGGGGCATGGGTGAGCAAACCGGCCCGGTGGTCTATGACCTGTCGGATGGCAGTCCCTACCTCGGCCGGCAGCAGCCAGAAGACCACGCGCGTGTGTACTCGGAGGCGACGGCCCAGCGCCTGGATGCCGAGGTCGAGCGGCTGATGACGCAGGCCCATCAGCAGGCACGAAGCGTCTTGACCGAGCGACGCGATGCCCTGGACCGCCTGGCACAGGCGCTGCTGCAAGAAGAGGTCCTCGAGCGAGAACAGGTGCTTGCCATTATGCATGGAGGACAGAACACCCGGGGCGGTGCAGGGAGCGAGCAAGCATCCCAGAAGACGCCCATTGCAGGAAACTAGCAAGCATTCGTCGGGATGTGTACCGTTGGTGGCTTTGATCGCAGACGCAACATGCTTCCGCCTGCATGCCTCTCGCACGAACACCCGGCTCACCACGTCGGGAGTGATAGCAGACTGCCAAAGAAGAACGGCGGTGGCATTTCGCTCCTGGTTCGGGCGTTCGCAACCCAAGAAGAAATCTACCAGGAAAGACGATGCAGCGTTTCCTCCCACTGCCTAAAGGCTGATGGGTACCCACGCCGCACGTTCTTATGGGTCCCTCTCCGCCACTGTCACGATGGGAAGCTCAGGTTTGCGACAAACAGTCTGGGGAGCAACGTCGAGAAGACGAGCGGGGTGAGCCTATCCCGTAACGAGCAGAGCAGCGGCTGCTCCCACTGCCCGATCCTGCCGAACAGAGCGGACTGCTCGATGATGGAGGCGCTGCGCTTCGCGCGGCGTGCCTCGTAGGCGCGCAAAGCGGCCACTGGCTCGCGCTGGCCGGAGAAGCACCCCGCCAGGACGAGGGCGTCTTCCAGGGCCTGGCAAGCCCCTTGCCCGAGGTTGGGGGTGGGGGGATGAGCAGCATCGCCCAGCAGGGTCACCCGGCCACTACCCCAGTGACGCACGGGCGGGCGATCGAAGAGATCGTTGCGCAGGATCGCCCCCTCGTCGGTGGCCTCGATCAGGGGCCCAATGGGATGGCGCCAGCTCCCAAAAAGGCGCAAGAGGTTCTTCTTCCGTTCCCCCTCTCGGTCCTGTTCGCCTGCCGGGCAGTTGAGCGTGGCATACCAGAACACCCGCCCGTTGCCTATCGGCAGCATGCCAAAGCGCCGACCTCTCCCCCACGTCTCGCTGGAAATGCCCTGGGAGACACGCTGATCCTCGAAGAAGGCGACCCCCCGCCAGCAGGTGTAGCCGCTATAGCGCGGGGGCTGCTGGCCCAGCAGCTGCTCGCGGATCACCGAATACAGCCCATCCGCACCGACCAGCAGGTCCGCCTGCTGCTCGTGCCCATCGGCGAAGTGAGCGATGACGTGCCCTGGCTCTTGCCGGAAGCCGACACAGTGCGCCTGCACGTGGACGCTCCCTTGGGAAACCACGTCTGCCAGCAGCCGCAACAGATCGGCACGATGGATGCCCAGGCTGGGGGCTCCTACCCGCTGCTCGATGGTATCCAGTCGCATGCTCCCCAGCCGTCTTCCCCGCCAGGACCAGCACTCAAAGTGGGTGAGGCGAGCACTGACCGCCGTCAGGGCATCGCCCAGGCCCAGGTGCCGCAGGACCTGCACCCCATTGGCCCACAGGGTCAAGCCCGCCCCGATCTCACGCAGTTCGGGATTGCGCTCGAAGACCGTGACCTGGATGCCCTGGCGTTGTAAGGCGCAGGCAGCTGCCAGTCCTCCAATTCCGCCACCAATGATACTCACGTGGAATGTGTGCTTCTCCATCAGCTCCCTCTTGCTTGTCCTGCACCGATGCATCTGGTGCTCACAGACGGATCAAAGGAGGAATTACCTGCATCTGAGGTGAAAAGGACCCCTCTCTTCCATTGTAAGATGTCGGTCGGCTCCTCGTCTAGATGCGCAAGAAGGGTTGGTGGTGTGAAACCCTGAACATGAGTCTCGAACATACTCTTCCGGCTCATCAATTGCTCGAAAACTTTTACAACGGCTTCCCATCTTGCTTGATTGGATACCTGTATCTTCCAAATAAACTGATTGACAGTTCTTTTGACAGTTTACGGGCAGTACCAAAAGGTGATTGGTGAGTTGCCTGATTTAGACCAATTATGCAAGGAAAGGTATGCAGAAAGGTTCACCACCATTATCAAATCTAAGGATTCAAGGTGCTGGCGGTCTTTGAATCCTTTTTTTCATAGATCTCTTCAAAAAAGAAGCACTGGTTCAATCAAGGTCATGGCTCACTCATCGCAAGTTCATCGACGGCCGACTGCGTGGGTTCTTCACACCCTGTCACAGTTCGCTCCAATTGCTCCAGGAGAAACTCCTCGGAATGGATCTTTTGATAAGACTGCCAGAAGGCGTCCACCAGGGTCTGGCCTGGATCAGACCCGTCATCGGCGCCGCGAAGATCGCCCCCAGCAAACATCTGGGAGCCGGAAATTATGGCCAGCAGCGGCACCAGAGGCACATAACCGTGCCTCTGTCAGCTTCAAATAATGTTGATTGCACGAGAGACAATAAACGAAAGAAGTACCAAGGCAGGCCCTTTGAGATCATTTTTCAAGGTCGCGACCATATGCCCAATCCCTATCACTAAGGTAAAGGTCACGATCCCGAGCAGGATCAGGGAACCAACTCGGAGCGTGATGGGCGAAACTCTCCGGTTCATCAAGGTAGCAATCACGAATGGGAGTAAGAACACTCCTTCAATTGCCAATAAGAGCCAGCTCGGGCCGAAACTAATTTTTGTCGGTAGGAGCGCATACAACGCCAATAGCTACGAGACCCGAGAGTGCAGCCCAATGTGGAGCTATGCTTACTTCTCTAGGTCTAGCGCTGGGTTGTTGCTCATGTTCATCGGAGCCATCCGCTCCGTTCTGATTGGTCGATCTCATTTTTACTCCTTTTGCGCCTGGTAGCGCTCTTCAAGCAACTGTTTGATTGCGGCCATTTCTTCTTTGATCGTCGCCAGTTCAGCTTCCAGGTTGGTAGTTTCGTCCTCATCATTTCCCTCATCTTCGTCTTGCTCATTTTCTCCGTCTCTTCCCTCTTTCCTTCTTCTCTGAAGGGAAATAAACGTGCTCGCGAGATAACTTGATAACACACCGATGATGCCAAGGCCAAAAAACATCAGGATGATTGCCATCCATTGGCCCACATTTGTAACAGGGTAGTAGTCACCGTAACCAACGGTTGTAATGGTGACGAAAGCCCACCAGACGGCTTCGTGATACGTTTTGATATTTGCGTTGGCAGCGCCCTGTTCAGCTTGAAGAACAATCCAACTGATCGTGAAAATCAGGATCAGCGCAATGACCAGGGTAAAGAGCAGTGTGCTTTGAGCGAGCCGTCTCGTGAGAATTCGTCTTAATTCACCGCCTGTTACTTTACGCAGTAAGCGCACGACTCGGAACAATCGGGCAACGCGGAAAATCGCAAACGCGCCAAATGGAATACTGCCCAGCAGATCAAGCCACCCTCCCCCTTTGAGAAAATAGGCCCACTTCTTTGGGGCCAGGCGAAGGCTACGAAAGAAATCGAAGAGGAAAATGATGCACAGGCCGTTTTCTAATGTGTTTAAGACTGCCGCATCCGACGGTGATAAATTTCCGAAAATGAGGGGTATCAGTATAATGAGGGAAAAAATAGCCAGTATCCCTATGACTAAATCATAGGTTGTAAGCCTTCTGGAAGGGTTTTTTGTTGTATTTTCAGTAGTACTGTTTGCTGCCATAATTATTTGTTCCTTTCCAACCCGGAGTGATTGAGGTCGTGGATACCGCGGGCCACCCCTATCTTAGCTGATAAAGAATAATGCATCAACCTGAGGGACCGGCTGTATTTTGTATCTTGACAAGCGGCTTCAACACGTCGCGGCAAGGAGTCCCCTGGCTTGAGCCACGGGGAGGAATTGCCGCCATTTTCACATAAAAAAACTCTTGACATATCTTGTGAACTTTGGTACACTGCTTCGATGAAACAGACCATTATGGCGAAACTCAAACTGCATACGACTCCTGAACAGTTCACGGCATTACGTCGCACGCAATTGGCCTATCGTGATGCTTTGAATTACGTCAGCCGTCATGCATTTGAGCATGGCAAGATCAGCAATCAGGTCCGTCTGCAAAAGGAAACCTATGCCGAGATACGAGCGGTCTACACCTTGCCCGCCCAAATGGCCTGTAATGTGCCCCGTCAAGTGGGGGCTACCTACAAAACCTTGTGGAAGAAAGTCAAGCAGAATGCAGCACAACGCCTCGCGGGCAAGACCAAGAAACGCTATAAGGGATTGGATAAAGCCCCGAAGTACATTTCCCCCACGCTCACCTACAATTTCACATACGACTACTCGTTTAAGCAAAAGCAACAGGTGAGCGTCTTGACCCTTGATGGGCGCGTGATTGTGCCCTATACGGGATACCACAAACACACGGCTTTGCTCCAGCATGGAGCGACTATCGGGGCCGCTAAACTCTGGTATGACAAACCGCATAAACAGTTCTACCTGTTGGTGAGCCTTGAGCTTGAGGTAGCAGACCCGACACCGCAAGATCATAGCATGGTGGTTGGGGTCGATGTCGGCACTCGCTATCTCGCCGTCACCGCGACTACGACTGGGAAAACATCTTTCCATTCTGGCAAGGCTGTGCGAGCTACAGCCAATCACTACGCAAGACTTCGTAAACGCTTGCAGCGTAAAGGCACTCGTTCCGCGACCCGTCGCTTGATAGCGATCAGTGGACGAGAGAGACGGTTGAAGCTGCAGACCAATCACCGCATCGCGAAGCGCATCATCGCACAGCACCCACACAGCATCATTGGACTTGAGAACTTGACCGACATCCGTGAACACACCAAACGCCGGACGGGCAAGAAGGCGAGTCAGAAGCAACGCCAGGCGAATGCGGCTTCCTCCACATGGGCCTTTGCTGAATTGCACGGGTTTGTTGCCTTTAAAGCCGTGCTTGCGGGGAGCCTGACCGTCAAAGTGGACGCCCACTTTACCAGTCAGGCATGTCCCAAGTGTGGCTTTACCAGTCAAGCGAACCGCCCGAAGAAGGGGTTGCTGTTTGTCTGTCAAAGTTGCCATTATACCCTTCATGCTGACTTAGTTGGTGCGCGCAATGTGGCACTCAGAACGTTGCTCATCCGACAAGATTGGATGAGCACGGGGCAGTTGTCGGTTGCCCCTGATGTCTCGAACGATGAAGCCAAAGCGGCACGCTTGCGAAAGTATGCCGAGT
>WNGD01004852.1_pt1 | contig 21999 bp, 20 predicted proteins | sample 5400671 | NCBI WGS metagenome assembly WNGD01 (sample SAMN13153369, study PRJNA577476) | soil metagenome | isolation source: 40 cm soil or saprolite under grassland replicate 2 | place: USA:California | collected 2016-06-15 | reverse complement strand
GCGGAGTCCGCAAAAAACTCAGCACCGCCCGCTTGGCCACCAAAACCGTCGCCACACCCAGCCCCGCCCGGCGCGGCGCCGGCCCACCCGCCACCGCCGCTGTCATCGCTGTCATCGTCAACCTCTCCTGTCCCGGTCCGCGGCCGTCCGTGCTGACGGCCGGCTCTCCTGCCCGGATGCCCATTTGTCCCTAGATGTTTTGTTGCCGGCTCTCGTGCGAGCCGGTGCGGGATCAGGCTGTCGCGCCGCTGGCACCGCCAGCCTCGCCGTCCGCTTCACCCGTTCTCGTGCGGCCAGCGTCGTGCTGACTCGCGGCCGGCTGGCCGGTCAGCGCGAGGAACACCTCGTCCAGGCTCGGCTCGCGGACGCTGATCCCGGCCAGCTCCACCCCGGCGTCCTCGATGGCCCGCAGCCCAGCGGTCAGCCACCCCGCGCCCGCGTCCCCGCCAGCGGCGACGCTGATACGCCTGGTCGCCTCATCGATCTGAGGCTGGGTGTGATCCTGGCGGGCCAGGATCGTGGCCGCCTTAGCGAGGTCGGCCCTGTCCCGCACCTGCACCTCAAGCACGTTGCCGCCGACCCGGCGCTTCAGCTCAGCGGGCGGCCCGGAGGCGACCACACGCCCGTGATCGATGATCACGATGTGGCTGGCCAGGCGGTCCGCCTCGTCCAGGTACTGCGTGGTGAGCAGCACGTCGGTGCCGCGGCCCACCAGGTCGTCGATCGCGTCCCACAGGTCGAGCCGCGCCCGCGGGTCCAGCCCTGTCGTCGGCTCGTCGAGCAGCAGCAGCCGCGGCGCGCCCACCAGGCTCGCGCCCAGGTCCAGCTTGCGCCGCATCCCGCCCGAATACCCACGCACCAGCCGGTCCGCGTCGCCTGCCAGACCGAACTGGTCCAAGACCGCGGTGGCGCTAGCGCGGGCCGCCCGCGCGCGCTGGCCAAGCAACCGCGCGACCATCTCGAGGTTCTCGCGCCCCGTCATCGCCGGCTCCACCGCGGCGAACTGCCCAGCCAGCCCGATAACCCGGCGGACCTCCTCCGGGTCACGCCGCGCGTCATAGCCGGCCACCCGAAGAACCCCGCTGTCCGGCCGGAGCAACGTCGCCACCGTACGGACAAAGGTCGTCTTCCCGGCACCGTTCGGGCCGAGAACCGCCACGACCTGGCCCGGCTCCACCGCGACATCAAGACCATCCAGCGCCGTCGTCTTGCCGAAACGCTTAACCAGCCCTCGTGCCTCAATCGTCAATCCCACGACCGCCGTCTCCTCTCGAACAGCGTTCCAACATCGAACACCAGACTGCCAGGACCTGAGAAGCGTGTCAAGTAATATCTTGATTACGAACGGCGTTTCACTCAGGTACGCTGTTCAGTCATGGACTCTGCGCAGGACAGTCCACCTCCGGCCGCCTCGCAAAGCTTGATGGCCACGGACGGCATCCCCGAGCCCGCGTGGCGCGCAGGTGAGCGCGCGACGCACGCCCTTCGGGTTCCCCTCACCAGGCAAGCCATTACCGAGGCTGGCCTTCGCGTGCTGGACCGTGACGGCATCGATGGCCTGTCGATGCGCCGGGTCAGCGAGGAGCTCGGAACCGGCCCGGCCTCCATCTACTGGCACGTCCGCAACAAGGGCGAACTGCTCCAACTGCTGTATGAGCGGGTGATGGAGGAGGTGCGGCTGCCGGCGCCCGACCCGTCGCGATGGACCGAGCAACTCAGGGAACTGGCCAGGCAGGTGCGCGATATTATGCGCCGCCATCGCGACATCGCCCGGATCTCGCTGGGCCGCATCCCATCCGGCCCGACAATCGCCGGCCTCACCGAATGGCTTTTCCAGCTCATGTCCCCGGCTGGCATTCCCGATCGCACGGTCGCGTACCTCGCCGACTTGTTCGGCCTGTACGTGGGCGCCTACACCTTTGAGGAAAGCCTCGGCATGGCATCCCCCACCGGTGAAGACCTGCCGCCTGACCAGATCGTCACGATGCTCCGCGATTACATGGCCTCGCTGCCCGCAGACCGGTTTCCGCACATCCACCGCGCTCTCGATCACATTTTCGACCCCGACGCCGACGCGCGATTTGAATTCGGCATCGACGTCATCCTTCGTGGCCTGCTCACCTACGCCACGCCCGAGATGGCGCAGGACAACGTGACCCCCGCCGCCGCGCGTGACGCGGGGCAGAGCGGATAGCCTAATTCCGCTCATCCGCGAGCATCTCGTCCACCAGCGAGGTGACGTGCTCGCCCCGGCGAAAGAGGGGATTGCGGAGCACCTCGCGCAGAAAGCCGAGTGTCGTGCGCACGCCATGCCCGATAACCCGGAACTCGCTCAGTGCCCTGTCCATTCGGCGGATCGCCTCGTCACGATCCGGCGCCCACACAAGCACCTTGGCGAGCAGCGAATCGTAGTACGGGGTAATGCGCATCCCGGGATACCCGGCTGTGTCAACCCGGGTAAATGGCCCGGTAGGTGGAGCAAATACATCCAGCACGCCCGGCGTGGGGAGGAAGGCCCGCTCCGGATCCTCGGTATTGACCCGGCATTCGATCGCCACGCCCTGGAACTGGACATCTTCCTGGCGCAGCGACAGGCGTTGGCCAGCAGCCGCCGCAAGCTGTTCACGCACGAGATCCACACTGGTGACCAGCTCCGTGACCGGATGCTCCACCTGAATCCTGCAGTTGACCTCCATGAAGTAGAAGTTGTGCTCGTCGTCCATGACGAATTCAAACGTCCCAGCGCCCACGTAACCCGCTTCCCTGGCGCAGTGCGCGGCCGCGGCGCTCATCCGGTCGAGCACCTCGGCAGGAATCCCGGGCGGCGGGCTCTCCTCGATCAGCTTCTGCCGCCTGCGCTGCACCGAGCAGTCACGGGTGCCTAGGTGGACCACGCTGCCATAGCGGTCGGCGATGATCTGGACCTCGACATGCCGTGCGGCGTCGAGGAACCGCTCCACGTACACCCGGGGATCGCCGAACACCGACTGAGCGACAGCCCTGGTCTCGGCATAGGCGCGCATGAAGTCACCGGGCTCGCGCACAACCATCATGCCCCTGCCGCCGCCGCCGGCGACGGCCTTGATGATGACCGGATAGCCGATCTTGTCGGCGACATCCTTTGCCTCGGCAGCCGAATCGAGCACGCCTCGGCTTCCCGGCAGCAGGGGTAGCCCGGCGCTCTCGGCGAACTGCCTCGCCAGCGACTTGTCGCCGAGCCGGGCAAGCACCCCGGGGGGCGGGCCGATGAACGTAAGGCCGTGCGACTCGCACGCGTCGGCGAAGTCCGGGTCCTCGGACAGGAAACCGTAGCCGGGATGGACCGCCTCAGCTCCGGTGTGCAGCGCGGCGCTGACAATCGCCGCCGCATTCAGGTAGCTGTGCCGTGCCGCCTCGGGGCCGATCTGTACCTTCTCGTCCACGTAGAAGGCCGCCGCCGACTCGTGATCGGCGGTCGAGTGAGCGAGTATCGTGCGTATGCCGAGGTCGCGGCACGTGCGGGCGATACGCAGGGCGATTTCCCCCCGGTTGGCGATGAGGACACTGCTGAACATCGGGCACTCACTTCCTGGCAACTGCTAGGCATCAGCTAGCCGCGTGCGCCTGCAACGGGATCGGCAGCGTTCCGTCGTGACGCGGGACCAAGCTGGGCACGGTGCCGAACCGGCGGAATCGCCGCCTGCGCGCCCGCACGAGACTCGCGGCATCCTGCCCGTCGAGGTCACGCAGCGCCGCCGCCACCGCGGCGCCGACCAGTTCGGCCGTCCGGGCCCGGTCGCCGTGCGCGCCCCCCTCCGGTTCGGGGATCACGCCGTCAACGATGCCGTGCCGCAGCAACTCCCTCGCGTCCAGCCGCAGCGCCGACGCCGCCTTCTCCGCCGCACCGGCGTCCCGCCAAAGGATGGCCGCGCACCCCTCGGGGCTGATGACCGAGTACACGGCGTTGCTCAGCGCGTACACGCGATCGGCGACGCCGAGCGCGAGCGCGCCGCCGCTGCCGCCCTCGCCGGTCACCACGGCAACCACGGGTACGCCAAGCCCGGACATCAACCGCAAGTTCTCCGCGATGGCTATGGACTGGCCCTGCTCTTCGGCCTCGACGCCCGGATAGGCGCCGGGCGTGTCGATGAACGTGACGACCGGAAGCCCGAGCTTCGCCGCGAGCCGCATCAGCCTGGCGGCCTTGCGGTACCCGGCGGGGGTGGCCATGCCGAAGTTGCGGGCCACCAGCTCGGTCGTCGTGTGCCCCTTTTGGTGGCCGATGAGCACGATCGGCCGGCCCGCCAGCCGGCCGACCCCGCCGACGATCGCCGGGCAATCCGCGGACATCCGGTCACCGTGCAACTGGTGGAAGTCCTCGAGAAGGTAACTGACATAGTCCAGCGTGGTCGGCCGGTCGAGATGACGCGCGAGCTGAACTGTCTGCCAGGGATCACACTTGGGCAGCTCAGCGGGCCGTCGGATGATTGTGCCCGGTGGCGCGTCACTGCTTGGCTCACCGCGCGGCGCGGCCACAAGCCCAACGCCGTGGCCGTGGCTGCCGTGGCCGTGGCTGTCCGCCAGCGCCTGGCTTGCCGGGCCCAGCGTGGCAAGCAGCCGGGCGAGGGTAGCCCGCAACGCGCTGCGCGGCTGGACATCGTCGATGAGCCCATGTGAGAGGAGGAACTCGGCCGTCTGGAACCCGTCAGGCAGCCGTTGCCTGATCGTCTGCTCGATCACGCGGGGACCGGCGAAGCCCATGCGGATTCCCGGCTCGGCAAGGATGATGTCGGCCAGGGTGGCATAGGAGGCCGCCACGCCGCCGTAGGTGGGATCGGTGAGCAGCGAGATGGTCAGGACGCCGGCCTCGTCGAGCTCGGCGAGCGCCTGGCTGGTCTTCACCATCTGCATGAGCGCGAGCGCGCCCTCCTGCATGCGGGCGCCACCGGACGCGGCGATCAGCAGCAGCGGTACATGGCTGTGCAGCGCTTCCTCGGCCGCCCGGGTGATCCGCTCGCCGACGCCGCTGCCGAGGCTGCCGCCAAGGAATTCGAACTCCATCGCGGCGGCGACGAGCGGGTGGCCGTGGATTGTGCCCGTGGCACAGGCGACGGCTTCGGGGAGCCCGGTCGCCGCCCGCGCTTGGCGGAGCCGCTCACGGTATGGCTGGCGATCGGTGAACCGCAGCGGATCCTCAATGGTGGAAGGCGCATCGATGGGGACAGAAGAGCCAGGGTCGAGCAACTGAGCCAGCCGCTGGAGTGCGGTCAGCCGACCATGGTGGCCGCACTGCCAGCACACACGACGATCCCGCTCGTAGCGCTTATCGAAGACGAGTGTGCCGCATCCGGGGCAGCACACCCACTCCGGCTCGCGCTCGAGTTCAGATTCTGCAGCCGCGGTCACTAGGCCTTCTCTCTCTGGTCGCACGGGAGCAGGAACGCGGCCAGCCCGACCTGGGCTTGCCCGCTCGCCGCATACCGCAGCACCGATCCGACGTCGCTGCCGGCAGGCAGGTACCGCAGCAGCGCTGAAAGTCCGGTCTGGCCCTCCCCGCGTGGTGGTTGTGGTTGCATCGACCTACTCCGTTGTGCCGACGTGCTCCAGGATGTGGATTCGGATCCACGGCCGGTGGCCGAGTTCGTCAGCTCACCAGCTTCGCCCGGGGCGCTTGACAGCCGGTCGCGCGGCGCTGATTCCTGCCCGCTCAGCCGCCTCATGGTCCAACCAGGATCTGGCTGTGGTCGCCAAGAATGAGCCGGTGCGCCCCCGACCCTGCCGAGGCCGGGTGGACCGAGGCGGCGCGCCCGATTACCGAGTCCCGCACCCGCCGCACGCCGTGCAGCGCGGCGCCTGCGAGCAGGATCGAGGACTCCACCTCGGCGCCGCTGATCACACAGTCGTGGCCGATGGAGGTGTATGGCCCGATAAGACTGTCCTCGACCACGGCGAAACTGCCGATGATTGCTGGGCCGGTAATCCGCGACCGCCGCACCTGCGCGCCGTCCTCCACGATGACGGCGCCGCTGAGCTCGGAGCGGCTGTCCACCGCGCCGCGGACGGCCGGCTCGACCGCCTGCAGGATCGTGCGGTTGCAGGCGAGCAGGCCGTCGACCTCGCCGGTGTCGTGCCACGGGTCGGTGACCAGGTGACGGCCGACGACGTGGCCGTGCTCGGCGAGCCACCGCACCGCGGCCGTGATGTCCCTGGTGTTATCCCAGCGCGGCGGGGTGGCGAGGACGGCCTGGTGCACAGCGGGCCCGAACACATGCACGCCGACTTCGGCGCCGGACGCATCCACGAGGGACAACGCATCTGCCCGGGTCGCGCGGAAGTCAGCGACCAGGTCCACGATCCCGCCGGGGATCACCAGCCCGCCCCGGTAGAGCACGAAGTCGTCGTCGCCAAGGAACTCTCTGCCGATCAGCACGCAATGCCCCAGGCCAAGCGGCGCGTCCTGGCGCAGATAGCTGATCTGCAGGCCCGAGTCGGAACCGTTGCCGATGGCGCGCTGCACGTCGCGGCGGTGCTCGCCGACAACCAGGCAGACCTCGGTGATTCCTGCCGCGCGAATCGTGTCCAAGCCGTAGCGCAACACCTGCCGGTTGGCCACCGGCGCCAGCTCGGCTGGCGTGGTGTGGCTGAGTGGCCGCAGCTTGCGATTGCTGCCCGTCGCGACGAGCGCCTTCATGATCGTTGTCTGCGTTCACACGCCGACCGACGCCGCGTGGCGCTGGCCGCCGCCTGCGGCAGGTGCATCAGGCACCTGCCGCTCGGCGCAGAAGGTCCGCCCGCGAAGTGTGCTCCCAGCTGTAATCGGGCAGGTCGTGGCCGAAGTGGCCATAGGCCGCGGTCTGCGCGTAGATCGGCCGGAGCAGATCCAGGTCTCGGATAATGGCCGCGGGCCGCAGGTCGAAGACCGCAAGGACCGCGTCCCTGATCGTGGACACCGGCACCTGCTCGGTGCCAAAGCACTCAACGAACAGGCCCACTGGGTGCGCCTTACCGATGGCATACGCCACCTGGCATTCACATCTGCGGGCCAGGCCTGCCGCCACCACGTTCTTGGCCACCCAGCGCATGGCATAGGCCGCCGAGCGGTCGACCTTGGACGGGTCCTTGCCGGAGAAGGCCCCGCCACCGTGCCTGGCCATGCCGCCGTATGTGTCGACAATGATCTTCCGGCCGGTCAGGCCCGCATCGGCCGCCGGGCCGCCGACCTCGAACCGCCCGGTCGGGTTGACCAGGAGCCTGAAGTCTGAGGCGTCGATGTCGGTGTCGGCCAGCTCTGGCGCGATGACGTGATCACGCACATCGGGGAACAGCATGGTGTCCAGCGCCACGCCGGGGGCGTGCTGCGTGGACACGACGATCGTGTCAAGCCGGATTGGCCGGTTCCCCTCATATTCCACGGTGACCTGCGTCTTGCCGTCCGGGCGCAGGTAGGGAACGGTGCCGTTCTTCCTGACCGCGGCGAGCCTGCGGGACAGCCGGTGCGCCAGGTTGATCGGCAAGGGCATCAGCGACGGCGTCTCGTCGCAGGCGAAACCGAACATCATGCCCTGGTCACCGGCGCCTTGCTGGTCAAGCGCGTCCGCTGGCCCGCCCTCACGCAATTCGTAGGCCAGATCCACCCCCTGGGCAATGTCAGGCGACTGCGTGCCGAGGGAAACCGTGACACCGCACGACGCCCCGTCGAAGCCCTTCTGCGAAGCGTCGTACCCGATCCCGAGAATCGTCTCCCTCGCGATGGCAGGAATGTCGGCCCATGCCTGCGTGGTTACCTCGCCCGCAATATGCACGAGCCCGGTGGTGATGAGTGTCTCCACGGCGACACGCGCACCGGGGTCCTCCTTGAGCAGCGCATCAAGTACCGCGTCGCTAATCTGGTCTGCGATCTTGTCGGGGTGGCCTTCGGTGACGGACTCTGAAGTGAAGAGATTTCGTCGTCCGTCGCTCGAGCCGCTGGTCATTATGTCGCTCCTCCGGGCAGCGGATACTTGGAGCCCGGCCCGCTGCGGTGCAACCGGGCGCGCCACAAATGGCCGCAGACGTGATAGTGCCGCGCCAAGCTGGAATTCCGCTCGTGCCTTGGTTGCCGCCTTCCTATGGCGGCCTAGCTGTCGAGCGACCCTCGATCCGCGCGCGATCCGGCGGCAGCATATTTTGCTTGTGACGACCGTAGCGGCCGACTCTGCGTCCATGCGCAGAGCACCAACCAAAGGAAAGCGACTGGCCGCGTGAGCCGTTAGGGATAAATAACACGGCCGCGGCAGGAGCGCGTATGGAGTTTCGGGTCCTCGGGCCGCTTGAACTCGTCAAGGATACGCGCGAGATTACGCCGACCGCGCCGAGGCTCCGCCAGGTCATCGCATTTCTCGCTGTGCGCCGCAACCAGAACGTTCAGACCGGCGAGCTGATCCGCGAGATCTGGGGCGAGGAGCCGCCGCCGAGCGCCTTGTCGACCCTGCAGACGTATATAAGCAAGACCCGCCGAATCCTGAATGGTGACCTCGCGAAATTCACGGCCCTGCAGACCAAACGTCACGGGTATCTCCTCAAGATCGCCGACGAGGAAATCGACCTGTTCGCCTACGAGCGGCTCGCGGAGGCGGGGCGGGCGGCCCTGGCGGGCGGCGACAGCCAGCGCGCCGCGGACACGCTGGCCGAAGCGCTGGCGCTGTGGCGCGGGCCCGCCCTGCACGATGTGCCCGCAGGAATGTTGCTGCACGCCCACGTCACACGGCTGGAGGCGGACCGGCTGCTCACCCTCGAGCTACGGGTCGAGGCGGATCTCCAGCTAGGCCGTCACCGCCAGCTCATCAGTGAGCTGAAGGGATATAGCGAGCTTCGGCGGCAGCACCAGTCGCTGCTGGCTGCCGCGGACGAGCCGCCCGACCGGCCCTCGCCCGGCCGCGAGGTGAGGCTCGCGGCACCGGCGCGTCCGGGCGAAGCCGTTTGGCCGGCCGACGGCGCGCCGCCGACTGCCGACGGACGGATAGAAGGTGGGCCGCAGGTAACCGCCCGGCTGGCCGTGCGCGGGCCGTTGGCACCTGCCCAGCCGACCGACAGCGCTCGGCTTGTCCCCGCCCGGCCGACCGAGTGCGGGCCCGTGGTCACCGGCCGACCGGCCGAGTGCCGGCCGCTCGCCGCGGCCCAGCCGGCCGAGGGAGGGCTGTCGCGTGGGCTGCGCTTGGTCGCGGCCACCCCCGCGCAGTTGCCGACCTGCCCGCCCGGATTTGTCGGCCGGGAGGCCGCGCTCGCGCTCATCGAGCGACGCCTCGGCGCGAAGGCGCCACAGGGCGCGGTGCCGATCGTTGTGATCACTGGCGCACCTGGAAGCGGGAAGACAGTGCTGGCAATCTGCGCCGCCGAGCGTGTCAGCGCCGCGTACACCGCGGGCCAGTTGTTCGCGGAGCTTGGCGGCTCCTCGTCCAGCCCGGCCCGCCCGCACGGTGTCCTCGACGGGTTCTTGCGCGCGCTTGGCGTTCCGCGAGCGCAGATCCCTCCCGAGCCCGCCGAACGCAGCAAGCTCTTCCGTAGCTGGAGCGCGGGCCGCGACCTGCTTGTGCTGCTCGACGACGCGGCATCTGCCGATCAAGTCGCCGCGCTGCTACCGGGATTCGAGGGGTGCGCAGTCATCGTCACCAGCCGTTCGTCGGGCATCCCGTTCGGCCAGGCAGTGCCGCTCGGTCCGCTGAGCCTTGGCGAGGGGATCGAACTGCTCGCTCGCGTCGCAGGCCAGGACCGTGTCAGCGCCGAGCGCGGGGCGGCGGAAAGCATCGTCCGGTCATGCGACCGGCTGCCGCTGGCGATCCACGCAGCGGGCGTGCGCCTGGCCACCGAACCAGGTCGGCCCTTGTGGCATCTCGCTAGGCGGCTAGCGAAAGTAACGCACCGGCTCGCCGAACTGGAGGTCGATGGCTTCAGCGTCCAGACCGCGTTGCACGCGAGCTTTGGCGCGCTTGGAGAGCACGAGCACGCCGTGGCGCGCGCGCTCAGCGCGGTGCCCGGTGGCGCGTTCACTTCGGCCGAGGCGGCGGCGTTGCTTGGCTGCGGCGTCGGTACGGCTGACGCTGTGCTCGCACGTTTGGTCGCAGGCCATGTCCTCGAGGTGGCGCGGGACGACGGCGACGGCCCCGCTCGTTACGCGTTCCTTGCGCTCGCCCATGCCCATGCCCACGCCCTCGCCGGCCAGCCACCCGGCCTGGCCCTCGCGACCGGAACCGACGCTTAGGACCGGCACCGACGCTTACGAGGCGTCAGCTGGGCGGCACGGTCGAATGCTGCAATTTTGGTCGTGCCGCGCTGGAGCCCGCTCCGTCGTGGGCCGCAGCGTCGGCCGCACCCGCCGACGACGCTCTATCGGCGCTCGATGCCGCTGTTACCGGCGACGGAGATGATCGGCCCAACCCGCACTGTGGGTTCTCGGCGCGACCCATGCCGTGGGTTGTCCACCGCAATCGCGCCGTGGGTCGCCGGCCGGACCCGCACGGGATTGTTCGGCCGGACCCGCATCGTGGGTCGTCGGCGGGAAGGAGCACGAGGTTGGCTGAGGCGCAACGGGCTACCCTGTGGCGGCGAACACTGCGCCGCATGGCACGGGGACTCGCGGCGGTGGGGCGGCATGTTCTGTTGGGGCTGAGCATGCAGAGCTACTCAATGTTCTTTGACGTGCGCGTGATGACGCTGACGCGTGACAAGCTGAGGCGCGAGGATCTAAGGCGCGCGGAGCTGAGGCGCGCGGAGCGGGGCGAGCAGGGCTGGCCTCCGCAAGAACCTGAGGACCTCGGTCAACCGCTTACTCCGCGTGGGCACCCCGAGCGTGTCATCCCCAGCGTCCCGCTGACTCCCAATGAGCGAGAGCTGTGGGCGGACCTGCTGGATGCCCGCTGATTGCGCTCAGCGGTCGTCGGCAGTGGCGCTCCGTCTCAGCATTCGGACGCCGCTGCCAACTTTGTACTCGGTAGTGTTGCTAACCGAGCCCGAAAGGTGGCCTCTAGCAACACTCCGGAGTACAAAGTGGCCACTGGCAACACTCCGGAGTACAAAGTAGGAGGCCTACGGGATTGGTTCCAGTGCCGTGAGAGCGATGAGCGGCGCGTCGAATTCCACCGGCGTCGCGTTCTCGACGAGAAACTCCGCCACACGGCCAGCGCGGTCGGCGGCGACCGGCAGCATCATCTTCATCGCTTCCAAGATCCCGAGTTGCTGTCCCGGCCGCACCTCGTCGCCTTCGGCGACGAACGGCCTGGCGCCGGGTTCAGGCGCGCGGTAGAACGTCCCAACGGTCGAGGCGCGGATGTAGAAGAAGCCATTCTCACCTTCGCGGCCGATCGGCTCGGGCGCCGACGCGGCTGGGCGCGCCGCCTCAGGTGCGGCTGACGAAGGCACAGACACGGGCTGCTCAACAGCGGTCACGGCCGTGTCCGGCCATTCAAGCTCCACCGCGATCGTGCCTGCCCGCACCGACACCCGGCGTGGCGGCGCAGGCGCCGCGGCCAGCAGCGAGGTGACGCTGCGGCAGACCGCCTGGAGAAGACTGTCGGCGTTCGTCGGCGTGGGATCGTCCACGGGCTCCTCCCGATCAGGATCGCGCGACGTGGTCACTGTGGCACGCTCTCGGTAACCGCCGGGCCCGCGATCGGGCGCGCGCGTTCGGCACCGGCGAGCGCGTTGAGCCAACCAACCGCAGCTCCGCGCGCTTGGCGCCGGGTCGGGCCGATGAGCACCGCACGCTGATCGTAGGCCATGCCATGAACCACCTTTTCTCCCTGCCGGGCTGTCCCGCCGACGGCAGCTCTTGCGAGCCCGTCGCGCGAAATGAGCCGGCATGCTCGCACATCTTGGGTGCGCAAGCTCGAGGCCTGCTGGACTGACGCTGAAACAGCCAAGCACGCGCCCGTCATGCCGATCTCGGACCATCCCCGCCCCCTGGTGGTCGGCGACCGCGCTTCAGCACATCCGGGACCATCGTCAGGCTCGCCGGGCCATCGTGACAAGGAACCGCATTTCTCCTGACTGATCGAGAACAGACCTCTCGGCCAGCCGCTCGATATGCCGGTCGTACTCGGCGGCGTCCATCCCGCACGCGTCGACCAGCAGGCGCCTTCCAGCGTCGAAGCTCACCAGCGCACAGGCGTACCAGCGCTGGCCGTAGCTGGTCGCGCCACCGATCGGATAGCGCAGCACCGCCGTGGTGATATCGGCGAACCCCGCTTGCCGCAGGAGCGGACCCAGATCGCGCTCAAGGCCGATCATCCCGAGCCGCTCTAACGCCTGCTGACCGGCCGCCCTGATCGCCACTGCTGACGGGTGATCCAAGCGCAGAGGTTCGTCGGGCACGTTGCCGAGCATGAGGGTGCCTCGTGGGGCGAGCACCGCTGCCGCGTTGGCCAGCGCGCTGGGCTTATCGGGCATGTAGAGCAGGACCATCCACATGACCACCGCGTCGAAACCGCCTTCGGGCACGACAGTCTCGGCGATCGGCTGCCGGGCGTCGTGCCGCAGAAACCGGACGTTTGCGCCTGGCGGGCAGCGGGCCGACGCGATAGCGATCGCCGCTGCGTCAACGTCCACCCCGACCACGCGGGCACCCGGGTAGCGCCGCGCGATCTCACGTGCGTACTGGCCCTCGCCGCACCCCACATCCAGCACCGACCAGGCCGCGCGAAGCGGGTCCGTTGACAGGCGACCCAGGCGAAGCGCCTCGTCGAACCATAGGTTGAAGTCCTCTCGCAACAGGTCGAACTGGTGCTGCAGCCGCTGCCGATCGTCGAGATTGCGCCCGAACACGTATTGCGAGTGCTCACCGAATAACCGCGGCCCAGGCGCCGCTCCTTCACCCATCCCGCCGCCTCCTCCCGCGACTTGGGCGGGGCCGATCGCCACCACGCACGTGGTACCCGTGGACCGCAGATGAATTGACGCACATGATGTGACCGTAACGTCGCTCTTCGGGTTAGATCACGCATGCCGGCTGTCGTCGGTGTGAGTTTGGTGTGGCCATTCGGCAAGACGACGACGCTATCATCGCGGCCGTGGAGCGGGTCGAGGTCGCGGTTGTCGGGTCCGGTGTGATCGGATCGGCGGCGGCACGGTCCCTCGGCGCGCGCGGCGTGCCTGCGGTGCTACTTGAGCAGTTCGATCTCGGCCACACCCGCGGTTCCTCGCACGGGGCGACGCGCATCTTCCGCTACTCCTATCCTGACCCCGACTACGTCACGATGGCTATTCGTGCGCGCGACGCCTGGGCGCGTCTGCAGGACGATGCGGGCGAAGAACTGCTGGTAACGACAGGTGGCTTGGACGCCGGTCCCGGCGCGGCGCAATGCGCCGCGGCGCTGAAGGCCTGCGGGGTGGAACACGCCTGGCTCGCGGCGCCGGAGATCCGCTCGCGTTTCCCCGGGATCGCGGTGCAGGCGGGCGAACGGATGCTGTTCCAACCTGGCACCGGCGTATGCCTGGCCGGACGCGCGGTCGCCGCACAGCATCGGCTGGCCCGGCGTGATGGTGTCGAGACGCGGATCGGAATCCGTGTGCTGGCCATCGAGCCCCGAGGTGACCGGGCCGTGCTGCGCACCTCGGCGGGTGAGATATCGGCCCGTGTGGCGATCATCGCTGCGGGCGCGTGGAGCGAGGGGCTGCTCGCCGGCGCGCTCAGGCGCGTCCCGCGGCTGACCGCGACCGTGCAGCAGGTGCGCTATTTCAAGCCTCGTGATCGGGACGGCGCGCGATGGCCCACTCTGGTCGAGTGGCCGACCAGGGGCCCGCACTGGTACGCCGTGCCGATGCTCGGCGACGCGCCGGGAGTGAAGGTGGCGGTTCATGTGCCAGGCCCGGCGATCGACCCACGGGACGGGCCATTCGACGAGATCGACCCCATGCTGGAGGAGCAGGCCGCCGGCTATGTGCGGTCGCGTCTGCCAGGGCTCGAGGCGGCGGGGATTGCGGCTGAGACGTGCCTGTACACGATGACCTCGGATGAGGACTTCGTTCTCGACCGCGAGGGGCCGCTGGTCATCGGCTGCGGCTGTTCAGGTCACGCGTTCAAGTTCGGGCCGCTGCTCGGCGAGGTGCTTGCTGACCTGGCGCTCGGCGAGGACACGTGCATCCCTCGCGACCGCTTCTCGCTATCGCGACGGGCGCTGGCGACCGCCCCGCAGGTGTAACGGCGCCGGCGGCGCAGACCAGGCGCAGGCGCAGACCAGACGCAGGTGTGTCATGCGGCGGTTGTGTGGCGGTAGCGGGTGACGGCGGCGGGGACGGTGACCGCGAGGAGCCCGGTGAGCCAGGCCAGCGCTTGGGCCACGGGCGCCGCGGTCGGCCCGCCGAGACACAGCGCGCGCAGCGCGCCAACCACGACCGTGATCGGGTTGACCTTGGCGAATGCCTGAAGCCAGCCGGGCATGGTAGCCACCGGTACCAGCGTCGAGCTTGTGAACGTGAGGATGATGACGGGGAACAGGCCGACCAAACCGGCTGACTCCGAGTCGCGCACTTGGAGTCCAAGCAGCGCGTTGAGCCAGGAGAACGCGACCCCGACCGCCACCGCAAGCGCTACGGCTGCCAGGGCCGCGACCGGCCCCGCATGAAAGCGGAAACCGATGGCGGATCCAACGCCGATCATCAGCGCCACGACGAACAGGTTGCGGACGGCGTCGGCGGCAACCCTTCCGGCAAGCACGGCCGCGCTGGCGATGGGCAGCGCGCGGAACCGGTCGATCATGCCGCTGGACAGGTCTTCTGCGATAGCGACGCCCGTCTGCGAGGCGCCGAACCCGATCGCGAGCACGAGGAGACCCGGAAGCAGGTAGTCGATGTAAGCCGCATTGCCCGGCACGTGCACGGCGCCACCGAATGCGTAGGTGAACAACGCCACCAGCAGGACCGGCTGCACTGTGGCAAGGGCGATAAGCGTTGGAACTCGCGCGAGCCGCCGCAGGTTTCTTCCGGTGATGACACCGACATTGGACAGCATCGAGGCCGGGGCGAGCTGGTCCGTCGTGTCCAGGTCAACGGCGCTCATCGGTGTCTCCCTGTCGCTTGCCCGCAAGTCCACGGTCAGCAAATGGATCGTCCTCATGTGCGGCGCGGGTGCCTGGGTGGCCGGTGAGGGTAAGGAACACGTCGTCGAGGGTGGGCCGACGGAGCGCGAGGTCAGCGACCCGAAGCCCGGATCCGGCCAGTCGTGCGGCGAGATCAGGAAGGATGCGAGGTCCGTCGTCCACTGGCAGGACGACTCTGCCCGCCATCGCGTCAACGACGAGCGGCCCGGCGCCGAGCCCAGCCAAGGCCTGGGCCAGCCGCCTCGGGTCGTCGCCGGGCATGGTCTTCAGCTCAAGGCGGCCGCCGCCGACGTGGGCCTTGAGCTCATCCGGGCTTCCCGTGGCGATGATTCGGCCGCTGTCGATGACGGCGATGCTGTCGGCGAGGCGGTCGGCTTCCTCCATGTACTGCGTGGTGAGCAGCAAGCTGGCGCCGCGGGCGGTCAGTTCGCCGAGCAGCTGCCACACGCCGAGTCGCCCGCGGGGATCAAGCCCAGTCGTGGGCTCGTCCAGGAACAACACCGGGGCCTCTGCGACGAGGCTGGCCGCGATGTCAAGACGGCGGCGCATCCCGCCGGAGTAGGTGCGTGCGAGGCGCGCGGCAACGCCAGCGAGGTCGAAACGGTCGAGCAGTTCATCGGCCCGGCGGGTGGCGCCGCGACGACCGAGTCCGTAGAGCCGGCCGATCATCCGCAGGTTCTCCCGGCCGGTCAAATAGCCGTCCACGGCCGCATACTGGCCGGACAGACCGATCAGCCGCCGGACCGCACGCGGCTGTTTAACGACGTCGAACCCCGCGACACGCGCCCACCCACCATCAGGACGGAGCAGGGTGCTGAGAATCCTTACCATCGTTGTCTTGCCCGCGCCGTTGGGGCCGAGTAGGCCGAGCACACTCCCGGCGGGAAGCTCGAGGCTGACGCCCTGCAGCGCCTCAACCGTGCGGAAGCGCTTCATCAGCCCTTCGGCGGCAATCGCAAGCTGGGCTCCCACTTTACGGCCTCCTAACTAAGCCTGCCGCGCGCCTTTTTGTTCGGTCGAGGCCGACCGGTCGAGGAGCGCGTCACCCTTGGGTGACTGGTCACCCATCTGGAAGGCCAAGGCCAAGGCGAAGGCGAAGCGCCATCCCATCCTGGGTGACTGGTCACCCAAATTGATCGGCAGGGCACCATTGTAACTGGGTGACCAGTCACCCGCTATAGTTGGAGAACGATGACGCGAGTCTCAGCCCGCACAAGGCAGACGACACGGGCGCGGCTGCTCGCCGCGGCAGCGCAGGAGTTCGGCCGCGCCGGATTCGAGCGCGCCAACGTCGATGCGATCTCGCTCGCCGCTGGCTACGCGAAGGGAACGATCTACAACTACTTCCCCGCCAAGGAGGAACTGTTCTTGGCGGTGGTAGCGGAGGCGTCGGCGCGGGCCACCGAGTCGAGCGCGGCACCAGACGAGGCCACGGCCAGGCGCAAGCTCGACACGATCCTCGCGGGCTTTTGCGCTTGGGCTTCCCGCAATGACGCCTTCGCCCGGGTCCTTGTGCGGGAATGCCTGATGGGCACGCCAGGGCTGTACGCGCAGGTGATCGGCTCGGAGGCGCCGCTGGTTGGCAAGCTGGCGGAGGCAGTGCGGGAAGGCGCGGGTCGCGGCGAGCTACGTGCCGATCTGTCGCCGGAGCTTCTCGCTCTGGCGATCGCCGGGCTCTGCGACCTCGCCCTAGCGCAGCATTGGGCGTCGGATGGCACGAGCCCGGGGATCGATGAGATCCCCGGGCTCGTGCTCAGTCTGCTATTCGGCCCCGATCCCAGCGAAACCGAGGCCACGAAAAGCCGAGACCCCGAAACCGAGGCCGGCTGAACAGGCAAGCTCAGCGGGCTGAACAGGCTAGCTCGTCAGCCTGGTGAGCAACGCGGCGCCGTTCGGCGAGCCAAGGCCCGTGCAGGCGTCCCACCCGGTGGCAGCGCTGTAGCCGTTGTTGTGGCCGCTGATGATGTCACGGAACCCGGCCGTGGTCGCACCCGGGCTGATGCCGGCGTACAAGTTCACCTGAAGCGTCCCGAACCGCTTGCCCGCGCCCTGCGCCAGCCTGCACACCAGCGCCGCCCACAACGGGGCCACGGCGCTCGTGCCGCCCATGACCGTCGGGACGCCGTTCACCCGGGTCTGGTACCCGGTCGCGGGGTCCGCGTTCCCCGCGACGTCGGGGATGCCACGCGAGGCGCCGAACAGGCCAACCGGCACGCCCGCGTTCGTCTGATAGTCCGGGATCGCATAGACGTCGCTGATCCCGCCGCCCGTGGCGCCCATGCTGTCGTTCCAGACGCGCTCCGAGGTAATGGCGCCCGTCGAGGTGTCGCCGAGCAGGCTCGTGCCGCCGCAGGCAAGGACGTACGGCTCCGACGCCGGGAAGTCGCAGTGCAGCGCGCCATCGGCCACACCGTCGGTGGCGCCGTTGTCGCCGGTGGCCGCGCACACCGTGATCCCGAGCGCGGCAGCGTCAGAGAAGATCTCATCCATCGCGTCCGTGGTCTGGCCCGGCCACCTATCCTCGGACGCGCCCCAACTCGTGCTGATCGCGGTCGGCGTCGGGTTCGCGTGGACCGCTGTGGAGAACGCGTCAACCTGGCCCTGCGCCGTGTTGGGCGCGAAATACACCACGAGCGTGGCGTTGGGCGCGAGCGCGCCTGCCACCTCGACGTCGAGCATGACCTCGCTATCGGCTTTGTGATCCGTGCCCGGGTTGTTCGTGGCGCTGTCCACGCCGACCGCGGTGATCGACGGCGCGGTGATCCCCAGGCCGGAGAAGTAGGTGTTCAGGTCCGTCTGTACGAAACCCCCGCCGAACTCCGTGATCGCCAGCGCCTGCCCCGTCCCGTCGGTCCCGCTGGGGAACCCATAGAACGTGCCGACCTGAACCGGCGTATAGGAGGTGCCGACGCTGCTTGTGGCCGCCGGTTGCAGGTGTGGGCGGACCTGCGGGCGGTCGTCGAACCCGATGACCGCGGTCACGATGCCGTCGAGTTCGGCGGGAAGCTGCAGGCCGCCGACCCGGTAGCGATGCGTCACCGGGGCGCCTCCGGTGGGGTTCGGGCTGGTGGCGCGGCGAAGCGAGGCGCCAAACACCTCGCTGAGCGCCGAGACCGTCGCCGCCACCTTGACCCGTCGCGATCCCTGGTCCGCCTCGGTGATCTCCAGGCCGTAGCTAGCTAAGACGCTGCGCACCCGTGCCAGGTCGGCCGGGTCCGCGCCGTGCCGTTCCGCCAGGTCCTCCCGGGTCATCGTCGCGGGCCCGTCCACGTACTCGCGCGGTAGCGCCGCCCGGCGGCGGGTGACTAAGGTCACCTCGATCCGTTCCGAGCCCTCGACCGGCCCTTCGTCCTTGGCGTTCGGCAGCGCACGGCGCTCGCTGCGAGCAAGTCGCACGAAACCGTCGCCTGTGTTGTCCGTCATGGCTCCCCATTCCCCTAAAAATGCCCCACCACGGACATGATCCCAGCCCGCGGCAGCGGGATAGCTACCCGCAGGGTTAGGAAATGCATTGGCCGCCGCCGAAAGAGCGCCACCCACCGGACCGGCCGATCCGCGGCGCAGCCGTTCGGGATCAAAAGCGGCCGCACGGAGCCGGGTCCGGCGGCTCACTGCGGCGAGTGGGGCAGCGGCGCCGTGATTTGTCCCGAACGGCTGCGCGGCGCGAACCAATCGCGGGCCCGCGGGGAGATCCCCGGGGGGCCGTCCCCCCGGGGCCAGCACAAGCCGGGCCGTCTCGGGTAGCCTCCGGACGTGACCGAGCGAGCAACCGAGCAACGATGCGAACCGGCCTGATCACCCGTCCGGAGAAGGTGCTCTTCGCCGAGCGCGGCGAGACCAAGGGTGACCTGGCCGAGCACTACCTGCGGGTGAGCGAGCCGCTCATGCGGACGATGGGCGGGCGCCCCGTGCTGCTGCAGCGCTTCCCTGAAGGCGCGGGCGGGCCATCCTTCTTCCAGAAACGGGTGCCCAAGAACATCCCAGACTGGCTGCGGACCACCACCGTGGCCACGCCCAACGGCACCACGTCGCGGGCGCTGGTCGCGGCGGACACCGACCATGTGCTGTGGGCGGTGAACCTGGGATGCCTCGGTTTCCACGTCTGGCCCTACCTGGCCGACGACCCGGACCACACCGACGAACTGCGGATCGACCTCGACCCGACCCCCGGCGTCGGTTTCACCCACATCCGCCAAGCCGCCAGCGAGCTGCACCACCTGTTCACCGAGCTTGGCATCGTGGGCTACCCGAAGACGACAGGCAACCGCGGCCTGCACATCTATGTACGCCTTCAGCCGCGCTGGGATTCCTACCAGGTCCGTGCCGCGGCCGTGGCCCTAGCGCGTGAGCTTGAACGCCGCCGGCCCGATCTCATCACCGCGGCATGGTGGAAGGAGGAACGCGGTGAACGGGTGTTCGTGGACTACAACCAGAACGCGCCGCACAAGACGGTCTTCGGTGCCTGGTCGGTGCGCGCCCGCGCAGGAGCGCAGGTGTCGACCCCCGTCACCTGGGAAGAGATCGACCAGATCCACCCCGACCAGTTCACAATCGCCTCGCTTCAAGCCAGGCTCGACACGGTCGGCGACCCGTGGGAGCACATGAATGACGACCCGCAGTCTCTGGAGCGGTTGCTGGCGATGAACGCGCGCGACAGGGCCAGCGGGCTGCTTGACGCGCCGTGGCCGCCGGTGTACCCGAAACAACCGGATGAGCCGCCCCGCGTCGCTCCAAGCCGCGCGAAGCGGCGCTGACCGCGGGGCCGCGAAGGTCGTCGGGCCATTCTGGCAGCTTTCAACCCCCAGATCATGTCTTGCGGCGGTACACGCGAACCGCGATCGGCGCGAAGATCACCACGATCCCGAGCGCCCACAGCGCCGACTTCGCCGCGGCGCCGGCCACTGGCCCGCCGGTCATCAGCCCCCGCGTCGCGCTGGCCAGATCCGACATCGGGTTGATCCGCACGAACGCCTGCAGCCAGCCGGGCATGGTGCGGGTCGGCACGAAAAGGTTGCTCGCGAAAACGATCGGGAACATCACGGTGAACCCGAAGATCTGCACACCCTGCGCTGTTCTCGCCAGCAAGCCGATCAGCGCGGAGATCCAGCACATCGCCAGCGCGAAGCCCAGCACCAGGGCGCAGCCAGCCGCGGCGGCAAGCGGGCTGGTGCCGATGCGGAACCCCAGCACCATGCCGAACCCGAGCATGACGGCCACCGAGATCATGTACCGAACCATGTCGCCGAGCACCGCACCTGCCAGCGGCGCCCACCGGGCGATGGGAAGGCTGCGGAACCGGTCGAAAACGCCGCCCGTGATGTCGGCGTTGAGCATGAGCCCGGTGCCGAGGGTGGCGAACAGCACGCTTTGGACAAGCAAACCCGGCAACGCGTACTGCAGGTAGCTGCGCGTGTCGCCGGATATGGCGCCGCCGAACACGTATGTGAACAGCACAAGGAACATGACCGGCTGCAGGCTCAGGCCAATGAGATCCTCGCTGTTCGTTTTGATCTTCAGCAGGCTTCGCCAGGTCAGCGTCGCCGTGTGCCGGGCGCCCGCGAGCGGGCTGAGATGGCGTGCCGGGCCGGGCGCAAGCGGCCCAGCCGACGGCGAGGCAGTGACGGCACTCATGTGCGGTTCCTTCCTGCTTGACTGACAACGTCCAGCCGGGGCGCTCCCGCGCCCACTATCGGGCGCCCGCGCCTGCCACGTCCGCGTGTGGCCGCAGGTCGGCGCCGTCTTGGTCCTCGGCCCCCTCCGGGCTTTCCTCGGCCCGGTGGCCGGTCAATGCCAGGAAGACCTCGTCCAGGCTGGCCTTGCGGAGCGCGAAGCCGGCCAGGACCACCCCTGCGGCGTCTAGCCGCCGCACGATCTCGGGCAGCGCGGCGCCGTCCGTCACCGGCACGGTCACCCGCCCGGCGACCACGTCGCTGTCGGCGGCGGTCCCTGTCAGGCTCATCAGGAGTCCAGCGACCTCGCCAAGCCGCGCTCTGTCATCCGGCAAGACCTCTAGAACCTGCCCGCCGGTCCTCGCCTTGAGTTCGTCGGGGGTCCCGATCGCGATCACCCGGCCGTGGTCGATGACCGCGATGTCATGGGCAAGATGGTCGGCCTCTTCCAGGTACTGGGTGGTCAGCAGCACGGTCACCCCATCGGCCACCAGGCGGCGGATCATTGCCCACACCTCGCTGCGGCTGTTCGGGTCGAGTCCGGTGGTGGGCTCATCGAGGAACAGCACCTGCGGGCGGCCGACCAAGCTCGCGGCCAGATCAAGGCGGCGGCGCATGCCGCCCGAGTAGGTCTTGGCGGGCCTGTCCGCCGAGTCGGAAAGCTCGAACTTGATCAGCAACTCGTTCGCCCTGGCGCGGGCCTCGCGCCGTGGCAGGCCAAGCAGCCTGCCGATCATGATCAGGTTGTTGGACCCGGTCAGCCCGTCGTCCACTGACGCGTACTGCCCCGTGAGGCCGATGAGTTGGCGCACCTGGTGCGCGTCCTTCGACACGTCGTAGCCGCCTACGCTTGCGTGCCCACCGTCCGGGCGCAGCAGGGTGGCCAGTATCCGCACCGCGGTCGTTTTGCCGGCGCCGTTCGGGCCGAGCAGCCCGAATACAGTCCCGTAACGAGCGGCGAAGTCCGCGCCCGCCAGAGCTGTGGTCTTGCCGAAACGCTTGACGAGGCCTTGCGCCTCGATGCTGTAGGACATAGCGCAGCCCCTTCATCAGCTTGCCGACCCGCCTCCCACTGTGCCCGGTGGGACCGACAGAACGCCACGGTTTGTCCTTCACACCGTGGCAGGGCCGAATATCACGGCCGGGGCGAAGTGCCCGACGGGCTGGTCACCGCGGCTGGAACTGGCCGGGGCGTGCGCGCTCAATCGCTTCTAGCTGGATGGGAGCCAAGTGCCCACGATGTTGGCGACAATCAGCGTGTGGTTGGTGGGATCCCACAACAG